>Ga0265293_10011237_pt1 | contig 12242 bp, 12 predicted proteins | sample Munlanlewell138R_FD_192505 | JGI IMG/M metagenome (GOLD analysis project Ga0265293, IMG submission 192505) | Leachate microbial communities from a municipal landfill in Southern Ontario, Canada - Leachate well 138R | ecosystem: Engineered > Solid waste > Landfill > Unclassified | place: Canada... | reverse complement strand
AGTAAAAGATATGAGTAGACTTGGTAGAGATTATCTTAAAGTTGGATACTATACTGAAATTGCTTTTCCAAATGCAGAAGTTAGATTTATCGCAATTAACAATGGTGTTGATAGTGCTAATCAGCAAGATAGCGATTTTACACCTTTCCTTAATATAATAAACGAATGGTATGCGAAGGATACCAGTAAGAAAATAAGAGCAGTATTCAAAGCTAAAGGTGAATCAGGTAAACCCTTGTGTACAACTCCACCTTTTGGATACAAAAAAGACCCAGATGATAAAAATCATTGGATTGTGGATGAGGATGCTGCAAAAGTTGTAAAATATATATTTCAATTATGTATTGAAGGATATGGACCAACTCAAATTGCTCATAAATTAAAAGATGAAGGAATATTTACACCATCTTATTATTTTAAAAGTATTGGATTATATCCAACAGCAATTATTACAGAAGAACCCTGTAAATGGTCTGCAAGAACTGTGGCTAATATCCTAGATAAACAAGAATATCTAGGACACACTATCAATTTCAAAACTAGAAGAAAGTCTTATAAGATAAAAAAGAAAATTGATAATGATCCATCTGAATGGAAAATCTTCAAAAATAAGCATGAGGCAATTATTGATGAAGAAACTTTTAGTACAGTTCAAAAGATTAGAAACGGAAAACGCAGACGTACTCCTCTTGGAGAAATGCCAATATTATCTGGAATGGTATATTGTGCTGATTGTGGAGCTAAATTATATCAAGTTCGTTCTAAAGATTGGAATCATGATAAAGAATATATGGTGTGTGCAACTTATAGAAAACGTGGAAAGCATAATTGCACTTCACATCAAATAAGGAATATTGATATTGAAAAAGCACTCTTATATATGATTCAACAGGTAACTGCATTTGCAAGAGATTATGAAGATGAATTTGTAGAACTTGTGGCAAAGAATAAAAATAAAGAATTAGAACATAAGATACGTGAAAGTAAGAAAGCATTAGAACAGTCTATAAGTCGTGTATCAAAAATAGATTTATTAATTCAAAGACTTTATGAAGATAATGTTGAAGGAAAAATTAGTGATGAACAATTTATAAAAATGATTTCTGCTTATGAAAAAGAACAAAAAACTTTAAATGTGCGAATTACTGAATTAAATAAAGTTATTAAAAATGAGCAAGAGAAAATCACTAATACAAGTAGTTTTCTAAATCTTGTTAACTGTTATACCAATATCACAAAACTTAACGCTGAAATAATCAGAACATTTATTGAGAAAGTTTATATTTATAATGTAGATACAATTGGCACTAGAAAGATTAAAAAAATTAAAATAGTATTCAATTTTATTGGTGAAATAGATTTGCCAACAGAAAAAAAGCAATAAAAAAGGCATAACTATTATTTCAAGTTATGTCCTTTTTATAAAAATTACTTAATCCCTAAGGAATTCACCCTTTACTGTTATTTTTTACTTTTTAAACGTTTTCTTTTATATATTCTACAACGTCTCCAACTGTAGATATTTTTTCTGCATCTGCTTCTGGAATCTCAATATCAAATTCTTCTTCAAGAGCCATTATAAGTTCTACTATATCTAAAGAATCAGCTCCTAAATCATCAATAAATGTGGTATCCATTGCTATAATTTCTACATCTTCTACCCCTAATTGTTCTACTATTACTTCTCTTATTTTTTCAAAAACATTTTCCACTTTATTCACCTCCTAATGTGCAAGTTGAAACTCTTACATGTATTATCATCTATTTTTATATTGTTGTCAATAGTAATTTTATATTTTTTATGTTTTGAATCTATACTTTTTCATTTTCATTCATTTTTCTTTCGATTTCTTTAATCAGCTTTTGTTTTAATATGGCATTTGCTTGATATATTGCAACTTCATAATTCTTTGCTTTTGCATTTCCGTGTATTTTTACAACAGGCTTTCTTACTCCAATAAGTACTGCTCCTCCATATTTAGTATAATCATATTTATACAAAGCTTTTTCAAGAATGTCCTTTGTAACTAGAGCCCTAATTTTTGTAAATATATTTTTTTTAAGTTCTTTTATCAATGCATCTTTGAGTGTCTTTGCAGTTCCTTCTATTGCCTTTAGAGCTACATTCCCCATTAGTCCCTGAGCCACTACCACATCAGCTTTCCCCTTTAAAATATCTCTTGCTTCTATATTCCCAATGAATCCTGAGAGTTTTTCTTTTAAAGCCAAATTAGATTCTTTTAATTCATTTGATCCCTTTGTTTCTTCAGCTCCTATATTTAATAGTCCTATGCTTACATTTTCTTTGTTTTGTACCAATGAAGCATATAGTTTTCCCATTTCAGCATATTGTACCATAGAATTAGGAGCCGCATCTGTATTTGCTCCACAATCTAATAAAATGGTACCTTTACCTGTATCTGTTGGTAATATAGCAATAAGTGCTGGTCTATGAACTTTAGCTATTCTCTTTAACTTTAATAGTCCTCCTGCCATTACTGCTCCCGTACTTCCTGCTGATATAAATGCTGTTTCTTCTTTTTCTTTCATGTAATCATAAGCTTTTACTATACTCGATTCTTTTTTGTGTTTTATAGCAAGCGATGGTTCATCATCATTTGTTATTTCATCTTGTGCATCAATTATTCCTATCTGTTTTTTTAAGTCTTCTGCTTTTTTATCCCCGTATTCTTCAGTTAAAGCTTTTAATATTTCTTCTTTTTTACCAACTAGAATTATTTTACTCTCAACATTTTTAAGGGCTTTTATACTTCCTATTATTGCAGGCTTTATCCCTTTATCTGCACCATTAACATCAATTAGTATTTCCATTACTATTCTATCCCCTTTAGTATAAATTTACTTTTAAATTTTATTTCTTTATCTTTATTTTGTATAACTACCCATAATATATAATTTCTATCTCTTTTCTTTTTTACTTCAGCTATAGCATATAATGTCTCATTTTTTAGTATTTTTTTCACATACTTTATATTTGCTACTCCTACTAAAGCCACTTTACTTGGAATAATACTAATAGCTAAGCTTTCTGCCATAGAATATATATGATATCCTTTAACTACATTTATGTTATCAAAACACATATATTCTTTTGTCTCTAAAACTGATACTGCTCTTTCTCCTGGAACTATTTCAATTATATCTCCTATTATCTCTTTTTGACTTAAGCTTTGTATTTTTTTTATATTTTCCGAGGCTTTCTCTTTCACTCTTTCTCTTAATTCTTTTATGCCCAACCTTGCTCTATCTAATCTAATAGTATTTACACTAACATTAAAATGTTCTGCTAAGTTTTCATCTGTAGTAAAAGGATTATCTTTTAAATATTCTACAATTTTTTGATTCCTTATCTTTCTTGCTGTATCATTTCTTGGCATGTCTTTCACCTCTCGTTTATTTTACTATAACTATATGAATATTTCAATGATTTATATTGTTTTTAATGATAAGCAATAAAATATGAAATAACCTAAATTTCAATATTACCTATAGATCTACATATTATAATAATTTTGTTTATATTATTGCTATTTTTGAATATATGTAATAAAGCCTGAATTTTAACTAATACTATTATTATAAAATGGAAAGGAAAATAGATAATATGTATTTGTTTACACTAAAATCATTTGTAGAACAAGTAATGCAAACAATTTTAAAATTCTTAAACTTACCATCAAAGGAGAGTTTAAAAGATTTAGACTTATCTGATGTCTTCAGTATAATCTCCTTTTTTTCGCTTTTAATAGCCTCTACTGCTTTAATTTGGTTTGTAAGAGCTATTGGTTTATATAAAATGGCAAGATCAAAAAATGATAAATTGGCGTTCTTGGCGTTCATTCCTTATGGTGATTTTTATATAATGGGTAAAATTATAGGTCCAACAAAGATATTCGGTATAGAAATTGATTACCCTGAAATTATATTACCCTTGTTATTATTAACAATGCTACTTCCATTAACTTCTTCTCTTTCAATATTTATTTTTATTTTATTCTATTATGCAATACTATATAAAGTTCACAAATTAAAATGGAAAGGATATGCGCGTCTAGCAATAATAATTTCACTTTTCATCCCTGTAGTACAGCCCATTTTTTTATTTATATTTGGATAATACATTTTAATCAATGTAATCATTCTCATTTGTCATACTTTTTGGTATAATATATATGGTGATAATATGCAAAAAGATTTAAGTTGGTTACAAGACATTAAAATAGCCCACAGAGGACTACATGATTCTAATAAATTTATTCCTGAAAACTCTATAATAGCTTTCGAAAAAGCTATTAATAACAATGTGGCTATAGAGTTCGATGTTCATGTATTAAAGGATAATACAATTATTGTGTTCCATGACGATAATTTAAAAAGATGTTGTAACGTTGATAAACCCTTAAGTTCTTGTACTTATAACGATATTAAAAAATTAACTTTATTTGATACTCCATATAAAATCCCAACACTTGAAGAAGCATTAACAATAATTAATGGGAGGGTTCCTGTAATAATAGAATTAAAGACAGATGTTTATGCAATTAAAATATGTCCTATAGTTTCTAAAATATTAGAAAGTTATCATGGAAAGTTTGCTATTAAATCTTTTAACCCTATTATTCCATTATGGTTTAAAGTTTTCAAGCCAAACGTTGTTCGTGGCATGTTAACAGAAGAATTTAATAATACAAAAAATAATAGAATTATTAAAAAATTATTTATTACCAGTTTAATATTTTTGCCAATAATAAACCCTGATTTTTTATCTGTAAATATTCATATGCTTAAAACAAAAAAAATAAGAAGGTTAAGAAAGAATATTGTTATTTTAGGTTGGACATTTAAAACTACAATTGACAAAATAAAATATAAACATCTTTGCGATAGTTATATCTTTGAAAATGAATTTTAAATTATTTTAACAATAAAAAGACCCCAGATTTTAAAATCTGGGGTTTATTTCAATTAACATACTTTATAAATTAATATTAAGCGATTACATTAGAAACAGATCCTGCTCCTACTGTTCTACCACCTTCACGAATAGCGAATTTTAATCCTTTTTCTATCGCGATTGGTGTAATTAATTTAATTTTCATTGTTACGTTGTCTCCTGGCATTACCATTTCTTTTTCTTTTGGTAATTCAATTATACCTGTAACGTCTGTTGTTCTGAAATAGAATTGTGGTCTGTATCCTTGGAAGAATGGAGTATGTCTACCACCTTCTTCTTTAGTTAAGATATACACTTCTGCTTCAAATTCTGTATATGGTTTAATTGATCCTGGTTTAACTAGAACTTGACCTCTTTCAACATCTGTTCTTTGAATTCCTCTTAGAAGTACACCTGCGTTATCTCCACTTTGTGCTTCTGAAAGTTCTTTTCTAAACATTTCTATTCCTGTTACTACAGTTTTTGTTGATTGTTCAGCTAGACCAACTATTTCAATTTCTTCTCCAACTTTTAAAGTTCCTCTTTCTATTCTTCCTGTAACAACTGTTCCTCTACCTGTGATTGTAAATACGTCTTCAATTGGCATTAAGAAAGGTTTATCTTTATCTCTTTCTGGTGTTGGAATAAATGTATCAACTGCTTCTAATAATTCTATGATTGGTGCATATTCTGGTGCACTTGTATCATTAGATGTAGATTCTAATACTTTTAATGCTGATCCTTTGATTATTGGAGTTTCATCTCCTGGGAAATCATATTTAGATAGTAAATCTCTAATATCCATTTCAACTAATTCTAATAATTCTTCATCATCAACTTGATCAACCTTGTTCATGAATACAACTATATATGGTACTCCAACTTGGTTAGCAAGTAGTATGTGCTCTCTTGTTTGAGGCATTGGACCATCTGCTGCAGAAACAACTAGGATAGCTCCATCCATTTGTGCTGCTCCTGTAATCATGTTTTTAACATAGTCAGCATGTCCTGGACAGTCTACGTGCGCGTAGTGTCTATTTTCTGTTTCATATTCAACGTGAGAAGTAGAAATTGTGATTCCTCTTGCTCTTTCTTCTGGTGCACCATCTATTTGGTCATATCCTTTAAATTCTCCTCCACCCATAAGTGAAGCAACTTTTGTTATTGCCGCTGTAAGAGTTGTTTTTCCGTGGTCAACGTGACCAATTGTTCCAACATTACAGTGCGGTTTTGTTCTTTCAAACTTAGCTTTTGCCATTTTAAATTCCTCCTTAATATTTTAATATTATTTCTCTCTTTAACTAATACCTATATTGGCATTATTTTAATTTATTGTACTACAAATGTTTTATATTTGCAATACACAAAACACCTTTTTATGCTTATTTTATGTTTCTTTTCAAAAACTCACTAATCTTCTTTTCTACTTTTTGTAGAAACTATAGATTCAAGTACTGATTTTGGAACTTCTTCATAGTGACTTGGTTCCATTGAATATGTTCCTCTACCTTGTGTTTTACTTCTTAAGTCAGTTGCATATCCAAACATTTCAGAAAGTGGTATAAATGAACGAATAATTTGTGTTCCTGCTTCCGCATCCATTCCTTCCATTTTTCCACGTCTAGAGTTCATATCTCCAATAACATCTCCCATATATTCTTCTGGAACAGTTATTTCAACTCTCATTATTGGTTCTAACAACACTGTCCCCGCTTGTTTACAAGCTTCTTTAAATGCCATAGAACCCGCTATTTTAAACGCCATTTCTGAAGAGTCAACATCATGATAAGAACCGTCTACAAGTGTAGCTTTAATATCAACCACAGGGTAGCCTGCAAGTATACCCGATTTCATTGCTTCTCTAATTCCTTCATCCGTTGGTTTTACATATTCTTTTGGAACAACTCCACCAACAATTTTAGATTCAAACAAATATCCTTTTCCTGCTTCTAGTGGTTCAACTTCTATCCATACATGACCATATTGTCCCCTACCACCTGATTGACGTATAAACTTACCTTCAACCCTGATAGCTTTTCTTATTGTTTCTTTGTATGCAACTTGTGGAGCTCCTACATTTGCTTCAACATGAAACTCTCTTTTTAATCTATCAACAATAATATCTAAGTGTAATTCTCCCATTCCAGCAATAATTGTTTGACCTGTTTCTTGGTTAGTATATGCTCTAAATGATGGGTCTTCCTCTGCTAACTTTCCAAGTGCAACTCCCATTTTTTCTTGATCCACTTTTGACTTTGGCTCAATTGAAATATCTATAACTGGTTCTGGGAATTCAATTGATTCTAGAATTATAGGATGTTTTTCATCACATAATGTATCACCTGTTCCTGCATCCTTTAATCCAACTGCTGCTGCAATATCTCCTGCGTATACCTTTGTTATATCTTTTCTTTCATTTGAGTGCATTTGAAGAATTCTTCCAATTCTTTCTCTTTTATCCTTACTCGCGTTATATACATATGAACCGCTCTCTAATGTTCCTGAATAAACTCTAAAGAATGTAAGCTTACCCACATATGGATCAGTTGCAACTTTAAATGCTAATGCCGAAAATGGTTCATCATCACTTGATGGTCTATCTTCTTCTTCTCCATTTGGTTTAACACCTTTTATATGATCTACATCAATAGGAGACGGCATGTAGTCTACTATCGCATCTAGAAGTTTTTGTACTCCTTTGTTTTTATATGATGTTCCACATGTAACTGCAACAATTTTGTTTTCTAATGTTGCTTTTCTTATACAACTTTTTATTTCATCAATAGAAACTTCTTCGCCTTCTAAGTATTTCATCATAACTTCTTCATCATATTCTGCTATCATATCTAACATATTAGCTCTATATTCTTCTGCTTGTTGTTTAAGATCTTTTGGAATTTCTTCGCATCTAATATCTTTACCTTGTTCATCATAATATACATAAGCTTTCATTTCTACTAGGTCAATAACACCTTTGAAATTTTCTTCTTTTCCAATTGGTAATTGGATAGGTACTGCATTTGCACTTAATCTTGTCTTTAATTGTTGTACACAATTAAAGAAGTCTGCTCCCATAATATCCATTTTATTAACATATATCATTCTAGGAACATTATATTTATTTGCCTGTCTCCATACAGTTTCAGATTGTGGTTGCACTCCACCTTTAGCACATAGCACTGTAACAGAGCCATCTAGTACTCTAAGTGAACGTTCCACTTCAATAGTAAAGTCAACGTGGCCTGGTGTATCTATGATATTTATTCTGTTGTTATTCCAAAAACAAGTCGTTGCTGCCGAAGTTATTGTTATTCCTCTTTCTTGTTCTTGAGCCATCCAGTCCATTGTAGCTCCCCCATCATGAGTTTCTCCAACCTTATGGTTTATACCTGTATAAAAAAGTATTCTTTCAGTAGTTGTCGTTTTACCAGCATCGATGTGCGCCATGATACCAATATTTCTTGTCCTCTCAAGAGGATATTCTCTTCCTGCCACTTAAAATTTCCCTCCTTTTTTATTCTTATCCTACCATCTATAATGTGCAAATGCTTTATTAGCCTCTGCCATACGATGCATGTCTTCTTTTTTCTTGAATGCTCCACCTTGATTGTTTATTGCATCCATAATTTCATTAGCTAATTTTTCTTCCATTCCGTGTTCATTTCTTTTTCTAGAGTATTCTACCAACCATCTAATTCCCAATGTCTGTCTTCTTTCTGGTCTAACTTCGATTGGTACTTGGTATGTTGCTCCACCTACACGCCTTGCCTTAACTTCTAGTACTGGCATAATATTATCCATCGCTTGCTGAAAAACCTCAAGGCCTTTTCTTCCAGTTTTTTCTTCTACTTGTTTAAAAGCTGAATATACAATTTTTTCTGCTATTGTTTTCTTTCCGTCCCACATAACTTTATTTATTAGCTTTGTTACAACCTTAGAACCATAAACTGCGTCTGCCATAATTTCTCTTTTAACTAAATGTCCTTTTCTTGGCACTTTTCTTCCCTCCTTACTTGGTACTCAAAAATTCTAAAATTTTTGTCAGTGCTTTTGCTTAAAACTACCATTTTAAATCGTATATTTTAAATCAAGCACCTTATAATTTACTTTTTAGCTTTCTTAGCTCCATATTTTGATTTAGCTTGTTTTCTATCTGCAACTCCTGCAGTATCTAGCACACCTCTAATTACATGATATCTAACTCCTGGAAGATCTTTTGCTCTTCCTCCTCTTATAAGAACAACACTATGTTCTTGTAAGTTGTGTCCGATACCCGGAATATAAGCTGAAACTTCCATTCCATTTGTTAAACGAACTCTCGCTACTTTTCTTAGAGCAGAGTTTGGTTTTTTTGGAGTTTGAGTTTTAACTACAGTACATACTCCTCTTTTTTGTGGAGAAGATTGATTTGTAACTATTTTCCTTTTAGAGTCAAGCCCTCTTTGTAGAGCTGGAGACTTTGATTTTGTAGATTTATCTTGTCTTCCTTTTCTTACTAATTGGCTAAATGTTGGCACTTGATTTCACCTCCTTGTTTATTATCTAGTAGAAGCTGTTAAAAACCTCTAACTGTACCGTATTATTATACATTATGCATGCTTTTATGTCAATAAAAAAGTGTGTTTTTGTTTATTTTTTCATGGCTTCACTTTATCATTATATTTATATTGATTTAATTTTTTAAAAATATACTGTTTATAATGTATTTAATATAGTTAATAGTATTATATTCCTTTTGTTTATAGTTTGACATATACATAACATTTGCAAAACAAAGTTAATAAAAAGAGAAGAGTTTATACTCTTCTTTTCATTATTAATGTTACACACTTGTTAAACTACAAGTGATTCTTTTTTCTTTGATTCATTTACCCATTCTAAAGCTTTGTCAATTACTTCCTCTATACAACTTTCTTCTGGCAAAAAGTGTGTTGCATTATCAATCCACATTATTTCTTTTCTTTCAGACGTTATATTGTTAAATATTTCTTTTGCACTACTAGGTCTTGCAACATAATCTTTTTTAGATTGTACAATATATGTGTTTGCTGTTACCTTTTTTAGGTTTTCCCTAACATATCTTTGAAGTTTACGAAGTTCTATGCTTGTCATTATTTTAGAATATGTAAAAGTACTCAATATTATTCTTACATGATGTATTTTTTGATTAAAATTTCTTTTTAAAATTGTCCACACAAACCCACGAAAAGTCCATACTCTCATAGGGGCATTTAATAGTATTAGGTCGCTTATCTTGGCTTCTTTCGTTACCATTAATGATATTAATCCTCCCATAGAATACCCAATTAATATTCTTTTAGTATAAATTTTACATTTCCTATTTATATATTCCTTTAACCCCTCTATAATATCTTGATGAGTAGTACCTTTTTTACACTTCCCTTTAATTCCATGACCTTTTAGACACGGAGTAAATATCTCTTTAGAGCTAATACCTTTTTTTATTAAATATTTCTTTATGTTCATAACGTCTTTAGGTGTTCCACAAAAGCCATGAACTATTATATATGCTGTTTTTTTCATTATTTCCACCGTGTATAATTATATCACATTTATTCATTATTTGGAATATGAAATGAGAAAGTTGAAAAATATACTATACTTTGTTATATATGAATATTGTCATATAATCCATTTTATTTTATATTATAAAATAGTCTGCATAACTCCTATTATAATTATTGTGATAGATGAAGCAATATCAATATTCTTTACATTTAATCTGCTTCCCAATAAATTTCCAAACTTAAGAAATAATATGCTAAACATATAAAAAAAACAAGTTATCAGAATTGTGTTTTGTTCTACCATTCCTAGTGCCATGGCTATAGGCAAATTATTAATAGAAAGCAGTAATCCAACATATATTAGGTTTTTTAATGTCAATTTCCCCTTGCTTTTTACTTTTACATTCCCTTTATCTTTAATTGATAACATCAAAAACCAAATACCTATTATTATTAAAGATAAACCTCCTACAATTGAACCTATTCTTGCTGTCATAAATTGAGATATATACGAACCAAATAAAAGTGATATTGTTGTTATTATGATTGTTGTCGTGCTAATTATTATATTATGTTTCCATGATAATTTCATTTTTCTACTCCCATAATAAACTCCAATTATTAAATTATCTAATGTCGCAACGATGCTTAATATGCATGCTGATATTATACTTATCAATTTATCCCTCCTCTCCATATATATAATGTCAATTTTTCATTTTTTGACACATAAACAGACCTATTATACTCATATAATTGTCCCTTCTTAATATAATGTTTTGTACAAGGGAGTGATAGTATGTGGCATTCTGTTAAAGCAAGTGTTGTTTGTGATAAGCTTAATACCGATTTTAAAAAAGGTTTAAGCCAAAAAGAGAGCACGAGAAGATTAAAATCTGGTGGTGAAAATAAAATTGAAGACGAGAAAAGAGCTAGTATCTTTTCTAAATTTGCAAATCAATTTAAGGATTTCATGGTAATTACCTTGATCGTTTCTGCAATAATTTCTGCAATAATCACTAACTTACAACACAGCAATGATTATATAGATTCTATAATTATAATTATAATTGTATTTTTTAACGCTCTTATGGGAGTTATTCAAGAAAGCAAAGCAGAAAAATCAATAGATTCTTTAAAAAGAATGTTCTCCCCCACTGCTAAAGTAATAAGAGATGGTGAAGTATGCAAAATCTCAGCTTCTTCTGTTGTTATAGGCGATTTAGTAATATTAGAAAGTGGTGATCTTGTTCCCGCAGATATCCGATTGCTTTCTAGTTCCGCTTTACAAATGGATGAATCCGCCTTAACTGGTGAAGTTGTTCCTATAAACAAAAACGCAGAACTATGTCTAAACCCCGATACTCCAATGGGTGATATGAAAAACATGGCTTTTGCCTCAACCATTATCGTTAATCGGCCATGGCACTGGTATCATCACTGAAACAGGAATGGATACTAAAGTAGGAAAAATAGCAAATTTAATTATTAATACAGAAGAATCTTTAACCCCACTTCAAGAAAAACTTGCAAAGATAGGGAAATTATTAGGTATAGGAGCCCTTATAATTTGCTCTTTTATATTTATCCTCGGTCTTTTTAAAGGAACTCCTGTTTTAGAAATGTTTATGACTTCTGTAGGTTTAGCGGTTGCTGCTATTCCAGAAGGATTACCTGCTATTGTTACTATCATTCTTTCCATAGGCGTGACTAGAATGGCAAAAGAAAATGCAATTATCAGAAAACTTCCTGCTGTAGAA
>Ga0265293_10011236_pt1 | contig 12242 bp, 6 predicted proteins | sample Munlanlewell138R_FD_192505 | JGI IMG/M metagenome (GOLD analysis project Ga0265293, IMG submission 192505) | Leachate microbial communities from a municipal landfill in Southern Ontario, Canada - Leachate well 138R | ecosystem: Engineered > Solid waste > Landfill > Unclassified | place: Canada... | reverse complement strand
CCGTAACCCAAACAAATGGTAACGCGACAATCGGTTCGAATCATGTGCTTTTGAATGGCAACGCCGTATGGTATCTGCAAGGCGGCCTGCTGAGCAGCGGGAGCGGTGACATTAGCATCGGATATACCGACGACCCAATCAGCAATGCAACCGTCAATATAAGCGGCGGAACATTGAATGCCGGCAGGAATCTCACTGTACAATACCAATCTCTTCTAGAGCAAACCGGAGGAAATATAACTGCCGGCAGCATGAAAATTTACTCCGGCAGCAAAGTAAATGTCGGGGGCGGAACAGCAACAATAACGACCGCCTTAACAATCAGCGGTAGTAGCAGTACTGATACTGCTGACAGCTCACGGCTGACACTTTCCGGCGGATCCTGGACGATTAACGGAACTCTTGAATTTGCGACGAATTTAAGGGGTTCCGGCGTATTTTTTGATCTTGGGAACGGATCGCTTACTGCTAATAATCTGACATTCAATACTGGATATATTGATTTTGCCACCATTTCTGAAGGCACTCTAACAATCACCAGCTTTACCGATGCTTCTGATTTTACTGATCTTATCAGCGAAGGAAAAATCAGGATTAATGGCGCCGTCGTGAGCACATCCGACTTTAAGATCGAGGGGAACACGCTGAAGCTGGCAAAAGAGCCGCCTAAAGTTAAACTCATTCTTATGTCGAACTGAACCGTTTTAGAAAAAAGAAAATACAATTCACTGTCGAAACCGGAAAGAAGGAGAAACACACGATGAAAAAAACAGTATATTTGATAACACTGGCGGCAGCTGTCGCGATTTTTGCAGATACGAGAGTAAAATTGTCGGGCGGTCAGCTGATCCGTGCCTGGGATAATGATCTGCCGTCGGAATCCAATCCCGGTGTAATTGATATTAAAGGTACCTGGCAGGTTCCCGGCAGTTTTGACGGCTGGGTGGGAACACAGAAATCCGGCGTCATTGCCGGCGCGTTAAAATCGATTACGTTTAGAAATGGTGCCAAATGGCGCCTGGAAGGCGGGCAGATTCTCTGCCGGGACGGTTCAACCGGCAAAGCGCATGTACGCGTCGGCGACTCCGACAGCGCGGGCGAATTAATTATGACTGGTGGCGAAATTATTGCTGATACCTATTTTGATGTCGGTTTTAATTCACTTTTCCGGCAAAGCGGCGGATCAGTAACGGGCGTTGCCGGCTGCCGGTTTTCCCACGGCGGGAAAATATTTATTGAAGGCGGTATCGGAACATTCAGTCGAATGGCACTGGCCAGCCCGGACACACAGGTTGAATTTTCCGGCGGCACATGGAAAGCATCCAAACCGCTTGAATTCGCCGGGTCAACCACGCCGAATACAGTGATCCGCTTCGCCGAAGGTAACGGCTCTCTCTCCGTCGGAGGAATTGAAATGGCGGGATCCGGCTGCATTGACTTTGTCACCGGTTCCAAAGGAACATTCGCAGTTAAGGGGTATAAAGAGGCCGATTTTGAAAAACTGTGGGATAGAGGAAAACTTAAATTCAACGGATCAAGCCGGGGTGCGTTTTCCGATATTTTTGCAGTGGAAAAAGACACGCTTTCTCTGAAATAAAAATACGAAAAGGGAATAGGCATTAGGCACGAGGCATCAGGAAACGAAGAAAAACAAAACCACAGAGAACACAGAGATTTAGAGAATTTGGCTTTCGTGATCTCTATGGTTGAAAAATTCCTGGTGAGGAATCGGAAGTACAAAAAATGATAAGAGGATCTAAATGAGCATTACCGCGTTTCTGTTGATCGCCGGCGGAATGCTGTCGGCGGAGCTGAAGACTGTTCCGACGTTTGAAAACTGCAGTCTGTACTGGAGCGGCAGCACTCTGCCGGATACTCATACCGTACAGATTTGCGAGGCAAATTCAACGCTATGGATTGATGCACTGCCGCTAACGGTTACTCCGGACTATCCTGAATGGCGCGGATCTGTGTTCGATTTAAAAGAAGATACATCATATTCTGTACGCATCATGGACGGCACAAAGACCCTTGCTGTACAATCGTTCAGAACATGGACATCTGCACCGCCGATTGCAAAACACTACACTCTCAACGATCTTTCGCCGGACGGCAGACCGGTTGTGTTTACTGAACAGGGATCAGCTGACGGCTGGATTTATATTTCCGGAACGCCGGACTGCCGCTTACTGGACGGCGGGGAGAATGCGGATGAAGCACTGCTGTTTACGAATGCTGCATATGTTATTTTTGAAAACATTACAGTGCGTGGCGGCATCAAATACGGCATTACAGTGCAGGAAAGTGAAAATATCCGGATTCTGAACTGTGATATTGCAGGATTCGGGCGCGTCGGCGAACAAAGGCTCCGTTATGGCGGCACCGGACAATATTATGACAACAATTCAATAATTAATGATGCCGGCATAAATATTGATGACAGCGAAAATGTGGTCGTGGAACGCTGCTTCATTCACTCTCCACGCGGCACTTCAAATCCCTGGCGCTTTGCTCATCCAACCGGTCCGAACGCAGTTTTTGTAAAATCGCGCGGCGGCACCGTGCTTCGTTACAATGATTTTCCCGGCAGCAGTCTGCACCGCTGGAACGATGTTATTCAGGGCTATTCTAACTATAACCACGGATTTTTACGCAACGGCGACCTCTACGGCAATCTGCTGGTGTTTGCAAACGATGATGCCGTTGAACTGGACGGACTGCAGATGAACATCCGCGCCTATGGCAACCGGATCGAAGAAACCTACTGTGGCGTCAGTATCGGCCCCTGTATTGCCGGACCATCTTATGTGTTCCGCAATCTGATTGCGAATCTAGGCGACGAAGACGGTTTTTCAAATGCCTCGTTTAAAGCCGGCTCAGCAGTGTACGGCTACGGCCGGGTGTTTTATTTGAACAATACGGTGGCAGCAAAATATAAAATCGGTTCGACGATCGGCACTATGCCTGACGATGCGCCGGAGCAGATCGCCAAAGTTCCGGGCTACGCAAAAATGAATACGCGCAACAATGTACTGTCCAGCCGGCAGTTTCCGATCACGCAGTCATGGATCGATCATCCTGCCAATGTCGATTATGATCTGTTGTATTCAACCAATTCGAATACGCTTGAAGCAGTAAAAAGAACATATATGGCTGCCGGACAGTGTGCGCATGCCATATTCAGCGCGCCGGAATTTGCTGATACCGCCGGCGCTGATTATGCCCTCGCCGCCGGCAGTCCCGGCGCCGGCAAAGCCATTGCCATCCCGGGAATTTCCGGCGCCGGAAATGATGTCGGTGCATTTGCCAACGACACAATATTTGAACAGATTCCGATCCGTCCGCTGCCGGTGGCGCTGGACAAAGGCCGGATTTTACTGGGCGAATCTCCGGTCGCTGTAACCGCCGTAACCGCTCCGGATGCGGATGCGGCGCAGTTGAACTTTACCATCCGCAAACCGGCAGACTGCGACTGGTTCAGCGTTACGCCGGGATCCGGCGCGCTGGTTCCCGGTCAGGAACAGATCTTTACGGTACTGTTGAATACAGATGCTTTGCCGAAAAGCCGGCGCGGTGCCGGAACATTCTTAGTCCGTTTTGCCAGCGGACTGTCGCGGCCGGTGCTGGTGTTTACAGAAGATCTTCCGCCGCCGGCAGTCGTTCAACTGCCGGAAAACTGCTGGAGCCGGCTGATCGAAGCGGAGCACATTGCCACTCCAGGCACGGACCCTGAATTTTCAGGCAGTGCATCGGGCGGCGGATATGCCGTGGTGAAAAAGAACAGCGATCCGTTTACGGTAACGTTTACCATTCCTGCCGACGGCGATTATCAGGTGTGCCTGCGGTTAAAAACACTGGCGCCACCCGGAGAAAGCATCACGGCAAAACTCACCTGGAACGGTGAACCGGTGGTGCTTGATACCAAACTGCGGGCGGATGAAGGCTGGACGTGGAGCGGCGTCAGAGCGCCCAACCAATCCAAAAACCAGCATTATGGCGTGTTTCGCATGACAAAAGGAACGCACACATTTTCGTTTGTGCCGGACAGTAATATCGCCGTGGACGCGGTTTTAATTACCGACTCGATGCTCGGCAACTGGGCGCCGGAAACAACATATACCTATTATAACGGAAGTACGGCGACGGCAGGACTGGGGATGCCGGACAACTGGGGCGCCGGACTGCCGTCGGACGATAACGATATTACCGGCATAATTACAAACAATGTAAACATGCCGCTCTCATCGACAATATTTTCCGGCTGGAAAGCGATTCAAACCGCCGGAACAATTTCACGCGGCGGGTTGATCATGTTTCATGACGGCGCTCATTGGACGCTTCAGGGCGGCACAATTACAAGCGGACAGCATATTGCCATCGGATATTCCAATACGGCGGGAACTGTTGTGATGACCGGCGGCACACTGACCGCAAATACAAATTTTCTGATACAGGCCGGCGGTTTTGTATCGCAGAGCGGAGGCACACTGACGTTCGGCGGTCAGGCACAAATCGGAAGTTCGGCCAACGGCGCCGGCACTGTGAATATTTTTGCCGGAACCGGCACATTTAATACTGCCGGAATCGCCGCAAACGGTCTGGCGATTGCCGGCGCCGGCTCGCGGCTAACGTTTTTCGGCGGCAATTGGACTGTTGCCGGAAATTTAAATTTCGGGAACTCACTGGGAACCAATGCCGGACTTTGCTTTGACGCCGGTGATGGATCGCTGACGGTGGACTCTCTTTCGTTTAACGGCGGATATATTAATTTTATGACCGGCTCTGAGGGACGTCTGACCGTTACCGGTTTTTCTGGCGCGGCTGACTTCGAGGCATGGTGGGACGCCGGCAGAATCCGGCGGAACGGCTCCGCTGCCGGAGATTTTTCGTCACTGTTTCAGGTAATTGACGGAAAAACACTGCTGATTCGATGAAACACCGGAAAGGATGTTTCTCGGCATGCACTATATAACTAATGAACACAAAAACCTGCGAATGGAGAAAGAATATTTAGATGAAAATTATAATGTTTGTATTACTGGCCGGCGGAGCGCTGGCAGCGGAATTGAAAACAATTCCAACGTTTGAAAACTGCAGTTTATACTGGGATGGCGACACTCTGCCGCAAAACCATGCGGTACAGATCAGCGAAGCAGAGTCTGAAATCTGGATTGATGCTCTGCCGCTGACAGTTACGCCTGACTACCCCGAATGGCGGGGTTCGGTGTTCGGGTTAAAAGAAGATACGCCCTATTCCGTACGCATCATGGACGGCACAAAAACCATTGCCGCGCAGTCATTCAGAACATGGACATCCGCACCGCCGGTTGCAAAGCGCTATACCCTTAAAGAGCTTTCGCCGGACGGATATGAAATTGTTTTTTCAGAACGGGGCACGCCCGACGGCTGGATTCACATTTCCGGCACACCGGAATTTAATCTGATCGACGGCGCGCAAGAAAGTGAGGAGACGCTGCTGTTTAAAAATGCTGCGTATGTCATTCTGGAAAACGTCACTGTGCGCGGCGGTATTAAGCACGGCATCACGGTGCGTGAGAGCGAAAATATCCGTATTCTGAATTGCGATATCGCCGGATTCGCCCGCGTCGGCGAACAAAGACTGCGGTATGGCGGCAGCGGAATGTATTATGACGGCAACTCAGTGATTAATCAGGAGGCCGGCGTAAATATTGACGACAGTGAAAATGTGGTTGTGGAACGCTGCTTTATTCACTCACCGCGCAGCACTGCAAATTCGTGGCGGTTTGCGCATCCGACCGGCCCGAACGCTGTACTTGTTAAATCACGCGGCGGCACCGTATTGCGCTATAACGATTTCCCCGGTAGCGATCTCCGTCGCTGGAACGACGTCGTTGAAGGGTTTCGCAACTATACACACGGCTTTTTGCGCGACGGCGATGCCTACGGCAATCTGCTGGTGTTTTCAAATGACGACGCCATTGAGCTGGAAGGCTTGGAAATGAATATACGCGCCTATGGCAACCGGATTGAAGAAACGTTTTGCGGTATCAGCATCGGCCCCTGTATCGCCGGCCCGTCCTATGTATTCCGCAATCTGATTGCCAACCTTGGCGATGACGAGGGTTTTTCCAGCGGTGCGTTGAAAACCGGCTCTGCTGTATACGGTTACGGTCAGGTATTTTATTTAAATAATACCGTAGCAGTAAAATATAAGATCGGCACGCCGATCGGCGCGATGCCGGCCGATGCACAGGAACAGATTGCTAAAGTTCCGGGGTATGCAAAAATGATCATGAGCAATAACGTCTTTGTCTCGTGCGATACGCCGATTGCGCGCTCATGGGTCGTTCATCCTGCTACGGCTGATTATAATCTGCTGTATTCAGAAAAACCGGAAGCAATGGACATCGTACGGGAAACGTATACAGCCGCCGGACAGCATGCACATGCCATCTACAGCGCGCCGGAATTTATTGATGCCGCCGGCGCCAATTACGCCCTTGCCGCCGGCAGTCCCGGCGCCGGTAAAGCCATTGCTGTTCCCGGAATTTCCGGCGCCGGAAATGATCTCGGCGCATTTTCCAGCAGCACCATATTTGAACAGATTCCGATCCGACCGCTGCCGGTGGCACTGGACAAAGGCCGGATTTTACTGGGCGACTCTCCGGTCACTGTAACCGCCGTAACCGCTCCGGATGCGGATGCAGCGCAGCTGAACTTTACCATCCGCAAACCGGCGGGTTGCGACTGGTTCAGCGTTACACCGGAATCCGGCACACTGGTTCCCGGACTGGAACAGATCTTTACAGTGCAGTTGAATGCAGAGGCCCTGCCGGAAAACCGGCGAGGCGCAGGAACCTTTTTAGTCCGTTTCGCCAACGGACTGTCGCGTCCGGTACTGGTATTTACAAAAGATCTGACACCGTCACCGGATGTTCAACTGCCGGAAGGCAGCTGGAGTGAATTGATTGAAGCGGAACATATTGCCGCGCCCGGCCGGGATCCGGAATTTTCTAGCGGCGCGTCCGGCGGTGCCTACGCACTGATGACCACTTCCGGCGTACCGTTTACTGTGCGGTTTAAAATTCCCGCTGATGGTGACTATCAGGTGTGCCTGCGGTTAAAAACGCTGGTGCCACCCGGAGAAAATATCATGGCAAAATTCACTTGGAACGGAGAACAGGTGCTTGATGCCAGACTGCGGGTGGATGAACGCTGGACATGGAGCGGCATCAGAGCACCCAACCAGCCGAAAAACCTGGTGTACGGCGTATTCCGTATGAAAAAAGGAATGCATACATTTTCGTTTGTGCCGAGCAGCGATATAGCCGTGGACGCAGTTTTGATTACCGACTCGCTGCAGCCTGTCCGCTGAAAGAGAGTTTAGCTGCCGGGATGTTCAATTCTGAAATTTTATAAGGCGATAATAAATGAATATGCAATGGATTGACTGGACGATTGTCTGGAGTTTGATCGGGATCGTCATTTTAACCGGCCTTTTTACGAAACGTTATGTGCACGGCGTCGCGGATTACCTTTCCGCCAACCGGTGTGCCGGCCGTTATCTGCTGACGGTCGCACAGGGTATGGCCGGACTGAGCGCTGTTTCGTTCGTTGCGGTGTATGAAAAATTTTATCAGGCCGGATTTCCAGCCTACTGGTGGGAACGGATCATTATGCCCATCTCCCTGATCATCGCCGTAACCGGATTTATTTCCTATCGTTTCCGGGAAACGCGCGCGCTGACGATGGCACAGTTTTTTGAAATGCGCTACAGCCGCAGCTTCCGTGTTTTTTCAGGTATTATCTGCTGGTTTTCCGGTATTATGAATTACGGTGTTTTCCCCGGCGTAACTGCCCGCCTGCTGATTCACCTGTGCGGACTGCCGGAGCGATTCATGCTGTTGGGAATAAGCGTACCGACGTTTTTGGCGGTGATGGTTTTTATTGTCGGCATTGCGCTCTATCTGACGCTGACCGGCGGGCAGATCGCGCTGCTTTTAACGGATTTCATCCAAGGGCAGTTTGCACTGGTCGTGCTGCTCGTCATCACAATCTTTCTGCTGATGACCTTTGAATGGTCGACCATTATCGAGGCGCTTGAATCCGTTCCAGCCGGTAACTCCATGCTGAATCCGTATGATCAATCGGAGATAAAGGATTTCTCACTGCAGTTTTTCGTCATGCTCGGACTGCTGAATTTTTACTCCTTTATGGCGTGGCAGGGTTCACAGGGATATTATTCATCCGCCCGCACTCCGCATGAAGCAAAAATGGCCGGAATTCTCGGCATGTGGCGGACAGTAATCACCGGATTCGGGTTGCTGCTCGCTCCGATTGTTGCCTTTGCAGTTTTCCACCACGCCGCCTTTGCCGGCGACGCCGCTGTGATTCAGACATCCATCGATGCCATCTCTGATCCGCAGGTGCAGATACAAATGCGCACCCCGCTGATGCTGGCACACTTCCTGCCGGTGGGCATGATTGGACTGCTGGTGGCACTGGTCATCTCGGCTGCGGTTTCCACAGACGACACCTACCTGCACTCGTGGGGCAGCATTTTTGTGCAGGATGTTCTGCTGCCGTTTAAAAAGGAGAAACTGACGGCATCGCAGCATCTTAAATGGCTGCGCCTCTCGGTGGTTGGAACAGCGGTATTCGCCATCCTGTTCAGCACATTCTTCCCGCTGAACGATTATCTTCTCATGTATTTCCAGCTCACCGGCGCTATCTTCATGGGTGGCGCCGGCTCTGTGATTATCGGCGGACTCTATTGGAAACGCGGCACAACCGCCGGTGCCTGGACGGCCATGATCACCGGATTTGTGCTGGCATTCACCAGCGTTATGCTGCGCACCTGGTGGACGAATATTCCGGGGCTCGCCGCGCTGGCGCCGGAATTTCCGTTGAACGGTATGCAGGCAGCGTTCGCCACGGCGCTCTGCTGTATCGTCGCATACGTCATCGTCTCCTTCATCACATTCAAGCAGCCGCACAATATGGATAAACTGCTGCATCGCGGTGACTATGCAATTGTCGACGACCAGGTCGCACTGCATGCCCGCCCCTCCTTAATCTGGCGGCTCATCGGCATCAGCAAAGAATACAGTTTGGCGGATAAAATCATTGCGTCAGGAACAACCGGATACACACTGCTGTGGTGCGTCCTGCTGGTGGCGGGAACCTCGCTGAATGTCTCGATGAGACTCACAGACAGCGAATGGGCAGCCTTCTGGTATATTGTAACCATAACACTGACAGTAACCGGCGTACTGGTTGTCGCCTGGTTCATCATCGGCGGATTCCGCGATATCGTAATCATGTTCCGCCTGCTGAAAGCGGGCCGGGAAAACGCAGCGGACGACGGTACCGTGAGCTGATCATTGACGATTGATGATTGCAGATTGAAGAATTTTTATCTGCGTAAATCTGCGGATATAATTTTTTGATGTATTAGTGGTTTGAACATTGGAATTTGCGAAAGGAAAATATGATGAATAGTCTGTTAAGCATCCTTTTTGCATTCATATGCACTGTAAACGCAACTGCGGAAGTTAAGGTACTGGTGGCCGGCGATTCAACGGTTTCGAACAACGGACCCGAATCCGCCAAATACGGCTGGGGCGATTTTATCGGCGTCCACTTTAAAGACGGCATCAATGTGATAAACCTCGCCAAAAGCGGGCGGAGCTCCAAATCGTTTATCACTGAAGGCCGCTGGGACGATCTGATCGGCCGCGTGGAACCCGGCGATGTGGTTTTTATTCAGTTCGGACATAACGACCAGAAAATCCTGGTCGGTTCCGAAATCGGCACGCATCCCGGCGGCGAATACAAAGACAACCTGCGCCGGTTTGCGGACGAAGTCGCCGCCAAACAAGGCCGGACAGTTTTTGTCACGCCGCCGCGCCGCCTGACCTATAAAAGCAATGAACCGACTGTACTGCGTACCGACCTTCAGGTGTACTGCGATGCCATGAAAGAGGTTGCGGTCGAAAAAAATGTCCCGGTCGTTGATCTTTATGCACTGACCGGCGTCGTACTGCACGAGCTGGGCGAAGAAAAAGCCTGGGAATTTTTTGACACCGGCGACCGTTCTCATTTTTCCAAAACCGGCGCAGCATGGGTGGCTGAATTAATCATGAGCACCGTGCGCGCGGAACATATGCTGCCGGCGGAACTGCTAAACTAAAACAGGAATTATTGTAAATGAATCGCGGTGCGGCAAAGGCGGCCACGGCAGTCCGGCGGAATCCGGTTGCCGGCAGCACAGGAATATACCTGTGCTGCGCGTTATCTCTGGCCGCTGCGCTCCTGTTTGCCGCCGGATGCAGAAAAAATGCCCCGTTCAACAGAGGTCATCCAATGAAACCATCAATCATTAAAATCCCCCGCAATCATTCCGGCGCTGAATCTTCTGAATGTCTGCCTCTTTTACAGCACTGGCAGCCGGAACCCGACCCCGCCTTACAGCCGGCATCCGTTCGTCTTTCATGGACGGAACAGACCCTGCTGATTCACGCCGAATTGTACGACGACGAAATATTCTCCGCCGTCTCCGGAGACAACCAGGCCACCTGGCGCCTGGGCGATGTATTTGAAATATTCCTGAAACCGGAAAACCAGGCCGGTTTTTTTGAAATGCACGTCACCCCCAACAAATACCGGCTGCACCTCCACCTTCCGGGCCCCTATTGCAAACCTTCGCCGGAAGCCGATCCGCTGCCATGGGAAGAGCTGACGGTGACACCGTGCGGATTTCGCAGCAAAGTCACCTGCCTGCCGGACAGATGGCTGGTTGATGTCGAAATTCCGGCGGACGCGCTGCAGCTGGAAAAGTTTTGTGAAAACGATCAATTGCAGGCCAATTTCTGCCGCTACGACTATTCTAAAAACAAACCGCCGGTACTCTCTTCGGTGGCGCCGCTTCAAGCAGCTGATTTCCACCGGACCAATGACTGGTGCACTATCCGGCTGGCGGATTTTTAACGCCGGATAGGTAGGGCGCGCAGTCCCTTGCGCGCCAAAAAAAGCGGCCAGTCCCTGGCCGCCGAAAAAATAACGGCGCGCAAGGGACTGCGCGCCCTACCGCCCTGCCGTCCACCGCGCGAACCTTTCCCGCTTCCGATTCTTTTTCTTGGCGGCTCTGAATGCAGGATTTTCCCGCGCAAAACCGCTAAGCAAAAGAGGCAGGAATGGCGCCGGAAAATACAGGTGGCGCAGACATTCCTGTCTGCGATTTAAATCCGGGCAGAGCGGAATAACATAGCGGCGGATTTTTAACGCCGGATAGGTAGGGCGCGCAGTCCCTTGCGCGCCAAAAAAAGCGGTCAGTCCCTGGCCGCCGAAAAAATAACGGCGCGCAAGGGACTGCGCGCCCTACCGCCCTGCCGTCCACCGCGCGAACCTTTCCCGCTTCCGATTCTTTTTTTTCTTGGCGGCTCTGAATGCAGGATTTTCCCGCGCAAAACCGCTAAACAAAAGAGGCAGGAACGGCGCCGGAAAATACAGGTGGCGCAGACATTCCTGTCTGCGATTTAAATCCGGACAGAGCGGAATAACATAGCGGCGGATTTTTAACGCCGGATAGGTAGGGCGCGCAGTCCCTTGCGCGCCAAAAAAAGCGGTCAGTCCCTGGCCGCCAAAAAAAGCGGCCAGCCCCCGGCCGCCGAAAAAATAACGGCGCGCAAGGGACTGCGCGCCCTACCGCCCTGCCGCCCTGCCGTTTTTTTATCTGCGGTATCTGCGTCTATCTGCAGACACAATTCCTCCCGGCGTCCCGGCGGTTAAAAATCCGTGTCTAAAAAAGTGTAGCATTTATGACCAGTTTTTACTGTTGGCCTTTTCTCGCTGTAACTCATAATTGCATCGTATTTCAAACAAAGTTGCGGTCAATCGAAAATGGAAATATGAAAATTGAAAACTAAAGAAGAGGCTGGCTCAGGGAGTTTTTTGACATTGAGATTCCAGGCGGCCTGACGGTTAAAACTGGAAATCGTCAATGCGCAACCCGAAGATTTGCAATGTTAAGTCTTTCCGGTGAGGTGCCGGAAAAAGGAGAAAGTGCAAACAGAAAGGAGTACAAGGATGAGGAAAATTATCACAGGATTCATTGCGGGAGCGCTAGTTACAACAGGAGTGTTCGCGGATGTCGTCTTCACGGGCGGCTATATTCACGACCCAGCCAGCTGGGAAGGCGGATTGCCAACCGGCGGCACAATGGGATGGATTGGAGTCAACGCGACGATACAGAGCGCTTC
>Ga0265293_10011234_pt1 | contig 12243 bp, 13 predicted proteins | sample Munlanlewell138R_FD_192505 | JGI IMG/M metagenome (GOLD analysis project Ga0265293, IMG submission 192505) | Leachate microbial communities from a municipal landfill in Southern Ontario, Canada - Leachate well 138R | ecosystem: Engineered > Solid waste > Landfill > Unclassified | place: Canada... | reverse complement strand
CTGTCGTGCCAATCTTTAATGTTCGCTGACTCTCTTCCAGTTGATCCAGCACCCTATGGTAGGGCATGATTAAATGCGCTTTTTCGCTGATATAGAGATTCGCAGTGGAGATTCCTGCCCTGTGTAGGTAATCAATCTCCTCACAAAGCACCTTTGGATCAACAACCACACCGTTTCCGATAAGACAAGTGGTACCCTCATAAAGAATTCCCGAGGGAATGAGGTGCAACTTGTAGGTTTCTTCTCCTACCACTACGGTGTGACCTGCGTTATTTCCCCCCTGGTAGCGGGCGACCACATCAGCCTTTGAGGCCAACACATCGGTGATCTTCCCTTTACCCTCATCACCCCATTGGGTACCAACTAATGCAACAACTGTCATACTATATCCTCCTTGTGCACCAGCCCAAAGAACGCTCTGGTGTTTTCCACTGTCTGCCGAACGACGTCCTCCAGGCTACGGCCATGAATCTCCGCTAGTTTTTCTGCCACCAAGGGCAGGCGCGCGGGTTCATTGCGTTTTCCTCGATACGGATGAGGGGTTAGGTAAGGGCAGTCGGTTTCTAGTAGGATTCTGTCCAACGGAATCCCTGCAACGACATCCCGTAGTTTATGGGCGTTGTTGAACGTGATAGGCCCACCAAAAGAAAAGTAATGGCCCATTTCTCCATAGATCCGCGCTGTTTCGAGACTTCCCGAATAGCAGTGTAGCAGACAAGGGACATCGGGGTATTCGCTCACAAGATCCAGGGTATCCTTCGTGGCCTCTCTGGAATGAATCACAAGGGGAAGCTTGAGTTCTCGAGCCAGGGCCAGCTGCTCCCTGAAGACACTGCGCTGTACATCTCGGGGCGAATGGTCATAATGATAGTCCAGTCCTGCTTCACCAAGAGCCAAGACCTTTGGATGTTTGGTTAACTCCCTCAGGGAATCTCCAAGCTCCTCGGTCCAGTCTTTCGCATCATGCGGATGCAAACCCACAACCGCCCATAGGCCCGGGAACCGTTCCGCTAGGTCTACTGCTTTGCGGGAGGAGGCTAAATCGTAACCCACGTTGATGATCGCATCAACACCTGCAGCCTCTGCTCTAGCGATTACGTCTGCAACGTCGTTCTGGTACGCCCGATCGTTGAGGTGAGCGTGGCTATCAATCATATTACTTTACCCTGCTTCCTGCCGGTATGGCGGATGAGACCGATACCAACTCTAACGTTCCATCAGGAGCCGTTGCTGCCAGGAGCATACCTTCCGAGCGCTCGCCCCGCAGTTTGGCGGGCTTGAGATTCTGGACAACAATAATGCGTCTTCCAATCAAATCGTTAGGTGCATAGTGTTTGGCAATACCAGCTACAATCTGGCGTTTACCAGTACCGATGTCGACTTGAAGCTTCAATAGTTTATCGGCACCCTCTATGGAACTGGCCTCCAAGATCTCAGCGACTACTAACTCACACTTAAGAAAGTCATCAATACCTATCAAGACGCCTTCAGGTTTCTCCTCCACCGGGGCAGGCGTCTTCTTCTCCTCAGGCTTGGCCTTTGTTGCAGGCGCGGGTGTTTCTTTCTCAACTTCTATGCGTGGAAACATAGGATCCCCCTTCACTGTCTTTGTTCCAGTAGCCAAGAGACCCCAGGTTGCGTCGGCCAGACTCTTGGCGTCGAGATCTGTCAAGCCAAGTTGAGCCCACATTTTCTCGCCGGTTTCTGGCAAGAAGGGCTTGATCAAAAGCGCTACGATACGCAGTGTCTCCACAAGATTGTACATCACAGATCCTAGTTCGCTCTTGTCGTCGAGTTTGGCTAGGTTCCAAGGAGCACGCTCATCCACATACTTATTCGCGCGACCCACCAGTTGCCAGATCTTGCTGAGTGCTTCATTGAGTTTGTACTCTTTGAGGCACGAGTCCACCACATCGCCTAGTGCATTGGCGTAATCGATCAAGGCTTGGTCCACGGCATTAGGACTTGCTGCAGGTTCGGGCACGATACCATTAAAGTATCGATCTAGCATAGACAACGTCCGGTTAAGCAGATTTCCAAGATCGTTGGCCAAATCAGCATTGGTACGTTCGATGAGCGCCCTGCGCGAAAAGTTGCCATCTTGTCCAAACGAGACTTCCCGCATGAGGAAGTATCGAATCGGATCGACTCCAAACTCATCAATCAGCACTAATGGATCAACTACATTACCTTTTGATTTGGACATCTTGTCACTATCAAAAAGCAGCCAGCCATGGCCAAATACCGTCTTAGGAATCGGCAGATCCAGAGCCATGAGCATAATGGGCCAGATGATCGTATGGAAACGCATAATCTCCTTACCCACGAGGTGCAAGTCAGCGGGCCACCACTTATCCATGAGTTCGCCCTTTTCGGGGTAACCCAGAGCGGTGAGGTAGTTTGTCAACGCATCAAACCACACATAGACCACATGCTTCTCATCAAAAGGTACAGGAATACCCCAATCAAAGGTAGTCCGAGAAACACAGAGGTCCTCTAGGCCACTCTTGATGAAGTTGACCATCTCATTGCGACGTGTTTCTGGTTGGATCAGTTCGGGATGCTCTTCGATGTATTCCAGAAGACGCGGCGCGTACTTGCTCAGGCGGAAAAAGTAGCTCTCTTCTTCTACGAGCTCTACAGGTCGTTTACAGTCAGGGCAATGACCATCTTCCAGCCGGTTCTCCACCCAAAACGTCTCGCACGGTGTACAGTACCAACCTTCGTAGGAACTCTTGTAGATGTCACCCTGATCGTAGATCTTTTGAAAGACAGCCTGAACTGCCTTGTGGTGTCTTTCATCGGTGGTGCGTACAAAGTCATCATACTGGATGTTCATTTTCTCCCACAGACCTTTGAAGGACGCTACGATTTCGTCCACATACGCCTGTGGCGTTACTCCCTTTGCTACAGCTGCCCGTTGGATTTTCTGACCGTGTTCATCAGAACCCGTCACAAAATACACGTCTCGCCCTGCGAAACGGTGCCAGCGCGATAAAGAATCCGCAACGGTCGTTGTGTAAGCATGACCAATATGTAAGTGGTCACTGGGATAGTAAATGGGTGTTGTTACATAGAAACGTTCACTCACAAGTATCCTCCTTTACAATAAAAAAGCCCTCCATCCACTCGGGACGAGAGCACAACTCACGCGGTACCACCCAACTTCGCCTCTGCACATTGCATCAGCCTCTATCGGTGCGATATCGGGACCTAACCGGTGAGCCTACTGCTAGTTCAACTCACTGCTCCTGGATCATCTTCGGCTAGGCACTCCCATCAGTTCACAGCTACCCTGACTCTCTTGGGGGAGTGGTCTAACGTACTCTTCCAATCATTGCTCGTCTATTCTACTATTGAAATTCTAGCCTTTATCCCAAGCTTTGTCAAGAGTATGGCCCATTAGGAACAAGCATACTACTAGTGTGTTCGCCCATGCACTGCGTCACTCACTACACTAAATGCCAATTGAGGAAAGGCGGAGGAGCTTGAAAAAGAAAACGGCTCTCCAGTTTGCCATTCTGTGCGGAGTTCCTTTGGTCATGGTGCTCGGAAACTCCATGCTGATTCCGGTTTTTCCCCAGATGAAGAAAGCCATGGAGCTCACGCAGTTTCAGGTGGGTCTTATCGTCACTTTCTTTTCGGTACCGGCCGGAATTTTGATCCCCTTCGCAGGGCTCCTCTCTGACCGTTATGGTAGAAAACCAATCATGGTCCCTGCACTCTTTGTGTACGGATTGGGAGGTTTGATCTGCGGTTTTTCTGCGCTCTTTCTCGAGAAGCCTTACAGTCTGCTGCTCTTTGGGCGCGTTGTTCAAGGAGCAGGAGCCGGTGGCACCTACCAACTCGCTATGGCTTTGACAGGCGATACGTTTCAGAGCAACGAACGCACCAAGGCGCTCGGGCTTCTTGAAGCCGCGAACGGACTCGGAAAGGTTCTCAGCCCCGTTCTGGGTTCCCTTATTGCTCTCCTCTCGTGGTATGCTCCCTTCTTTGCCTACGGTCTCTTAGCTTTTCCCATCGCCCTTGGAGTCTGGTTCCTCGTTCCCGAAAAAGAAGGCGCGCACACATCAGAGGGCACGAAAGAGTATTGGCGTAAACTCAAGGGAGTCTTTCGGGAAAAGGGCAAACTACTCCTCTCCAGCTACCTTGTGGGAATGGTCGCTCTATTTCTCCTTTTTGGTGTGTTGAGCTATGTTTCCGATATCCTCGAATCCACCTACAACATCTATGGGTTAACGAAGGGTTTTGTTCTGGCCATTCCCGTCTTTGCCATGGCTCTGACCTCGTACTTGAGTGGCCTGTTCCTCAGTAACAGGCAAGCTCTTTGGAAACCCGTCATCATAGGAGGCTTGTCAACGACTGCACTCACACTAGGGCTACTGCCCCTGTTTTCCAACCTGATTCCTCATATGACCGTCCTCTTTTTCACGGGTGTGAGTATTGGCATCCTTCTCCCTCCCATCAACTCCCTGATCACAGGAGCTACCACTACCGATCGGCGCGGTATTGTAACCTGTCTCTACGGGACCGTGCGTTTCTTTGGAGTCGCTATTGGTCCGCCCTCCTTTGGACTTGCGAGCCAATATGGCAAATGGCCCATGTTTCTCGGATGTGCTGCCATTGCTGCGGTCACTGCCATAATTGCCTTGGTGTCCATCACCCCTCCTCGACCAAGTGAATAGACTAGGAAGTAAGTAGTAGACCGAATTTCCTAGGAGGGACACGTCATGAATCTTGCCACAAGCAATGGAGCTTGGCATTCTGTTGTAGCATTGCCAGAAACCAGGCGTCTAGCCAAGCCACGCTCCAATGGCATAACCATGGTAATTGACAAAGGATTGGGTTTGCGTGAAACAAGGGACCTAATGGAGATGGCCGCAGATCACATTGACTTTTTGAAGATCGCTTTTGGTAGTTCCGCCCTTTACTCTTCGGATCTCATGAAAGAGAAGATTGCCTTGGCTAAGGAGTATGATATTGAGGTATATCCCGGCGGTACTCTCTTTGAGATCGCCGTTTTTCAGGGATCCATTAGGGAGTTTTTTCACAGAAATCGTGAGCTGGGCTTTACCTATGTTGAAGTCTCAGAGGGAACCATTGACCTGCCTCGCAAGGAGCGCGCCAAGTATATCAAAATGGCCAAGGAAGAAGGGTTCGGGGTCCTTTCTGAAATCGGCAAGAAGGATCCCACGATAAAAATCCAACCCGAACGGGCCGTTGAGCAGATCTTTGAAGACTTGGCCAATGGATCAGAAAAAGTGATTATCGAGGGGCGCGATTCGGGTAAAGGTGTGGGCATTTACAATACCGAGGGAAAAATTAACGAAGAATTATTGCAGACCCTAGTAGCAGGGGTAAAAGACCACAGCCTACTCATTATCGAGGCACCACAGACCAGCCAACACAACTACTTATTGGTCAATCTGGGACCCAATGTCAATCTCGGCAATGTCCAGCCCCACGACGTCTTGACCCTCGAGTCTACAAGAGTAGGTTTGCGGGGCGATACCCTCAGAGAATGCCTAAAAAGCGCACCGCGATCCTACTAGGAAACCAGAAATTTCGTACTGTCAAAAATTGACGCCTTCTTCCAAAACAAGTATAATTAAGGTTGCTGACAAGTATTTTATTTGGTGAGGAGGGTGATCATGAAATCCACTGGCATAATTCGCAAAGTAGATGATCTAGGTCGCATTGTTTTGCCCATTGAACTTCGTCGCAGTCTGGGCATTGGAGAGCGAGATCCCCTGGAAATCTTCGTGCAGGACGATCTAATCGTGCTGCGCAAATCGTCCCTTGTATGCATTTTCTGTGGTTCCGACGAAGGTGTCGATGACTACATGAACAAGGGAATCTGCCAGAAGTGTCGGGCTAGTCTTCAGGCGTAAGTCTCAAGGCTATCTCATATACTTGATTCTTGGGAAGACGATGTTTTTCACTGACCTGTTCCACTGCGGTCCGACGACTGAGACCGCTGGACATCAGGTGTTCTAACAGGTGAAGGATGTCGTCTTCGTTTTTCTCTACGTTGACAGCCTCCTTACCCGCGACAGTCACTACAAACTCGCCGCGAGGTTTCTCTTCGGAGTAGTGCTTTACCAGCTCACTGATGGTTCCTCGTGTCGTTTCTTCATAACGCTTGGTAAGCTCTCGTGAAATGCTGATAGAGCGATCACCAAAGACATGCAGAAGATCGTCAAGCATGGCCCGGAGCCGATGTGGTGCCTCATAGAAAATGACCGGATAAATCAAATTCTCGAGTTCTTCGAGAACCTGGATCCGGTCCTTCTTGCGTCTGGGCAAGAATCCATAAAAGAGAAAGTGTGGACTCGAAAAACCGCTCTGCAAGAACGCCACAAGCGCAGCATTGGCTCCTGGCAGAACTTCAAGGGGCAAGCCTTCTTCAATGACTTCTCGAATCAAAAAGGCCCCTGGATCAGAAATTCCAGGCATCCCAGCGTCCGACACCAAAGCCATCGTCGTTCCAGACCTTAGTAAGTCGAGAATACGGGTTGTCTTGCCTTTTTCATTGTGCTCGTGAAGACTCTCCAGCGGTCGAGCAATCTGATAATGATGAAGAAGCTGACCCGTATGGCGGGTATCCTCCGCCAAAATCAGATCAACTTCTTGCAGAACTCGTAGTACCCTCAAGGTGATGTCTTCAAGATTACCTATCGGGGTAGGACAGATGTATAGCATGGCTATTCACCCTTATTTTCTGTCTTCGGCTTCCCTTTTCTCCTTCGCGGACGCCTTCTCTTCTTTGGTGTATTTTCACCAGCTTGCTTAACAGGAGCCTGTTCCTGCTCCTTGGCGGCGGGCTTTTCGCCCGTAGCCTTGGGTTTTCTCTTCTTCTTCGGACGCGACGTCCGTCTTTGTGGTTTCTTGGGTTCCTCTTTGATATTCTTCTCAATCTCCGCCGTCTCAACCATCATCTGATAATCGACTTCCTGAATGCTGTCTTCTCGCAGCAGGTCATCGTAGTAATCGTCTTCTTCCTCAACCTCATCATAGAACTCGTCGATGATGACCGGTGCTCCCTTGCAGCACTTTCCAAAAGCTTGCTTATTGTCTTCATAGACTTGGCTCTCGTACTTCAAGCAGCACATTAAACGCCCACAAACACCAGAAATTTTTGCAGGGTTCAGCGAAAGATTCTGCTCCTTGGCCATCTTAATCGATACTGGTTCAAACTCGCCCAGGAATGTAGCACAGCACAGTCCGCGACCACAAGAGCCTAGACCGCCAATGATTTTGGCTTCATCCCTCACTCCAACCTGACGCAGTTCGATTCGAGTCCGGAAAACCGCAGCCAAATCTTTCACCAAGTCGCGGAAATCCACCCGACCCTCTGCTGTAAAAGAAAAGATCAGCTTGCTGTCATCTAGAGTGTACTCTGCCTCTAGAAGCCTCATGGGAAGCTTGTGTTCGGCGACCTTTTCTACCGCGATCTGAAACGCCTCTTGAGCTCTTACCTTGTTCGTCTCTAGGCGTGCGTAGTCTTCTTCATTGGCACTTCGCAGAACCTGTTTAAGGGGCTGGACCACCTCAGTCTCCGGCACATCCCGTGGCTCAATGACGATCTCTCCAAACTCGACTCCTCTTGCTGTCTCCACAATGCATCCATCTCCAGCCGCAACTTTCAAGTCGCCCGGGCTGAAATAATATATCTTACCGGCTTTCTTAAACCGGACTCCGACAATCGTTACCATCAGGTCAACGCTCCCTTTTTCATCAATAACAGGAGATATCCTACGTAAAACCGAATCCTACCGTTTCCGGCTATGGCTTTTCCCGTTCTCAAAATCTGTGTCATGATCATTAATAAATCTTTGTTTGTATAAAAAGAACTAGTCTCTTCGAGTTCACACTCATATCCATGATTGTAAAGTGGGACTTCGATCCCGTTTTTGACAACGAAGAGGTCACGATGCCACTCCAGAAATACCTGCAATTCCCTCGCTATGGTCTTCCGATCCTCGGGCCAGCTGTGGCTCATACCCAACACTTCAGGATAACTGGACCGTGGAACGGCCATCAGCTTGCTTACCAGAGCCCGCCTCTCCTCAAGCAACGAACCCTCCCAATATGACCACGCCTTACCCAATGACCCATTAGCTAGCATGGAAATCGACTGGACCTTCGCGTCATCGGCCTCCACGCCTGTCCGGTTCGCCAACCACTGAGCAATCTCCTTCTGCCCAACACGGCGGAACGGCAAGTGTTGACACCGGGAAATAATGGTCGAAAGCAACGCATGGGGCTGTGTCGTAGTCAAAAGAAAAAAAGTTCCTTCCGGCGGTTCTTCGAGTGTCTTGAGCAAGGTGTTGCTCGCCTCAGGGCTCATCCGTTCAGCATTTAGAATAATCCAAATGGAGTAACCCGCGGGCTTTAACGTAGCTCTGTTGCGCAGGTCTCTGATCGTATCAATCCCGATATTCTCCTCGCCGCCCAAGACATGGATCTCTGACAGAGGCCCTCCTCGCTCTACTAGCTCACGAGCGACGAGCCGAGCCACCGTTTCTTTTCCGAGACCATCTGTGCCAGAAAAGAGGTAGGCATGTCCCATCCTGTTCGTGCGCAAAGCGCTCTGCAAAATGGATACCGGCACCACCTGTCCTACGATATGATCAAGTGTCACGATCTCTTCACCTCAAATTTGAAGATCCAGGAGTAACCCACGGATTTCATCGAGCCGGCCCATGAGATCCAGACTGTTACTTTGCTTGTTTAAGAAGTCTCTCGTCAACTCTTCAAGCTTTTGGTCAATACTCTCCACCAAAACCAACAGCCGTCGCCGCCCATGCGGATCATAGACCGTACTCTCCTGTATACCGTAGGAGTGCTCTACCAGGTACAGTAGAATCTCTCGTACCTTCCTCTTGTAGCGCAGCAAATTTTCTAGGATAGGGCTCTCTCTCAAACGACGCGCGTATTCATCAACCTCTTCAATGGCCGCGGCCAAATCCAGCTCCCTAACGGTAACCTGTTCCGTCTGAAGCACTTCAGAAAATGTCCTTTCCACCTTGAGGTTCTTCTTCTGCCTCTTGCTTGGCGATATGGGCCTTTCTCTTCGCGCGTCTGTCTTAGCGACCCTCAAATCTTCTCAAACCTCTCTACATCTATACTGAAAACCGTTGCGCCGCCAACGGAGATTTTTTCCAAACGAGTTCCCAAGCCCCCGCGGGAAAACGGAATCGTCGGGGAAGGATCTCCCTGTTCTCTTTTCTTACAGGTCCGCTTGATGATGCTAAGGACACTGTCGAGACGAACTGCCTCTACTCCGATTAACAAGGTCGTATTTCCTACTCGTAAGAATCCACCGGTACTCGCAAGCTTTGTGGCACGAAAACCGTCTTCCCCCAATGCTTCGAGCAAACCTGGCACATCCTGATCCTGCACAATGGTTATCAGTAGTTTCATCAGAATCTCCCCTCCAAAACCTCCAGTACCCTTGAAGCGACCTCGTCGCGGGTTCCTTTGGCCGAGATTACCTTAAACCGTTGCGGCTCGTTACGGGCCATGGTCAAAAAACCCTCCCGGACCCTAGCATAATATTCAAGTGTTCGCTGCTCAATGCGATCGCCCTTGGTCTTCAACAAAGACTCTGCCGGATCGGCATCAAAGTAAATCGTGAGGTCGGGAACCAACCCTCCCGTTGCCCAATGATTTACCTGTTTTATTCCGTCGATGTCAAGTCCCAGACCATAACCTTGATAGGCGATGGACGAATCTACAAAACGCTCACATAGTACAGTTCTGCCTGCTTCCAGGTTCGGACGTATTGTTTCGTAGACATGTTGTGCTCGATCTGCTGCGTATAGCAAAATCTCTGTCATAGAATGGAGTTCGCTATGCTCAGGGTTGAGAAGTAAGCTGCGAATCTGACTACCTAAATGTGTCCCTCCAGGTTCGAACGTGTGGCAAACCTCTTGGCCTCTTTCTTCGAGATACTCTTTGAGCATGAGCGCCTGCGTAGTCTTGCCAACGCCGTCGACTCCCTCTAGAGTGATGAACGATCCCTTGTGCATGATGAAAGATCTCCTTATCTTGTTTTTCTGCAAAAACGGCAATTATCCTTTAATATTGCCACTCTCTGTCCTGGCATTAATCCCCTCACATGCCAGTTCATCTTCAAACACCAGAGAAGGTGTTCGATAATGTCAGGGGTAAACTCCTCGCCTGGTGCAATGACCGGAACACCCGGCGGATAAGGAGTTAAGAAGCCTCCACTAATCTCCCCTTGAGCACTCTCCAAGTCAATTGCGGTCTTTTCCGTAAAAAACGCTTCACGCAGACTGGCCACGATGGGAGGCAGAGGCGGAAAATCAAGTCTATGACGTTCTAGCGGCCTAGATCCCACGTGCTTTCTTCGTTTCGCTAAATCAGAGATCGCGCTTACAAGCGTCTTAATACTCCCCATAGTATCTCCAATGGTTGCCAAAGCTAGAACATTGTAGTAGTCACTTAGTTCTACTTGTATATTATATTCCAAGCGAAGAATGCGCTCAACTTCGATCCCAGTTAGACCCAGCTTACGCAGGGAAAACACAACCTTCGTAGGATCGGCCTGCAAGTGGTTGGGCAGTAGCTCTACACCAGGAATGCTTCCGAGCTGTCTGCGACATTCCATGGCCAAATCCAGAGTCTGGCCCACCAAGTCTCTGCCTTGTACGCTCAGAACTCTGCGAACTTCATCCAAGACCGCTAGGAAGACCAGGGATGGACTAGTCGTTTGCAGTACATTTTGGGCTTGTACAACTTTCTCGAACCAAAACGCATTATTCGCATGCAACATCGACGTTTGCGTGAAGGAACCAAGGGTTTTGTGCGTGCTTTGTACGACCGCATCCGCTCCACACTCTAGAGCAGAAACCGGCAGTTTGTCTGAGAAACCGAAATGGCCTCCGTGGGCTTCGTCCACAAAAATCAGGATCCCTCTGGCTTTGGCTTGTCCTATGAGCGCTTCAATGTCGCCCACCGTTCCATAATAAGTAGGATTCGTGAGAACGAATGCCTCCACATCGGTGTCAGCCACTGCTACCTCTACTTGAGCTACATCCGGAGGCAAGGGGATGAGCCAATCAGGATCATAGGCTGTAGGCAAGTAGCGTACTTGCCCCATGCTTAGCATCATTCCAGAGTAAACCGCTTGATGCGAGAAGCGAGGAACGAGAACCGTACCTGTGGTTGGCATCAAGAGATAATGCAGACCACAGGTAGTGCCATTGACCAAGAACAAGCTCATTCTTGACCCAAAGAGCTCAGCCGCTAGCTTTTCTGCTTCCGCTAGGACTACTCTAAAGTCGTGTTTCAACTCTAGGTTTTCAACTTCGTCCGATGGATCAAGCGCGTAGAAACCAGAACCGAGCACGGCCTCAACATTGGCAAAGGGACCACTTCTCAGCTTGTGTCCTGGGGTATGAAAAGGGATGACGCCTTTTGCATGATAGGCAACCAGCGCCTCCCAAAATGGAGCCCTACTGTTCGTCACACGCTATCACCATCCATAAGGTGACGGTCACGAGTAGCTAAAAACTGCCGTTGCCACAAGAGACGAAATGCACGCACCTGGGTCTCGTATCCAGGGTCATCAACCGTTTGCTCCATCAATCGCATCTCGCAATCACTACAAATCGCTTCGCCACAAAAAACGAGACATCCACTATCTGTTGCCCTCTGACAGATTAAGCACTCCATGCCATCACCTCCATCCATCCTATTCACCTAGGAGTTTCCACGTGATGGTCCACAATCCTGCCTCGTTACGACCGTGGGTCTCCATCCTTCAACTGAGCCAGTCCTACACCCTGAGTCTGACATAAAATGGGCTTCTCGACCGTTACACTCTATCCTGTTCCTTGGTAGAGTATGAGTGAAAACAATAATGGAGGGATGAACGTGACAACCTTTAGTCTGTTGCAGGCCTTCTCTGAGAGAAATAGAATGGAGTCTTCGTCCAAAGTAAAGAGGATAAAAAGGGCCACAACGCCTTTAATGACGAAGGTTCTAAGCTGGATGTGGTGAGACGGACAATGGAAAGCAAATGCGGTGAGGCCGGTCCTAGGGTGAGATGCTCTCCATCTACTTCTGCCGGCCTCCACACTGTAGACAAGAAAAAACCCCACACCGAAGTGTAGGGTTAAATTAGATCTTGGCGACGAGCTACTCTCCCACCACGAGATGTGGCAGTACCATCACCGCTGAAGGGCTTAACTGCTGTGTTCGGTATGGGAACAG
>Ga0265293_10011231_pt1 | contig 12245 bp, 8 predicted proteins | sample Munlanlewell138R_FD_192505 | JGI IMG/M metagenome (GOLD analysis project Ga0265293, IMG submission 192505) | Leachate microbial communities from a municipal landfill in Southern Ontario, Canada - Leachate well 138R | ecosystem: Engineered > Solid waste > Landfill > Unclassified | place: Canada... | reverse complement strand
CGAGATGAAGGCTGGCGTGCCGCGTGGCGTCAAGGCGATGGTGGCTGGCGCGGCGCCACCCGCTTCCATGATCGAGGGCATGGAAAAACTGGGCTTTGACTTGACCCATGTCTACGGCCTCACCGAAGTTTATGGGCCGGCTACGGTGTGCGCCAAGCACGACGAGTGGCAAACGCTTGACGTCGGCGAGCGGGCTCTCCTGAATGCCCGGCAGGGAGTGCGCTATCACTTGCAGCGGGATGCCCGTGTGCTGGACCCTCTGAACATGCAACCGGTGCCTCTGGACGGCGAGACCATGGGCGAGATCATGTTTCGCGGCAATATTGCCATGAAGGGCTACCTCAAGAACCCCAAGGCCACACAGGAGGCCTTTGCTGGCGGCTGGTTCCATTCAGGCGATCTGGCGGTTCAATACCCCGACGGTTACATCAAGATCAAGGACCGCAGCAAGGACATCATCATCTCGGGTGGCGAGAACATCTCATCCATAGAGGTGGAAGACGTGCTTTACCGCCATCCGGCCGTGCTGGCTGCGGCGGTGGTCGCCAGGCCCGACCCCAAATGGGGCGAGACGCCTTGCGCCTTCCTGGAGTTGAAGCAGGGCTCCGCGGTTACCGAGGCCGACATCATCGCCCATTGCAAGGCCCATCTGGCCGGTTTCAAAGTGCCGCGCGTGGTGGTGTTCGGCGAATTGCCGAAGACCAGTACCGGCAAGATCCAGAAATTCGAACTGAGAAAACAGGCGGGATCGGCTGGCGCCATTGATGTCTGAGAGCGTCAACAAGCTCTGAGCATGCCTGAGGGGGGTGTTTCAAAAGTCCCCCGTATAACTCCCGGCGGGAGAGGGGGCCATGCTCGCACTTTTGCGACACCCTCCGCAGCCTCCTGAAGGTCACTTGCCACTTCGCCATGTTACTTCCCCATGTTAGGGTGTGTCCTTTCAGTTCACGCCGGGGGCGGAGCGTTTGGCACAGCTCCCGCAGACGTTTCAAGGAGATCTCACATTGAATTGGCCGCAATTGTCGCTTTCTGAATACTGGGTAGAGATGCTGCTGGGGCTGGCCGCCCTGGTTCTGGTTTGTGTGGTGGCGCACCTGCTGGTACGCAAGGTGATTGTTCGAGCCCTGGGCGGCTTGAGAGGAGCCGCGCGTAGCAGCTTTGCAGCGGTTTTGTTGCACCCCGACGTGCTTTCGCGCGTCACGCAAATCGTGCCCACCTTGGTGCTGCAAGCGGGCGTCCGCTTTGTTCCAAATTTGCCAGCCAAGGTTGTCACGGTGGCTGAGAACGTGGCTGCGGCGCTGACCGTGCTGTTCATAGCACGTGCGATTTTGAAGGCGCTGGAGGTCACCCTGGAGGTGTACAACCAGCGCGCCGCGACAAAGGCGGGCCCGCAATCGCGTTCCATCAAGTCGTATATTCAGCTCGGGCAGATCGTGGTGGCCGTGGCCGCCGTCGTGGTCATGATCGCCGCGCTGGCGGACAAATCGCCGCTGATCGTGCTCTCCGGCTTCGGTGCGATGTCGGCCGTCCTGATGCTGATTTTTCAGGACACCATCAAATCCTTTACCGCGGGCATTCAAATTGAGGGCAACGACATGTTGCGCGTGGGCGACTGGATCGAGATGCCGCAGGCAGGCGCCGACGGCGGCGTGATCGATATCGCGCTCAATACGGTGAAGGTGCAGAACTGGGACAAGACCATCGTCACCATTCCCACCTGGAAGCTGATGAGCGAGAGCTTCAAGAACTGGCGCGGCATGAGTGAATCAGGCGGGCGGCGCATCAAGCGAACACTGATGCTCGACGCTGGCTCCATCCATTTTCTTTCAGATGAGCAGATAGATCGCCTGGGCCAGATCGCGCTGATAGCGGGCTACATCCAGGAAAAGGCCAGCGCGGTCAAGATCTCTCGCGGCATGAAGGCACGCGAACTGGGGGAGGCTCTGGCGCAAGTGCCGGCCAACCAGCGGCGCCTGACCAACGTCGGCACCTTCCGGGCTTATGTGCTGGCGTACCTGAAGGCCAACCAGGACATTCATCAGGAAATGACCATGATGGTGCGCCTGATGCAACCGACCCCGGAAGGCGTGCCCCTGGAGTTGTACTGCTTTACCAACACCACTGCCTGGGTAGACTATGAGGCGATACAGGGGGATATCTTTGATCACCTGCTGGCGATCTTGCCGGAGTTCGGATTGCGCAGCTTCCAGGCCCCGGGTGGCGCCGATTTGCGTGCCCTGGTGGGCAGCGCTGGCGGCGAACAGCGCACTCCTATGCCGCTGGCGCTCACGTTGAATCCGAGTAAGGCGTCCGAATAAGCTGCTGAATTGCATGCGCAAGGGCGCAGCTTACGAAGGACAGGCAATACCTTCCTGACCCTTGGAGCTAAACGGCCAGTGGCTTTCGGTGAGAATCAAGCCGATCCATGCAGACCGTTTCCCTCATCGTCGTCATTTGCGCCTTGCTGGTAGCGCTGTCCGTCAAACCTTGGCGGCTGCTGGCCAATACGGGGCTTATCACGCCGCTGCTGGCGGCGCTGGTGATTACTCCCTGGCTATGGGCGCTGCCCTGGCTGCATCGCATGCCGGTGCAGTTGCAACTTTCTTGCGCGTGCATGATTTCGCTGGTGCTGGGGTGGCCGCTGGCGGTGCCCGTACTGTGCCTGGTGGCGGTGATCGCGGGGCTCATCGCACCCGTTTCATGGGCGCAGCAGGTGGACATGGCCCTTTGGCTGGGCATCGTGCCGGCCACGCTGTCGTTCGGCTTGGGCATGGCACTGCGGCGCTGGTTGCCGCACAACCTGTTTGTCTACATCCTGGGGCGCGGCTTTCTGGGCACGGTGGTCTGCATGTTCATCTCGGGGGCGCTGGCGCAGTGGCTGGGCCTCCCGCTGGCCATCTCCGTGGACCCTGAGCTTGCTATGGTGGCACGCTGGCTGCTGGCTTGGGGAGACGGATTCTTGACCGGCATGGTGGCGGCTATTTTTGTGGCCTTCAGGCCGCAGTGGCTGGCCACCTGGTCTGACGGTATTTATTTGCCGCAGAAGCCGCCGCAAGGTGGTTGAAGGAGTGTTGGATGATGGCATGATTGATTTTTTGCCTGGATCAACCTCATGAAGCCACTTGTTTTGCTCACGGCCATCGCGCTGGCGCTGCCAGCTCATGCCTTCGATCTTCAGGGCCATCGCGGAGCCCGGGGCTTGGCGCCTGAAAATACGGTGGCAGCGTTTGAGCAGGCTTTGAGCATCGGCGTGACCACGCTTGAACTCGACATCGGACTTTCGGCCGACGGTGTACCCATGGTGTCCCATGACCCTTACCTGCCGCCAGACATGGCGCGAAACGCTAAGGGCTCATGGGTAGGGGCGCCGACACCTTTGCTCAGGTCGCTTTCAGCGCAAGCATTGCAGCTTTTCGATGTGGGAAGGGCGCGTGAAGACAGTCCCACCGCCCGTAACTTCCCTGCGCAGAAACCTCGCGACGGTGAGCGAATGCCGACGTTGGCGGAGGTCTTTGCACGTGTGAAAGCCTTGGGCGCTGAGCAGGTGCGTTTCAATATCGAAACCAAGCTCGATCCCGCCAAGCCGGAAAAGACCGCCTCCCCGGAGGAGTTTGTCAAAGCCTTGCTGGAAGTGGTTGAGCAAGCGGGTGTGGCAGAGCGCGTGAGCATCCAGAGCTTTGACTGGCGCACGCTCAAGCTGGTGCAGCAAAGGGCACCATCCGTTGCCACTGTCTACCTCACCATGAAAACCAAAAACGCCGATTCTGCTGCTGATCCCGCATGGACGGCCGGCATGAACCTGGCAGATTACCCGTCGGTGGCGCACATGGTAAAGGCTGCGGGCGGCGCCACGTGGTCGCCCAATTTCTCCACGCTGAAGCAGGATGCCGTCAAATCGGCCCAAGCCCTGGGCCTTAAAGTCATTCCGTGGACGGTCAATGAGCCATCAGACATGCAGCGCCTGATTGCGTGGGGAGTGGATGGAATCATCACGGACTACCCCGACCGGCTGCGAAGCGCGATGCAGGCGGCGGGCTTGACGCTTCCGGCGCCGATGGCGATCCGTTCAGGGGCAAATTAAGGTTTGGTCCGGCTTGGGACCATGGGGAGGGCGCCGCCGCTTAAACGGCGGCGTCGTCTTCTTCTCCGGTGCGGATGCGCACCACGCGCTCAACAGGCGTGACGAAAATCTTGCCGTCACCAATCTTGCCGGTGCGTGCCGACTTGATGATGGCGTCCACGCAGCGCTCGACGTCGCCGTCGGGCACGACCACTTCGATTTTCATCTTGGGCAGGAAATCGACCACGTATTCGGCGCCACGGTACAACTCGGTATGGCCTTTCTGCCGGCCAAAGCCTTTGACCTCGGTGACGGTAAGGCCGGTGACGCCCACGTCGGCCAGTGCTTCACGCACTTCCTCGAGTTTGAAAGGTTTGACGATGGCAGTAATCTGTTTCATGGTGTTGTTGAGAGCGGGGTAAGGGAAAAGCAGGCTGGAAGGATGTAACGAAAAGCCTTCAGGCCCTGAATTTATTGGTAATAGGATAACGCCAATCCTTGCCGAATCCGCGGTGTGTTACACGGGTTCCTTCAGCTGATTGCCGGCGTTTGTACTCGTTGATCTTGATCAGCCGTGTGACTTTCTCTACGTCTTCCGGCTTGAAGCCTTCGGCAACCAACTCCGCCACGCCCATGTTGTTTTCCATGTAGCGCTCGATGATGGCGTCCAGCACTTCGTAGGGGGGCAGGCTGTCCTGGTCGGTCTGGTCGGGTCGTAACTCGGCACTGGGAGGCCGGGTGATGATGCGCTCAGGAATCGGGGCGGCACCCGTCTTGTAGGGGTCGTGCAGATTGCGCCAGCGCGCCAGATCAAACACCTTGGTCTTGACCACGTCCTTGATGGGCGCGAAACCGCCGCACATGTCGCCGTAGAGCGTGCAATAGCCAGTGGCATATTCGCTCTTGTTGCCGGTGGTGAGCACGAGGTGGCCGTGCTTGTTCGACAGCGCCATCAGCATGACGCCCCGGATGCGTGCCTGGATGTTTTCTTCGGTCGAATCCTCGGGCTTGCCTGCAAAAAGCGGCGCCAGAGAAGCCTTGAAACTTTCGAACTCCGGCAGAATGGAAATTTCATCGTATTGAATGCCCAGGCGGTCCGCCATATCGCGCGCGTCTTCCAGGCTGATACCTGCAGTGTAGGGGCTGGGCATCATGACCGCATGCACCTGGTCCTTACCCAGGGCATCCACGGCGATTGCCAGCACCAGCGCCGAGTCCATGCCCCCCGACAAACCGAGGATCACGCTCTTGAAGCCATTCTTGTTCACGTAGTCGCGCAGGCTGAGGACCAGGGCGTCCCAGAGATCGTCTTCTTCAGCACGGGCGGGCGCGGTTTCAGCCTTCAGTGCAAGAGAGCCATCAGAGCGCGTCACGTCCGTGTAGAACAGCTTCTCCTCAAAACTGGGTGCGCGCCCGGCGAGCGCGCCGTCGGCGCCGACAGCGAAGGACTGGCCTTCAAAAACCACCTCGTCCTGCCCGCCCACCAGGTGGGCATACACCAAGGGTAGCCGGCAGGAGCTGGCCCGTTCGCTCATCATGGCCTCGCGCTCATAACCCTTGCCCAGATGAAATGGCGATGCATTGATGACAGCCAGCAGCTCTGCGCCAGCTTCCTTGGCCAATTGTGCCGGCTCGTCGAACCAGGCGTCTTCGCAGATGAGAAGGCCCACATTGACATCTTCAACCTGAAAAACGCAGGTACCCTGCCCGGGCGTGAAGTAGCGCCGCTCGTCGAACACCTGGTAGTTGGGCAGCAGGCGCTTGGCGTAGTTTTCGATCACTCGGCCGTTCTTCAACACAGTGGCCGAGTTGGTGCGCTCGCTCACCATCACGCTTTTGCCGCTCCTGCCGTGCTGCAGGGGTTTGTCTTGCCCCACTGGGTGGCCAACGACAATGGCCATGTCTTTCAGGTCGGCGGTCTCCCGCGACACGGTTTGCAGGGCTTCGTCGCACGCGGCAATGAAAGAAGGCCGCAAGAAAAGATCCTCGGCGATATAGCCGCAGATGGACAGCTCAGGCGTGAGCAGCAACCTGGCGCCTTGCTCATAAGCCGTCTTGGCCGCCGCGATGATTTTCTGCGCATTCCCCGGCATATCGCCTACGATGAGGTTGAGCTGCGCCACGCAGATTCGTAAAGTCATACCATTGTCCGTGAACCGAAGCTGGCATGGTAACTCGGTAGCCGAGTCCGCCGTCCAGCCGATCATTTTGCGGCTTTCGTCATCACGTTTCAATTTTGCATACCGACACACGTTTTCGCTCTCAGATCATCGACAACCCGGCTGACATTGACGCCGAGGCATGGGACGGCCTATTGGCGCGCCAGGCAGCGCCTACCCCTTTCATGCGGCATGCTTATCTGGCCGCGATGCACACTAGCGGCAGCGCCGTACCCTCTCAAGGTTGGACGCCGCGCTTCATGCTGCTCTGGGATGGGGCGGAGCTGGCCGCCGCATGCCCTCTTTACTTGAAGTCGCATTCGTACGGCGAATACGTGTTCGACTGGGCATGGGCCAATGCTTACGCTGAGCATGGCCTGCGCTATTACCCCAAGGCGCTCGTTGCGGTCCCGTTCACTCCGGCGCCCGGTTCGCGCCTGCTGGCGCGCGACGCCGCCACGCGAGAGGCGCTGGTGCATGCGCTGATCGAGTGGTGTGGTGAAAGCCGGCTCTCTTCCTTGCACGTCTTGTACGGCGACGAGGCTGACAGGCTCGCTTGCGAAGCGGCAGGCTTGATGCTGCGCCATCAGGTGCAGTTTCATTGGCAAAATGTCAGCCCGGCAGCTTCTTGCGAGCCTGCGAATGCGGTAGCGCCACCGCCACCGGGGGAGGCTTTTCGGAGCTTTGACAGCTTTCTGAGCAGTCTTCACCAGGAAAAGCGCAAGAAAATCCGCCAGGAGCGGCGCAAGGTGCGCGAAGCCGGCGTGACTTTCCGGTGGGCCCGCGGGACCGAGATTTCTGACGCGGACTGGGCGTTTTTCTACGAGTGCTATGAGCGCACCTACCTGGAACACGGCAATGCGCCGTACCTGACGCGGGCGTTTTTCACGGCCATGGCAGGCAACATGCCTGAGAACTGGCTACTGTTCGTGGCCGAGCGCGGGGGCCGTCCCATCGCGTCAAGCCTGATTGCCTTGACCTCCGAAAGCGCTCCTGGCGCCGGGCATGCCCGGCATCCAGCAGTCGCCTATGGCCGCTACTGGGGAGCAATGGAGCGGGTCGACAGCCTGCATTTTGAGGCGTGCTACTACCAGCCTCTCGAATGGTGCATCACGCACGGCATTGCCCGGTTCGAAGGCGGCGCGCAAGGCGAGCACAAGATGGCGCGAGCCCTGATGCCGGTTCGCACCCACAGCGCCCATTGGCTGGCACATCCGGCATTTTCGGATGCAGTCGAAAGATTCCTGGAACGCGAGGGCCACGGCGTGGATCAGTACCTGGATCACCTCGGAGGACGCTCGCCATTCAGGCAGGCGCCTGGGTGAAAACCAGAGCCACGGCCGCACAGCGCTTGCAGGGCTAAACGACTGCAAAGCCATAACACCTAAGATATTGCACATGACCACCACCCCTTCTGCCTTCGCCCTCGGCTGGCGCACTTTATGGCGTGATCTTCGCTCGGGCGAGTTACGTTTGTTGATGGTGGCCGTGATACTGGCTGTGGCCGCCCTCACGGCCGTGGGTTTTTTCTCCAACAGGTTGCAAAGCGGCCTGGAGCGTGATGCCCGCCAACTACTGGGCGGCGATGCGGTGGTCGTCAGCGACAACCCGCCTGCGCCTGAATGGGTGAATCAGGCCGAAGCGCAGGGACTGGAGCATGTATTGACTCTGGGGTTTCCTACCATGGGCCGAGCAAGCGAGGCACAGGGCGGAGCCACCCGCCTGGTAGCGCTCAAAGCTGTGGCACCGGGATATCCGCTGCGCGGCCAGCTGCGCCTGGCTGATGAGCCAGGGGACGCTGTGGGTGCGACCACGCGCGAAATTCCGGCGCCTGGCGAGGCCTGGGTGGACGCGCCGCTGCTGGAGGCGCTCAGCCTGCAACTGGGAGATACCTTGCTGTTGGGGGATGGCAGCTTGCGTATCACTCGGCTGATCACGCTGGAGCCTGACCGCGGCAGCGGCTTCATGAGCTTCGCCCCCCGCGTGATGATTCATGAGGAGGATTTGCCGGGCACGAATCTGGTGCAACCAGCCAGCCGCATCACTTACCGGCTGGCGGTGGCTGGCGAAGATGCAGCAGTCAAACGCTACCAGGACTGGGCCGAGGCGGAGATAGAAAAACCTGGTGTGCACGGCATGCGCCTGGAAACGCTTGAGGGCGGCCGACCGGAGATGCGCCAGACGCTTGATCGCGCGGAGAAATTCCTGAACCTCGTTGCGCTGCTCGCGGCCTTGCTTTCGGCCGTCGCAGTGGCCTTGGCCGCGCGCGGGTTTGCATCACGGCACCTGGATGACTGCGCCATGTTGCGTGTGCTGGGTTTGCCTCAGCGCACCATTGCGGGCGCCTACGCCGTCGAGTTTCTTCTGGCCGGCCTGGCCGCCAGCCTGGTGGGCGTGCTGTTGGGTTTTGCCGTACACCATGTGTTCGTGGCCATGCTCTCGGGCCTGGTCGAAACCGCTTTGCCTGCGGCCAACTTCTGGCCCGTGGCGTTCGGCCTGGGGATCGGGCTCACGCTGCTGGCGGCGTTTGGCCTGCCGCCTGTGCTGCAGTTGGCGCAGGTGCCGCCGCTGCGCGTGATTCGCCGTGATGTTGGCGCGGTGCGGCCCGCATCGCTGGCGGTGCTGGGGCTGGGCGTGGCAGGTTTTGCGGCGCTGCTTCTGGCGGTCAGCTCGGACTTGCAACTGGGCTTGATTGCAGTCGGCGGCTTTGCAGGGGCCGTGGCGATATTTGCCCTGCTGTCGTGGGTGGCGGTCAAGCTGCTTCGCAAGGTCGTCAACGAATCCACCGCGCCTCGCTGGATGGTGCTGGCCACCCGGCAGATTTCGGCGCGGCCCGCCTACGCCATCGTGCAGGTCAGCAGTCTGGCAGTCGGCCTGCTGGCCCTCATGCTGCTGGTGCTGCTGCGCACTGACCTGGTCAGCAGTTGGCGCCAGGCCACGCCCGCCGATGCGCCCAACCGTTTCGTCATCAACATCATGCCCGAGCAGGGCGACGCCTTTCGCGCCAATCTGCGAACTGCCGGCGTGGAGCAGCTCGATTGGTACCCCATGTTTCGCGGCCGGCTGACCGCGATCAACGGCAAGGAAACATCCCCTGATGACTACACCGAAGACCGCGCCCAGCGCCTGGTCGACAGGGAATTCAACCTCTCCAATGCGCAGGAGCGGCCCACGCACAACGAAATCGTAGGCGGCCGCTGGACGGAAGGCGAGGCTCACGCCATCAGCGTGGAGGAGGGCATCGCCGAGACACTAAGCCTGAAGCTCGGTGACAGCCTGCGCTTTGATGTGGGCGGCCTGCCGATTGAGGCGAAGATCACCTCCTTGCGCAAGGTCGACTGGACCTCCATGCACGCAAACTTCTTCGTCATGTTTCCCGTGGCTCAGATGCAGGATGTGCCGGTGACCTTTCTGGCGGCCTTCCGAGCCCCGGAGCAGGCGGGCTTCGACAACGCGCTCGTTCAGCAGTTTCCGAACGTCACGAACGTCGACATGAGCGCTACCTTGGCGCAGGTACAAAGGGTGCTCGATCAGGTGATCCGTGCGGTGGAGTTTCTATTCGGCTTTACCTTGGTGGCGGGGCTGATCGTGCTGTTCGCGGCCGTCACCGCCACGCGCGAAGAGCGCGCGCGGGAGTTTGCCATCATGCGTGCGGTAGGCGCCAGCGGCCGCATGCTGCAAGGCGTACAGCGGGCAGAATTGATGGGTGTTGGCCTGCTTGCCGGATTCCTGGCCAGTGTCGTGTCCGTCCTGGTCGGGTGGGCCATGGCCCGGTATGTCTTTGATTTTCAATGGACGGCATCGCCGTGGGTGCCGTTCGTCGGAAGCATCGTCGGCGCCGTGCTAGCCTTGGCCGCTGGTTGGTGGGGCCTGCGCGAAGTCCTGCGCCGCCCCGTTGTCGAGACGCTGCGCAGAGCAGCTGAATAGAAAAAATAAGCACCCCGAGAGACCGCCGATATGTCCGCGAACGCTCCTCCGGCAGCTGTGCCCGGTCCGTGGACCAGTCTGGCCGTGACCACTGCGATTCAGATCATGGCCTCCATGGCTTTGCTGACGCTGCCCGTGATGGCGCCTGAAGTGGCTCGGACACTGGGGGTATCCACTGCCTTGGTGGGTGGGTATATTGCCATAGCGTATATCGCCGCCATGACGGGCAGCCTGATCGGCGGCACGCTGGTGCGGCGCCTGGGAGCCATTCGCGCCAGCCAGCTGGGCCTGCTGTGCTGCGGAGCGGGCCTTGCACTTTGCGCCTTGGCGTCGCTGCCTGCCATCGTCCTGGGTGCGCTGGTGATTGGCATAGGCTACGGGCCCATTACGCCGGCCAGCTCGCACCTTCTGGCACTGACGACGCCGGCGCATCGCATGTCTCTAGTGTTTTCCGTCAAGCAGACGGGGGTGCCTGCGGGCGGCATGCTGGCCGGCGCGCTGGTGCCGGGGGCCGTGCTGCTGATCGGATGGCAGTCCACGCTGCTGGTGCTTGGCGCGGTTTGCGTGATCTGGGGCGCATTGGCCCAGCCGCTGCGGGCAGCGCTTGATGCTGACCGTCATCCGGGCCAGCCTCTGGCGCTGGGCGCTTTGCTCCGGCCCGTGCGCATGGTGTTGGGGCACCGGGCATTGGCCACCCTGGCGCTTTGCTCGTTCATGTTTTCGGTGGTGCAGATGTCTGTGAACACCTATCTCGTCACCTACTTGCACGAGGGGCTTGCCATGACGCTGGTGGCGGCTGGTGCGGCCATGTCCATTTCGCAGTTGGCCGGGGTGGCAGGGCGTATCGCCTGGGGCAGCGTTGCTGATCGCTGGCTCGGCGCCCGGCGCACCTTGATCGCACTGGCTGCCTGCATGGTCTTGGGCTGCCTGTTGACCGCCACGCTTCAGCCGGACTCGTCTGTGCTGTGGCTGTGGGTTGTGATGGTGCTGATTGGCGCTTCGGGTATCGGCTGGAACGGGGTGTATCTGGCGGAGGTGGCCCGTCAGGCTCCTGCTGGCCAGACCAGCGCAGCCACGGGGGGCACGCTGCTCTTTACGTTTATGGGGGTCGTCTTCGGTGCGCCGGCCTTTGGGGCACTCTCAAGCGTGACCGGCAGCTATCAGGTGGGCTTCATGCTGCTGGCCACACCGGCGGTATTGGCCATGATCTTGCTGATCCGGAGGCCTGGACGGGCAGAGCAGGGCTGATCAGCATCGTTGGATGTCGGGTGGGCACTTGTTGCTCACGCGGGCGTTCGTGCCCATCGAATGATTCAATGCCCACGCGGTGGCTTTAACCCCGCGCTGCCTGCAACAGCACGAGCAAGGCGCCGGCGCCTCCTTCAAGGGGGCGGGCCTGAACGAAGGCGAGGACTTCCTTTTTTTGCACTAGCCAGCTGTGCACCTTGCCCTTGAGCACGGGCGTGCGGCCGGGCGAGCCCAGGCCCTTGCCGTGCACCACGCGCACGCAGCGGATGCCGGCGCGCTGGGCATCGCGCAGGAAGGCTGACAACTGCTCGCGCGCTTCGTCCACGCGCAGGCCATGCAAGTCGACTTCGCGCTGTACGGACCAATGGCCGCGCCGCAAGCGTGAGGTCACGTCCGGCCCGAGGCCCGGGCGCATATAGCTCAGGTGATCGTCTACCTGCAGCAGGGTGGAGGCATCGAACTCGTCTGAAAGCTCCTCGCGCAGAACCGCCTGCTCGTCGCGCTGGCGCTGGATGGGCACGGGCGGCGAGGGTTCTGGCCTGAAGTGCGCGCGGGCTGTCTGGCGTAGGGGTTGAGTGCGGCCAATGGCGCGAATGAACAGGTCCTGATCTTTCAGCGCCTGGGCTTGCGCCTGGCGCTGGGCCGCTTCTTCAGCGGCAGCGCGCGCCTGCACCTCGGCCAGTTGCCTACGCAGCTTTTTCAGATCCTGGAGCGAATTACCCTTCATGCGCCGAGTTTTACACAGGACGCGGACGAGAACTTGGCGCCCGCCCGATCGCCCCATCAGATACAGTTTTCTTCCGCCATGGAAAGCGAGCGCCCAGGTCCCACGATCACGTGGTCGAGTATGC
>Ga0265293_10011230_pt1 | contig 12245 bp, 3 predicted proteins | sample Munlanlewell138R_FD_192505 | JGI IMG/M metagenome (GOLD analysis project Ga0265293, IMG submission 192505) | Leachate microbial communities from a municipal landfill in Southern Ontario, Canada - Leachate well 138R | ecosystem: Engineered > Solid waste > Landfill > Unclassified | place: Canada... | reverse complement strand
GTTCCATGACGGTGACGTGACCCCCTTTTCTCATCCAGCCGGAGCGAGAGTCCTGGGTTGATCTGAGCCTTCGTCGAGGTGGGTGGCAAGAGGCCGGCGCGCGTAGCTATCAGCCTGCGCAGCGTGCCGGCCGACGTCGCCGCAGAGGGCGCTGGCGTAGGCCCGAGGCGTGAGCCAGCCGAGCTTTGAGTGCGGTCGCTCCTCGTTGTAGTCAGGCCGCCGTACGGCCAGCCGCGCTCGCGAACACCTCGCAGCGCACGGGCCGATCCTCGGTCGCCCGTCCAGCAGCGAGCAGGCGCCGCAGAGCGAGCAGCCGTCGCCGGCCATCGAGCACCGTGAAGGGTTTCTCTCCACGGCGGCCCGGCCGCACACACAGGGGAACCACCAGGTCCGCTCCGGCGATGGTGTCCGCCAGCCTGTCGATGCCGTCGTCGGCCGGCTCCGCGCCGCGCACGTTCTCGGGTGCGATCTCCAGGTCGCGCAACGGCACGAAGCGCAGCTGAGGCGCCTGCGCTCGTAGTTCTGAAAGGCTCATGAGTGCAGCTCCGCCCGCCGGCGCGGGACCACCCCGACGTCCTGCGGCGCCCTCCACAGCCCTTGCTCCTGGTCCAGCGCCCCTGCGTCCGCGAAGCGCCGTTCCGGCCGGGGTCAGAACTGAGTGCGAGCTTTGGCGCAGGCCGAGTCTGTGCTTTGTTCCGCGCGTTGGGCTCCGGCCCCGATGGCCCTGGCGGGACCGAATGACTCGCGTTTCGAACATCGATCACATCGTCATCCTCCTCCGGCAGAAGCTCCTGGAGCGGTCGAGGACATCGGCGCGAGGCTCGGCGAGCTCCGCTACGCGTTCGCAAGAGGCGCTGGGTGCGCAGGCGGTGACGGCTCTGGATACCCTGGATGACCGCCAGCTCCGACGCGCCGTGATTCAGGACGTCCTTGCCGAGCAGTTTGGGCGCAGTCTGACCAACGACGCCGAGTTCCAGCAGATCGTCGAGCGGGTCACTTCGGCGCTCGAAGAGGATCGCGATGCCGCCCGGCTGTTCTCTCGCGTTACGGCCGAGCTTCGGCGGAGCGCCCGGCAGGGCGGCTGAGCGCGCCCGTCAACGGCGGCGGCGCGCGAAGTCGAGGACCGACTGAGCGATCGTGCGGCCGCCCGTTCCCGCCGGCAAGCTCATGACGGCTTCATGGATACGTTGGGCGGAGGCACTGTCGCCTTGCCGCATCGCGAGCACCGCTTTGGCCATGGCCGCCGAGACGTCCTCGGGGTCGAGGCTCAACGCCTTGTCGATGCGGCGCCGCGCGCTCTCCAAGTGTCCGTCCAGGACCTCGAGGACCGCAAGTCCGCCCTCCGCTTCGGCGAAAGCGTCGTCGATGCGGAGCGCCTTCTCGAAGCGTTCTCGGCCCCCTGCATAGTCGCCGAGGGCGACCCGCGCCCAGGCCGCTGCCGCCCACGCGGATTGATGGGCGGCGAGGGTTTCCGCAGCACGATCGAGCACCGGGGAAGCCCCCTGGAAGTCCTGTTGCGCGAGGAGCGCAAGCCCCTTCCCCAGCAGGGCGCGCGCCTCGTTGGGCGTTTGGGCAAGTGCGAGGTCGAAGTGCTGGAGGGCGGAATCGAACCGCTCGTGGGTGAGATCCAGCAATCCGAGAACGGCGTGGCCCTTCGGCGTGGCGCCAGCGCTCTCGGCGTGCCGCATCGCGAGTTCCATCTCGCCGGCGTCGAACGCGGCATAGGCGAGCGCCGCATGGAGCATGGAGTCATCGGGATAGCGTTCAAGCGCCCCCTGTCCCCACGCCAACGCATCCTCCAGATCGCCGAGGTGGTGCAGCGCCTGCACTTTGAGCGCGGCGGCGCGCGCGCCCTGACCGATCGTCCCCTCGTCGAGCAGGTCTGCAACATGGCGCCACTGGCCGAGCATGGCTCTGCACCATGCCAGGTTGAACTGGAGCGCCGGATCGTCGGGAGCCGCTTCGCGCAACGCCTGGAAGGTGGTCGCCGCAGCCTCGAACTTGCCTTCCGACATGGCCGCGATCCCGGCGAGATTCTCAAGCTCAGCCGGCGGCGGCGCGATGGCGCGGTACCTCTCGATGAGGTCCGCGACGCGTCCAGGCTCCCCAGAGTCCAGCGCCGCTTCGGTCGTGGAGAACAGCAATTGTAGGTTCTGGGGGTCGGCTTCGAGGTAGCCGAGCAGTCGTTCGAGGCGTTGTTGCACCGCCGTAGCCATGCGGTTCTCCTGCTGAAGGATGCACGCCCCGAACATGCGGCGCCGCCCCTTCGATTCAACCTAGCCTCGACGCCTGGGCGCTGCAACGACACTCCAGCAGCCGACAAAAGGCTCACCAGCACAAATACTTAATAGCGTGGTGAATCTTTTTCTGCCACTCAGGGTAAACGGAATCCGCAAGCTCCTGATCTTGATCCTAGGCGGGGCGCGAAGCGCTGCGCCGGCTGGACGAAGATCTGCGGAGCGGTGCGATGGTTGCGGTTGTCGCCGGAACGGGGCTGGGGCTGGAGCGCAGCTCGGGATTCGTCCTCGGAAGCGCAGGCCAATTGGGACAAGCCCTGGTCGGTCGCGGTGGAGACAACGTCTACGTCAACGCCTCGACGGGCAACCTCGTAGTCCAGAACACCGACGAGATGCTGTTCGGCCTCGGAGCAGACAGCGTCTTCGACCGCACCTACAACGCTCAGGCCGCCAGCGGGAACTGGCACCGGAGCGCCACCCGCCGCATCACAGGCCTCGACGGAACCCCCAACACCGCCGGCAGCACGGTGAAGCGGATCTCCTGGGACGGTTCCGACGTCACCTACACCTATGATGCGGCGCTCGGCGCCTACGTCGCGCGGGAAGGTGAAGGCGGCTACGACCGTCTGAGCCTCGCCGGGCAGACCTGGACCTGGACGGACGGGGCGAGCCGCACGGTCGAACTCTATGACAACGCCAACGGTGGCCGGATCACCAGCTCGCGAGACGCCGACGGCAACGGCCTGACGTATACGTACAATGCGAGCGGCCAACTCACCCGGGTAACCACCCAAGACGGCGGATACACCGCCCTCGTCTGGACGAACGGCAACCTCGTCCGTTACGAAACCCACTATCTCGATGGCGGCGTCGATAAGACCCTGACGAGAGTTCGCTACGGGTACGACGCTTCGAATCGCCTGACGAGCGTCACCGTCGACCTCTCGCCCGCTGACAACAGCGTCTCTGACGGCAACACCTACGTCACGACCTACGGTTACGACGCCAGCAATCGCCTCACCTCGATCACCCAGGGCGCCAACACTTCTGATCCGAACGCCGCACGCGTCAGTTTCACCTACGTTCAGGTGGGCGGCGCCTCCCGCGTGGCCACCGTCGTTCAGCGAGCGGCGAACGGCGTGACCCGGACGACCTCGTTCAGCTACGACATCGTCGCCCGGGTGACGACGGTCACCGACCCCCTGGGCCTGCAGACCGCGCTGGCCTACGATCCGACGGGTCGGCTCACCAGCGTGACCGCGCCAGCCGCGACCGCTGGAGCGCCGAGGCAGGTCACCACCTTCGCCTACAACAACATGGGCGACGTGACCGAGATCCTTTCGGCGGACGGCACGAAGGTCGCCTACACCTACGATCCTAACGGCAATCGACTGTCTCAGGTCGACGACGCTGGCGTCACCACCCGCTGGACCTATGGGTCCCGCAACGAAGCTCTTACGGAGACCCGGTACATCACAGCCGGGCAGGGGGGCGCCGCCGCGAGCGACCCGGTGACCACCCGCTACGCCTATGACTCAGAGAACCACCTGCGGTTCGTGGTCAGCGCGGAAGGCGAGGCCACCGAGTATCTCTACGATACACTGGGCAATCGGGTCGCCGAGATCCAGTACCTTGGAGCTTCGTACAACATTTCCGGACTGGCCGAGAACCAGTCCATCGCCGAGTCCAGCCTCAGCAGCTGGGTGAGCGGCATCGATCGTTCGCAGGCCAAGCGCACCGACACGGCGTACGACTTCCGCGGCAACGTCGCCAGCGTGACGTCCTACAGCCGTGTGCTCTCGACAGGCTTGGGGGACACGGCGGCGGCCCTGAGCAGGACCGTCTATGTGTACGACCAGTTCGGCAAGCTGCTGAGCCGACAGCCCGTCGGCGTCGCGCAAGCGGAGGTGAACGCCTACGACGGTCTCGGCCGCCTAGTGGCGACCACCGACTTCGCGGGTCGGACGACGAGCGTCCAGTTCAACGACACCGCCAGCACCACCGTCGTCACGTTGGCCAACGGCCTGACGAGAACCTCCACCTACAACCTCGCCGGCGAGCTCCTTTCCGTCGCGGAGGCGGGCGCGGGGGTGGCGACCGCCACCACCTCCTACCGTTACGACGCCGGCGGCCGGCTTCGGGTGGTCATCGACGCCACTGACAGGCGGACGCACAGCCTCTACGACGCGGCCGGACGTCAGGTGGCGCAAGTCGGGTCCGACGGGGCCGTTACGGAGTTCAAGTACGACGCCGACAATCTGCTCATCGCCACCGTCGAGTACGCCCGCAAGCTCACTGGCAGCCAACTCGCCTCCCTCACCGATGCGAGCGGTAACCCTCAGAACGTCACCCTCGACAGCCTGAGGCCTGCCGGGGACGAGGCGGATCGCTGGGAGTGGCGGATCTACGACGCCGCCAATCGCCTGATCGAGACCATCGATCCCGTCGGCGCCGCTACCGTATACAGTTACGATGGCGCTTCACGGCTGGTCTCGACCGTGCGGTACGCGCAGCTGTTCGACGCCTCCAGCCTGGCCCTTTTCAGGTCCACTCCGCCCACCACACTCCAGTCGCCGGGAAATCCGCCCGCTGCTCCGCCGGCATCTCCGCCACCCTACAGTCCCCCGCCGAACACCGCGCCTGTGAGCACGAACGACACTGCGACGACGTCGCAGGGGTCTGCGGTGACGTTCAACCCGCGGGCGAACGACAGCGACGCGGACAACGACGGTCTGCTGATCACGGCCGTCGGTTCGGCGGCCAACGGCACGGTCACGATCAACAACGGCTACACCGTCACCTACACGCCCAACGCTGCGTTCCGCGGGACCGACAGCTTCACCTATACGGTGTCGGACGGGCGCGGCGGGGCCAGCACCTCCACTGTCAGTGTGGGGGTCTATGCGCCCAATGAGTACACGGCGCTGACCGCGGCCGGGGTGTCCACCTGGTACGACGGGGACACCGGCCTCGACTACAACGCCACGGTCGACAACAACTACCTGGGCCAGGGCTACAAGGCGCTGATCCTGCAGAAGTCTCCGCTGGCGACCGCGCGTCCCACCTACACAGGTACAGAGACCCGCCCGGGCAGCGTGTCGGTGATGGACGCCGGCGCAGCCGGCGGCGAGGTGTGGACCGTGAACCCCGGCGAACGGCTGGGTGTGGCCTTTGAGGCCAAGGGGTTGGGCGCGAGCACCCATGTCACCCTGTCAATGTATTTCTGGGACGCAGACTGGGCGAATGTCGGCGACAGCGCCTCGGTCACGGTTCCGATCTCGGAGTGGAACCGGGTCGAGACGGTGATCACCGCGCCGGCCAATGCGCGCTACGCGGCGGTGATCATCGAGCCGACGGCGGCGGGCGACCAGCGCACCGCCAGTTCCTTCGGACTGGCAATCCGCAAGACCCAGTTCGTCCGCCTGGCCGCCGGCCAGGCCATGCAGCCCTGGCCGCAGGGAGCCCCCGCCAACGCCGCACCGATCGCGGGCGCCGACGTGGTGAGCACGACGCAAGGGGCGGCGCTGACCTTCAACCCGAGGGTCAACGACACCGATGCCGACAAAGATCCTCTGAGCGTCGTCAGCGTCTCCACCCCGGCCCACGGGGCGGCGGTGGCCAACGCCGACGGCACCATCACCTACACGCCCCAGGCGGGCTACACCGGCTCCGACAGCTTCAGCTACACGGTCTCTGACGGCCGCGGCGGCACGGCCACGGCGACGGTCAGCGTCACCGTCTCGGCCGGGGCGGGCAACTCCAACCCCATGGCCACCAACAACGCCGCCAGCACGCCGAAGGACACCCCGCTCACCTTCAACCCGGCCTCCGACGACAGCGACCCCAACGGAGATCCGATCTCCATCACCGCCGTGACCACGCCCGCCCACGGGACCGCTATCCTCAACGCCAACGGCACGGTTACCTACACCCCCGCCGCCGGCTACACCGGCCCCGACAGCTTCAGCTACACCATCTCCGACGGCCAAGGCGGAACCGCAACCGCCACCGTCAGCCTCACCGTTACCGCGCCGGCAGGGGCAGACGATCGCGTCCAACGGAACTTCTACGACCGCAACGGCCGACTCGTCGGAACGCTCGACGCCGAGGGTTTCCTGACCGAGACGCGGTACGACCGCGGCGGCCAGAAGCTCGAAACCATCGCCTATGCGAACGTGACGGACGAAAGTCTGCGCGCCAACGGCGCGTTCGCGGCGTTGAAGTCCAGCGCGGGCGTGTCCGTAACCGACGTCCACAACTGGTTCCTCTACGACGGGCGCGGCCTGCTGATGGCCGCGATCGACGGCGAAGGGAATCTCACGCGCTACCAGTACACGGCGCTCGGCGAGCCCGAGCTGGTGACCGTGGGCCAGAAGCTCGACCCCGCCAGCCTGATCGCCACTCCGCCCACCTTGGCCAACCTGCCAACCGCACCGGCCGGCGCGGTCCTGGAAACCACTCTCTACAACCGCGATGCGCTCGGACTGGTCCTCAGCGAAGTCCGGACGCTCACCGGCGGCGCGACGGAGACCACGAGCTACAGCTACGACAACATGCGCCGCCTGGTGAGCTCGACCAAGGCGGCCGGAACCGCCGACACGCGCACCCTGAACCAGACCTACGACGCAAGGGGGCGGCTGACTGGTGCTCTGAACGGGGAAGGAAGTGCGGTCCTCGCTGCGCTGGGCGCCACTCCGACGCCGGCCCAGGTCGCCGACGTCTACGGGCGGTATGGCGTCACCTACGCCTATGACAATGCCGACCGGATGATCGCCAAGACCGAGGCCAACGGCGTAGACGCCATCGGCAATCGGACGCTCTACTACTACGACACCGGCGGTCGCCTCACCTACGAGATCAACGCACTCGGTGAGGTGCGCCAGTACGCCTACAATACATTCGGTGAACGGACGGACACGATCGCCTACGGCACGCGAGTCGCTTCGGCGACGCTTGCCGGACTCACGGGCGGAGCGATAACCCCGGCTGTTACCGCCGCCATCACGGCGAACGCGGCCCTCGACTCCACGACCCGGCTCGACTTCGATCGGCTGGGCCTGGTCAGCGCGCGAACGGACGCGCTCGGCGCGATCACCCGTTATCAATATAACGCGTTCGGCGAGCTCGCGGCCCAGATCGAACCGATCGAGACCGGCGTCACTGTCGAGACCCGGCGCACCTACGATCGCCGCGGGCTGGTGCTCACCGAGATCAAGGACGCCGCCGCCGGAGGCCTGCAGCTCACCACCGCGTTCGGCTACGACGCCTTCGGCCGTGCGGTGCAGACGACGGACGCGGTCGGCAAGGTCCGCACCGCCGGCTACGACCGGGCGGGACGCGTGCTCACCCAGACCGACGCCCTGGGCCAGCAGACCAGCTTCACCTACGACGGCCGCGGTCTCGTGCTCACCAAGACGGACCGCAATGGGGAGACCACCGCCTACGCCTACACCGCGTTCGGACGGGAAGTGCGGGTCACTACGCCGGAGGGGCTCCTCACCATCACCCGAACCAACGCCCACGGACAGACTATCGCGATCGTCGACGGCGCCGGGCGGACCACCACCTGGACCTACGACCGCAACGGCAATGTGCGGTTCGTCACCAACGGGTCCGGCGGCACGACCGAGTCGCAGTACGATGAGGCTGGAAGGCTCAAGTTCACGATCGACGGCGCCCAGCGCCAGACGCGCTACGCCTACGACGCTGCCGGCCGCGTGCTGACTCGAACCGTCGACCCTGACACCCTGAACCTGGTCACGACCTACGAGTACGACGCCAAGGGCCAGCAGGTGAAAGTGACCGATCCCCGCGGATCGGTGACGCTCGTCGATTACGACCTCAACGGCCGCGAGGCGCGGGTCACCGTCGACGCCCTCGGTGCGGCGCTGGTCACCACCTACGCGTATGACCAGCGAGGTCGGCTGCTGACCCTCACGGAGGGGTTTGGCTCACCGGCTCAGACGGTGACGGCGCACAGGTACGACAAGGCCGATCAGCTGGAGAGCACGACGGTCGATCCGTCCGGGCTGAACCTCGTCACCCGCTACGCCTACGACGGCGACGGCAACCCGGTCGCGAAGACCGACGCCGAGGGTGCGATCACCCGCTACGTCTACGATGGCGAGAACCGACAGATCGCCACGGTCGACGGCGCCGGCGCAGTCACCCACTATGCTTACGACGCCGAAGGGCGGATGACCTCGGCGAGGCGCTACGCCAACGTGATGACGGGCGCCGCTCTGTCCTCGCTGCCGCTGGGCATCACGCTGGCGCAGGCCATGGTCGCCGACTCCACGAACGACCAGGTCACCAGTTACGTCTACGACCGGGACGGTCGGCTCGCGTTCGTGGTTGATCCGAACGGACGCCTCACCGGCTATGCCTACGACGGCGCCGGCGCCGTCACGGCCGTCACCGAGTACGCCGGCGCGATCGCTACCGCCGTCACCTACAGCTTGAGCTACGTCCTCAGCGAGATCGCGTCCAAAAACCTCAACGCCTCAAGCGCCAATCGCACTACGCGTCTGATCTACGATGAAGCCGGGCGGCGCGCGTTCAGCATTGATGCGACCGGCCTGCTGACCGCCTACAGCTATGATGGCTCGGGCGCGGTCACCAAGACGGTCCGGCATGGCGATCGGTACACGGCGACGAACGTCTCCCTGTCGACGCTGCGCAGTTGGTCGAACGCCCGCCTGGGCAACGCGCGCACCAACCGGATCTTCTATGACGGGGCTGGGCGCGCAGTGTACGATATCGACGCTGAGAACTACGTCTCGGCGCGGACCTATGACGCCGGGGGCAACGTCACCGAGGAGCGCCGGTACGGTGCTCGCGTCACGGTTGGCGATGCGACCACGCGCGCCCAGCTGTCCACGCAACTCGCCGGACAGTCGGTTCCGGTCCGGACGCTCCAGTACGCCTACGACGGCGCTGGCCGCCTCACCGACACGTACGACGGTGTGGGCGTTCGCACCCGGCTGATCCTGGACAGCCGGGGCCGGGTCACCGAACGGATCCTCGCCTATGGCACGGCCGACCAGGCGAGCACCGAGTACGCCTACGACGCCGCCGGCCGTCTACGGCGCGAGACCCGCGCGTTCGGTTCGGCTGAGGCAACCACCACCACGTACACCTACGATGGCCTCGGCCGGCTCGAGTCCATCACCGACGGGCTCGGCTACACGACAACCCGTAGCTACGATGCGGCCGGCCGCATGACCAGCGAGGTCAAGCCGCGCAACGACGCCGCGCCGACAGCCACCACGACCTACACCTACGACGCGTTCGGCAACGTCACCGCGATCACAGATCCGCGGGGCTACACGGGCTATTTCTACTACGACAAGCTGAACCGCCAGGTGATGCAGGTCGACCCGGAGGGCTACGTCACCTCGACGACCTACACCATCGGCGGCGAAGTGCAGAGCGTGACCCGCCGCTACAACCGCGGTACAGGCTACGGCCCTGCGACTCCGCCGACCGTCACGGCGCACGCGAAGGACGCGACCACCACCTTCACTCGTGACAAGCTCGACCGGATCACCGCGATCCAGGATGCGCAAGGCTTCACAGAGAGCTTCCAGCTCAACGCCTTCGGCGACCAGCTGACCTACACCAACAAGGTCGGCGGTCAATTCGTGCGCACGTTTGACGGGCGTGGCCTGATGCTCACCGAGCGGGCGCCGGAGACCACCTCGGCCGGCGCCATCGTGATCAACGCGTTCGAGTATGACGCCCGCGGCAACCTGACTCGCAAGGTCGAGGCCCAGGGCCTGACGGAGCAGCGGACGACCCGCTACATCTACGATCTCGCCGACCGGGTCGTGGAGACGCTCGGCGACACCTTCGGCGCCCTGGCCGTCGACTTCACGACGCCGGTGACCGTCAACCCGCGGACGGTGAACCGCTATGATGCGCGGAGCAACCTCATCGAGGTCCACGTCACCGAAACCGGTGCGCGGACGCTGTTCTACTACGACGACCTGAATCGCAAGATCGCCCAGGTGGATGCGATGGGCGGGCTGACCACGTACGGCTACGATGCCAACGGCAACGTCGTCCAGTTCCGGGCCTACGACGACAGGATCGCCCTTCCACCAGACCCGGGCGGGCCGCCGCCGGCGAACGGGGGCGGCTATCGGCTGACCACCTATCAGTACGACCGGGCCAACCGCCTCGTCGCGGCCACCGTCGCGGGCCTGAGAACAGCCGAGTGGACCGGATCCACCTTCTCGACGCAGATCCAGGACGTCACGACCCGCCTGGAGTACGACGCGACGGGCAACGTGGTGCGCGAGGTCGACGGGCGCGGCGACAGCGTCTGGTCCTATTACGACCGGCGCGGCAAGAAGATCGCCCAGGTCGATCAGGGCGGTTACTTGACCAGCTACACCCTTGATTCCGAGGGGAACGTGCTCAAGGAGGAACGCTTCGCCACGAAGCTCGCCTCCGCAGTGGGCGCGGGCTCCGACCCGGAATCCCTGCGGATCGCCGTTCAGGGAGATGCGACAGACCGCATCACCGAATACACCTACGACCGCAACGGCCGGCGTCTCACTGAGACACGCAAGAACGTCAACGCCTGGGTGATCTCCTCCAGCGGCTCGATCAATGCCGGACCGCAGCACGCCACCGTCGGTTTCCAGTACGACGGCCTGGGCAATATCACGCGCAAGACCGAAGCGACCGGAGAAGCCAAGAACTACACCTACGACAAGCTGGGCCGATTGACCGAAGAGCGGGGCGTCGGGTTCTACAACTACCAGGGCAACCAACGCACCCCTGTCCAAAGGCACGCCTACGACGGCCTGGGCAACGTCGTGCAGACCTTCCAGGGAGCCATAGAGGGCGCTCTGGGCGAGTCCGACCGGATCACCAATTACACCTACGGGACCGGCGGGCGTCTCGTCTCCGTGCGCGACGCCGAAGGGTTCGTGCGCAACTTCGGCTATGACGCCGCAGGCCGCCTGTCGCTGGTGAGCTACGACCGGCTGAACGCGTCGGCCATCGGGGCCTCCAGCATCAACACGGGCGACGTCACGCGAGAGGGCACGGGCTACCAGTACGACCTCCTCGGCCGCCAGAAGGTCGAGGCCCAGGTCTATTGGGCGTCGAACCGCTGGAACTGGGCCGAACCCATCGCCAAGCAGTACGACGCCCATGGCGGCGTAATCGGGCACGGCACGGCGAGCAACCTAACCGGAAGCTGGGTCTTCCCGGAGCAGAACGCCTACGACGCCGGGGGCCGGATCTGGCGCACAACGGGCGGCGACGGGACCGTTCGGCTGTTCCTCTACGACGCCAACGGCAACCGGACGCTCACCATCTCCTCGGTGGGCGCCGACATCTCGAGCTGGACGCTCGACCAGGCCATCGCCATCCTGACCAATAACGGTCAGAGCGCCATCGGCGCGCACTACGTCGAAGGCGTGGTGGTCACCATCGAGGTCTACGACCACCGCGGGCAGGTTGTCGAGCAACGTGAGCCGCTGCGTCAACTGGGGCAGGCAGGGACTCTCTCGACGGTCAGGCACACTCGCACCTACACTGCGTTCGGTGAAATCGAGAGCGAGACGAACGCCCTGGGCGGGGTGACGCAATACACATACACGACGGACGGCAAGATCCGCAGCTCACGCGACGTCGGCAAGCAGTACCTGGACGCTAACGGCCAGACAGGCTCTTCGCCTCAGTGGACATACTTCCACGACGCTTCCGGCCGCCTCGTGGCCGAGATGAACAGCCGCGGCCACACGACCAGTTGGCAGTATCTCGGCGGCACCGGTTATGACGGATCCGCCGGCCGGGTGACGGTGCAGTTCAACCCGGACGGCAGCAAGCAGCAGTCCTTCTACAATGTCTTCCAAAACAAGCGCTTCTTCATTGATGAGCTTGGCCCCATCGAACCAGACTACAATTACCGCAATCGGGTTATGGAGTACGGCTACGACAATATGGGCCGGATGATCTGGCTCGTTCAGCCGCAACGGGGCAACGGCGAGC
>Ga0265293_10011229_pt1 | contig 12245 bp, 15 predicted proteins | sample Munlanlewell138R_FD_192505 | JGI IMG/M metagenome (GOLD analysis project Ga0265293, IMG submission 192505) | Leachate microbial communities from a municipal landfill in Southern Ontario, Canada - Leachate well 138R | ecosystem: Engineered > Solid waste > Landfill > Unclassified | place: Canada... | reverse complement strand
CATATCTTGGGTGCATGAACAGATTGTTTGCCATGGTTTCAACCTCATTGAATAGGTTCATCACAGCTTCCATCTTATTCAGCTTTCCAAATGTTCTTGGGAAAGTGGTATTGCCTGATGCATCAACCAGGGCATTCTTCTTTCCAATTGCCTTCTTAAACAGAAGCATTTGGTCATAGTCATCAAGGAAGTCTTTCAGGATAAGGTAAGCACTTTCATCAGTCAGGTCACTATCTTCAATCATCAGGAACTGCAAAGCATTTGCCACCTTTGCAGCATGGTCAGATGACCTTTCTGCCTTCTTGAAGTATTCAGGAATCATTTCCTTCTTTGCAGCTTCAATGATTGCTTTCAACTTCTTGTTAAGCAGGGAATCAACCACTTCCGCTTCTTTCCTTGCATCAGCAAAGTCTTTCTGTACCTGCTCACTGACAAATTCCTTCTTGTAGGTATTTATAGCACCTTCTGAAAAGAACTGTTCAACGGTATCCCTCATTGTCGCATTCATATTGTCATTATTTGTTCTATGTGCCTGGATAAGTTCTTCAATTTTCTTTTTAAGTTCAATTGCCATTTCAATCATCATCCTTTCAAATTCAGTTTATCAATCATGTTTTTGATTTCCTGGTCATGCTTCTGTTTTGTTTTGACCAACAACATCATTCTTTCACCATCTGACATGCTGACCTTCTTCAATCCACGCTGCTTGACCTTTGTTCTTCGCATCTGTGCCAATTCAGCCTGATTTGCCTTGATACGCAGTAATATTGCATCAATCTGTGGTATGATTCCATCAGGCATCAAACATCACCACCAATAAGGTTTTGAAGGGGGAAGATGTAAGGTTCACGAATTCTGATATTCATTGCTTTTGCAACTTCTTCCTGAATCATAGAATCATACAGTCCAATTTCCTTCACTGCTGCACCAACTCTTGTTGTCTTATATCCAACTGCAACCTTCACTGTATCTTCACCAGTGGGAAGATATTCCGCAGCAGTCTTGAAATTAAAGTTGGACAGGGCAACATCTTTGGTCAGCACCTGGATATTCACAGGATGAAAACCCTCTTTATCCTTGTAGTAGATTTCCGCAGGTGTTACATTCTTTCTTCTTGCATAACAGTCCATTTTGACACCGCCTTTCTTAAAATTTATTGTTCAATATGTTCAAAGTGTTGATTTTACAGGCTTTTCAATGATATTTGTTACTAACCTGTCACTATTAGTCATCATCTTCATCCAAATCATCCTTGATGACAACAGGAATTGCACCTTCAATCTTGAATTTATCAGTTGCCTTGAATCCTGCCCTGTCAAGAATGTCCTTTGCAGCCATATACTTAACCATGTCACTTCTTGAATTCAGCAACTTCATTTGGGTATGAAATGCCTTTGCAGCAAGTGACTGGATGCTTATTCTGACAAGCATGTTCAGTTCAGAAGTGAATTCAACATTCTTTTTCCATCTTGAAATGGTTTCTTCTGCAATATCAATCTGCTTTGCAATTTCTCTTTGTGATAAATCACCTATTGCCATCAGTTCAAGGCATTTCTTTTGCTTTTTACTTAACATACCGCCTACCCCCTTTCTTTGACCATTTTTGATATTATTTCAATGCCTTATCAATAGGCTTTAACTGTTCATCATTCATCAAATCCCTGTAAACTTCCCCTGGTAGTAACATTTTCAGAAGAAGCTTTGCAGCATGTTTTCTTTCCTTGCTATAATCACCAATCAGAACCGCAACCGCATCTATAATCATTTCTTGTTCATTCATGTTCATGTGAACACTTCCTTTCATAAGTTATCACCTGTTCTGTTCCCTGATTGTGTAGGTGAATAACCAGGGAACAGTCAGGTCAATCAAAAGAAAAAAGAAGATGGTATTAACCATCTTTATTGTATAAGGCTTGTATCAAAAAGTACATAGAAAAACACTATATATAGATATCTATGGAACATATTCCTACTATATATAGTGTTTTCTTTAATTTTTATTGCCTTTTGTTAATAATCTTATATACATATTCAGCAGACAATTCCATATGGTCAGCAATTCTTTGAGGTGACCATGCTGAACTGAAAGCTAAGTTCTTGATATACCGTTCTTTTTCTTCCTGACTATCAAAGTTCATTTTCTTCTTGTCAACATATATCCGATAACCAGGGTATTTTTCTTTCAGTATCTGTGCAGCTTCTTCACCAATATCAGGTATCACTTCCTTTAGGTTTATATCCATCAGATGCACCCCCTTATGTGTTGCCTTGCATAATTGACCGCTTGATAATATTCATCACTCACAGGGGTGCTGCTTTGCTGTCCTATCTGTGCCATAAACTTGTTTACAATCAATGCTATTGATACAGTCTGAATGAATTCCTGTTCTTCATCATACATGGGATTGAGTGGGTGAAGTGGTGCTGATACTTCAATCTTTTCACCATCTGCAATGACTATGACCTTCACTTCCTTTGGGTCTAATGCATCACCTTCACATTTCCACTGGATGTCAGTTATAGTCTTGATTATTCGTACTTTATTCAAAAATTCTTGACCTGTCATTTTTATCATCCTTTCTTATTTTTCATTCAACCATTCTTCAACAATCTTCATCAGTTCTTCACCTGAACATTTTAATGTACTGTAATCAGTTTTTTCATCATAGTCAGACACCTTATTCAATGCCTTTATCAAACTATCTATTGATTGCTGATACATTTTCAACATGCTGTAATCTTCATAAGTGGTTGTCACTGTTGCTTGATTCAATTCATTCAAGGTTGTTTGACCTAATTCTATAAGTTGTAATGGTGTATTCATAATTCAATCATCCTTTCTTATTTTTGGTTTTGCAGTACAAGATGTACAAGATACAAGATGTATTCCTATTTATATATTTTTTACTTAACTACTTCATTATTGAAGTTGATTTATTTATATAAAGAGTTCAAAACATCTTGTACACATCTTGTACTATTTTTGAAACCGCCTATTTTCAAGGGGTTCAGTAGGTACAAGATGTTGTCCATGATGTGTACAAGATGTGCATTTTCAATCAACATCTTGTACTGCATTTGTGTAAACTTGAAACTTTCTATTATCTGACCTTTTTGCAATTGTCTTTAAGTTCAGCAATTTGCACACCTGCCTTGAAAACTCTATCTTTGAAAAAGGTTTTTGAATGCCATTGAATATACAGAATTCAAGATAATGTTTATACACTTCATTTGTTGCTTCATCTTCAATCTTGAATTCTTCTTCCTGACATTCCTTTACAAAGGCATAAATGTTATTGTTGCGAACTTCAAATTCATCCAGTTCTTCATCAACCTTTGCTGACTTCGTGTAATACTTATTTTTCAGAACTCTTTTCAGACCAGTCAACCCAAGCTGAATCAGATATTCAATTGCTGACTGATTTCTAAGTTCATACTTTATGTTAGGGTCATAGCCTTCAACATCATTTGTAAACCTTGCATTGAAGGGTATGATTACCAACCTTCGCATGATTGAATAGCTTTCTTTTGCACCACCCAAGCGGGGGATGTTGTTTGCTGAAAACATCATCTTTGCATAGTTGTTGAATTCAAAGGGGTCTTGACCTTTCTTCTGAACCTGAATTCTTTCACCAGTGACCAGTTTGCGGAACACTGCTGCATTAGGTATATATTCGGAATAGATGTCATCACCTATGTTGGCAAGCTTCCCAAACAGTTCAGCATTCTGAAACTTTTCGGACAGTTCGCACAAGTCCAGGGATGAAATGTTTTCTTCCCCAAGCATTGTTTTCAGCATGTCCAAGAATGTTGATTTTCCATTTGAACCTATACCTGACAAGATGAAAGCCTTGCCACCTGCAAGGGTATTTGAACGGTATAAACATGACCCTGCTATTTCTTCAAGTAACATCCTGATGCTTTCATCACCACATGATATTTTGTTCAGGGTTGTATCAACCAGGTCTGACTTTGCAGCAGGGTTGTAATCATGGGGTATCTTGTTTGTGATGATGATTTCAGGACTGAATGATGTGAATGAATCATCACTTATGTTGTAAATGCCATTCCTGAATGCAATCAGATTGCTTCTGTCAATCTGCTTATCTTCACAAACAATGTTCAGATATGACATGACTTCTGTTCTTTTCGCCCTGTTCAAGCTGCTGATTTGTTTGAGCATAGTTGCTTCGATTTTGTTGTAATCACTGCAATAAACACCATCCTGGTAAATGTGCAGCCTTCCATTAAGCTTGATTATGTGAGAATCACGCTTTAAGAATTCCGCAAATTTATCAAACAGGAAGGTTGACCCTTTGAAAAATGATTGCTTCTTGAAAGCTTCATCACGCAGGATGACTTCCAATTCTTTTTCTGACAGGGGAACTTTCAGAATATAAGTGTTAATTATCTTGATTGTTTCCCTGATTTCTTCCACAGTGAAATCATTTGATTGAAGGGTTAGGATATAGTTGAACAATGACTGGTTTCTTCCGTCACCATCACCCAAGTTAGCAAAATCCATGTTGCAGCCTTTCAGTGGGGTGAAGTATCTTGGTAAGTCCTGATATGGTTGTTCATTGTAAATTGAATATCGTTCAACCCCTTTGAACTTTAGGGAATCATATCCATTTCTGCTTCCTGTCTTAATATCAACCACTACACCACAAGCCAACATCACCTTGGTGTGGTTTTGTTTCACCTTTCCACTGGTGTTGTGGAACAGTGCATGTAAACCCCTTCCACCTTCCCTTTGGGTAACCAAGCAAGACAGCTTTTCACCCTGAATGATGGAAAGAAGGTTGTCTGAATGAAGTTGTTCATCAGCATCAAGCATGACTGCATCAGGTGATAACAGACCAATGAACCCATCATATGGAACACACTTTTCCAAAGACCATTGATTTTCTTCTTTGGTGTATGCCAATAAAGGTTCTTTTGTACCGTCTTTTGCAGGTGTAAATGCCTTAAATAAACCGCATTTTTCCCATTCAGCCATTGATTATCACCACCTTTGACTGTAAGATATGTATTTTCATGCTGTCACGCTCTCTTTTCTAATAATTTGAACCGCTTCATGAACCTTTGCTTCCAGGTTGTCCACCAGTGCAGCAATCAGGTTCACCTTGTCTTTATTTGAAAGCCTTCCCAGGACAATGAAATTCACTTCATCAGGGGTCACCCCATCAGGAAGTTCCAGTGAATCCATTATTCTTTTTATCCTCAATGTGTTCATGCAGTTTCTGACCATGAATGCATATTGGTTGATGGAAGCCATTGAACCATCATAAGGAAACCAAATTTCCATTCCCAGGTTCAGTGACCGCAGGAATTCATTTAATCTGTGAATCTGAAATGAAGTCATAATTGGGAATAAGAAAGCCTGTCCATCATCCAGTGTCACAACAACACCAGGCTTTTGAAGTTCCATGTCTTGAATCTTTGAAACTGTGATTTTGCTGACATCTGCTGATGTCTTGATTGTTGTTAAGTTTTTCATACCATCATCCATCCTTTCAAAATTTTTATTGGTTGCTTTCTGAATCCTGGTTATTCTCATTTGCTGTTGCAGCAGCATCATCAACAAGAATTTCTGTTACATCCACACCAAGTGCTTTTGCAATCAATCCAACTGTTCTTGTTCTTCCTTTTTGAGCACCATTCTTCAACCTGGTAAGACTGTAAACAGAAATACCAGTCATTTCAGATAAGTTTTCAATTGAAGCACATTTCCTTGCCATTGCCAGTTCAAGCTTTTTCTTGTCAAGTTTCATTTTTTGACACCATCCTTTCTTTTTGAGTTTAAGTATAACTTAACCTTCATGTGGATATAATACCAAGTACAGCTTAACTTGTCAAGTGATTTAACTTAATCTTTTTAGTTTTTATATAAGTTATGCTTGACTTTTAAGTTTGCTTGATTTATTATTAAGATAAGTTTAAGAAGCTTAACTTGAACTGTGAAAGGAAGGTGAATAGATGCCAACCGCTAATAAACAATTTGGAAAAAGATTAGCTGCATTCAGGAAGGAAAAAGGTTTTTCCCAACAAGAACTTGCGGATATGATGGAAACATCTAAAACCACTGTTACGAATTGGGAAACAGGCAGATTCAAACCCACATGGGATAAGCTTGATATGTTAGCTTCCATATTTGGAATTCATGTTTCTGTTTTAATGGATTGGGAAGAAACATACAACCAAGATGGTGAATTAGCTGATAAGGTGAAGATGTTAAAAGAAGCAGAAGAAATGTTTGGAAAGGGTGCTGCTGAATTGCTTGATGCTTTTTCTAAATTGAATGAAAAGGGCAAAACCAAGGTTGTAAACTATGCCACAGACTTATGTGAAATTGACATTTACCTGAACAAACAAAAATAACCGCCCACTGCTGAAACAGTGAACGGTTATAAGCACAATTAGTTGAATCCCCACGGCTGCAACCATGAGGATTCAGAAAGCAACCAATTCAAGAAACCCCAAAAGAATCATGAATGGTCAACCTATATTGTATCATTTCATGGTTCAAAAATCAATTGAAAGGAATGATACAATGAAAAATCCAAACGGATACGGAACAGTTGCAAGACTGTCAGGAAACAGAAGAAAACCCTTTGTTGTTAGAAAAACCACTGGATGGAATGACAAAGGTCACCCAATATATGATGTCATTGGTTACTTTGAAACCAGGGAAGATGGGATGCTTGCCCTTGCAGACTACAACAGAAACCCTTATGACATAGATGCAGCAAAAATCACCATGAAGGAACTGTTTGAAAAATTCACTGAAAAGAAGCTTCACAAGATGTCAGCTTCATCCCAAGGGTCATTGAAGTCAGCTTTCAAACACTGTTCCAAAATTGAAAACATGAAATATAAAGAAATCAAGTCCTTCCATATGCAAGACTGTATTGATAACTGTGGAAGGGGATACAGCACCCAGGGTGCAATCAAGAATCTGTTTGGTCAGCTTGATAAATTCGCATTGGAACTGGACATCATCACAAGAACCTATTCAACATTGATTACATCAGAACCAATCCCTGAAACAAGCAAGAAACCCTTCACAGATGAAGAAGTTGATGCACTGTGGAAGATTAAAGACAAAGAATGGGTTGATTCAGTCCTGGTGTTCCTATACACTGGATTCCGCATCAGTGAACTGTTGGGATTGAAAACTGATAATGTGAATTTGAAAGAAGGAACTTTGAAAGGTGGAACAAAGACTGCATCAGGGAAAGACAGAATCATTCCCATTCATTCCAAGATTGTTCAGATTGTTCAACGCAAAGCAGCAGAAGGGAATGAATACCTGTTCAGCTACAATGGAAAGAAAATGAGCAGCACCCAGTATTACACCTTTTGGAATGACATCATGAATCACCTTGGAACAGAACACACACCCCATGAATGCAGACATACTTTCAGGTCAAGATTGGACAGTGCAGGGGCAAATAAGAAGTGTATTGACCTTCTGATGGGTCATAAGTCCAAAGATGTTGGTGAAAGGGTCTACACCCACAAGACATTGGATGAACTCAAAGAAGCAATTGAATTGATAACGAATTGAAAAAAGAAGGTGCTTCACCAAATAGGTGTTGACACCTTCTTTTTTGTTCATCAGAATTGAACTAATAACAGGTTAGTAACAAAGCTTTGAAAAAACCTTGATTTTACAGGGTTTTCAGAATTTCAGTGGATATTATACCATAAATAAGTTCATTTTTCTAATCCCCTAAATGCCCTATTTACAAGGGTTCTTTGAACTTTTTGAACTCAAAAGGAAGGGTTCAACAGGGTGCGTTAGTAACACATTAGTAACAAGAATCATCCCTTTGAAAGTTAATTTTCAATAGTCCACACCATCAATATATTTTACTTCAACAGGCTTGTTTTCATCCAGGCACTTTTGAAGCATCAAAATGATTTCAGCTTCACCCAGTCCACGAAAACAGAAAAAGGGGAAGTTGTCACCAAACTTTTCAACATATTGGGTCAATAGTGCTTCAAGCTTTAATTTCAACACCTTCCTTGAAAAAGTGACCTTCTAAAATGCGTTTTAAGCCATTTTAATTCACTTCAAGGGGTAAGTGTACCCCTAACTATAAAGCAAGTCACCTGAACAAGCTGCATTGGGTCAGGTGATGCTTTTTACTGTGTCCTGTATCTGCTCAAATGCTTCTTCACTGGTTGACATCCGAACAGTATCACCTTTGGTAAGAATCATAAACGGTAAACCAACAAAAGAAACATCAGCACCATCAAACACTGGTTCATATGCATCATATTCTTTCCACTTGCCCAGGTAAAGTGCATTATCATAACCCTGCTGCTTTGCAAAAGAAATCACTGTTTCCATATTCATTGGTTCACCCCCTTTTGAAAAGTTAATTTCAAGATATATAATTATATCATAGTTCGATTAAGAAAGCCATATTTCCTTTTAGAAGGCTTTCATTTGTTTGGGGGTATAATTCCATGGGTCAGTGCCTTATCTCTTGCCACAGGGCAAGCAGGAAGGACAGGCAAGGGGAAACAAAGCACCCTGCATCACAACAAGGTGCTTTGCTGCTTATTGATTATTTGGTTGTCCATTCAAACATGGTGTTGATGAATTTAAGCATTTCAAGCCTGGTCACTTCACCATCAGGGTTGAATTGGTCATTGTATTCAAACCACCTGTAAGAAATAGCTGTGTTGATTGCATCCCTTGCCCAATGCCTGGTGATTATTTTCCATTCATGATTGGGTTCTGCAAACTTGGAAAGGATGGAACACATTTCACCCCAGGTGATATTCTTATCAGGGTTGAACAGTTTATCAGTACCCACTGAAATCAGTCCTGTATTTGCCAAAGTGCTGACCGCTTCATTGTACCAGTCATCTGATGCAACATCCTTGAAGGTGTTCTTTTCAGAATAAACATCTTCCAAGCTTTCAGGGGTCAGAAGTCTATACACGATTTGGGCAAATTGTGACCTTGTGACAGTGCTTTGATTGCCCAGTAGACCATCACTATACCCAAGCAGGTATTCTGTCTTTGTGGTGTCAATTACAGCCTTCCCTGATGATAATACAACCGCCTTTGGTGTACTCACAACAGGATAACTTGAATAACTGCTTCCACCGCTGCCTGAATTAGGTTTTGGGGAAGGTTTTGGTGTGGGTGTGGGTTCTTCTTCCTGGTCATCATCTATGGGTTCAGGGTCAGGTGTGGATTCTTCAATTGGTTCTTCATCTTGGTCATCATTGGGGTTAGGTTCTTCAATAGGTTCTTCTGATGGGTCAGGTTCTTCTATTGGGTCAGGGTCATCCACAGGTTCTTCAATTGGTTCTTCGGGTTCAGGTTCAGGGGTTGGGGGTGTGTATTCTTCCACCAGGTATGTTTCACCATTGGTCAGACCAACAATTTCAGTTCCTGTCAGTGCTTCCGCTTCTGATTCATTGGTTGTAAGTGTTCCGTCTGTTTTGGTATAGCTGATTGTTGCATCCATAGAAACCTTATAATATTTACCTGCTGAAAGACCAACAATCTTTTCATTGTCTGCTATTCCCAATGATGCCAAATCAAGCAGCACTGTTGTTGGTGCAGGGGTGAATTCTTCAACCAAATAGGTTTCACCATTAGTCAAGCCTGTGATTTCAGTTCCATCAAGTGGGGATGCTTCCGCTTCATCTGTGGTCAGTGTTCCATCTGCTTTTGAATAGCTGATGACATCACCTGCTGTGACCTTGTAATACTTTCCTGATTCAAGACCTGTTATTTTCTCACTGTCTGCTGTTCCCAGGGAAGCTTCATCAAGGACAACTTCTGTTGGGGGATAGAAATAATCAAGTTTCATAAGTACACTGGATGATGTAAGGTTTCCACTTGGAAATTCAACACCTGATTCAGCATCATAATCATTCACCCAACCAGTGGGAATAAATTCTTCATCCTGGTATAATTCAAGCAAGCCTTCTAATTCAAGTGAATCATACATGCTTAATGAAGCTAAACTGCCAAATCGTGCAATGTCAGCACCACCGCCTGTTGCAGTGTTACCATATATCTTGGTATTTTCAGCATAAACATATGCTTCAAGTGAAAGTCCACCGCCATATTTGTCTGCTGAATTACCTGTGATGATACTTGAATAAATGTAAGTTCCTTTGGGGTATGGTGAAATGTTTTTTATTGCACCGCCATCTGCCAGGGCATGTCCATTTGTGAAGGTGCAGTTCCTGATGGTGACTGTACCACTTCCAACATACATGTGACCACCCTGAACCCCTGTGTTGCTGTCAAAAGTGCAGTTCTCAAATGTTGGTGTCTGATTCATGACATAGACTGCACCACCATTTGCTGTGGTTGTTATGCAGTCCTGGAACACACAGTCTTGAAAAGCAACCGTTCCATCAACAATTACAAAGGCTGATGTTGAATCAATACCATTCCCATCAAATGTGATGTTTTGGAATGCTAAATTGGGTGATTTAACTCTAATAGGAGATGATGCACCTATTCTTCTTATGGTGATGTGCTTGTCTGTGAAACCAAAGGATTCACTTGCATATATGTCAATCCTTCCTGAAATTCCAATGACATCACCATCTTCTGCATTTTTCAGTGCAGTGTATAGCTGTGTGAAGTTGGTTGCTGTCACTGTAACTTCATCCGTTGCACTTGCATCCATTGGTTGAAACACTTGACTGGTGAACAATGCCACCACCAAGCACAACATCAAAATAACCTTTTTACTTCTGTGTTTCCTGTTCATATTGTAAAACCTCCAAAAATAAGAATTTGCAGCTTTCACCGCATACTAATATTATACTTGGGGGTGTCCATGATTTGCCTTAATTCGACAAAGAAAACCCCTGAACAATGAAGTCCAGGGGTCAAATTTATGTCATGATGAATTCAGTATGCTGATTTTGCAGTGTTTTTGGGTGTATTTGTCACTAACCTGTTATTAACACTTAAAGATGCACACCATGTGCAGCCACTTGAAGTGCATCTGAAACATGTTCTTCAATGTAAGTGACCACACCATCAAGGTCAGTGTTATTGTTCACATTGTTGGTCACACCACCCATGTTGAAGTGAAGTTCAGCAGTAGTGAATCTGTTTACAGTATCTCTTTCAGCCAGGTCACGAATGTATTTCAATTCTTCCCCTGTCATTTCCATTGAATTTGACATGCTGTCTGTGTTATCGGATATGTTACCCAGTGTCATTCCAAGCTGTTCAGGGTCAAACCCTGGAATATTAGCATTGACCTTGGATAGATTTGCTTCCACCTGCATTTGGGCAATTTCAGCCTGTCTTGATGCAGTTGCACTTCTTGCATCAGCTTTCATCTGATTAAGTGTTGCATCCCTTTCAAGCATCCCTGCTTCAATCTGACTTCTATAATCATTCAAGTCAGATTCCCTTGCACTTTTAGCAGCTTCATTTTCAAGCTGTGCAGTTGTTCCAAAGGTTACACCCTGGACTGCATCAATTGAAACCCCTGGAATCTTATTCAGTAGGTTGATGAAGTCATTGATAATACCAATTGCACCATTGACCATGTTTTGAAGAATCATCAACACATTGGTTTTCATGTCACCCATAAAGTTTTGGATTCCAACACTTGCTGTCATGATTCCAAGCTTTAACTTATCCCACAGGTCAAGAACCCAATAGATGCCTGTGAAGAATCCGATTTTCACCCAATCCCAAGCTGTCAGGATACCATTCATTGCAATCTTCCAGGCAACTTCAAGACCGCCAACTGATTGAACCCATTTATAAATTATTCCAATCAGAACACCAATTGCAAGTGCAATCCAGGTGATAGGTGAAGCAAGCATTGTTGCGTTAAGTCCGTTTTGTGCAATAGTTTGAAGTATTGTTGCAACTTTCATGATTCCAAGTCCGACAGCATAAGCACCCACAGCAGCAGTCAACCCCCAAAATACAGGTTCAATGGTTGACCAGTTGTCATATATCCACTGTGCAGCTTTACCCACTGTTTGAATAATTGGGTCAAATGTTTGAAGGAATGTATTGCCAATAATAGTTCCAACCTGTGCAAAGGTCATTGGCATTTGCTCAAATTGTGCATTGATGTCATCTGTTGCCAACAACATTGCATTCTTCACAATATCAGCAGTGATTTGTCCTTCTGATGCCATATTCCTGATTGAACCAATAGGAACATCCAAGTAATCAGCAATTGTTTGGATGATATTTGGTGCTGCTTCAAACACTGCATTGA
>Ga0265293_10011227_pt1 | contig 12246 bp, 23 predicted proteins | sample Munlanlewell138R_FD_192505 | JGI IMG/M metagenome (GOLD analysis project Ga0265293, IMG submission 192505) | Leachate microbial communities from a municipal landfill in Southern Ontario, Canada - Leachate well 138R | ecosystem: Engineered > Solid waste > Landfill > Unclassified | place: Canada... | reverse complement strand
CGGTCTCCGATCAGCTCGATTTCAACGAGAAGCTGCAGGCGGCGAAATCGCTGATCGACGAGTGTTTGCGGGAATGGACCAAGGACAGCCGCTCGGAGATCCGGGCGCTGATCGACCAGGCGTTCCAGGTGGACAAGAAGGGGCGGATCAATGCCAAACGCATCCTCTCCCTGCGGCAGCTCAAGATCGATGACCCGACCTGGCAGCGGGCCATGGAGGCCATTGCCGACGCGGTGACGGTGGTCGGCAGCCGGGTCTATTTCCGCATCTACGAGCGGGATGAGCACGGCAACTACCGGCAGATCCCGCTGGATTTTTCGGGCTGTTGAGGAGGTGACGGGTGAGCATGCTGTGTGCCGGATGCGGGATGATGGGGAGCATGCTGTGCGCCGAGTGCGATCGGCGGGCCATGGCGGCGCCTCATTGCTGGTCGAAAAACAAGAAACGGGAGGAGAAGATGCTGCACATACGGTGCCGGAACTGCGGGGGCGCGATCCCGCTCAACACGATCAAGATCATACTGAGCGTCGATGAAGACGCGGTCGCGCTGCTTTACCACTGCATGCATTGCCATCAAGAGTTTTGCGCGGTGGTGGAAGAGTCCGATTTCGAGAAGGTGGACGATTAAACAGGGAGGTTGAACGATGAAAAAAATTATGATCGGTACAATTTGTTTTTTCCTGCTGGCCCTTGGGCCGGCGGTCCAGGCGCAAACTTTAACGTGGGCGGCCTGCGTCCCCACGCAGATCGGACCGTATGGCGACATTGTCAGAGTCCAAGCTTCCGGGTGCAATGTTGACCCGTCAAGCGGGAAATCAGGATGGATGACGCTGGCCCCGGACAATATTGACGCGGTCTATCAAATGATGGCGGTGATCCTGACCGCGATGACCGAGCACAAGCCCATTGCCGTCGGGTTTAACGAGGAGTCCAAGGACGCGGAGGGGTACAATATTGTCCATGCCCTGGTATTCAACAACAAGGAAACCGTCAAGCCGCCGCTGGATCTCGACAGGCCGATAATCGGGGAAGAGGAATAAGGCGAAATCCCGCCGCCGGCGGGATCGTCCGGGCGTGGCGGTCCGGGCCTGATGAGCAGCCATACCAGAAGACAGAGGACGGAGGACAGATGACAGAGGGCGGACAACATACTGAGCGGCGCTGCCATTACGAGCCGAAGAGGGTTGCCGTCAGTGGCGATGGCAAGTGCCACCATTTCGAGCGGAGGAGATAACATGGGGGTACCGAGCTTGAAAGCGAAGGCGGCGCGCAATTACCGCAAGGCGCGGCACGAGAGAGTGCGATGCGAGCACTGTACATATTTTGTCCCTGATTTTGAAGTCAAGTCCTGCGGCATGGAAGACCGGACGGTCCGGATCGAGGGGCGGTGCAAGCTGATCGGGCTGGCGCATAGCCGACGGTACCGGGTGCTGCCGCATTTTGTCTGCGAAGATTTTGCCTGGAGAAGTTGACGAGATGGAGTGGACCAAGAAGCGGGCGCGGCAGTACACCAGGCTGCGGATCGCGACGGCAAAGGAGTCGCTCACCAGGGCCGCCGGCTACTGGGGCGACCTGGATTACAGCGTGATCGACGCGATCGACCAGGCCATTGCCGCCCTGGATGAGATCGGCCTGGCCATGGACGACGCGGTGGGGCTTGAAGAGGACGGAGACCAGTGAGCGTTGACGCGACCATTATATTCCTGATCGGGTTTATTGCCGGGGTTTTCGCCGGGCTGGCGTTGGCGATGGAGAAGTGGATTCGGATGGACAATGCGCCGCGGATCAAGGTGCCTCCGGGAACGGGCGGGCTGGTGATCACCTCGTACAGGCATATCGAAGTTGTTGACTGCAACACTGGAGACGGAGGGAACCATGAGGGCAAAGGCGCGGACGGTGCTGATCACCGGTGAGTGCGGGAAGTGCGGGAAGTTTGACGTGGTGCGGAAGCGCAAGCCGATCCGGTCGGACGGCTGCCCGGAGCGCGACCTGCCGAACAACGTGGTGTGCCCGACCTGCCACTGCTGGGCGGAGATCATCAAGGTGAAGGATCGGTAGCGGCCATGAAAAAGATTGAAGGCTCCTTTTATGGGTTGATAGCAGTGCTCGTTTTTTTGGGCTTTGTCGGGGCGATCTACATGGCCGGCATCGTTGTGACACGGAAGATGCAGGTCCATGTGCCCGTTGACATCCCCGACGATCGGGATCGGCAGCGGCGGGTGCACGTGGTGCGGGCCGGGGTGCTGCTGGATGATGTGGCGGAGAGCGGGCGGCGCGGGGTGTACGTGATCACCGACCGGGACACCGGGGTGGAGTATATCGGTATTTCCGGCATCGGGATCGCGGAGGTGCGGCGATGAAATTGACCTGTCCGGTATGCGGGGCGGTGGCCTCTGCTGAGGCGTGGGAGAATGACGCGCAGTGGCGGGAGATGATGCGGGTCGTGCTGAGCCTGCCGGCACCGGTGGCCACGGTATCGCTCGGGTATTTTTCCCTGTTCCGGCCGGGCAAGTCGGCCCTGAGCGTCAAGAAGGCGCTGCGGCTGGCCAAGGAGATCGCGGCCCTGGTCGCGCCGGAGTATGTCCGGGTGCAGGGCAAGCCGGCCAGGCGGTGTTATCCGGCGACGTGGGCGCAGGCCATGGAGCAGATGAGCGAACGGCGGGGCAGCCTGCAGTTGCCGCTCAAAAACCACAACTACCTGCGGCAGATCGCCTGGGGCCTGGCCGACGCCGAGGATGCGGCCAACGAGGCCAGGCGGCGGGAGATGGAGGCGGCGGGGAATTACCGGGGCGCGGTCCCTCACCCGGCCGCCGGCGACCCCCTCCCAGCGGGCGACGGGGTTGATGATGGGCTGCTGCCGATCGAGAGGGCCATGAGGAGCAAGCAATGAGAGTACGGGTGACGTTTGAAACAACAATCGACAAAGACGTGTCCGCCGAACAGGTGAAAGAATGGCTGGAGTTCCTTCTTTGGGGCGGCGGATTGTTTGCCGACCATCCATTGGTCAACGATGACCTGGAAGCCGACCTGAGCAGCATTACCGTTGAGGAATTATGAGTAGTACCTGCAAAGAGCTGACCGGCTGCCGGGCGTTTCCGGCGGGGTGCGGGTGCCCGGCGGAGTGGTGTGAAGAGAGCCAGCACGAGGCCATGTGCCGGGGGTGCCGGTATTTCACCAGCGGCCGGCGGGTGTCTTTGTATCAGCGGAGGAAGAGAGATGCCGACGCACGCTGAGTATGCCAAGATCAATATAGCCTGCAAGGAGCTGGGGATCGACAAGTATGCACTGCTGGCTGACCGCTACAAGCTGGAGTCGTCGAAGCAGCTCTCCCGTCGGCAGGTGTTCGATTTGCTGGAGCATCTGCGGGCCATGGGCTTTCGGGCGCGCCGGAAGAAGACGAGCAGTCCGCGCTATGACGACGCCCAGATGCGCAAAGTGGTGGCCCTGTGGATCACCCTGCACAAGGCGGGGGCGGTGCGGTCCGGGGCCGACCAGGCCCTGCAGAAATACGTCAAGCGGATGACCGGCGCGGACAACCTGAAATGGTGCGGCCCGCGCGAGTTGAGCAAGCTGATTGAAGGGCTGAAAAGTTGGTGCCAGCGGGTGGGGGTGGAGATTGAGTAGGAAGATCGTGCGGCTGCCGGCCGAGTACATGCCGGAAATAGACGAGCTGCCCGGCGACCTGGCGCGGATCGCGGCGGCGATCGACGACGCCCTGCCCGGCCGGGGGGTGGAGCTGACGCTGATCATCGCCCAGGTTTTCCCCGGCCAGCCGCTTTACATCCGCAACATCGAGTACCTGATCCGCCGGCGGCGGGACGATGCCATCCGGGACCGGTACGACCAGGGCGGCGTCACCATGCTGGCCCTGGCCTGTGAGTACCAGTTGTCCCTGGCCCGGATCAAGCAGATCCTGGCGGTGCCTGGGGAGAAGGAAGAGGAAGGCAAGCAGTTGAAGCTGTTTGCTTAAAGGGAGATGAGCATGGACGAACGTTATGTGCTGGATATCAGCGAAGCGGACAAACCGGCGTGGTGGCAGCATGGCGACCCGGTGGAGCTGCCTCTTGTTACCGGCCGGCACTGCTACGATTATGACATGGTGATGGTGGAGCTGCCGACGGAAATGGTCGAGCGTGCGTATGACTGCCTGTTGCAGTGGTACGCGGACAACCGCCTGATGGCGAGAGAACATCTGGACGAAAGCGTCTGCCTGCCGATCGGCGTGGACGCTGCGGATATCCTGCGCCACAGAGGAGTATTACGCAAAAAGGACGGGGAAGGCAAGTAATCAAAGCTGTTCAGCGGCCAAGGATGAGGTGAGGGTTTGCTTTTGCAGCCCTGGTTTGATAGCATGTTAAACGGTCGACAACGAAAAAAGTTAACCGGCCTGCGGAACACAGAGCCAGGGAGAAGCAAAGTGTCCGCGTTTGGCGACTGGTTATGTTTAGTTTTTTATGGAGGATAACATGTTTGCGTATCTTATTGATAGCGATGGCGAATTGGTTGAACGATTGAACGATGTACCAGTTGGATTGACCAGCGAAGAGATAAACGTGCCTTATATTAATTTTTTTGTAGCGTCGATGAACACTGATTCTTGCAAAACGATATCGGTGAAAATTATAGATATTGTTATTGAAAGCGGCGCAAGGATAAAGGCACTTGGGTTTACAAGCAAAGATGATCATGAGGCTGTGTTGCGCTACATGGGAAGGAACATAACTACTTTTTAAAGGAGGATTGGCCATGCGTATTGTTATTCTTGCCGCCTGCGCGGTTCTGCTGGGCTGCCATGTTGCCGCGGCGGAATGCCGGCAGTTCATTGAGCTGTTGCCCGCGAAGGAGGTTGCCAGGGAAATGGGCACCACCGAGGCATGGGTGGTCGCGAATCACAAGATCAATGTCTGGTCCAAGCCGACAGAAAAGGGCAGGCATCCGCGGATCGGGTATCTGCTCCCCGGCTCCAGGGCGCTGCTGCTCGGCACCTCGGCCCAGGATGTAAGAATCAGGAGTCCGTTTGATAAATCAGTTGGGTGGGTTGGCAAGATCCAGGTTAAGGGAACCCTCATGCTGGACGACAAAACCTATGAGCCCTGCAAGTAAAACATGCCGCCCGTGCGAACACCTGCGGGCGGCAGCCTATTATTATCAGCAGGCCTGGAAACAGCTCGATATGTTCCGGGCCGAGCGCGGCACCGGCGGGCTGCCGGACTGGCCGGAGTGGTGTTACTGCCCGATGGCCGGGGCGTATGCGGTGGTGTCCGGCGGCGGCAACGGCCGCTGCGACATGGACACGATCGGCGACGTGGCACGGATCGCGGCGCTGTCGGCCTGGCGGATGACCCAGGGAATCTATCGGTTTGATCCTGCATTGTACGCCAGGCTGATCGAGACGCCGGTGGGCAGGCTGCCGGTGGACGTGCTCTACCGGCTGCCGGAATGGTGCGTGTACATCGAGACCCCTGATCTGCAGTGGCTGGGCTCGCGGCTGGCTGGGTTTTTTGCGCACTTGGAGTGGGACGCCAACAGCGGCCGGCCGGAGCTGCGGCTGCTGCTGGACATCGACGACGAGCAGGGTCCGCGCCTGGTGGCCCAGCCGTTGCACCTGACGGCGGCGACGCTGGAGGAGGCCATGGCTGCGGCCCTGGCCGAATCGGGGCGGCAGATGATCAACCAGGGGCGCACCAGGATGTACGAGGCCATGCCGGCCGATTTAGCGCCGACACTGGCGCGGCCGCTGGAGCCGTTGCTGTCCCTGCTGCTGTACCTCTGCTCCGAGGCGGCGGATTTCGGCGGGCGGATGCCGCCGGCCCTGCCGCAGCCAACCAAGACCAAGAAAGGATTGAAAATTTTTCCGCCGAGTGCGCCGCGGCGCTGGGATGTCGGAGTGCGGATCGGCGCGGCTCTGCGTCGGGCTTACTCCGAGCATGAGACTGGCGGCGCCGGCGAGCCCGGAGAGTCCGGCCGCGCACGGCCCAGGCCCCACGTCCGCCGGGCGCACTGGCACAGCTATTGGACCGGACCCCGTGACGGCGAACGGCAGGCAATCGTCAAGTGGATTCCCCCGGTACCGGTCAATGTCGATGATATCGGCGACCTGCCGGCGACGGTGCGGCCGGTGAAATAATCACCCTCATCCGGCCTGCGGCCACGTTCTCCCCCACGGAGAAGGATTTTTTCCTCCAGCTTCGTCTCCACTGCTCCATATATAGTATAGCGCTATCCCTAACATCTTCCTGTTGATCTCCCTATAACATAGGTATTACGCACCGAGCGGGTGTTCTTCTTCTTCGCCATCGTGGACCCTGGGCGGCCTGGCCGCCCGGGGTTCCCGTGCAGGGGGCCGGGTGGACAATGATCTCCCTATAACATAGGTATTACGCACCGAGCGGGTGTTCTTCTTCTTCGCCATCGTGGACCCTGGGCGGCCTGGCCGCCCGGGGTTCCCGTGCAGGGGGCCGGGTGGACAATCTTCTTGAACAGATAACGCCTCATTTCAAGCTGCGCGAGCTGCAATGCAAGTGCGGCTGCGGGCGGATGGGCATCGACCAGGCGTTCCTGGAACGGCTGGAGGACTTGCGGACGGCCTATAACCGGCCGATGATCATCAACTCCGGCTACCGCTGCCCCGAATACAACAACAGGGTTTCCACCACTGGCAGGACCGGGCCGCATACCATCGGCGCGGTGGACATCCGGGTCCATGGCACGGACGCCCACATCCTGCTGCACATGGCGCTGATGATCGGCTTCACCGGCATCGGCATCAAACAGCACGGGCCGCACAGCGGCCGGTTCATCCACCTCGACAACCTGCCGGCCCACACGGCGAGCCATCCGCGGCCCTGGATATGGACGTACTGAGCGGGGGGAAGGCTGTAGGCTGCAGGCTGAAGGCTGTTATGGGAAGGGTCGCATGGCTGCGCGGGCTGTACGAAATATGGAAATGGAAGCGGACCATGGATGATGTCGATCTCGCTCAGCGCAACCAGATGGACGACATCAACCGGGCGCTGCGCAACAGGATGTCGCGGGCCGGAAGCAGGCTCATTGTACATAGCGGGACCGGGGAAGGGATCTCTACGCTTTGCGAAGACTGCGACGTGGAGATCCCGCAAGCGAGGCGGCGGGCGGTACCGGGTTGCACCAGGTGTGTGGTCTGCCAGGAGCAATTCGAGAGGGAGGGGAAATGACGCCGGAACAGATCGCTACGCTGACGGCGCTGGCAAGCATCCTGAAATCGATTGGTACCTGGCCGGTGCTGAGCGTGATCGTGCTGGTCCTGTTCGGGCCGTGGATCGTGTTGATCCTGGTCGGCATCAATCTGAACAAGCGGGTTGAGGCCCAGGCCAAGATGTACGAAAACAACGTCGCCCTGGTCGAGGAGACGCTGACCCTGGCCAAGGGCTACAGAGACCACCTGGTATGGTCGACCCAGATGGTCGATAACGCCAATCATATCGCCACGAACAACCTGTTTTGTCCATGGGTGCGCAAGAACACAAATCCAAAGGACATTGAAAAATGAGTGAACGACTACAGATGCAGGGCCGGCTGGCCGAACTCAGGCAGGAAGCGCACAGTCTGCGGATGAAGATCGAAGCGGCGTGCCGAACGATTCGGGGCGAGCTGAACACTACCATCAGGGAGGTCGAGGACATCGACATCCCCCTGGCGTCGCAGCAGATGGACGACCTGGTCATGGCCCAGGCCGAGCTGCTTGCTGTCAACAGCAAAATCGCCAGGCTGGAGAAGGAGCTGGGCCTTGGCTAAGAAGGGGGATCGCGCATACCTGGAGCCCCAGGCGCAGCGGCTCTATGCGGAGGGCTACAGCCTGAGTGATATCGCCGCCCGGCTCGATGTGTCGGTCACCAGCCTGGCCAAGTGGAAAGAGGAATCGAAAGTGCCGTCGGCCGACTTGGATGAATGGGACCGGGCGCGGCTGCAGAAGCGCTCGAACATTCAAAGGCTGCGGGATCTGTTCGAAGACCAGTTGACTCACCTGGAGGCGTTATCCGCCAGGGAGCGGACGGCGCCGATGATGGACACCCTGTCAAAAATGGGCGCCCTGCTGGAGCGCTGGGACAAGCTGGAGAAGGCGCAGAGGGTGGCCGACGAGGTTGAACAGGTGGTGAAGAAGGCCGGTCTCACCGACGACACGGTCGACCGGATCAGGCGGTCTATCCTGGGGATCAACAACGAATGAGCGGAACGACGCCATACGCGCTGCTGCTCTACCAGCAGAAATGGGTGGCCGACCGGACGCCGGTCAAGGTGTACGAGAAGTCCCGGCGGGTCGGCATCTCCTGGAGCGAGGCGGCCGATGATGCCCTGTACGCGGCCAGCGAGTCTGGGGACGATGTCTGGTACATCGGCTACAACAAGGACATGGCCGAGGAGTTCATCGGCGACTGCGCGTTCTGGGCTAGGCAGTACAACCTGGTTGCCGGCGAGATCCAGGAGGAAGTTCTGGAAGATGAAGGCAAGGACATCCTCACCTTCCGGATCACCTTTGCCTCCGGCCACCGGATCGTGGCGCTGTCGTCACGGCCCAAGAACCTGCGCGGCAAGCAGGGCCGGATCGTCATTGACGAGGCCGCGTTCCACGACGATCTCCGGGGCCTGCTCAAGGCGGCCATGGCCCTCCTGATGTGGGGCGGCGAGGTGCGCATCATTTCCACCCATGACGGCGAGGAGAACCCGTTCAACGAGCTGATCAACGACATTCGGGCCGGCAAACGGCCGTACAGCCTGCACCGGACCACCTTCGACGATGCCCTGGCGGCGGGACTGTACAAGCGGATCTGCTTAGTCAAGGGCCGGAAGTGGACGCCGGAGGCGGAGGCGGCCTGGCGGCAGGAGATGATCGACTCCTACGGTGACGACGCCGACGAGGAACTGTTCTGCATCCCCAGCAAGGGCGGCGGGACCCCGCTGACCAGGGCGCTGGTCGAAACCTGTCTGGAGGAAGGCATCCCGGTGCTGCGCTACGAGCAGACCGACGAGTTCACCCTGATGGACGATGAATACCGGCTGTCCGTGGTCCAGGACTGGATCGACGACAACCTGGTCCCCTTGCTGGAAACCCTGGACAAGGATCGTCTTTCCTACTTCGGCGAGGACTTCGCCCGGTCCGGCGACCTGACCGTGATGCTGCCGCTGCAGGAGACCCAGGGCGCGACCTTCCGCTGCCCGTTCATCGTGGAGCTGCGCAACATGCCGTTTAAGCAGCAGGAGCAGATCTGCTTCTACATCCTGGACCGGCTGCCCAGGTTCTGCCACGGCGCCTTCGACGCCCGGGGCAACGGCCAATACCTGGCCGAGGTGGCGCAGCAGAAATACGGGCCAACCAGGATCAGCCAGGTGATGCTGTCCGATGCCTGGTACCTGCAGAACATGCCCAGGTACAAGGCGGCATTCGAGGATCGGTCGATCACCCTTCCCATGGATGCCGACGTGATCGAAGACCACCGGGCGCTGAAAAAGGTCAAGGGCGTGATCAAGCTGCCGGAAACCAGGACGGACGAAAAAGGCTCGAAAAAGAAACGGCACGGTGACACCGCCATTGCCGGGGCGCTGGCTTGGTACGCCACCAGGCAGGAAGGCGGGGGAGAGATCGAATACCAGTCCACCGGCAGGCGGCGGGCCTCAATGGCAGTTGACGGGTATCTGCAATGAACGAACAGGAAACCAGCAAAAAACCGGTTACCGACGAGATCGCGGTTGCCACCAAGGATATCGATATATTCCAGGGCTACCTGGGAAGGCTGGAGAACCCGGACCCGACCATCCTGAGCGAGGGCAAAGGCAAGGGGCTCAAGCTGTACGACGAGGTGGACCGGGACGCCCATGCCGGCAGTGTATTGCAGACCCGCTACCTGGCGGTGGCCGGGTTGGAGTGGGAGGTGATCCCGGCGGATGACAGCGCAAAGGCCCAGGCAATCGCCGATTTTGTCCGCGAGGCGGTGGACGGGTGCAACTTTACCCAGGCCATCCAGGAGTTGATGCAGGCGGTGCTGTACGGCTTTTTCGTCGCCGAGGTGTTGTGGACGGTGCGGTCTGGCGCATGGGTGCCGCAGAAGCTGATCGCCAAACACCCGCGACGGTTTGTCTTCACCCCCGAGCGGGAGCTGCGGCTGTTGACCCCGGCCAGCATGGTCACCGGCGAGCCGGTGCCGGAGCGCAAGTTCATTACGTTCACCTATGGCTCCAGCGACAACCCTTACGGCAAGGGACTGGGACAGAAGCTGTGGTGGCCGGTGTGGTTCAAGAAAAACGGCATCAAGTTCTGGCTGATCTTCCTGGACAAGTGGGGCTCGCCGACGGCGGTGGGCAAGTATCCGGCCGGAGCGACCAAGGAACAGAAGGACATGCTACTGGAGGCCATCGAGGCCATCCGCCAGGAGACCGGGGTCACGATCCCGGAGTCCATGGTCATTGACCTGCTGGAAGCGTCCAGGTCCGGCAACATTACCCACGAGTCGCTCTGCGAGTACATGGACCGGCAGATCTCCAAGGCGGTCCTGGGGCAGACCCTGACCACCGAGGTGGGGGGCGAAGGGAGTTACGCGGCATCGCGGACCCATGACGAGATCCGCAACGAGATCCGCAACGCGGATTCCGACTTGCTGGCTGAATGCCTGAACGGGAGCCTGATCCGCTGGCTGGTGGACCTGAACTTCCCGGACCGGCTGTATCCGTGGCTGGACCTGCGCACCGAGGAAAAGGCCGATCTCAAGGCCCGGGCCGAGACGGACCGGATTGTGGTCAGGGAAATGGGGCTGCCGGTGGCGGTTGACTACTTCTACGATACCTACGGCTATCCCAAGCCGGACAAGGGCGCGGAGCTGATCCAGCCGCCCCAGGGAGCGGCGCCGCTGTTCAGCGAGGGCGATCGCGAAAGGACGTTCACCCCGGAGCAGCAGGCCCTGGAGGGGCTGGCGGACGCGGCCCTGGCCGGGGTGGACCTGGGCGGCAATGAAGAGAAGATCCTGGCGGCGGTGCGGGCGGCTTCCTCGTTTGACGAGGCCATGGAGAACGTCTTGGCCCTGTTCCCGGACCTGGACATGGAGGGGCTGCGGGACATGACCGAGCGGGCCATTTTCAACGCGGAGATGTACGGCCGGAGGACGGCGATCGATGACCGTGACGCTTGAGCCCTTGCCCATGGAGGAGGCGCGGCGGTTCTGGAAGGACAAGGTCCAGATGTCTCCGTCTGCCTTTCGCAAGCTGGCCGACGAGGCCAAGGTAAAAGCCTTCGCTGTATCCGGCATCGCCAAGGGCGACGAGCTGAAAACGGTGTTCACGGCGATGGAGCGGGCCATCGATGACGGCATCAGCTTTGATCAGTTCAAACGGGAATGCGGCGATATCTTCGAGCGGCGTGGCTGGACGGGCAAGCGGGCCTGGCGGGTGGACAACATCTTCCGGACCAACATCCAGACCGCCTACAACGTCGGGCGCTACAAGCAGTTGACCGAGGACCGGGACGTTTTGCCCTACTGGATGTACAGCGCCATCAACGACTCCAGGACCCGGCCGACGCACCTGGCCATGAACGGCAGGGTGTGGCCGGCGGACCATCCGGTGTGGAACACCTGGTATCCGCCCAACGGCTACCGCTGCCGCTGCAGCGTGATCGCCCTGACCGAGCGCCAGGTGAAAAACAGGGGGCTGCAAGTACAGGACAAGGACATCACCCACCGACTGATCGAGCCGGTTGATCCGGAGACCGGCAACAAAATGCCGGCCCGGCAGATGCTGCCCGATCCGGGCTTTGCCACCAATCCGGGCAAGGATTACTGGGGCGACCTGGGCGGCGTCATGGCCGAGCGGCTGGCCGCCTACCCGGCCCAGTTGGCCACGGCGGTGCTCAAGGAGCTGAGCCGCCAGAAAGAGCTGAAGGAGCTGCTTGAAAAACAACGCCGGGACCAGGGCGGAGATGAGCAGAAATGAAAAAGGCCAAAATCGGCTCAAATTTGCAAAAACGGGAGAGCGCGCCCCGACCCACGGGCAAGGCCGGTTGCTCTCGATACAGGAAAATTTAAACGGGGTTTAAACGGGGTTCTGTCGTGCCGGGGATAACACTGAAAATTGATCGGGCGGATGTCAACAAGATGCTGGAAGGGATCGTGGATCGGACGACCAACTCCACGCCGGCCATGCGCAAGATCGGAGCCATCGGCCGGGAGTCGGTACGGACCAACTTTGCCCGGCGCGGCCGGCCGGTCCCCTGGAAGGGGCTGA
>Ga0265293_10011225_pt1 | contig 12249 bp, 12 predicted proteins | sample Munlanlewell138R_FD_192505 | JGI IMG/M metagenome (GOLD analysis project Ga0265293, IMG submission 192505) | Leachate microbial communities from a municipal landfill in Southern Ontario, Canada - Leachate well 138R | ecosystem: Engineered > Solid waste > Landfill > Unclassified | place: Canada... | reverse complement strand
TTGAACAGGCGCTGCGACGCTGCGACCTGTTTGTTTCAATTGGCACCTCAGGCAACGTGTACCCGGCGGCCGGCTTTTATCAGATTGCCTGCCGTGCCGGTGCGCACACTCTGGAACTCAATCTGGAGCCAACACCCTCAGAGTTTCACGAACACCGTTATGGGCCGGCCAGCGAACTGGTACCGCAGTTTGTTGATGACTATATCGCTACTGCAGCAAAACATTGAGCTGCTCGGGAAACCAGGGGCGGCCGCGATTATTAACGGCCGTGGTTATGATCAGCGCATCCAGCATTACGCGCCCATCACGATGACGGATCTGCTGCCTGAATGCCAGACGCAGGGGTGACAATTGCACTGGCTCTACACTGACCTCAAAAACATCGCCGCTGCGCAGCGAAATCCGGTAGTCAATCTCGGCGCGTATCACCACCACTATGATTCCGTCTGCGGTCAGCTGGGCAAAATCAAGACCCCGCGCCTTCAGAAACTCGTGGCGCGCATGCTCCAGATAATTCTGATAAACCGCGTTGTTCACCACACCCTGCATATCACATTCGTAGTCGCGCACTGCCATCTCGCAGCGGAATAAACCGGGCATTGTTGCCGTCTCCCTATACAAAACGCGAAACAAAACGCGCAATAAAACGCGAATAATCAAATCATTGAATTAACAAGATAATAAAACGAAGTAAAGGCAGAGGCGTAATAGTTTATGCAGAAAAGAAGTGGTGCCGACACCAGGAGTCGAACCCGGGACCTACTGATTACAAGTCAGTTGCTCTACCACAGCTGAGCTATGTCGGCATGTCAGTCACAGACAACGAAGAATTTGAATGTTGTCAGTGCTTTCAGGCCGCGCATACTACCAGCGCTTTTAAACCTCAGCAAGCAATTTTTAGCATATGTTTTACGCTTGCCATGGTGACCAATTGAATACCCCTAGAGAATACGATAACTTAGCCCTCGCTAAAATAAACATCAATCAAGGCAGGCGACTGATGACACGGGCACGCGAAATGGATGTATGGCAAACGCTCTCAGCCCATCAGAAGGCCTTGGCAACAAGCCATACCCGCATCATAGATCTTTTTGACAGGGAAGCTGACCGCTGCAACTATCTGCAGCTGCAAATGGGCCCCCTGCTGGCTGACTTTTCCAAAAATCTGATCGATCACAAAGCGCTGCAGCTGCTCTTGCAGCTGGCGGAACAACAAAACCTGCGAACAGCCATTCAAAACCTGTTTGATGGCGTTGAAGTCAACAACACCGAGCATCGACCTGCATTGCACGTGGCACTGCGCGGCCATGTTGCGGCAAGGTTCCCTGAATCAGCGACAATGGTTGCAGCCACGCTGAAAAAAATCGCTGAGTTTGTACATCAGGTTCACGACGGCAACTGGCGCGGATACTCCGGCAAGACTATTACTGACGTGGTCAATATTGGCATTGGTGGATCAGACCTGGGCCCGGCTATGGCGGCCGCCGCTCTGCGCGCATTCCACCGCCCGTCCCTGCGCAGCCATTTTGTCTCAAATGTTGATCCTGCACACATGCAAACTGTGCTGTCGCAATGTCCTGCTGAAAGCACTCTGTTTGTGGTGTCATCCAAATCCTTTGGCACACTGGAGACCCTGGCCAACGCCCGTCTGGCCAGACAGTGGTACCTGGATCAAGGCGGTGAGCCAAACAGTGTGCACCGGCACTTTGTAGCAGTCTCCAGCAACATTCCCGCGGCGGAAGCATTCGGCATTGATGCCGCCAATATATTCCCGTTATGGGATTGGGTGGGCGGACGTTATTCGCTTTGGTCAGCGATTGGTCTGTCGATTGCATTGGCAACGTCTATGGACACCTTTGAGGCCCTGCTGGCTGGCGCTGCCGAGATGGATCAACATTTCCTGGAAGCTGCGCCCGAACATAACATCCCCATCATCATGGGCTTGCTGGCGATCTGGTACCGCAATTTCTGGCACTGCCAGACCCAGGCGATTCTTCCGTATGCCCAAGACCTGGCACTGTTGCCATCGTTTTTACAGCAACTGGACATGGAAAGCCTGGGCAAATCAGTGGATCGCGATGGCAAGGCCTTGTTGACAGACAGTGGCGCAGTGATATGGGGCGCCGCCGGCAGCAATGGTCAGCACTCGTTTCATCAGCTCTTGCATCAGGGCACCAGTATTGTGCCTGCAGATTTTATTGCAGTCGCATACACGGAAAAAAATCCGGGACTTACCGCTGAACAATGGGAACTGCACAAGACACAACATCAACATCTGCTGGCCAACTGTTTTGCCCAGAGTCGGGCGCTGATGATTGGCAAATCTTTTGCAGACGCACTGGATGAAAATAATGCACTGGGCTGTGACGATGCCGAGACACTGGCGCACCACCGCCAGGTACCCGGCAATCGTCCAAGTACAACCTTGCTGCTGGATCAACTGGACGCCCGTGCACTTGGGTGCCTGATCGCACTTTATGAACACAAGGTTTATGTACAGAGCGTTATTCTGGGTATTAACGCCTTTGACCAATGGGGTGTGGAGCTTGGCAAACAGTTAAGTACACCTGTGTTTCTGGCGCTGGGCGGCGATAAAAGCCAGTGTAAAAACCTGGATGCTTCCACTGCCCGCCTGTTGCAACACGTTGCCGCAAACCAGAACAGGACGTGCTGATGCCCTCAACAATGGCCGAGCCAGAAAAAATTGTTGTTGGCAGTGAAGAATGGTGTTCACTGCCGGAGCTGGGCATCCCGGCCATCAAGGCTCGTGTTGATTCCGGCGCCAAAACCTCAGCGTTGCACGCATTTAATATTCGTCCGTTTTCTCGCGACGACCAGAACTGGATCAGCTTTGATGTGCACCCGGTACAGGGCAACCGTCGCACCCTGGTGCGCTGTGAAGCGCAAGTGATAGACAAGCGTATTGTCAAAAGCTCCAGCGGCCTCGGTGAAAAACGCTTTGTGGTCAGAACGGCGCTACGCCATAAAGATCAGCAATGGAGTATTGAGCTGACACTGACCAATCGTGACTCCATGGGCTTTCGTATGCTGCTGGGCCGCGAAGCAATGAACGGCCGCATGCTGGTAGATCCGGCCACTTCGTTTATGGGCGGTCGCATCGATAACAGCGAAATCGAAACACTCTACAAATCCTACACCCGTGACAGCGCCGGGCTGCGCATTGGATTGCTGGCCAGCAACCCGGAACTGATCAGCAACCAGCGCATCATGGAAGCCGGAGAAGAACGCGGCCACCGTATTCGCTTTTACGATATACGCCAGTGTTATATGAAACTGGACGGTGACGAGCCTGAAATCCATTACCGCGGCGGACAGTTGCTGAACAATCTGGATGCTGTTATTCCGCGCATCAAATCCGATCTGACTTTTTACGGATGTGCATTGGTTCGACAGTTTGAAAATATTGGCATCTACTCGCTGAATTCTGCCAATGCTATCAGCCGCTCACGCGACAAACTGCATTCGCTGCAGCACCTGATGCAACACGGCCTTCCGATACCCACCACGGGCTTTGCCGACAGCCCGCGCGATACCGATGATCTGATTGATATGGTGAATGGTGCGCCACTGGTAGTGAAACTGCTGGAAGGACCACGACACGGCAACGCTGTGCTGGCCGAGTCACGCACCGCCGGCGAAAGCCTGATCAACGCGTTCCGCTCTGTGGACGCTAACCTGTTGGTACAGGAGTATATCCGTGAGGCTGAAGGCCGTATCTTGCGCCTGCTGGTGGTCAACCACAAAGTTGTGAGCACTGTTGAGCTGCACTCCGAACCCGGACAGCTTAACAGGGAGTCTCAACTTGGCCGGCATATGACAATCGCGCGCCCTACTGCGGAAGAGCGTAGACTTGCGCTGCGAGCAGCCAAGGTAATGGCACTGAAAGTAGCCGGCATTGATATCATTCGCTCCAAAAAAGGACCGTTATTACTGACTGTAAATAGCAATCCTTCGTTGCGCGGCCCCGAAGAGACAACTGGCAAAGATCTGGCAAGCACATTGATCAGTGCGATTGAAAAGCAGTTGGGATGGATGAGAAAAACGAGTACCGCACAGGGCGATCTGACTTGACTGACAACAATGGCATACTGAGCTATCGCAAGGCAGAAATTGAGGAGATGGACTGGGCTTACCAGTTATTCAAAATCAATTTGCAGCACTATATCGCTGACACCTGGGGCTGGAACGAAATTTTCCAGCGTCACAGTTTTATGGCCAATCTGCCCGCCTCCAGCTTTATTATTGCCAGCCTGAATGATGAAGACATTGGTGGTTATTGCCTGATGCCAAAACAGCAGTTCCTGCATCTGGAGATGTTGCTGCTGGCACCGCAGCATCATCGCAAGGGTTACGGAAAACAGATGATGGTGCAGGTGCTCAACCAGGCAGCTGACCAACGACTGCCCGTGCTGTTGAGCGTATTAAAAAATAATCCTGCCCATCTGTTTTATCGCAAGCTGGGTTTCGAAGTGTTTGCCGAGGACAATTTCCGCTACAAAATGCGCATTACGATCCCCGGCAACTCCACTCTTTAAACCTCTAGAACAGCGCTAGCAACTCTGCCGTTTTCTGCTGCATCAACGTTGCATCTGCACGCGACTCCACATTGAGTCGCACTACCGGTTCTGTGTTGGACATGCGTACGTTAAAGCGCCAGTTGTCGAATTCCATACTCAGACCGTCGGTAAAATCCACGTTTTTTGCATGCGGTTTGTAATTCGATTCGATTTTTTCCAGCAGTGCTTTGGCATCCTGAACGGTGCGATTGATTTCGCCGCTGGCAGGAAAAGCGCCCATACGTTCTGCCACCAACTCCGACATCGGCTTGCCGGTTTTGCTCATCAGTTCGGTGACCAGCAGCCAGGGAATCATACCGCTGTCGCAGTACGCAAAATCCTTGAAGTAATGGTGAGCACTCATTTCACCACCGTATACAGCATCTTCTTTGCGCATACGCTCTTTGATAAACGCATGACCGGTTTTGCACTGAATTGCACGACCGCCGAGCTCGTCACACACAGCCTGTGTATTCCAGGTCAGACGCGGATCATGGATGATGGCTGCACCGGCATTACGCGCCAGGAAACTCTGTGCCAACAGACCAACGATGTAATAACCTTCAATAAAGTGGCCAGTTTCATCAAAAAAGAAGCAGCGGTCGAAGTCACCATCCCAGGCAATACCAAGATCAGCTTTGTGCTGCAGAATCGCCTTGATAGTCGGCGCACGATTTTCTTCCAGCAGTGGATTGGGAACCCCATGCGGGAAATTGCCATCGGGCTCGTGATGCACACGAATAAATTCAAATGGCAAGTGCTCAGCCAGTGCGTCGGCAACAATACCAGCGCCGCCATTGCCGGCATTAATAACAATTTTCAGCGGTTTTAATGCTCTGACATCAATGTATGACAGCAAATGCTGGACATAGGCGTCACGTGTATTCTGAAAACTGAGCTCACCGGTTTTTGTGATTTCAGGAAAATCGCCAGCTTCAGCCAGCGCCTTGATATCGTTAAGACCGGTATCACCACTGATCGGTTTGGACTGCTCACGCACCAGCTTCATGCCGTTGTAGTCCTGCGGGTTATGACTGGCTGTCACCACAATTCCGCCGTCGGCCTGCAGATGTGAGGTCGCAAAATAAACCTCTTCAGTACCACACAAACCGATATCAATGACATCTGCCCCACCTTCGAGCAAACCTTTGGTCAGTGCATCACACAACGCACGGCTGCTCAGACGGATATCATGACCTACCACCATGGTTTTAGGTTTAAGATACAAAGCCGTCGCACGACCGATACGGTAGGCAATATCCTCATTCAGCTGATCGGGAACCCGACCACGGATATCGTAGGCCTTAAAACAGCTGATATTAATTTTCATGTCAACGCTCCGTGTTGTTACGCTTTGTAAATGTGCTTGAAGTTGTAGTTGGTTGCATCAATAAAACCTTCCACACTTCCGCAATCAAAACGCTGCCCCTTGAAGCGATAACCCAACACCCGACCGTAGGTAGCCTGTGTCATCAAGGCATCGGTAATCTGCAGTTCCCCGTTACGACCTGGCGGCGTTACACGCAGGATGTCAAAAATATCCGGAGTCAGAATATAACGGCCGATAATGGCGAGGTTGGACGGTGCATCAGCAGGATCAGGTTTTTCCACCATCTGGCGCACACGGAAAACACCTGGCGCCTCTTCTATGCCACCAATGATACCGTAGCGGGAGGTCTGGTCTGGCGGAACCTCTTCGATGGCGACGATGCTGCATTGATATTTTTCATAGAGCTTGACCATCTGGGCGAGCACGGAATCTTGGCCAGGGTCGGTGACACAATAGTCATCGGCCAGCAATACCGCAAAAGGTTCGCTACCAATCAGGGTTTCACCGGTCAGAATAGCGTGACCCAAACCTTTCATTTCTGTCTGACGGGTATAAGAGAAAGTACAGACATCAATCAAATGGCGAATATCCTTCAGCGCCGCTTCTTTTGATGTGCCCGCAATCTGGTGTTCCAGCTCGTAACTGATATCAAAGTGGTCTTCGATCGCACGTTTGCCGCGACCGGTCACAATTGCCATACCCAGCATGCCCGCTGAAACGGCCTCTTCAACACCGTACTGAATCAGCGGCTTGTTCACCAACGGCAGCATCTCCTTGGGCATTGCCTTGGTTGCCGGCAAAAAACGGGTGCCATAACCAGCCGCAGGAAACAAACATTTATTGATCATTCAACATCACTCCTTTGTTTTTCGATCCAGAGTTATTCGATCCAGAGATTTTTCAGACCGCTGGTACACGCCCGTAAACATCATCAAACCTTACAATGTCATCCTCTCCAAGATAAGTGCCGGTCTGAACTTCGATCAGCTCTACCCAGTCCGAGGTTTTGTTCTGCAGTCGGTGTTTGCTGCCCAACGGTATAAATGTAGATTCATTCGGTTGCAGCTCAAACGTCCTGTTATCACAGGTCACGGTGGCCACCCCCTGAATCACAACCCAATGCTCCGCACGCTGGTGGTGCATCTGCAATGACAACGCCGCACCGGGTTTAACCCGAATACGTTTCACCTGAAATCCGGGCCCGGTCGCCAACGACTCATAGGAGCCCCAGGGACGATAAACCAGGGTATGCAGGCGTGCTTCCTCGCGCCGGTGTTGCTCCAGCCATTGCACCGCCTTCTTGACGTCCTGTACCTGTTGACGATCCGCCACCAGCACCGCATCGGCCGTTTCCACCACCACAACGTCTTTCAGACCAATCGCCACCACCAGGCGTGCGTCGGCGTGAATGTAGCTGTTGTGAACATCGATAACATGGGCATCACCCTGTATGACGTTGTTGGCACCGTTTTTATTCGCATTGATCTCCCAGACCGCATTCCACGCGCCCAGGTCGTTCCATTCGGCATCCATTGCCACCACCGCAGCAGCAGCCGTTTTCTCCATCACAGCATAGTCGATGGAGTCAGCAGGACAGGCGGCAAACGCCTCGCGTCCTATACGCACAAAATCACCATCGTGTTTAAGTTCGCTGCAAGCCAGCGTGCACTGTTCAGCCATTTGCGGAGCAAAACGGGCGATCTGCGCCAGCCATTCGTTCAGCTCGAACAGGAACATGCCACTGTTCCAGTCATAGGAACCGTCTTCAAGATAGGCCAAGGCACGTTCCGCATCCGGTTTTTCCACAAACCGCTGCACGCGGAAGGCTTCACTGGCAGCAGCGCCACAACCCAGCGATTGCGCTCGCTGAATATAGCCATAACCGGTTTCGGCATAACGCGGCTTGATACCGAAAGTCACCAGATTACCCGTTGCCGCCAGTTCGGCACCTCGACGTACACAGTCATGAAACACTTCAAGATCACCAATAACATGATCAGCAGGCAGCACCAGCATCAACAGCGGCTCTTCAGCCGGCAACCTGGGCGCTACCAGCTCCCTGATTACCCCGGCTGCTACTGTGACCGCCGGCGCGGTATTGCGCCCTTCAGGCTCCAGTACAATCAGACCATCATCAATGCCCAGCTGACGCAGCTGCTCGGCCACCAGAAAACGGTGCTCTTCATTACAGATCACCAGTGGTGGCAGCAGGCCTGGCAACCCTTTTAGCCTGACCAGCGTGGACTGGAATAACGAAAAATCCGGCTGATCGGCGGTAGCCAGACCCGGCAGGTTTATGAATTGTTTGGGGTTGAGCTGGCGCGACAGCGGCCACAAACGCGATCCGCTGCCGCCAGCCAGAATGACGGGAATAATCATGTCACATCCTTGAAAATCTGAAGCGCAAGTCTAACCCGGATCAGCCCTGATCAACAGCAGGGACGCACGCTACATCTGGACTGGAACACCGGGCAGCGGCAAAAAATCTCGATTATTTAGCTTTGTCGGGATAAACTTGCACGCTTTGCAAAAACAGGGTGCTTACCACCACTTATGAATACAGGATTTACGCCCAAGAATTCTTACGAACGCGATGAGCTGCTGGCTTGCGGTTATGGTCAGTTGTTTGGCCCTGGCAACGCCAGATTGCCCGTTGGCAACATGCTGATGATGGATCGTATCGTCGAGATCAATGATCACGGCGGCGAGCACAACAAAGGCCTGATTATCGCTGAACTCGACATCCGCCCCGACCTCTGGTTCTTTGACTGCCACTTCCCGGAAGACCCGGTGATGCCTGGCTGCCTGGGCCTGGACGCCATGTGGCAACTGGTTGGTTTTTTCCTGGGATGGCGCGGCAACCTCGGCAAAGGCCGGGCGCTGGGCGCCGGCGAAGTGAAGTTCAGTGGAGAAATTCTGCCGACCGCCAAAAAGGTGACCTACGAGATTTCACTCAGCCGCATCATCGAGCGTAAACTGGTGATGGGCATTGCCGACGGCACCGTTGCGGTGGACGGCAAGGTTATCTACACAACCAAAGACCTGAAAGTCGGCCTGTTTGTGCCGGACAGCAAATTCTGATCATCATGCTGATCACTGGTATAAAAACACAGAGGTGGATATGAGACGCGTTGTAGTGACCGGTATAGGCATTGTCTCCTGCATAGGAAACGACAAAGAGACCGTACTGGACTCCCTCAAACAAGGCCGCAGCGGCATCAGCTATAACCCCGAGTACGAAGAAATGGGCCTGCGCGCCCATATTTCCGGCCGCGTTAATATCAATTTTGAAGACCTCATTGACCGCAAACACCTGCGTTTTATGGGTGATGCTGCCGCTTATGGCTATATTGCCATGGAGCAGGCTATTCGCGATTCCGGTCTGACCGACGCGGAAGTGTCCAACAACCGCACCGGTATCATCATGGGCGCGGGCGGATCGTCTTCTGCGGATCAGGTGGAAGCCGCGGACATCCTGCGCACCAAAGGTCTGCGCAAAATTGGTCCGTATCGTGTACCTCGCACTATGGGCAGCACCGTATCTGCATGCCTGGCAACACCATTTAAAATCCGCGGTGTGAACTACTCCATCTCCTCTGCTTGCGCCACCAGCGCGCACTGCATTGGCAATGCCATGGAGCTGATCCAGCTCGGCAAACAAGATGTGGTATTTGCCGGCGGCGGCGAAGCCGAACACTGGACACTGACCAACCTGTTCGACGCCATGGGTGCCCTGACGACCAGCCATAACCACGAACCCACCGTCGCTTCACGTCCTTTCGACGTCAGCCGCGACGGTTTTGTTATTGCGGGCGGCGGTGCCGTACTGGTGATCGAAGCACTGGATCACGCACTTGCACGCGGCGCCAAAATCTACGCAGAAATCACCGGTTACGGTGCAACTTCTGACGGTTACGACATGGTGGCTCCGTCTGGTGAAGGCGCAGTACGCTGCATGCACATGGCACTGGCAACCTCCAAACGCCCGGTGGATTACCTGAACACCCACGGCACCAGCACACCTGTGGGCGATGTCACCGAACTGGGCGCGATCAAGCAGGTATTTACCGAAAAATCACCGATCATTACTTCTACGAAGTCACTGACCGGCCACTCTCTGGGCGCCACCGGCGCACAAGAAGCGATTTACAGCCTGCTGATGATGGAAAACAGTTTTGTCAGCGCCTCCGCCAACATCACGGAACTTGTTCCGGAAGCAGCCGGTCTGAATATTGCGACCCAGCGCCTTGATGACGTCACTATCGACTGCATCATGTCCAACAGCTTCGGATTTGGCGGCACTAATGCAACTCTCATTTTTGAGCGTTATCAAGGCTAATATGCCCGCAGTCAGGCACAGCGGAATTGCCCTGCTGTGCCTGCTGATTCATTCAGCCGCTCTGGGCCAACTGCCCACAACCCCAAGTCCGTTCGCCAATCGCCCGGCTTTTCTCGACGTGGACCAGGCTTTCAGGTTTTACGCCAGCCTGGACAGCAATGAACAGATCAGCATCCATTGGGATATAGCCCCGGGTTATTATCTTTACGCGGACAAGTTCAGTTTTCGCATCACCGAACCCGAAGACGTCGCCAGCACCCTGATCCCTGTAATGCCTGCCGGCACCGCGCATGAAGATGAGTTTTTTGGCAAAGTGACCGTGTATTACACACAGACGCTCGCCCAATTGCAGTTACCCTACGACTCTCCGGCGGAATTTACCCTGGAAATCGGGTTTCAGGGCTGTGCCGAAGCCGGACTTTGTTACCCGCCAACTCTCCGAGAGCTGGAAATTCTGCGTTAAACATCAGCTGCAGCCAGAATGCACCGGCAAAGCGCCAGAGAAAAGCCATAATCTGGTGGTGAAAATCGGAGAAAAATCTGAGAAAATGCCGCCTTCATCAGCAACACATACGATCAGCGGACCGAATTAATGGCTACCATTCTTGTCTTGCACGGCCCTAACCTGAACCTTCTTGGAACTCGCGAACCTGAGGTTTATGGTAAAGAGACTCTGGATGACATCAATAAACGCCTGGCCCGTCTCTGCACAGAAGCTGGCCATCATCTGCTGCACCTGCAGAGCAATGCGGAATACGAACTGATAGAACGCATTCATGAATCCCGCCATGAAGGCATTAATTACATTCTGTTTAACCCCGGTGCATTTACCCACACCAGCGTTGCCCTGCGCGATGCGCTGCTGGCGGTAAATATTCCGTTTATCGAAGTTCATCTGTCCAATGTCTACAAACGTGAGCCGTTCCGGCATCATTCATATTTTTCCGACATTGCTACAGGCACAATTACCGGTCTGGGTTCGCAGGGTTACGACCTTGCGCTGCAGGCCGCTCTGTCCCGGCTTAGCGACCGGCACTGAGCTCAATAACACACACCCGATACGTTCATAACAAACAAGAGACCCACTGTATGGATATCAGAAAAGTCAAAAAACTCATCGAATTGCTGGAATCATCTGACGTCGCCGAAATCGAAATCAAAGAAGGCGAAGAAGCGGTACGTATCAGCCGCACCAGCAAAGTGACCGCCGCTCCTATCCAGTATCAGGCTGCCCCGGTTGCCGCAGCACCCGCTCCGGTTCAAGCTGCCGCGCCAGCCGCTGCACCGGCCGAGCCCGAAGCCAGCAAAAAAATCCGTGGCAACGTTGTGAAGTCACCGATGGTAGGTACTTTCTACCGCGCACCCTCTCCGTCTTCCCCACCCTTTGTTGAAGTAGGCCAACACGTAAAAGTGGGCGATGTTATCGGCATCATTGAAGCGATGAAAATGATGAACCAGATTGAAGCCGATCACGCCGGCGTTATCGAAGCAATTCTGGTACAGGACGGCGAGCCCGTTGAATTTGATCAGGCCCTGGTCACTATCGTTTAAGGGAAGATGCCCATGCTGGATAAAGTCCTTATTGCAAACCGCGGCGAAATTGCGCTGCGCGTGCTGCGTGCCTGCAAGGAGCTTGGCATCAAAACTGTTGCGGTGCACTCCAGTGCAGACCGCGATCTGATGCATGTGCGCCTGGCGGATGAGTCGGTCTGCATAGGCCCGGCAAGTCCCGCCAAAAGCTACCTGAATGTGCCAGCTATCATTGCTGCGACTGAAGTTACTGATGCAGTTGCTATTCACCCAGGCTACGGTTTCTTGTCAGAAAACGCTGATTTTGCCGAGCAGGTTGAGCGCAGCGGTTTTATTTTTGTAGGTCCGCGCGCTGACACTATTCGCCTGATGGGCGACAAGGTTTCCGCGATCCACGCCATGAAAGCTGCTGGTGTTCCAACAGTTCCCGGCTCTGATGGCCCCCTGGATGACAATGCCGAGCGCACACTGAC
>Ga0265293_10011223_pt1 | contig 12250 bp, 11 predicted proteins | sample Munlanlewell138R_FD_192505 | JGI IMG/M metagenome (GOLD analysis project Ga0265293, IMG submission 192505) | Leachate microbial communities from a municipal landfill in Southern Ontario, Canada - Leachate well 138R | ecosystem: Engineered > Solid waste > Landfill > Unclassified | place: Canada... | reverse complement strand
CCAATTAAACTCGCATAAGCGACTTGTCGATCTGGCCAATGCATACGCCGCACAGCTGTTTTCTTCGCCAGTTTACTAAATCCAGTCACCCCTAAGCGTTCACAGGTTTTGATAAACACTTGCAATCTTGGAGTGAAAATGACTGGATCCAAGAGCACTGCACGTTTAAATAACTGTGGATGCTCGGCCATAATCAAACTGCTTAACACCCCGCCAAGGCTATGTGCCACGGCATACACAGGGACGTCGCCGAACATCTGACGCTGTGCTTGAAAGGCCTCTACTGCCAACTCCGCGTTGTGATTCCAGCCGAAAAAGCGCGAGCCTGCATCACTGTCACCGTGCCCTTGGATATCACATAACCACAGATCAAAATCATGACTTAAGCGCGCCAGCATTGGTTCATACACCCGCCCACAGAAGCCATTGCCATGCAGGAAGTGTAAGACAGGTTTACCAGATGGCGTGCTGTGCCAACCACGCAAGGTGATTTGTGCGCTCGTGTGGTATGCCCATGGAAGTAGATTCATGCTGCGCTGTTCCTTATTATTTTTCAGACTAAATTACAGGCTTATACGACAAGCTGCGAACTCTGTCGTCAAGCGCTGCTGATCTTGCGCCGCAGTAAAAATCAACTCTAAGCGTGAGTCTTTACACCACTCTGTGTTTTGCCACTGAACACTTTGCCCATCCAACGCATTAGCGGATAGCCAGCCAGCATTGCTATGCAGCACACACTTAGCACGCAGCCACGGCATTTGCATCAGCCAAAACTGCACACGCATCAGTTCAAACTGCTGCGAGGGATGCCAGCGCCAACCAATGCTCCAACCCTCTGCTTGTGCATTGACTGAGCAGACGGGTTGTTGCGGATCACGCCAGAGCATACCTGCAGCAACACTGCTCGGCGCAAAACCATCTTCGACAGCACGCGGCCCTGCTTGCTGCTGATGACCGGGTAATAACGCATAAGCCAGCTGACCGTGGCGCGCGCAGTGAACTGGCAGTGGCGCACAGGTCTGCTGCCAGAGTTGCTCTTGCTGAGGCGTGACGCCGTCACACTTATTCACGATAATTAAACCCGCTTGCGCCAGCAAAGCTGGCTCTATGGCAGCAAGCGCAGTCTCACTGTTGCTTTTCTGTGCATCGAACACTACCACCAGCGGCTGCACTGCGAGCACATCCAACCAAGGCACATCACGCAACTGCCCAAGCAATTGCAGCGGATGGCCCAAACCCGAGGGCTCAATAAACAATCGATCAGGCTTGGCTTTCCGCAGTAACTGCACCAGCCCCACTTGGAATGGCACACCATTGACACAACAGACACAACCGCCCGCCACTTCGGTAAAACTGACGCCCTCTTGGTCGCCATCGAGCAAGGCGCTATCCAGACCAATATCACCAAACTCGTTGATTAACACTGCCCAACTCTCATGACTGGGCCGCTGCGCCAATAAGCTGCGTAATACGCTGGTTTTACCTACGCCCAAAGCCCCTGAAATCACATGCGTTGGAATATGCTGCAACATAGCCACAATTAACTCAACAAATGCCAAAAGAAGGCGCCACTTTAGCAAAGTTGCATTCTGCATGCGCGCTACTTCACCTCATGCCAGCGCTTAGTTAAGATGGTATGGCTTATTCAATATTTTGGAGATCACCATGCGTGCTTGCTATGCCTTACTGCTATTACTGCTCAGCTCGCATATTTTTGCCCAAGCCTGCATTATTGAGTCGGTTGATCAGCAGGTTAAAGTAAAAATCTGCCAGCAAAATCGCAGTATTCCTGAGCAGCTGTTTAAAAATGGCTTTTGTCAGCCTCAGTTAAAAGGGCAAAAAACTACTGTGACTTTTGTTGAACAATGCCCTATCGGTGCCTTTGGTATCTGCCGTAACTCGCAAAGCGCCGGTGTGCCTTACCAACAAGACATTCATTACTACGGTGTAGCCAGCGATGCCCGCTACCTCAAACCCGCCTGTGAACGACAAAACAAAGGGGTATGGACGGCGTACTAAGCTAGCAGTTCAGCATAACCACGCCAATACCCCGCGCAACTAAAAACAGCCTTCTTCAATGTAAATTAATACTTAAGTGCATAAATATTAATATGAACATTCAATAATATTCATTTGTTTATGTGTAGGTTGCACTCTAGCATGATCTTATTGATTTAAGTCAACTGCCGCTTGATGAGCCGTCGCTGTTTTAGACTCATCTCTGCAGACATCTTCAACTTTTAAGGAGGATGGCGTTGCTCGCTGCTGCTCAAGCTCATTGCTCAGTACCCGAGCACCTGCGCTAGACATATTATGAATACTGCAACTCAGCAGGCTGTTGCCTACAACTATAAAGTGGTTCGGCAATTCACCATTGCTACTTTAATCTGGGGCTTATTAGGGATGAGCATGGGCGTCTTTATTGCCGCACAGCTGGTCTGGCCAGAACTCAACTTTGATTTGCCATGGACCAGTTTTGGTCGCATCCGTCCCATTCATACCAACATTGTGATTTTTGCCTTCGGCGGCTGTGCACTGATTTCCACATCGTTCTATATTGTCCAACGCAGTTGCTATGCACGTCTGCCCTCTGATCTTGCAGCAAACCTATTCTTTTGGGGCTGGCAAGCGATGCTGATTGCCACTGTGATCAGCTATGCATTGGGTTACACCACCACCAAAGAATATGCAGAAATGGAATGGCCCTTGGCTATTTTCTTAACTGTATTGTGGGCGGTCTATCTATGGTTGTTTTTCGGCACCATCATGCGCCGTAAAACTTCACATATTTATGTCGCCAACTGGTTCTACGGTGCCTTTATCATCGTTACGGCCATGGTGCATATCGTTAACCACGCAGCGATTCCGGTTACTCTAATGAAGTCCTATCCTGTATATGCTGGAGCCACTGATGCCATGGTGCAATGGTGGTTTGGTCATAGTGTTGTGGGCTTTATTTTGTCAGTCGGTTTTCTCGGCATGATGTATTACTTTGTGCCCAAACAAGTCAATCGTCCGATTTATTCCTACCGCTTATCCATCGTGCATTTCTGGGCGATTATTTCAGTCTATATCTGGGCCGGCCCGCACCATTTGCACTACACCGCACTACCCGACTGGGCGCAAAGTTTAGGTATGGCAATGTCGGTTATCCTATTGGCACCCAGCTGGGGTGGGATGATCAACGGTATGATGACCTTGTCTGGCGCTTGGCATAAATTACGCAGTGACCCGATCTTACGCTTCTTAGTCGTGGCCTTAGCTTTTTACGGTATGTCGACCTTTGAAGGTCCGATGATGGCAATTAAAACCGTTAACTCACTGTCGCATTACACTGACTGGACTATCGGCCACGTGCATGCTGGCGCTTTGGGCTGGGTGGCAATGATCAGCTTCGGCAGCCTCTACCACATGATCCCAAAACTCTGGAATCATGCCCAAATGTACAGTATTCGTTTGATTAATCTGCACTTTTGGCTGGCCACTGCAGGCACGGTGATTTATATCGCGGCGATGTGGGTCAATGGTCTAACTCAAGGCCTGATGTGGCGCGCGATTAATGATGACGGCACCCTGTCGTACTCCTTTGTCGAGGTGTTACAAGCATCCCATGCAGGCTATATCGCACGCTTAATTGGCGGCTCACTGTTTGTTCTCGGCATGTTTTTGATGCTGTGCAATACCTGGCTGACGTTACGCAGACCCGCGCAACAATCAGCCCCACATAATGTACCTGCAGCACAACCTGTGGAGGTTTAACTGATGCCTATTATCTTAAGCATTTTACTCATCGCAGCAGGCTATTGGAGTATCAATCACATGAGCCTGCTACAAATGGAGCAGGCCGCGATGCTGCCTTTTGCTGATGATCCCGATGCAGCTAAACGTGTTGAAAAGGAAACCGGGCGCGCCTGTTTACCCGAGCATCTCGCTCAACAAATGGCTTTGCAGGCCTAAGCATACGGATTAGTAACACAACCCTTAACCCCCCTCAAACAACGGCACCCTGCGTGCCGTTGTTTTTATATATTAGCCCCCACTCGGAACTTCACACGTGTACGCTCAATGGATTAAAGCTCTGACCCCGCTGTCATTAAATATCCCGCCAAAACAATGGTTACGCGCTGCCAGCGGTGCTTTTCTTGGCGTACTGTTGTTCATGCTCTGTAGTCATATTCTATTTGGCAGTCAGATTGCTTTAAGTTTAGCCGCACCGATTGGTGCCTCAGCAGTTTTACTATTTGTCACCTCGGCGACACCTTTAGCCCATCCTTGGTCGATTTTGGCAGGTAATTTAGTATCTGCAGCCATTGGCGTGCTCTGCGCTTTGTACCTTGATGAAACAGCATGGCGGGCGGCGGCGGCCGTCAGCTTAGCCATTGTCAGTATGTTAGCGCTGCGCTGTTTACATCCACCAAGTTGCGCAATTGCCCTAGTGGTTAGCTTGAATCCGAATTTACACGCGTTGGGTTTTGCTGTGCTAATTCCAGTGTTCAGTCAGTCACTGATATTGCTGTGCGTGGCTTTAGTGTTTAACAATTTAACCGGCACCGGCTACCCTCGTATAGCCGCTCCGGCGCAAGAGAATTTGCATAACACTGCGGATGCACTCCCGATTGCGCGCACAGGATTTAATGAGGCGGATTTAGATCAAGCACTCGATGCATTCGGCACTTATTTAGATATTCGGCGCGAAGATTTAGAAGAACTGCTGCGCCTCACCGAACAACACACGTTTAAACGCCGTACTGAACACCTGACTGCCGTTTCAATTATGTCGCGCGACTTGCGTACAGGACACCCGGAAATGCCAATTGAAGAAGCCTGGGTTCGTCTGAAAGAACACCGTCTAAAAGCTTTACCTGTGGTGGATCAGCATCGACGCTTAGTCGGCATTATCACACTAGTCGACCTGTTGAAATATTTCGAACTGGATGCGCCAATCAGTCGTTTTCACCGCCTGCGCTATTTACGCAATAAACGCCTCAAACACATTATGACCACGCCAGTTATTAGCGTTAATTTTGATACACCGCTGATTGAGTTGGTCAGTTTACTTAGCGATCGTGGCTTACACTATATGCCGGTGATTGATGAGCACCGGCAACTGGCTGGAATTATCACCCAGACCGACCTTATTGCAGCCCTTTACCGTGGCTGTTTGGTACAGGTTTAATACAGTAAACGATCTTGGGTTTGCAGCCAGTTAGCATCCTCATGCATTAATGCTTTTAGCACGTTTAATGCATGCTGCAATGCTGCGCTTGGTTGTGAATCAGCATAGACGATATACACCGGCCAAGAAAACTCAGGGGCATGCGGCACACGCTGCAAGGTGCCCTCGGCAATATGCGCCTCCACCACACGCGTTCGAAAATAACCACGACCACCATTCTGCAAAATCGTGTGCAGACCAAGCGGACCAAAATTGCAGCGCAGAGCACTGTGCGCCTGCTCAGGTAACACAGCATCATGCTGCTGGCGAAATAACGCACCCCAGTCAATGTAAATATAAGGATCGGGCTGCGACACTGATTGCACCTGCACCAGCTTCTCTTCCAGTAGTTGTTCCACTTGGAGGCCGGGCCAATAGTGCGGCTGATGCATTAACACGGCATCCAGCTCAGCGCTTTCTAATTTTTTACACAGGGTGTGAACATCATAGACGCTGGCATTGACCGCATAACTGGTCTGTTGCTTAGACAACTGCATAAACCAATCTTTTAACAGCGGATTCCACAAACTGGTTTCAGCCGCCAAGCGCACCTGTACTTGCAGGCTTTCTGGAAAAGGTAAAGCACTGCGTGCAGCCTCCCACGTTTGCAGCAATTGATGCGCATAATGCACAAAGTGTTCACCGTGTACGGTCAAGCTGGCACCGGCACGATTGCGCACAAACAGCGGACAATTAAGCTGCGCTTCGAGGTTTTTAACCCGTGCGGTGACTGTCGTCTGAGTAACACACAACTGCTCGGCCGCGGCAACAAAGCTGCCACAACGAATAATCACTAAAAATGTGCGAGCAAGCTCTATATCCATATCAGGATTTAACCACGTTTATCCAGTCAGTCTTTTCTTACTGAGTTTAAATTGTGCAGTTGTCTGGCCAAATTGCCAAACAGTCTACGGCCCTAGACAAAATCATACGCGATTCAACACTATGACGCAGATATCAACAGCTGCTACGTAACCTACATGAGAAAACCCGCAGCATTACTTATCACCTAGAAACGTTATTCACACAGATCAGCGAATTAGAAAGTGGCCGTGATGTACTCACCCACCTGCTCAATCGTAAATGCCTACCTGTAGTGATGAATAAAGAAATCAACTATGCGCGCCAGCATCAATGTAGCTTTTGCGTACTGATGATTGATGTCGACCACTTTAAAGCCATTAATGATAACCATGGTCACGAAGCGTGACGATACTATGTTGCAGCAACTGGCTCGATGCACACACTAACAATCGGCTGTATAACAAAACATAGTCAGTGATTTTTAGCCCGAACGCATAGCGCTGGCGATGCACACACTTGCGCTTAGAACTAGCGCAAGGCTACGCTGTCTATTAGTATGCTTTAAATTCACGCACGACCTAAAAAGTTTAATGGAGTTTATAATGCGCAAGTTAATTATGTCAGCAGTATTGCTAGGTGCCAGTCTATTAGTAGGCTCTACGGTATTTGCGCAAGAAGCGATTGAAGGCCGTAATTTTGTGGCCCTCAGTAGCCCAGTACCGGTTGCACAACCAGAAAAAATCGAAGTGATTGCTTTGTTTTGGTACGGCTGCCCACATTGTTATCAATTGGAATCAACCCTTAACCCTTGGTCTGCGACACTAGCTGAAGATGTGAACTTTATCCGCATGCCAGCGATGTTTGGTGGTATTTGGAACCTACATGGACAACTTTTCTACACTTTAAAAACCATGCAGGCTGATGAAAACATTCATCAACGTATTTTTGATACACTACACAACTCTAATCGCAAACTGTCTTCGCTCAACGAGATCACTGATTTTATTGTTGAGCAAGGTGTCGACAAAGAACTCTTTACGAAAACTTGGAGCTCGTTTAGCGTAAAAAGCCAAATGGAGAAGGCTAAAAAACAAGCCATGGCTTATCAAATCAGCGGGGTTCCAGCCATCGTAATTAATGGTAAATACCGTTTTGATATCGGTATGGCAGGCGGCCTACAAGAAACTGTGGACGTTGCCGATGTACTGATTGAAAAAGAACGTCAATCTGAATAGGGTACAGCCGTGCTGATGCCGCATCGTTTTAATCAAGAACGCCAAATTATTCGCTGCGATGCCAACCATAACCTGTTGTGCAGCCCAGACGTCTCGCTGCGTGATACTCGGCACATCCGTTTATTGAGTTTCAATATCCAAGTTGGCATCAGCACCAGCGCCTATATGCATTATGTAACGCGCAGTTGGAAGCACCTGTTACCGCATCAGGAGCGTTACCGTAACTTAGAAAAGATTGGTTTTTTGCTCAACGACTATGACATTGTTGCTCTGCAAGAAGCTGACGGCGGCAGTTTGCGTTCAGGCAATATCAATCAAGTACAGCAACTGGCACAACTGGGTAACTTTCCTTATTGGTACCAGCAGCGCAATCGCAATCTAGGCCGTTTTGCTCAACACAGTAACGGCCTTTTAAGCCGCCTGCAGCCACAAAAACTTGAGGATCATCCGTTGCCCGGCCCTGCTGGACGTGGGGCTATTTTGGCGCAAATTGGTTCAGATTCCGATGCTATTGCGGTCGTCTCGATGCACTTAGCCCTTGGCACACGTGCCCGCCAGCGCCAGCTTGACTACATTCGCGAGATTGTCAGTGACTACCGCCACATTGTGCTGATGGGTGATATGAACACTCACGCTGAAGACTTGCTGATTAACTCGCCGTTAACTGCTCTTAACTTACGTGCAGCGCAAACTGACGCAACCTTTCCGAGTTGGAAACCGCAGCGTTGCCTTGATCATATTCTGATCAGTCCTGAGCTGGAAATTGCTAATATGTCAGTGCTACCGATACCCATCTCTGATCATTTACCGGTATCAATGGATATTATTCTACCCAACTGAGCAGCTACCTTACTTGATTCGACTGGACAGTATTAGGGTATATAACCATGCAAAACGATGCTTTAGTTTGGAAATCCAAATATCTTGAACTGCTCGATAAGCACGTCAAAACTGAGGTTGATTTTAATACCCAAACGGAGCTACTTAAGCGTGCGCTGGTACGCAGCAGTTTGGCAGCTGAAGGCCATGATCAACAGCTTGATCAACAGTTACAAACATTGCGAACAGTGTTACGTAAGAATGTGAATAATAGTGAGCTAGAAAGCCACATTGATCAGCTGGAAAAAGCGGTGCTGAAATCTGAAGCAAACACCCTGCAGCGCAAGGCCATACTTAACAGCACTTTAATCCGGCTCACCCAGCAGTTACAGCAGTTACAGCCGAGCAAAGACGTACAAAAAGAGCTCAGGTCACTCGAAAAAATTCTGAATAAGCAGCCCCTACAACCTTACAACTTACATAACCTGCTGATTCAGCTCAAAGAGCTGCAAGGCCGCGCACTCAACACCAGCGCAGCACCGGATCAAGCGGCACCACGCACATCAGGCTTATTCAGTCGTTTATTTAAAACAGCGGAGCCAAAAAACCACACAGAACAAGAGCAAGAGCAAGAGCAAGAGCAAGAGCAAGAGCAAGAGCAAGAGCAAGAGCAAGAGCAAGAGCTTGCCGCAGTTGTGGATAGCGAACAATCACATGCAGTAGCAACCACGACACCTTTAGACGTCAACTCCGACACAGCTGACACTGACACAATCATTGACGCTACACACAGTGAAGACGAAAACACAGAGCAGCTTGAATCTATCGACATCACCGATAATAGCTACGCTTTGCCGCTGTTAATGAAGGCCAACTACAGCTCGGTAGCCAAACATATTCACCAAACACTGACAACTCTACTCAATGACTTACCTATTAGCCATGATCATCAGCAGCAAACCCGCGAGTTACGCGCGCGCATTAATCAAGGTCTTAATTGGTATGAATTAGCACCGCTACTGGAGGACTTATCCAGTGTTATTCTAACGACCACCAATGGATCGGGCAATGGCTTGGAACAATACTTACTTGAGCTCAACCAGCGCTTGGCGTCACAGCATAACACCTTACAAACGACTTTAAGCAGCTACACTGATCTGGTTAAAAATACACAAACTTTAGATAATGAGCTACGTCAATATGCCGCCAACCTACGTGATGTTGTGCAAACATCGACAGACCTTAATGAATTAAAGCAATGGGTTGGTACGCACCTCGATAGTTTTATCAATACACTGCAGGCTCATCAAGACAAACGCGAACAGACTGACTCAACGATCTTCGAGCGTTTTCAAACGCTTACAGAAGACTCCAAGCAGATGGAACAAGAAGCTCAACAGCTATCCTCAAAACCAAAAGAGCATCGCCAAAAAGCATTACTTGACTCGCTGACAGGCTTGGCTAATAGAGCGGCATGGAATGAACGCTCAGAGCTTGAATATACACGCATACAACGCAATCGCAGCTCGCTTTTGTTGGGTATTATTGACATTGACCACTTTAAACATATCAATGACAGCTATGGTCACTTAGCTGGTGACAAAGTGCTGCGACTGATTGCCCAAGTGTTGAAAAACCGCTTAAGAAAAACTGACTTTATTGCTCGTTTTGCTGGTGATAAGTATGTCATGCTCTTACCTGAAACACCGCTTAATAACGGCTACAAACTGCTCGACGAGTTACGCTTAACCATCGAAGCCTGTCCATTTCACTTTAGAGACGATCCTGTAACCATCACATTCTCAGCAAGTATTGGACAAATCTTAGTCAATGAATCTATTACTCAGACTTTCGAGCGCATTGATCAAGCGTTATTCACTGTCAAAAGCACAGGTCGTAATCAAGTGACCATAGCCAACTTAAACGCAGACCCAGAACTCAGTTCTGATTAACTGACTAAAGTTCAGTGGTCTAATTGTTAGATAAGGTCTAAGTCAGCCAGTTTTTGCTCAAGTGCGACCAAGTCAGGAATTCTTGCAATTTCACCATCAATGCTCACTGCATCCAGCTCTAAGGGCAACAAAGTTTCCCCCTGTTCGCTGAGCAAGTTTTCCTCAATACGCACAGAGCGCGGAATACCCTGAAGCAGCAAAGCAAAATAACGAAACTTAGGCCGACCACCAATAGCATTGATGATAACCACTCGCGCACGTTCAGTGCGCACTACGGTATCAGTAGACGCCGACTCAAAAGACAACAGCGGTAAATTAAGATCTCGCCAGCGGATTTGTCCTAATAACCAATTCGGCGAGTTCTCGGCAGGCTGTACATGGCGGTATGCCACAAGCTCGGCAATCGCAGTATTGGGCAATAACAATAAGCGATCACTTAGCGTCAGCAGTAAACCGGTTAACTGGCTGGCAGTCTGATCGACAGCGGCTTGAGTCATGGTCTCGTCCTCTTAATATCATCATTATTTTGCACACTTTTATTTAAACAGTACTGCACCAGCGCATTGGCTAAATCCTGCGGACTCGCACTTAATACGCTATACCCTGCTTGCGCGACACTATCGGGCATACTCGAGCAGGTACAGCTAGCTGCGCTTTGCGTCCAAACTTGCGCACCGTGTTGCTGCACATATGCCGCTGCAACACTGCCATCATTACCCATGCCACTAAATACAATCACGCCACAATTATGTCCATAATGCTGGGCTAAATTACGCATCATTTGCTCAATGGAAGGGCTGTATGGTCCGTCCCAAGGCGTGTCTAACGCAAGCAAACGGTTATTACTAGCAAATCTCAGTTCCTGCTGGATCGGCACTATAACGACCTCACCTTCGTGGACAAAGTGATGCTCATTGAGTAAGCGCACCGACCACTGACTGTGGCGTCCGACTGCCTGCGGTAAGCTGCTTTCAAAATGAGCATCAATATGTTGCGCATAAATAAAGCCCAAGGGTAAACCCCTAGGCAAAGCATCTAAAAATGCTTTAACTGCCTGCGGCCCACCCATCGACGCAGCCAATAACCAGACCTGCTTAGCAGGCTGTTCAGTTTGAATTGGTCGCGTTACAAAGTGCTGTGGCAATTCAATAGACACAGGTGTTAGCCTGACCCTTTTGTCTATCACGCTAACGTCTAGCCCATCATGTTGAGCCAAGTGCTGGGTCGACTGTAGGATCTTTTTAAGTAAACTGCGCTCCCAGCGCGGGTAGTCGTCTGAACTACGCTCTGGCGCGACACCTTCACCAAATAGTACCGGCGCACTGGATTCAGTTAAGAAATACTCTAAGACAGGACAATCAACTTCGTTAGCGCAAGCGGCATCATACAACCAGAGATCGGCTTGATCGGCTTTTAAGCACTCAACTGTTAGCTGTTGTGGATCGCTATTGAGCACAACTTGGTAGCCGTGCTTGCTTAAAAACTGCTGTAAAATATGCCGCTGCAGGGAGGTATCCGCAACAACGGCAACACGTACAGTCACTTGCTCAGTCATGCCTGCCAAGCAGCTTACTAATGGCTTCCAGCAACACAGTTTCTTGATACGGCTTGCCTAAATAATCGTTAACCCCAATGGCCATGGCCCGCTCACGGTGTTTTTCACCGGTACGCGAGGTAATCATAATAATGGGCAAATCTTTTAACCTTGAGTCATGCCGTACGAGGTTAGCAACCTCAAAACCATCCATACGCGGCATCTCAATATCCAGCAGCATGATGTCAGGTCGGCGCTCTTGTAGTTGTGTAATCGCATCAACGCCATCTTTAGCCGTCATAACTTGCATACCGTTACGCTCAAGTAAGCGCGAAGTGACTTTACGCACCGTCACTGAGTCATCAACGATCATCACCAGTTTCGCTACTTGCCTGTCAGCCGCTGCTGGCAAGCTGGACTGCTCGACTGCACCAGCTAGGCTGGCACTGGCCTGTTGCATACGAATCGTCGCCATCAAGTCAAGAATGACAACAACGCGACCATCCCCAAGAATAGTGGCGCCAGAGATCCCGTGCACACTGGCAAATTGCGGCCCTAGACTTTTAACCACGATTTCCCGTGAGCCGGCTAGAACATCAACCTGCACAGCAACTGCATACTCATTAGAACGTACTAAAATCACTGGCAAAGGCAGGGATTGTCCGACCAGTTTTGGACTTTGTCCATTATT
>Ga0265293_10011221_pt1 | contig 12250 bp, 14 predicted proteins | sample Munlanlewell138R_FD_192505 | JGI IMG/M metagenome (GOLD analysis project Ga0265293, IMG submission 192505) | Leachate microbial communities from a municipal landfill in Southern Ontario, Canada - Leachate well 138R | ecosystem: Engineered > Solid waste > Landfill > Unclassified | place: Canada... | reverse complement strand
CCCTCCTTGCCGATTCTCCCGAGATGGGTATTGCCAAAGCTGTCATCATATTTCAGACCATAACCCAGCACACGGTCGAGGGAGCTGTGCGCGAACAGGATGATGGCTGCCAGTTGCCAGTAGACGCAGCCCAGGGTGAGCCCGTAGAGGGCAACAAGCGTCGCTACAAAACGGTGATGGAACAGGTTGTAGGTGATCGCCCCCACCTTTGGGTTGACGGCATAGCCGATCATCCCGATGTCGGGCGCGAACAGCAACAGGGGGAACCACCACCAGGCCAGCTCCAGCCGGGTGAACAGGAAGAGACTCAAAAGGAAGATACCCAGTTCTTCAATTTTTAACGATGTTTTCATTATAATACAATTATACAGATTGATTGATTGCTTCTTTTTTCGTTATGCTTCTCTTCACCCACAACAACACCATGGCGCTGATCAGTAACAACCCTGCAACGATCACGAACACCATCGGTCCCATTTTCTCATTGAGCGATTTTCCCGTGAACAACAGACTGCCGGCGACAGCCAGCACGGTGTAGTAAATTCCCTGGAAGAGCCCTTTGTTCTTCATGGGGGAGCTTCTGTATACGGCATAGAGAAAAGTGGATGCAAGTATTGACTCAGCAATGAGCAGGGAGGAGTAGGATGGATAAATGATGAACTTTTCACTGATGACCTCCTTCAGCGATGTGAAACCGGCAAAGGTCAGATAACCGGTGATGGCAAATGCCAGCCCGAGAAGCATCATCTGAAAGATCCTGCCCCAGTGCATCGATCTGATACGCGTGACCCAACCAAAAAACAGCAGCATAAGGAGCGGTAGGAGATACATTTCCATCGGAACCACCATGGAGGACAGCTCAGTGCCCATCCCTGTAAGATCTTTTAGTGCAGATGCCAGCATGGTTCCCCTGAGTTGCAGTGAGAAATGGACCATCAGTGCCGTGATAAGAACAGACAACAGGATAACCCTGTGCTGTTTTCTCATGGAAATGGAGGGCTGGTTGTGCTGTTGTGCTGCTGCCGGGTCAGGTATGCGGTATGTCCGGGAGAACTGCAGGAAAAGAAGCAATGCGGCCAGGCCGCAGGCCCCCGCCAGCAGGAAGATGGGGGTGAAGCCCCATCGTGGTTTCAGAAAGCTGGTGCTCAGCGGTCCCAGCAATCCTCCCAGTTCGGCCACAAAAGTAAAGAGGATGAATCCGGAGAGTCCCCGGAACTGGTTTTCTTTCTCATTGTAGATGTCCCCGAGCAACACCACCATATTGGGGTTGGTCAGCCCGATGCCAACACCCAGCACCACGAAGGCGGCTATCAGCAGGAAGCTTACGCCCGTCACGAAGGGGACCGCCAGGTACATCGCAGTCAGGAGCACAAAACCGGTGATCACAACTTTGTTTCTATTGCGCAGATCACCCAGTAATCCCGAGAAAAAGGTGGTGATCATCATCGCAACAATAAAAAAGCCGTAATAGAGGCTGACATTCTTCACCCCGGATTGCACTTTGTCCATCAGGTAGTTCACCAGGATGGAGAGCACCAGGTAGAAGGCCACTCTTTCAAATAGCCTGGACAGGAGCAGTAAACCAATGCTCCTTTGCGCTGTTTTGCTCAGTCTGTTTTTCATTGCTCTTTATTTTAGTGAATGGAAATACAAACGATAAGGAAGAGCGTCAGGGGTGTTATACCTCTTTCAGATAATCTCCGATGGTTGTTGTTAGCCGGATCACCTTTTCGGGGAACTCAGGGGCCGCCAGCCCGTCGATCACGGCCTGTGTCATATCGATCAGGTTGACAGCTGTATTTTCTGTAAACCCAACCGATAACAGCGTCTCTTTCCATTGATCCGGCGGAATGGACTGCGCGGTGACCTCTTTCTTCAGCAGAGAGGAGAAGGCTGTTGCCACATCGGCCGGACTCAGTTTCACAGGACCGGCCAGTTCGTAGAGCTGTTTTTTCTCCTGATTTGAGGGACTGTTCATCACCCCGGCCACAAATGCAGCCAGATCATGCGGGGAGTGCATCTCAATCTTCAGCTTTTCAGGGAAGAAGGTGGGTAAAACACCCTGTTGTTCAGCTGTCTCCATGTATCCCAGCCAGTTGCTGTAGTAATAGGAGGGCCTGATGATCACCTTTTCGATATCCGCATCACTGAAAGTATCTTCCAGTAACCGCGATAGCAGGATGTTCCCGGTGTTGCCTTCCACATGGGCACCAACGCACGATAGCAGCACGACTCTTCTGATATGGTTCGCTTCGACTGCTTCCCGGTAATTATTCAGGATGATCCGGGTGTCACCCATGATATCTTCAGTTACCGGATTTTCCGGCGTGATGAGAAAGGCTGTGGTGGCACCCCTGCATGTTTCGATAACCTGTCCGGTATCGAGCAGGTCTGCCTTGCGTACCTGAATATTTTTATCAGCGATCCTGTCCGGGTCGCGGGCGACCGCTATTGCGGTTATTCCGCTTTTGGTCAGATGGTGAATCAGCTGGGAACCAACCTGTCCCGATGCTCCGATGATGATGCACATACGCTTTTTATTTTGCGGAAACAGGTCGTAAATTGAACTTACGCATGTTCATAATATGGTGGTAGATTTAACTGTATATGTACAATGCGAAACCCGAATTTGAAATAATTATCCTGTTTCCCTCTTTTGATTCTTATTGGATTCAAAGATAATAAAAGATATTCAGTGGAATGAATTTCAAATTATTAAATTTTGATTCCATCACTATTCCTATATTTGTAGTCAGTATCAAAATAAAAAAATGAAGGAGTGAAAGATAGCGATGAATAACAGTATCTGGAGTGAGATCATCAGGGACCGGCAGAAAAGAAAAAAGTATTCCGCCCTCTTCCGCTTGTCAGAGGTGCCGGCGAAGAGAGTGCTGTTGCGTGAAGGTGAGATATCTCAACATGTCTATATTATTGAGTCGGGATGCATAAGAGGATGGTACAACCATGATGGCAAGGATATCACCTGTTAGTTTTTCTTTGAAAAGAACATGGTCGCTTCCATCATGAGCTTCAGGAAAGATGAACCAAGCCTGTTCACGCTTGAGACACTCGAACCAAGCCGGCTATGGGTTATTGAGAAGAACGATGCCAACCGGATCCTTCATGAGATGAGTGAGGACCCTCACCTCAGGGAGATGATCCTGGATGCGATCTTTGAACGCTCCTTTACCCTTATTAAAAGCAATCTCTCCTTTCTGAAAGATTCACCCAAAGTACGCTATCTGGCTCTGATGAAAGAGAACCCGAAGATCATTGAACGGGTACCCCAGCATTATATCGCATCCTACCTGGGCATCAGCTCCGTGCATCTTAGCCGGCTGAGAAACAAAATTGCGAGAGGGGAGAACTGATTTAATAACATTTGTTATTGCTCATCACTCCATTGCGGCATACATTTGTATGAAAAAAGTATGAAACGTAATAAATCGCTCTTGCAGATCGTTGATGATGCATTGGCCGGCGAGAGAGTTGTTGAGTTAGAGAAGATCTCCGACGCGGAAAATTTCCTGGCACTGATCAGAAAGATGAGGGTCAGTACCGGTAAGATCATCATTATACCTTCCCGTTGTACAGCTTGCTGGGAATGTGTGGATGTCTGCCCGGAAAATGTGCTGGTGAGAACCGGCTTCCTATTTCATAAACATATCCTCATCGGAAACAGTGATGCCTGTACAGGCTGTCTGAAATGCTTTCATGCATGTAACCACAAGACGATATTCAGAATTAACAGGAAAACAAACATAAACAGCATTTGAAATGAAACTAAAAAGAGGATTTGTAACACCTGTGCTGACGCTGATATTCCTGGTTGTGGCGCTCTCCGGCCTGTTGATGTTCTTCCACCTGCTCGATGGATATACCACGGCCATTCATGAGATCATGGGACTCGCATTCGTGCTGTTCTCCATTCTGCATCTAGTCATCAACTGGAGAAGCACGAAAAGCTATTTCCCGAAAAAGATATTCCTCATCTCCGCAGCAGTGGTCCTGGTCCTGTCGGTATTCCTGGTGGTGGTGGATACTACCCACAAAGACCGCAATCAAATGCTGATTGAGCAGATAGTGACAGCTCCCATTGCCGAAACCTGTGTCGTGCTGGGGATCGATATCTCTCAGTTGAAGAGCTTGATCGGTGCTGATGATCTGGTTGTGGGAGAACAGGAGACAATAGCATCGCTCGCAAGACGGAATGATATGTCACCCGGGAAACTGCTCGCGCTGATTGTTGAGAATAAGCATTAATCAGTGTCAGGCCTCCGTAACTTTGTCCACCTCACGTAGCAGATCTTCCACATCCAGTGCCCGGGTGAACATGTTGAGGGAGCCGTCGGCCTCCACGGGCCACTGCGCCTTGGGCTTGTCCCAGTAGAGCTCTACGCCGTTACCATCGGGGTCGTTCATGTAGATCGCTTCAGAGACACCATGGTCGCTCGCTCCCGTAAGCGGATATCGCGCTACCAGCAGCCGCTTCAGGATGAGAGCGAGGTCCCTGCGGGTGGGGTAGGCAATGGCAGTGTGGTAGAGGCCCACACTGTTGACGGGTGCATTGGGCAATCCCTCGCTGTGCCAGGTGTTCAGTCCTATATGGTGGTGATAGCCGCCGGCAGAAAGGAACGCTGCCTGCTTGCCGTACATCATGGTGACCTCGAACCCCAGCAGATCGTGATAAAAAGTGAGGGCGCGCTCCAGGTCGGACACCTTGAGGTGGATGTGACCGATACGTACCTGTGGAGGAATGGAATAGTTGCTCATATTATTGTTGTTTTGTTTTTCATCTGAATTGAGTATTCATATTTTAAATTGATCTGCTAAAACTGATAGCAGTTCCATCACTTCAGGTTATAACAAAGATGACCCTGAAAAAGATCACTCTCCGGCATGACGGATCAAATCAAAACATAGCCGGTCGATGTTCCCCGAGGCGGGATGAAAGGCAGAGACATTGGAGAGGATGATCACGGCAACCTGATCAGCCGTGTTGATGGTCATGGAGGAGGAGTAGCCACCTGTACCTCCGTTATGCCAGAAGAGCTTCTGCCCTGCTTCAGATTGCAGGATGTGCCAGCCCAGCCCTGTTTTCATACTGTCGTGCACGACAAAGGTGGGGACTCTTGTCAATGCGAGCTCTCTGTTTTCCGGATTGAACTGAGCCATCGCAAACCGGCCCAGATCGGCCGTGGTGGAGAGCACGCCGCCACCGCCGGCCAGCACATCGAAGTCCCAGTTGGAGGTGGTGTCACCATCAGCGTTCAGTCCTCTCACCAGCCTGTCGCCTGCATCTGCTGAGCGGGTGTAACTGCTGTGCATCCCGTACCGATCGAACACCCTCTCCTGCAGCAGCTCCTCAAATGATCTGCCCTGCGACAACCCAAGGGTATAACCCAGCAGGCCTGCTCCCAGGTTTGAATAGGTGTAGGTTGTTGCCGGTTTATTCTCAAACGTCATAAGCCTCTTCAGATAATCCTCAAGCTCTTTTTCAGTGTACCTCTTATAGGGGTTGGATGCATCTGTCAGATCCAGGTTGACCGGCAGGCGGGGCAGGCCGGAGGTGTGGTTGGCCAGCGTTAAGAATGTGATCTCCCTCTGCTCTTTGAAGGGGAAGGGGTAATAGGGGTTGATGGAATCCTCCAGCCCGATCTTCCCTTCGGTGACCAGCGATGCCAGCAGGGTGGAGGTGAATACATTCGTGATGGAGCCTGCCTCGAACACCTTTTCCTGATTGTCTGCAGGTTTGATGGAGTCGTTCTCCTTAATAACCCCATAGTAGGTGGTCAGATCGTGCTGAATGATGGCGATGGATAACTGTGTCTGATTTGGCAGATCTTTCGTTTGAGAAAAAATTAAATCGGCGATTTCTGCCGGATAACAAGTCAGTGCGTTGATCGTGCCCCTTTCCGGGTTCTCCGGATCATCATCCATCTCATACCCTGGTGCACTTTTCAGCGGAGTGATGAGGGAAATAGTTGCCGCAAAAACGACGATCATGAAATAGCGGAGTATGTTCATATTCATTGAATTGATTTCTATTGCCTGCAAAGATGGGAAAATGAATTGAAATGTTAGCAGCACAGGATCAGTAATTTATTTATGTTTCGCATGTTCATTTAATTTGTTTGCAACTAAAGAGGAGACATTTCGATGTTTTGCGGGGTATCCGTGGCACGTACAGAGCGTAAAAAGAGGAGCTGTTTGAAGCGAAGCAAGTTCTCCTCTTTTAGCGAATGCGTGCCGAAACGGGTCGTAAAATATCGGTAGTCGAACGGTTTAGTTGCAAACATACTACATACGGAACTTGAATAATTTAATTTTTAACTATACGAAAGTGATAAAAATTTGCATAAAACGTAAGAAATGACTTTATTTGTACAATTATTTGATATAAGTACGTTATGAGCGCAACAGTGAAAAGCAAAAAATATCGGGACACCCTCACCGCCGCACGTGAGCTGTTCTGGAAACATGGCTTCAGAAGAGTCACCATACAGGAGATATGCGAGAAGGCAGGAGTGAGCAAGATGACCTTCTACAAATATTTCCCTAACAAGATTGAACTGGCGAAGACCGTCTTTACGTGTGAGGTGGAGAAGGGTATGAACAGATTCTCTCAGCTGTTGGAGGAGAATATCAGCGGCGAGGAGATGCTGAAAGAGATGATCCGGCTCAAGGCGGAGGGTACCAATGATATCAGTCACGAGTTTATGGAGGACTTCTACCTGGACAACGAGCCGGAGCTGAAGATCTTCGTGGAGGAGAAAACGAAGGAGGCCTGGACCGGGCTGATGCACGGATGGAGGAAGGCACAGGAGAAGGGTGTCTTCAGAAGCGACTTCAAGCCTGAGTTCCTGTTTAGCGTGGCGATGAAAATACAGGAGCTGCTCAAGGATGAGGAGCTGGCTGCGATGTATGACTCCACGCAGGAGTTCATCCTTGAGTTCACCCGTTTTATCACTTACGGAATATCTAAAAGATAACAATGTGAAGCTTGCACGTTACATCCTGCTGTCGGGGCTGTTGCTTATCGCCTCTCCCTATGTCGGAGCACAGGAGCTGCTGCGGTATAAAGGGCAGCTTTCGGCATACACCCATCTCAACCTGGATAATGAATACCCCTGGTGGAACGGCCTGCGTTACATCCCGCAGCTGAACCTGGAGCTGCCGGCGGGGGAGAGGAGGCTGATCGACTTTGAAGCGTCGGCAAACCTCTACGGGAACATCGGGATGAGCAGTCTCAACGATTACAGCGGGGACGGGAGGATCAAGCCCTACCGCCTCTGGGCGCGCTACTCCGGCAGTCAGTTCGAACTGCGCGCCGGACTGCAGAAGATCAACTTTGGGTCTGCCTCCATCTTGCGCCCACTCATGTGGTTCGACCAGATGGATCCGCGCGACCCGCTGCAACTGACCGACGGCGTATGGGGACTCTTGGGACGCTACTACTTTCTGAACAATGCCAACCTATGGCTCTGGGTGCTCCATGGCAACCATGATCCGAAAGGATGGGAGCAACTCGGCACCCACCGCTCACTGCCGGAGGTGGGCGGGCGACTGCAATACCCTGTCGGCAGCGGCGAGGCAGCCCTCACCTACCACTACCGTGTTGCGGACGGCAGTGCGCTTGCGGAGCAGCTTCTCCCGGCAGAAAGCATCCCGGAGCACCGCTTCGGCTTCGACGCGAAATTCGATCGGGTGGTGGGCTACTGGGTGGAGGCTTCCTGGACGCATATGAAGAGGGATGTGGGGATCATGACCAACCAGCAGATCCTGAACCTCGGTGTGGACTACACCTTCGGGTGGGGCAATGGACTGACCCTGACCTGGGAGCAGCTGCTGGCAGCCTTTGATGAGCAGCCGTTCCGCTTTCAGGAGCCGTTCACCTTCTCGCTCCTTAGCGCCCGCTACCCGGTGGGGCTGTTCGACGAGGTGAGTCTGATCGCCTACTACGACTGGCGCAACAGATCGTCCTATAACTTCATCAACTGGCAGCGACAGTTCAATAGGCTGACACTGCACCTGATGGGGTACATCAACCCGAAGAATTACAATATCCCCACGCAGCAGGGTGGCGGCAATATGTTCGCCGGCACAGGCCTGCAGCTGATGCTGGTATACAATCACTAAAAAAGAGACGCTAAAACAGATGACAATGGATAACAATGCAATCATTCAGATCAGTGAGCTGACAAAGAGCTTCCCCATGGGCAAGAGCGCGTTCACCGCCCTCCGCGATATCAACCTGACGCTGGGCAACGGTGAGTTCACCGGCCTGATAGGCCCCAGCGGCTCGGGTAAGACAACGCTGCTCAATATCGTCGGCTCACTCGATAGCCCCACATCGGGAGAGGCCCGGGTGCTGAATCAATCGGTGGGCAGGCTGACAGCCCGGGAGGCGGCACAGCTACGCAAGAAGAGCCTGGGCTTTATCTTCCAGAGCTATAACCTGCTGGCGGTGCACACCGTGTTCGAGAATGTGGAGTTCCCGCTGCTGCTGTTGAAGATCGGTGCTGCAGAACGAAGGAAGATGGTGATGGATGCCCTGGAGTGGGTGGGACTGACCGACAAGGTGCGGTCGAAGCCACCCCAGCTGTCGGGAGGGGAGTGCCAGCGCGTGGCCATAGCACGGGCCATGGTGAAGCGGCCCTCACTGGTGCTGGCCGATGAGCCTACCGCCAACCTCGATGCAGCCAACTCGCACCATATACTGCAGACCATGGTGAAGCTGAATGAAGAGCTGAAGACGACCTTTCTCTTCGCCACCCACGACGAGAAGGTGATTGGCTATCTAAGGAGAAAAATATTCCTCCTGGACGGAAAGGTAGCAAAGGATGAATGGGTGAAGGCGGACCAAACAGTAAAATGAGGATCTGATGAATTTAGCACTTAAACTTGCATACCGCAACCTCGTGGGTGCCGGACTGCGCACCTGGCTCAACGTGATCGTCCTGTCGTTCTCCTTCGTCGTGATCATATGGCTGAAAGGGATAATGGTGGGGTGGGACTACCAGGCGAAGAGCGACATGACCAACTGGGAGATTGGGGGTGGACAGTACTGGCATGAGCAGTATGATCCCTACGATCCCTTCACGCTGGCAGAGAGCCATGCCCCCATCCCGCAGCAGTTCAGCGATGAGATCGCACGGGGTGATATGGTGCCGCTGCTGATGGTGCAGGGTACCCTCTACCCGCAGGGACGGATGCAGTCGGTTGTGATCAAGGGAATTGACCCTGACCAGGATCTCCTCCTGCTGCCGACACAGCGGCTGGATACGGTGACCGATGCTGTCCCCGCGATCATCGGTGCAGCCATGGCCCGGAGCCTGCAGCTGGCGGAGGGTGATTACCTCACCATGCGCTGGCGCGATGCCGGAGGCACTTTCGACGCGACCGATGTTGTGATCACCGCCATCTTCTCCAGCAACGTGCCGTCGGTGGAGGCGGCACAGCTCTATATCCCCCTGGAGATGCTCCGTGGGATGACCATGATGGAGGGTCAGGCGACCCTCCTCTCCTTCCGTGATGCTGAAGCGGAGAGGGCCTCCGTGCAGGGGTGGGTGCACAAGCCGAAAGAGGTGCTGACCGCCCCGGTGGACAGGATCATCAAGACCAAGACAGCGGGACAGTCGGTGTTCTACACCATCCTGCTGCTGCTGGCCATGCTGGCTATCTTCGACACGCAGGTGCTCTCCATCTTCAGGAGACAAAAAGAGATCGGGACCTATATCTCGCTGGGATATACACGGCGGGAGGTGGTGGGGCTCTTCACCGTGGAGGGTGCCATGCACTCCATCCTCGCGGCACTGGTGGGGGCGCTCTACGGCATCCCCTTCCTGGCGTGGCAGGCCAGGGTGGGATGGACCATCCCCATGGATGCCGGTGATTTCGGCATGGCGATGGCACAGACACTCTACCCCATCTACAGCGCCGGCCTGGTGATCTCCACGGTGCTGATCGTGGTGCTGATCACCACGGTCGTGAGCTACTGGCCATCGAGAAAAATAGCAAAAATGAACCCAACAGAAGCATTAAGGGGGAGAATACAATGATACGATTCCTGATTAACGGACTGTTCCGCGATAAGAGCCGCAGCCGCCTGCCCATCATCGTGGTGGCGATAGGGGTGATGCTCACCGTCTTTATGAATGCCTACATCACCGGCTTTATGGGTGATACCATCGAGATGAACGCTCGCTTTACGCACGGCCACCTGAAGGTGATGACAAGGGCTTACGCGGAGAACGAGGAGCAGCTGCCGAATGATCTGGCGATGACGGAGGTGACTGCACTGAAGGAGGAGCTCGCCGCTCGCTTTCCTGAGCTGGACTGGGCCGCACGTATACAGTTCGGGGGACTGGTGGATGTGCCGGATGAGAAGGGTGAGACACGGTCGCAGGGCCCTGCTGCAGGCATGGGTGTCGACCTCCTGTCGCCGGAGAGCAGGGAGGCGGAAAGACTCAATATCACCGGATCGATCGTACGGGGGAGGATGGTACAGAATCCGGGTGAGGCCCTGCTGGCGGAGCAGTTCTCACAGAAGCTGGGGGTGGCCCCCGGAGATGAGGTGACCCTGATCGGGTCCACCATGTACGGGAGCATGTCGATGTACAACTTCATTGTGGCCGGGACGGTCTCCTTCGGTGCTGAGGCGCTGGACCGCGGCAGCATCATCGTGGACATTGAGGATGCACGTCATGCACTCGACATGGAGGATGCTGCGGGTGAGCTGGTGGGCCTGTTTGACGCAGGATACTACGATGATGAACATGCACTGGAGGTCGCACAGGCGTTCAACAGCGCTTTTGTGGGGGATGACGATGCCTATGCACCCGTGATGAAGACCCTGACACAGCAACGGAGCATGGGTCAGCTGGTGAAGATGCTGGATGTCTGGAGTTTCTATATTATTGCCGTGTTTATCATTGCGATGGCACTGGTGCTCTGGAACGCCGGCCTGCTGGGAGGACTGCGGCGCTATGGTGAGTTTGGTGTGCGCCTGGCCATGGGTGAAGAGAAAAGCCATCTCTATCGTACCCTGATCTATGAGTCTGTTTTTATCAGCATCGCGGGTGCCATCATCGGTACCGCGATAGGGCTCTTCTTCGCCGCGCTGGTGCAGAAATATGGCATCAACATCTCGGGGATGATGGAGGGCTCTGCCATGATGTATCCCTCAGCAATCAGGACACGCATCACGCCGACCGACTACTACATCGGTTTTATCCCGGGTCTCTTCTCTACCGTGGTGGGGGCGATGCTCGCCGGCATAGGGATCTACAAACGAAAGACATCACAGCTGTTCAAGGAGCTGGATGCGTAACAAGTTAACAAGTTTGTACGTTAGTAGGTTAGTAAGTTAATAGGTTACAATGTTAGTAAGCTTAAAGAGCTGATCGCTAAAAAAACAATGATATGAAAAATAAAGGAATAAAAATCAAATGTGCCATCATACTGTTGTTTGCAGTTGCAGCACTCCCTCTGCAGGCACAGCTGGCTGCGGATATCATCCTGGAACGGGTAGACCTGAATATCTCGTCGGAGAACCGCATCTTTGAGTCGTCGATGACCATCCATGGCCGACGGAACAGCCGCACCATCACCTCTAAGACCTATGCGGTGGGCGACAAGAGCTCCTTCACCGAATACCTCTCGCCTCCCCGCGAAGAGGGGACCAAGATGCTGAAGCTGGAGGAGCAGCTCTGGATCTACTCACCCTCTACCGACCGCACCATCCAGATATCGGGACATATGCTGCGCCAGTCGGTGATGGGGTCGGACCTCTCCTACGAGGATATGATGGACGACCGCAAGCTGACGGAGACCTATGACGCCGAGGTGGTGGGGACGGAGGAGATCGGTGGGCGCGACTGCTGGATACTAAAGCTCACCGGCAAGGTGGAGGACCTGGCCTACGCTTCACGTCGCCTCTGGGTGGACAGTGAACGGTACGTGCCACTGAAAGAGGAGCTGTTTGCCAAGAGCGGCAAGCTGCTGAAGCGCTCCGAGATGAGCGACGTGGTGCAGATCGGGGGGCGCTGGTTCCCCCGCACTGTTTTCTACCGCGATATGCTGAAGCAGGGGAGTGAGGGTACCGAGTTCCGGATCACCGATATCCGGTTTAACCAGGAGATACCGGATTACATTTTCTCCAAGGCTGCACTCAAACAGTAGAACGGTTTCCTGTAGGGGTAACAGGAAACAACACCCATTATCCTGCCTTCACTTTCCTGTGTTTCAG
>Ga0265293_10011220_pt1 | contig 12252 bp, 21 predicted proteins | sample Munlanlewell138R_FD_192505 | JGI IMG/M metagenome (GOLD analysis project Ga0265293, IMG submission 192505) | Leachate microbial communities from a municipal landfill in Southern Ontario, Canada - Leachate well 138R | ecosystem: Engineered > Solid waste > Landfill > Unclassified | place: Canada... | reverse complement strand
GCGCACTGCCCGCAGCTCGCCGATCACGTGGGCATCGCTCACGATCGCATCGAACGCCTCGTCGCTGCGGCCCAGTTTGCGCAGCACCGTGTCCGGGTTGGGCAGTACGTTCAGCGCCGAATAGAATCTCGGATCGGTCTGCCGCGTAGCGATCTCACGCGCCAGGTTGGATTTGTTGGCCTTCTTCAGGTCGCGGGTATCCATCGTCAGTACCTCGTGAGGTTGGCGCCGCCACGCCGGCCACGGGTGGCGATCTGCGGGAGACCGCCGGCGCCGGATACCGCGGCCATCCACAACATGTGCAGCGCATCCGGGCCGTCATCATGATCGGCCTTCGGGAAGTGGCGGAGCTGGTCGATCAGCGTCACCTGCGACGGGTGCAGCCGAATCAGCCCATTGGCCATGTGTGGCTGCAGGCTCTCGATACGCAACAGCTTGTCGGTAATGGGCTGGACGCCGCGCGCGGGCACCGGAATGCCGCGTGCTGCCGAGCGCTTCACCAGCTCGCTGCGCAGGAACTCCTGGAACTGCACCGTCTCGATGACCCACAGCAGACAGTGGTACTCCGCCTGTAGCCCGATCACGTCCTCGATAATGCGATCAGGCAACCGCTTGCGGATGCCTGCCTCCACCACATCCAGGATGCCCGTCGCGCGGTTGAACCCGCCGACCAGGATCGCGCTGGGGTCGCGCGAGGCGCCGGCCCGGCCCAGCGAGGGGTCGCAGGCGCCGTAGAATAGCCACTCGGCCAGGCGGTTCACCCAGAACGTAATCACCTTGGCAAACGGTGCGTCGTCATCGGACAACGGGTCGTTCTGCAGCTCCGAGTCGAACGAGGCATGCCCGTCACGGGCCCGGATGAGCATCAGATCCACCAGCGGCCGGCCCGCCGGCCAGCTCACCTCAGCGCCGGCATCCATGTCGGCCTGGCGCTCGGCATAGAAGGCATCCGCCTCCGCCTGGCCCTGGTTGAGCAGCACCTCCTCCCAGCGGTCCCACAGATCCATCCGCTCCGGCCACTGGATCACGGCCTTGAACTTCCGGCTCTGCCACAGGGGGTTCTTGAGGAGTCGCGCCAGCACCGAATCGTAATGCAGGATGGTGCCGATGATGATCACGTCGAATTTGGCGCCGGCGCCGCCCAGTTTCAGCACCGCCTTGGTCAGCCAGGACTGGAGCTTGTCGCGCTGCTCCGGCGTGCGCACGTTGTCGTCGTTCTCCAGATCGTCGCCGACGAACAGGTCCGGGCGGTGCGGCCCGTGGCGACGGCCGCGGATGCGCTTGCCGCTGCCGACCGCCTCGATCTTGCGATTGTTGCGCGTCAGGATGACGCCGGCCTTCCACACGCGGCCCTGCCCGCACGCCTCGGGATAGTCCATCGCCAGCCGCGGGTTGCTCTCCAGCTCGGCCTTGATCGCCTCCAGCATGATCGCGGCCTGATCGAAGGCATCCATCCCGATGAGCGGGTACCATTTGCGGCCGGTGACCACGCACCAGATGACGAAGATCTGTGAGGTGATGGTGGACTTGGCCTCGCCACGGGGTGCTGCGATCGCATCTGTCTCCGCCTTGTCGGAATCCGCGATCTCCGGCAGCCGGGCGTACAGGTAATCGTGCAGCCGGCTGTTCGGCTTGGTGATGTAGTGTGGGAAATAGCAGCGCGTGAAGTATTCGAACTCCCGATCCGCGCGCGCCCGGCGCGTTCTCGAGGCCGCGGGATCGGGATCGAACCCGGTGACCTGCGCCTCGATCTGCTGCCGAAACCCGGCCGCCAGCTCGGCGAGCTGCTGGGCGAACTGGCGGGAAGAGAGTTTAGCCATCATGTCCTCGCCGGCCATGCACCGGGTTATCCGCTGTGACGAGCCGGCTGCGCGCCTGCCGTCGGCTGGTCAGGTGCCAGCCTTTGCATAGCTCGCACGCATACACCCACAGCCGGTCCGTCCCGGACTGTGAGATCGACCACATCGCCGCCGCGCGCGCCGTCAGCTCATCCGGATACCGGCGCTTCTTCCGGCAGGTGATGTGCGCAGGCTTCGGCGGTGGCGCGGTCATCAGGCGTAGGCCCGGCTCAGCTCCTCGCCGAAGGGCTCCATGACCTCCAGCAGTGCGGCGCCATGCTGCGGATAGTGCTGCTGAATGAAGGCGACCAGGCGTTCCAGCACCTCCATCGCCACCGCCAGCCGGGCGATCTTGCCATCGCCGCCGCCGGCGGCCTTGACCGTCTTGGTGTAGGCATCTGCCAGACGTGACATCGCCTCCGCCTTTTGTACGCCGTCGAGCTCGCTGGACCCGATCTGCTCCATCGTCGACTGGAACAACAGAGCGAACTCCTCCAGCACCTGGGTGGTGAGATCGCCCAGGCCGCCAGCGGCCATGCGCGCGGCCGAGCGCGCCCGATCCCAATCGTCACCCTCATCCTTCGCCTTGCGCTTCCAATGGCGGGCGGTGTTGTAAGCTACGCCGTGCTTCTCGGCGGCGGCCTCCAGCGGCTGACGCTCGCCGACATAGCTGCGCCGCACCGCCTGGCGTACCTCCGGTCCATGCGCCATCGCTCAGCCCTCGCCCCGCAGGCGCGCCGCCAGCAGGCTGGCCCCCACGCCGACGATGCCGCCCGGCGGCCGCCGCTGCACGCCCGGCACATCCGCGCGGCCGAGCGCGACATCCAGCCCGCGTGGCGTCAGCATCGTGGCCCCGGCCGTGTGCTCCACCAGGCCTTGCTCGGCCAGCCAGCTCAGCTCGGTGCGCAGCCGGTCGAGACCGACCACCATTGCCTGCGCCTCGAGGGCCGCCTGCAGCAGCAGATCCGGCGCGGCATAGCCGGGCTCGCGCTCCAGCGCCTCCAACAGCATCCGGCGCATCAGGGCGGCATGCCGATCGCGGTACTCCGTCATCGTTTCACCTCGTCCAGCAGGTGCTGATGGATCAGCGACAGATTACGTACCAGTGCCGACAGCTCCCCCTCGATCTTGCCCAGGCTGCTGGCGATCACATTGACCTTTTCGTGCAGCTCGGCCAGGTCGTCATCGTCGGGCAGGTGCCGCACATCGCGTTCCAGGAGCGTCAGGCGCTCGGTGAGCTCGCTGACCCGCACATCGACCCGGTCGATGGCCGCGCGGTTGGCCTTGGTCCGGTTGATGATCCAGGTGTGGACGAACAGCGCCGCAATCACGAACGCCTCGACCACATCCAGCCAGAACCGCCAGGCAGGATAATTGAGATCCATCAGCCCCTCATCGCGACGCGTTGCTCCCGCCGTGTAAGACACGGCACACACAGTCCAGCCGCCAGGCGGTGCGGCGCCAGCGGTTCGTGGCAGTCCGCACAGCACGGCTCGCCGTCGATCACCGCCGGTGCGGTCGCCGCATCTGCCCGCCGCGGGTGGGCATTGATCGCCTCCCCACGCTCGATGACGATTTGCGCGCGATCCGCATCATCCATCGTGGGTACTCCGACAGAGCGCCTCCAGCTGCTCGGCGTATTCGCGCCGCAGACGCTCGCGCTCTACCAGTCGCCGGTAGGCGGCATCGCTCAGACACGCCAAGTCGGCCTCGCTGATGCCCGGCAGCACCGGCCGTTCCGGGCACAGCAGCGGTACCGTCATATAACGCACCTCCGGCGCGGCACACCCAGACAGCACGGCGGCGGCCAATAGGCATACGATCGTCCGCCCCATCACCAATCGCCCTCCAGGTGGTCGCGCCGGCCCGCGTCCAGGCGCGCCTCGGCCTCGCGCTGCTCGGTACGGTGTCGCTGCTCCACCTCGGTGCGGACCTCATCCGCCTGCCGGCGCGCGGCCTGCGCGGCGTCTGCCTGCTCGGCGCGTTGGGTCGCCCGTCGGGCATCGGCCCGCGCGGCATCGGCCCGCTGTTTCCACCATACCGCCAGGGCGGCCGCCACCACCGCGACCACGGTCAGCAGAATGTCTTTCGCACGTGTCAGCCAGCCGATCATGCGCGCAGCGCCTGGGTCGTGAGCACGCGCAGCACTGCGTTGCCCACCGTCACGCCAAACAGCAGGATCAGATAGGTATGCTCCCCGAGCAGCGGCTGCAGCAGGTGCAGACTCGACTCGGCGGCCGCGCACATGCCGACCAACGCATTGAACCGCAGCGTCTTGGATTTCCACCACGGCTTGCATCCATCCATCGCTCAGGCCGCCTCTCGCTGCGCCGCCTCGACACTGAGAATACCGTGCACGTAGACCGTGCGCGGCCCCAGCCCGCGCTCGATCTTCACGGCCGTGAGCAGCTGCTCACGTGCCGGCTGATCCGGCCAGGCGACCGCCACGTGCACCCACTGACCGAACTCGTGGATCAGCTGGTCGTAATCGCGCAGGTGCCGCTCGATCCAGCGGGCGACCTCCAGCGGTGTGTATCCGGTCACGACGATATCCGCCGCCCGCCCAGACACGTGAGCCGATCCGTCCTGGCTGCCGATCCGCCGGTTCAGCGGGAGCGGCCGGTAGCCCGAGGTGACATGTACCGGCCCGAGTGCGTCCCGCAGCGGCTGCAGGACCCGCACACACAGCCGCTGGAGGTTGGCAAACACCGGCCCCTCGGGGTCGACCCGCATATCGATGCCGTGGCGCGCGGCCGTCTGGCTGCGCGTGAACTCGTCGAGGAAGAAGTTGCGCGACAGCGCCAGGCGGCTCATGCGAGCACCTCCCGCAGCCTGGACAGGGCAGCCCGCCCTGCGGCGGGCTCACCCGCCGCAGGAGAGGTTGGCGGCGTGGGCATCGGGTGTTTTGCAGCCGGAGTGGCAGGCGCGCGGCGCGCCAGGTGCGCGCGCTTGGCGAAATGATCCTCGACCAGGTGTCGCACCCAATCGCGGATGATCTCCGGCACCGTGTCCAGCGCAGCCGCACGCGCCGCGCGCGTGGGCAGCGCGATGATCTCGGCGGCATAGTGCCGTGGGCGTTTGTCTGGGATGGTCATGCCGCCAGAGTAGGCGGCGGCAAGGATGGGGATGGGCGGGAAACGCTGCCCCGTCAGGGCCTGTGGGCGAGGCGCACACAGCGTGCGCCAACGCCCGCGGACGTGTCAAGGAACGATGTCGTGATGCCGACCTCGTGCACCGTCCTCACTACCCGAGCCCATTCGATCACCTCACCCACAAAGGGCAGGCCATACCGTGCCTGGAAAAAGTCGCGCATGTCCATTCGGCGCTGAAAACCATCGGCGCGTACAAAACGATCGAGTAGGGATCCAGGCAGCCGGTTACCGCCGAGGATCACCACCAGGTGCCTGTTGTGCTCGCGGATCTCGATCGGCGTGACGGATATACATAGTGCATGACTCAGTAATACGCATCCAGCAGTACGCATGCCGGTGTAAAGTTGTAAAAGGTCACCGACTCGGGTCTGCCTTTTGCGTGTCCGCCGGATCGTCTGACGTTTTTGACCGGATTCCACCAATGGCGCCATATCGGCGGAGAAATTGTATGCCACCATACTCAGGTCACCTTGTTTCGCAATGGTTCTGCTCCGAACAGATCCCCGGTTGGATCTTCCTCGCGTCCCTCGGCACAGATGATCTTGATCATCCGCCACGACAGCCCCAGCTCACGCGCCAGCTGGCGGCCGGATTTCGTCCCGCGACGACGCGCCTCGCGGATGTAGTGGTTGCGGATCTGTGCCAGCAGCTTGTCCGCCTTCGGCAGGTCGATCACCTCCCGCCCGAAATGACCGCAGAGGATCTCCACGGACTCCCGCTGCAGGAACTCGCGTAGCGCCGATTGTTCCGGGTCCTGGGCGATGTAGGTCGGCACCCCGCCGCGCGCCGCGAGCAGCTGCAGCGTCTCGGCCACGCCGATCAGCTTGACCAGCGTGCGCAGCTGCGGCGGCAGCAGCCGCTCGTCGATCACGCCGAGATCCGCGTGCGCCGGCTCACTCATCCAGCGCCACCCCGGCCTGCCTGGCCCAGGCACGCAGCGCCTGGATGCAGTTGTTCAGATCCTCGCTGCGCGCCCACTCCAGCCGCGCCTTGCGGGTGATGCGTGCGCAGAACTTCAGCATCGCCGCCTCGCCGCGATCGCGCACCACGCCGGCGTCGGCCAGCGCGCACCAGATGGCCGTGATCTTGGCGATACGCGGCTTGCGCCAGTCGGTGGCATTGTGGATCGCGCGGCCGCGTGGCTTGAAGCCCTTGGCGCGCAACTCGTCGAGCACGGCCTCCAGTCCGGCCAGGTCGAGCGTCGTCGCCGACACCTTGTCATTGCGGGCCGTCGCCCCGTGCCGGGCGAGCAGGGTGCGATAATCCTCCTCCTGCATGCCCAGCACGGTACGGGCCACGTTGAGCAGGCGATAGAGCGCGTAGCGGCGATCGCCCTGGCGCGGCGTCTCCATCACGCCTCCGCCGGGGCCTTGGCATGGCGCCAGGCATGCCAGCCCTTCCGCTCGGTGTGGCCCTGCAGCCGCAAGGCCGCCCGGCGGGCGGTCTGCACCGCTGCATGCCGATTGCCACGGGTCGCGCCGTAGACCACCGCCTCCCCGCACCAGGCCCGCCAGACGAACCGCATGCCAGGCACACCGGCGAAGCGCACGCCCCACGGCGCCTCGCCGATCGGCAGCACCTCGCTGCCGCTGTGGCCGCCGCGCGCCGTCATGCCGCGGCCTCGCGCTCGGCCTCGGCGAGCAGGGCGCTCACCAGCCGGTCGGTGTCGCTGTCCACCGGCTTGATGATCACCACGTCCTCGTCGTCGGCGATGCTGATGCCCAGCCGCTTGAGGTCCGCGACGCTCAGGTCGTAGACGGCCGGCTTGTGCACCGATTCGCGCACCCGGATCAGTAGTTCGGCCTGCTCGGCCGGCAGCAGCCGGCGAATCCGGGCGACCACCGCCGCCTCGTCCTCGATCACCACCTGGCCGCGCTGCTTCATGTAGCCCACCCGCACGCCGCTCAGCGTGAGCGTGCGGGGCTTCACGAACAGCTCCGGCGCGGCGTCGATCGCCGCCTTCAGGCGCGCGTGCAGCTCGGCGGTCTTGCCCACCGCCTCGCGGATGACCGGCAGCACTGGATGCTTGATGCGCTCCAGCTCGGCCTGCAGGGTGGTGATGATGCCTGTGAGGTAGGCGCGCGACTCGGCATAGTCACGGGTCAGGGTCTCGATCTCGGTTATCGTGGTCATCGCAGCGCCTCCTCGTGCGCGTCGAGCAGCGGTTCAGGGGCGGGCGCGTGGCCGCCGGCCATGTACAGCACGGCCATCAGCCCGACGCCCAGGACGCCGCCGGCGATCAGGCCGGCGAGAAATGCCAGAAATGGAAACATGTGCTCCTCCTCGTGGATCGTAGGTGTCATGCCGGCGACTCCGTCGTCGCCAGCTCCATCTGCAGTTGTGCGCACAGCGCATCGAGGCCGATGCGCTTGAGCGCCGCCTCCTGGCGCAGGCTCGCCAGCGCGCGGGCGTGGAACCAGGCGACGGTGTCGGCCAGCTCCGCGTCCGAGCGCGCCCAGAAATACCCGCCGCGCCCGCCCGCGCGGTGCGCGATCGGCGCGCCCTCGCGGCGCAGCTCCTCGACCAGCGCGCGTGTCAGCCGCGACTGGTCGTAGCGCTTCCAGGGGATCACCGTCTCGCCGGTCACCGCGTGGTGCAGCGCCGTCATGGTGATGCAGTGCTCCGGCCCCTGGTGGCGCTCCAGCAGCGCGCGCAGACGCTGCTTCAGGGTGTCGCGGTCATGCTCAGGCATCGTCGCCTCCTCCTCGGTTGAACAACGCGTCTTTCCAGCCCGCCGGTGGCCCGCTGCGCTTGACGGCATCGAGCGTCTCGCCGACCGACTTCGGCCCGCCCTCAGTGCTGCGGGCATAGCGGTACCGCTTGTCCTCCTCAGCCTTGCGCTCCGACTGTCCGGCGGCCTTGCCCGCCAGGCTGAACACCACCGTCTGCAGATAGCCGTGGCCGGTGAGCGGCAGGGTCAGGGCATCGCGGCGTGCGACCACCTCCTCCATGCCGGTCCGCCAGTACTCCACGGGCGCCGCGCAGCTCACACCGTTGCGCGCCACCTGGGCGCTGCTGACCAGCCCGTGCAGCTCGGTCAGCAGCCGCACCAGCTTGCGCGACTGCAGCTTCTTGCCCGGCACCGCGAACAGGTCGAGGTAGGCGAGCAGCGGATCCGCCAGCCGCGGGTCCAGCCGCAGTGCCGCGGCCAGTGCTTGGCGCTCGCGTGCGTCACTCAGAAACTCCGCCAGCGGCCGCGGGCTGCCGCAGGCCGGACAGACGCCGGCGACCGTCATCGGCAGCCGCCCGCCTGGCGCAGCCGCTCCAACGCCCCTTCCCAGGCCCTGGCCAGCGCGTCGTCGATACCGGTCAACTCATGCGCCATCAGCGAGCCCGTCAGCACCAGCGTGCGCAGCGCCGTGTTCTGGCGCCGGTCGGGGATCTCCCGCGCCTCGATGCCGGGCACCGCGTCCGGCAGCACGTCGAGCGTGCCGGCCGGCGTGCGCGGCAGGGCCATCCAGTGCGTCGGCGCCGCTGCGCCGTCCATCTCCAGGTCCGTGCCGGTCAGCATCCAGCGCCCGTCGCGGGTGCGGAACGCGATATCCGTGCTCGGCGGGCAGTCGCGCACGGGCGACCAGGACACCAGCACGTCATGCAGCGGCTCGGGAACGCAGGTCTCCACCGGCAGCCAGGCGTTGACCGTCGGCCGCGGCCGCGGCGTGATCACGGTGGGTTCCCACAAAGGTCTGACAGGGTTCATCGCTGTTCTCCTTATGCAGTTATGCAGTGCTGGAGGTTCAGGCCGCGCCGCCTGAAGCCAGGTTGCGGTGGCGCTCATGCGACACCTCGTAGGCGTGGTGACGGATCGGTTGCACGTAGCCCGTGCCACGCAATTCCGCGTCCGCCGGCAGCAGCGACTCCTCCAGGTCGAGGTGCATCACTGCCGCCTGTTCCGGCAGCAGTGGCGCCTGCTGCGGCAGATCCGCCACCGCCTCCAGGATCTCGTGCGGTGCGATCAGAAAGGCGTCGAAGCGGATGCCGCGCGTCTCGTACAGCCGCTCGGCCTCGAAGACCGCGCCCCAGTGCTCGATATACGCGTCGCTGTACATGTCACGCCCTCCGCTTGACCCGGAACCCCAGCACGTCGGTGCCGACCTTGAACACCAGCTCCGGCGTGAGCGGGCGGCCCTTGCTCAGCCCGTAGTCGCGCACGCCCGGCACGATCGCCTCGCACAGCACACGCGCCGAGCCGTCGCACACCTGCCAGAAGGCGTCCAGCACTTCGGGCGTGAGCTGTGCGGTCACCTCCTCGTCGTCGGCGAACGCCGCGCGCGCCAGCGCCTCCGCGTCCTCTTCGGTGATGGCGGTGATCACCGGCGGCCAGTAGTTCACCCGCGAGCTGATCTGCCCGAACTGTCCGCGCGGGTCGCGCACCAGCGGCTGCAGGCGTTCCGTGCCCGTCAGCACCACGCCGATCTGCGCCAGGTCGCGCAGCCGGCGGATGTATTCCATCGCCTGCTCGGTCAGCGTGTCGGCCTCGTCGACGATCAGCAGCGCATCCGACCCCTTTAGCTTGTGGACGAGGGCGTCGAACATCTCGTCCTTCGTGCCGCGGCTGGCGCGGCTGGACTTGCGCACGCTGGCGTTGACCATCTGCACCAGCATGTCGAGCATCACGTAGGCCGCCAGCCCCGGCCGCGCCTCCAGGAGGATCACGTTGCCCGCGAGCTCCGCGTGGTGCTTCACCGCATAGGTCTTGCCGGTGCCGACGAACGCCGCCACCACGCAGAAGCTTCTGTACATGCGCGCCCGCTTGCAGGCGGCGGCCACCGCGCGGTCCACGCTGGTGTGCACATAGGGCATGTCCACCACCCGGTGCTCGTGGCGGCTACGGTCGAGGTCGATCACCTCAATGACCTTCTTCAGGTGCTTGCTGGGCGGGCTCTGATACTTGGCCTGCAGGATCTGATTGAGCGTGCCGAGATTGACGCCGGCCCGCTTGCCGAGCTGGGTCTGCGACCAGCTGGCGGCGATCTGCTCCGGTTCCATCAGCCAGCGCAGGATGCGCCGGATGTCCTTCTGGTCCTCGTCGCTGTAGGCGGCGGGGAACTCGGTCGGGATGGTGATGTTCGAGGTACGGCCATTCATGCGCTATACTCCTTCGCGATTGCGGTTGAGGGACTGCATCAATAGTCGGTGTCGTAGGGATCGAAGTCGTCGAATCCGGACACCGCATCCTGGGCGGCGGGCTCTTCGGAGCCCGCCGTGTTCTTTTGGAGTGGCAGGTAGGGGGCAGGCGCATCCATCAGCACCTCCAGGTCGGCGAGGTGCTGGTCATGGGTCAGGTTCGCTCTGTGTTGGGCCTCGACCTCTGCGGCGCGCTTGGCGATGCGACGCATCTGGCCGGCTCTGCGCTTCTCGCGCTGCTCTTCGAGCCTGGAGCTCGGCAGATACGCCACCTTGTCGCGCAGCTCGGCAATGCATATCAGCCGGTCCTGCTCGTCATAGACCCATACGTGTGCGTCGTCGTGGATTGAATACTCCACTGCCACGGCACGATCGTTGTAGAAGGCGAGATCCGCATGGGTGTAGCTGCGCTTGTCCAGCGTGATGCGCCCGCGCCGCACGGTGCGCTGCGCACGCTCACGGATCGTGGCGTGTTCCGGCAGCTCCAGTGGTACGCGCACCAAAGCTTCGGCCCACACCTCCGCGGGGGTTCTCCCACCCAGGGCGCTGTGCGAGGTATGGTTGTAGTGGCCGATCCATGCTGCGAGCGAATCACGGTAGGCGTAGAAACTCGGTAGCGACCGTTTGCCTTGCGTGAGCTGCGCACTGAGCCGCCGGTTGATCTCTGGCGCCATGTCATCGCCGCAATAGAACATGCCATCGGCAAACAGCTTGTCGTGCTTGTCGCGGACTGTGCGGAAGAACCGCTCGATGTGGCCGCGTCCCTTCGAGTTCCCGGGGATCGAGAACATCGGCTGGATGCTGAAACGCGCGTAATAGCCGTCTGCCTCCTGGCTCATCGCGCGCGCTTTGAACCCCGAGCCGTTGTCGATGTGCAGCCAGCCAGGCACATGGTCCTGCGTGGTCAGCGCATGCGACAACGCCAGGATGGTGCTGTGCTTGGACTCCGCCTCCGAGAGATACCACCCGGGGATGTAACGCGAGGCGATATCCATCACCACCGTGAACTCAGGGCGCCAGATCCCGCCCGACTGAGGGTGCGCCAGGTACACATCGACGGTGTGGCCGTCCATCGAGTACAGCTCACCCACCTGCAGCACCGAGGTATCGCGCTCGATGTAGTGGCCCTTGTTGAGCCGGTGATAATGGCGGCCCAGTCGCTGCGGGCTGTTCGGCCCCAGTGTGGCCGGCAGGCTCTTGAGGTAGCGTCTCACCCGAGCCTCGGTGGCGCTGCCCCAGCCCTCGCGCCGCAACTGGTCGGCGACGGCGCCGGGCAAGGGCGCGCTGGGTATGTGATACAAGGCCAGCGCACGCACCTCCCAGCCATACTCTCGGCGTATCCCCCCCTTGTGGCGGGGCGCGGCCGCCGTGCTATCGCCGCGCAGATAGGCGGCATAGTTGCGGTCCCAGCGGTACAGGGTCGCGCGACTCGGGCATCGGTTCGCTTTGCCGGGCTGCAGCACGCTCAGAGCCGCCAGCACTGCCGCAGGCAATAGCCCGGCCGCGAACTGCTCATGGAAGCGCGCACTGGCCGGCCCCAGGGTGTCAGTGCCGAGATCCGTGCGCAGTGTGCGCACGTACCGCATGACTGTGACCAGCGACTCCTGCTTGTGCCGTTGGGTCGTGTTGAGCCTGTGAGCTGGAGATGCGTCCTGGGACGCCGGCAACGCCGGCATCCGCAGCACGGGGAGCGTCTTCAGTGCCATGCCTCAGCTCCCCTTGCGTGGCCGGCCACGGCCGCGCTTGGCTGCGGGAGCGAGGTCGATCTGGCGATTCACGGCGCGACGGTCGGCCGCTCGCATGAAGTCCGTATGACGCTGTTGCGCGCGGGCCGCTTCGTGGGACTCCAGTACGGGCGGGAACACGTCCACGTCCGCCTGATAATCGGCAAACACGTCATAGCCACGACTGAACAGCGCGGCGGCCGTCGCATGCAGCCCTTGCAGGGCATACATCAAGGGATGAACGATGGCATCGACCTCGGCCCGCGGCATGTCGTGCGGCAGCAGGGTCACCCGATCCATCACCGCCTGCAGCGTGTGCGCGTTGGCCCGCAGCGCCTCCGTCTCCTCGAGCACCGCCCGGCGCAACTCCAGGGCCGCCTGGTGCATCTCCGGCAGCGCCCGCACCCGGCG
>Ga0265293_10011219_pt1 | contig 12252 bp, 8 predicted proteins | sample Munlanlewell138R_FD_192505 | JGI IMG/M metagenome (GOLD analysis project Ga0265293, IMG submission 192505) | Leachate microbial communities from a municipal landfill in Southern Ontario, Canada - Leachate well 138R | ecosystem: Engineered > Solid waste > Landfill > Unclassified | place: Canada... | reverse complement strand
GAAAAAGGGATGCTCGATAACACCTTGATAGTTTTTACCAGTGACAACGGGGGAGAGGCCACGATTACTTCCAATAAGCCACTGCGAGATGGGAAAAGCTCCCAGTATGAAGGTGGTTTACGGATCGCCAAGATTGTTTATTTTCCTGCCAAGGTACCCGGTGGGAGAGTGATTGACGAGAGCGTGGCCACGTATGATTACCTGCCCACTTTTTGTGAAATGTTGCGAGTGGGTAGCGATGAACTGTTTCAGCAACCGGATGGGATATCCCTTTGGCCGCTATGGACCGGAAAGGACAACATGTTGCCGGAACGTTCACTCTACTGGCATTACCCGCTTGAAAAGCCTCACTTTTTGGGAGGCCGCTCTTCCGCGGCTATCCGGTCAGGTGATTGGAAACTCATACAATTTTATGATTCAGGAGAGTTCGAGCTGTATAATCTGAAAAATGATATAGGCGAATCGAATAACTTGGCTGCCCGATATCCCGGTGTAGTAAGCCAGCTCGTTGAAGAACTGGATGAATGGCGAGATGAAGTAGGCGTGGAAAAACAATAAAAAAATAAGTGACATGAAGAATTCTAGTATAATACCTCTATGCATAGGTTCATACTTGGCAGTCCCTCTACTCCAAGCAGGTGAGAAAGCACCTCCAAATATCGTGTTGATCATGACGGATCAACAAAAGGCTGATTTGCTGGCAAGGGAGGGCTATCCTTTGAATACAATGCCCTTTATCGATGAACTGGCATCCCAGGGAACCTGGTTTGACAAGGCATATACTTCCAGTCCCGCGAGCGTGCCGGCACGTACCTCTTTACTGACGGGAAGATACCCCAAGGCTACCCATGTAAGAAGCAACCAAAACCTGCAGGATGCTTTCTTTGATAAAGATATGTTTCATCTCCTCCAAGAGCATGGCTATGCCACGGCATTGGTAGGAAAAAATCATACCTATCTTGATCCTAAGCGAGTAGATTACTGGTCAGAATACGGGCACGCGGGGAAAGTAGGAAAGCCGGATTCGGATAAAGGAGCTGCCTTCGATCAGTTTTTGAGGGAAACACAACTGTATGCATCTTTTGAACCCTCCCCAGGTGGAATAGAGAGCCAACCCGCTTATCGTATGGTAGATGAAGCATCAGAATGGGTCCGTGACATGAAAGAAAAACCTTTCATGCTCTGGTTATCATTTGCTGAACCTCACAATCCTTACCAGGCTTGTGAACCCTATTTTTCCATGTTCAAGGATCAATTACCACCCTTGCGAACGTCATCCAGCGACAGGGTGATCAAAGGAGACCGGTACGAAACACTTGCCGAAATGATGGCACTTGGGCACGTGGGGTATGAAGAGCAATTGGAAGAGTTGCGTTTCATTTACCTTGGAATGTTGCGAATGATTGATGATCAGATCAAACGTTTTGTCGAGAATTTGAAAGCGCAAGGCGTGTATGATAATACCATCTTCATTTTTATATCAGATCATGGGGATTACGTGGGCGAGTATGGCCTGATGAAGAAAGGAGCGGGCCTTGACGAAATAGCTACCCGTATTCCCATGCAGTGGAGCGGGCCGGGTATAAAAGAATCCTCGGGCCCGCGTGACGCGCATGTTTCTATCGTGGATATTTTCCCGACAATCTGCGAGATTATCGACGCGCCAATCCCTATAGGGGTACAGGGACGTAGCCTATGGCCCCTGCTCCAAGGGAAACCCTACCCGGAAGAGTTGTTTAATAGTATCTATGCTGAACATGGCTACGGTGGGCAATTCTATACAAAAGAGGATGGTACGGACTATTTAGCAGAAGGAGCTATTTCCAATAATAAGTATTTTTTTGATGAACTCAATAGTTGGACACAAAGCGGGTTTACCAAGATGGTAAGAAAAGGAAACTGGAAATTGATTTTTGATATGAACGGGAATGGGGAGCTATACAATCTGGTAAAAGACCCTTTGGAATTGAAGAATCTTTTTAACAACGAAGCGTGTACTTCTACAAGAGTTGATATGCTCGAGGAACTATTGAAATGGGAGATTGCCACGGGTGACCCGTTGCCTATCCCACGACGAAGGTATCATTTCAAGAGAAATGAATTGTTGCGGTAAGCAAGTATAGAACCTGCTTCCTATCCTTGGGGAAGAGAGGCACAACTTGCCAGAATTAGAGTTGAAATTAGAAAAGGGGAACTTCGTATGATACCATTGAAACATAAAATATATGATGAAAAGTTCTCGTGAAAATTCGAATTACCACGAGTTCCCCATGTACAATAGTCACATGAAAATTAATAATTTTAATCAGATGAAAAAGAAACAGTTAATTTTGATCTTGTTTTTGTTACCCGCTTTGCTTTTCTCTCAGGAGACGATCAATGTAAAGGGAGTAATTGTTGATGGAAAAGGGGAACCTGTTATAGGAGCAACCATTATTCAGGAAGAAGATTCTTCCGTGGGTACTATTTCTGACGTGGACGGACAATTTTCTCTCTCCGTGCCCGCTAACTCTTCTATAGAAATATCCTATATTGGATATGTTACTCAGATGGTTGAAGCAACTGGAGATTTCGTGAGAATTGTATTACTCGAAGACACTAAGTCGTTAGATGAGCTGGTGGTAATTGGCTATGGTACCGTGAGGAAAAGTGATTTAACCGGCTCCGTAACCTCTTTGAAATCCGACGAATTGAATAAAGGAGTTACTTCAACCATGACCGGCCTGTAACAGGGAAAAGCCGCCGGTGTACAGATAACCCAGGCTAGTGCAGAGCCGGGTGGAGGGACAACTATTCAAATCAGAGGCTCGGGTTCTGTTAATGCTGGTTCCGGGCCATTATACGTGGTAGATGGACTACCGATAGAAACAGGGCAGGTTATCTCGGGCGGGGGAGCGGGTATACCTAATATCAGCGTGGCAAGAAGCCCGATCAGTAATATCAACCCCTCGGATATAGAGTCCATCGAGATTTTAAAGGATGCATCGGCTACCGCGATTTACGGGGCGAGAGGAGCCAACGGGGTAATCTTGATAACAACCAAGAAAGGAAGCACCGGGGCCCTTTCAGTGAATTATAACGGCTATGCGGGTATGCAATCCCCTATTGATATGATTGAGGTACTTAACGCGGATGATTACAAGAGGATTTTGAATGAAATTCTCGATACGCCCGGGTCTGGTGTCGCGGAATCGGAACGAGTAGGAGATATTCAAGACGGCGGCACTAACTGGCAAAATGAGATGCTTAGAAACTCGTGGGTACAAAGCCATAGTCTGTCTTTTAGCGGGGGAAGTACCAATTCCAACTACTTTGCATCCTTGAACTATTTTAATCAAGAAGGCGTACTAAAGACATCGGCTTTCGAGAGATACGACGCGAGGATGAATATGGAACATAATACCGACAAATTTAAATTTGGTATGAATCTTTCTACCTCTTATACTTTTGATAATACAGTGCCTATTGGCTTTAGTACTAATGAGGAAGGAAGCAGCTTGTACGCGGCACGGGGATTCGATCCCACCTTGGGAATATATGATGAGAATGGAGATTATCAAATCTCTTCCATGTTGAATCTCGATAACCCGTTGGCCTTATTATACGGGAAAACCAGTAAAACCGATAACTATAGGACACTTGGAACGGTTTTTGGGGAGTATACTATTTTGGAAGGATGGACCGCTAAATTGAACGTGGGCTTTGACACGAGGAATAGTAGAAGGGATACTTACGTTTCTCGTCTTACAAAAAGCGGTCGTGCCAATTCCGGGATAGGAACGGTACTTAGTGGAACGAGAAATAACTACTTGGGAGAGTTGACGACCACCTATTTTAAAGACCTGGCCAATAATAGTAGCATCAATTTACTGGGAGGGGTAACCTACCAGAAATTCATAAATTATAACATGGTCGGGCGCGGTCGTGATTTTCCCGCGGATGAATCCGGGACAGATAACATGGGACTAGGCAATCCTGAACTGTACGAAGTGGATAGTTCCAAAAATAACAATAAACTGCTCTCTTATATAGGACGGGCTAATTATAACCTGTGGGATAAATTTCTTTTTACGGCTACTTTGAGAGTGGATGGATCGTCCAGGTTCGGTGATAACAGCAAATTCGGTTATTTCCCTTCTGGGGCTTTCGCTTGGAAGTTACAAGATTACGAAGTGATCAAGAATATGAATATTTTCAACTCGTTGAAATTCAGGGCGAGCGTGGGACGTACCGGGAATCAAGATATTGGAAACTTCCTGTCGCTAACCACTTTTGGCCGTGGCCCTAACGTGATACTCGACGGAGCACAATACGTGACCCTTTCACCAACCCGGCTGGCAAATCCTGACCTGAAATGGGAAACAACGGAACAGGTTAATGTCGGCTTGGATATGGGATTCTTGGCTAATCGCATCGTTGTTTCACTTGATTATTTTGAAAAAAATACTTATGACATGCTATTTGATTTGCCGATTCCACCATCTACAGGATATTCATCCATAATGGATAACATCGGTAATATTAAAAACAACGGGTTTGAAATGACAATTGATTCTAGGAATCTAGTTAATGAATTTAAATGGAATACTAGTTTAAACATCAGTACCCTGAAAAATAGGGTAACGGATACCGGTGATATCAACGAGATTATACACACCGGGGCAGGACAGTCAACTTCTCAAATAGCCATCATCCGGAAAGGGGAAGCACTCAACTCTTTTTACGGTTATAAGACAGATGGTATCTGGCAATCTCAAGAAGAAATAACGACCTCGGGTACGAAAGATCCCGTGAAACCAGGAGATGTAAAATTTGTTGATATAAATGGAGACGGGGTCGTAAACACTTCTGATCGCGTAATTCTTGGAAAATCCATGCCGTCATTCACGATGGGATTGACGAATGTTTTCGAGTACAAGAATTTTCAATTAAACGTCTTTATTGACGCGGCTACCGGGTCAAAGATGCTTAACAACTCCAAGGTGGAAACATATTATCCCGTGAGCCACAGGCGTAATAGAATGGCAGAACCTTACTTGAACAGGTGGACCGAATCAAATCCATCTACTATTTATCCCTCGTTCGTGAATCCCGCGGGCCAAGGAAACAAGGCTGTTAGCGACTTAACAGTGGAAGATGCGTCCTATATTAGGCTTCAAACAGTTCAATTATCCTATCTTGTACCGTTAAAGAGTAGGAGAATATTTGAAAATATAAACCTGTTTGTCACGGGACAAAACTTGCATACTTGTACCAATTATACCGGCCAGGATCCCACCACTAACTCGCATGGTAACAGCAGCTTGAAAATCGACTTTAACTCGTACCCGGTCTATAGGACTTTGATGTTCGGTGTGGAATTGGGATTTTGATTAGAAGCTTATAAAACCTATATGTTTAAATAACTAAAATGCAAAAGTATGAAACTCAAATATTATATATCGACATTTATTATAAGTTCTTTCCTATTTGCCGGTTGTGCAGATATGTTGAAAGAAGATGTTTATTCACAATTGGATCCCGGCGCACTTTTTTCGTCGGTAAACGGGATAGAACGGGTGCTTTTTGCCGCGTATAGTGAAGCTCAGATTAATGGTGATTTTGGTGGAAATATCTGGTTTCAGGAAGAGTGGACATGCGACCAGTTTTGGGAAACAGGCGGTGCCGTTAATTTACAAGCTGTTGTAATGTTGGGATTTACTTGGGATGCTTCGTACCCAACACACTGGGGTAATCTATGGAATAACAGTTACAATGCCGTCCGTAATGCCAACCTTGTTCTGGAAAATATCGACAATGCTCCTGTTGAAGCAGCCCTAAAAGAGAGGTTAATTGCCGAAGCGCGATTCGTGAGGGCGAGTGCTTACTATATCCTTTATACCATGTGGGGGCCGGTTCCGCTCCGCCTGAACACTACCGACCCTCTTGAAATGGCACGTGCTACTGACGAGGAAATGAGAGCCTATTTCGAGAAGGAATTTACCGAGGTAGCAGATATACTTCCAGGTAGAAATGAGCCTAATTATCAATATGGACGTGCCACTAAAGGTGCTGCCTTGGGGTATCTGACTAAATATTATTTAAATACTAGGCAATGGCAAAAATGCGCCGATGTTGCAGAGGATTTAATCGAACTCAATCAATACGAGTTATGGCCTGATTACGCGACTTTATTTACAGTAGAAAATGAAAGGAACCAGAGAGAGTTTGTTTGGTTTTATACCTGTAGCCCTTTAGGGCCAGGTAATGAATTTATTAATGGCGCGTACCCCAACCAGTATAAATCCAAAGTAGATGGTTCTATGCCATTTTTGAATAATATGAGAAACTGGGCCCGTATGGACCGGTTAAGAGATTCTTTTTATAACTCCTTTGACTCGGCTGACAAGCGTACAGAAGTGATTATTAGCGAGTATATTAATACCAATGGTAATGTCGTGTCTTTACTGAACAACGACAATTGCCGATCGTTCAAGTACCCCCCTGATGTGAATGCGGTTGAGAATGCTCACGGAAATGATCTCGCGGTTATCCGTTACGCCGATATCCTGCTTTCAAGAGCAGAAGCATTGAACGAACTGAATGGGCCAACCCAGGAATCGCTAGACCTGATTCAGGAAGTACGTGACCGTGCAGGTTTAACCACCCCGTTGACCCTTTCCGACTACACGAAAGAGACATTACGGGACAGGATTTTAGACGAGAGAGGATGGGAGTTCTTTGGGGAGAAACTTCGTCGTCAGGACCTACTCCGGATGGATAAGTTTATTAGCTCCGCGAAAGAGAGAGGGATTTCACATGCAGCGGACTATCACAAGCTTTTCCCGATCCCGCAGACAGAGATTAATGCTAACCCGTTGTGTAAGCAAAACCCGGGGTACTCCTCGGACGATGAGAATTAATAAATATAATTACGATTGAATTCAAAACCAGTATTTTTATGATAAAAAAATCAATCTATACAACGGCGGTAACAGGTCTTTCCGTTTGTTCACTATTTGGGCAACAAGCGGAAAGACCCAACCTCGTGCTATTCATGTCGGATGATTGCACCTATTACGATATCGGTTGTTATGGAAGCAGTGATTCTAAAACTCCGCACATCGACAATTTTGCCGCGGAGGGGATGCTGTTCTCGAAAGCTTACCAGGCATCGCCGATGAGTTCACCCACCCGTCATAATTTGATGACCGGTTTATGGCCGGTAAAGACGGGGGCGTATCCTAATCATACATCGGCAAAAGAGGGAACGCTAAGTATAGTGCATCATTTGAGGCCAGCCGGCTATAGAGTAGCGCTGATCGGGAAGTCGCATGTTGAGCCTTCGTCCGTGTTTGATTGGGACCTGTATGCAAATACCGTTGAAGGGGGCGAGTTGGATTATGATGCCATCGATGCTTTCATCCGTGAATGTAAAGCAGAGAATGTTCCATTTTGTTTGTTTGTTATGTCGAGGCAACCCCACACGCCGTGGAACAAGGGAGATGCCGATTTATTCGACCCGGAGACCATTCAATTACCACCGTTTTACGTGGATATCCCTGAAACAAGAAAGAGATTTAGTGCTTATCTAGCAGAGATTAATTACATGGATAGCGAGTTTGGACGGTTATTGACGGTTTTGGATAAACAACGGGTAAAAGATAACTCGGCAGTTGTTTTCTTAAGTGAACAGGGGAACAGTTTGCCCTTTGCCAAATGGACTCTCTACGAATCGGGGGTAAAATCAGCATGTATCGTCCGATGGCCAGGTGTTGTCCGGCCCAATACAACTTCTGATGCTATTGTTGAATACGTGGATATTGTTCCTACCTTCCTTGAGATGGCTGGAGCAGAACCACGTGCTGAACTTGACGGGAAGAGTTTCTTGGGGGTTTTAGCCGGGAAGGAGGAAGAACATAAAGAATACACGTTCTCCTTGCAAACTACTCGTGGAATTTACAGTGGCAGTGAACATTACGGGATCCGATCCGTGGCTAATAAGAAATATCGTTATATTGTAAACCTTACACCGGATGTCAAATTCCAAAATACCGAGAGCGAGGGAAAACTATTCAAGCAATGGAAAGAAGTCGCCGAGACCGATCCGATTGCTGCCTTGATAACCCACAAGTACCAGTACAGGCCCGCCATCGAGCTTTACGATATAGAAAACGATCGGTATTGCTTGAATAATATTGCTGGCTTGCCGGAAAATACCGCTATTATAGAAAGATTAGACAAGGTATTGAGGCAATGGATGGAAGAGTGTGGTGATGAAGGCCAGCCCACGGAGATGAAAGCTACCGAGCACCAGTTCAGAAATGCCCGGGGACAGATAGGAGAAATATTTTAATCCCGCGTAATAATTTGGATATAATATGAAAAAAATATCAGCTGTTACCATAGCCACTACACTCACGATGAGTGTAGTGGCACAAAGGCCGAATATCATTTTAATCATGTCGGATGATATGGGGTATTCAGACCTTGGATGTTACGGGGGAGAGATTGATACGCCGAACCTGGATGCATTGGCCGGGAAAGGGATACGGTTCACGCAGTTTTATAACTCGGGAAGGAGTTGCCCTACCCGGGCATCTCTAATGACCGGGCTCCACCCGCACCAAACAGGAATAGGACATATGACCAATGATCCGGAGAACCCGGTTGCTTTTGATATCAATCTTCCCGGTTATCGCGGCTTCTTGAACAGGAACAGCGTGACGATTGCCGAGGTACTGAAAGAAGCCGGGTACACCACCTTGATGACCGGGAAATGGCATCTTGGTATGCACAAACAGGAGCGATGGCCTCTGCAACGTGGGTTCGACCGGTTTTACGGGATATTGGCGGGAGCGAGTAATTTTTTCAAGCCGGTGCACCCGAGGGGTATCACTCTCGATAACCAAGCAATAGAGATTGATGATCCCGATTACTATACTACCGATGCTTTTACCGATTACGCTATTCATTTCATTCAAGAAGCTCGGGAAAAAGATAGCGAGCAACCTTTTTTCCTCTACTTGGCCTACAACGCGCCGCATTGGCCGTTGCAGGCTCCCCCTGAAGTGGTGGATAAATACAAAGGTAAATACATGGAGGGATGGAGTGCGTTGAGGAAGGAACGATTTCAACGAATGACGGATATGGGCTTGATAGAATCCGGCAACATCTTCTCCCCGGATGATTCGAGAAGTTGGGATAGCCTCGATGAGGAAAAGAAAAAAGAGATGGACTTACGTATGGCGATCTACGCTGCCCAGGTTGAGCAGATGGATACCAATATTGGAAAGCTCATGGAATACTTGGAATCGAGCGATTTAACAGAGAACACGTTCATTATATTCCTCAATGACAATGGAGCTTGTGCCGAAGGGGGAATGTTAGGAGGAGGCCCGACTGCTCAACTGGAGACAGAAGAAGGTTATTTTCTCACGTATGGACAGGCATGGGCTAACGCGTCCAATACCCCGTTGAGGAGCTACAAACATTGGATGCATGAAGGTGGAATAGCCACCCCGTGTATCGTTTCATGGCCCAGTGGTATTCCATCTGATAACGAAGGAAGTATCCTCAGGCAATATGGGTTCCTGCCCGATATCATGGCAACTTGCGTGGATTTAGCAGGAGCCAAGTATCCAAAGAGATACAAAGGGAATAAAATCTATCCATTGCAAGGAAAGAGCTTTGTTAACCAGCTAAAAGGAATAGATAAACCCATCCATAAAGAAGCTGTCTTCTGGGAGCACGAAGGGAACAGGGCTGTTCGATTGGGAGATTACAAGCTGGTGATGGCATGGGATAATGACAATCCCGAGAACTGGGAGTTATATAATGTACGGAAAGATAGGACGGAGATGCGTGATCTTTCTAACCAGATGCCAAGCAAGGTGCAAAAAATGAAAAAGATGTGGCACGATTGGGCAAAAAAATCCATGGTGGAAGCAGATTGGTCTAAAGTTCAGGAACTGGAAAGAGCCCGGAGAAGGAATAATTAGGAAACAATTCGAGGGGAGTTCAAAACATACTTGAAATATTATGCTATGAGATTAAAAATTGTATCAAGATTTTTCTTGTCGATGCTGTTCATGGTATCGCTCTTTAGGATAAATGCCCAGATACCCGAGCCGATGACGAGAGCGGAAATAGAGTCTGGTCTTCGATCGCGTGACCGTGCTCTTTACATTAAAAAACATTGGATACGGGATCCCTATATCATCTACGCGCCCGATGGCTTTTATTATTTAACCGGTACCACGCCGAACCCCGGAGATCCTCGGGAGGCAGGTGACCCGTATAATAAAGGTCTTTTTGAAGGGAGTATTGTTGGTTCAACGGTCCAAGTGTGGCGTAGCCGGGATCTTGTAGACTGGGAGTACCAGGGAGCTCCTTTCACGATAAAAGATATCTACCATTACGGTAGTCCCGAGAGAGAAAAAATCAAGAGTCGAAACAAAAATTTCATCTGGGCACCGGAACTTCATTGGGATAGCGACTTGAATCGATGGATACTGGTACACTGCCCTTTTGTAAATAGTAGTTTTGCCCTTTCCGAGGGGAGTAGTATAGAAGCGCCTTGGACCCATAGCATGGGAGAGAATTTTGATAAGAAGCATGATCCCTCTTTATTCAGGGATGATGACGGAGCGTGGTATGCTATTTGGGGAAACGCGTTCGTGGCAAAGATTAGCCCTGATTTAACACATTTTGTCTCTGAACCTGTATTTATAGAACCTTCGGGGAGCCGGCCGGATCCGGCCAAGCCCGGGGAGACCATAAGTCGTATTGGTCACGAGGGATGTACCATAAAAAAAATAGGTGACAAGTATGTTTTATTTGGAACCGCTTGGTCGACCGATACAGGTAGGAAAGGGTCTTATAACCTCTACTATACCGTGGCAGATCATATCGAAGGTCCCTATGGGCCAAGACAGTTCGCGGGTAGGTTTATCGGACATGGAACTCCTTTTCAGACGACGGATGGTAAATGGTGGTGCACTGCATTCTTTAATGGAGATATTCCACCGGTAAATGCTGAAGGGATTCAGGATAGGAATCTCTCGGAAACGGCACATACAATTAACCAGCAAGGCACAACCATCGTACCAATGGAAGTAAAGTTTCTTGAAAACGGGGAACTTTATATCCGCGCGAAAGACCCGGCGTATGCTGTTCCCGGGCCAGATGAAAACCAGGAATTTTAAGGAAATGAGAAGGATTGATATCGCTTTAATAGCGTTGACGGGTTATTCAGTTAACGTGTTTTCGTTGTATCCCGGAACTGTAACTGAAGACAACGACCGGCCTAATATTATATTTATTTTGGCCGATGATATGGGATACGGCGATATTCGTAGTTTCAATCCCGCGTCGGCAATACCCACCCCGAACCTTGATAGGTTAGCGGATGAAGGAATGAAGTTCACGGAATAGAGAGGCTAACTCTCCCCGTGGCTATTTCTGGCGTGGCGGCAAAGCGTCCCGAAGCTTTTCTATAAATGATTGCCTTGAGCACTTCACCGGAAAAGCGAAAGATTATATATGGTTCATTTGCCATCAGACAAGGAAACTGGAAACTGATTAATTGTAGCGGAAGTGGGGGATGGTCTGCGGCTGAAGATGAAACACTCCCCCCGTGCAACTTTATAATATGGAGACAGACCCGGAAGAGGAAAATAATCTGTATGATATCTATCCGCGAAAAGTTGAAGAATTGAAAAAATTGCTACCCTTGATAGTCCAATAAAAGAAATATAAGGTGCTTTATAATTGTTAATTTTATTTTATTTGCCTTGTTTTTAGCCTGTTATAATTCGAAAGGAAATCTGATACAATTTTGATAATTTATGAGATGATAGTCGCGTTTGATCAGGGAACTTGTCTCTTTCTTTGACATATATTAATTAGTTGTAGCTATCTGTTATTCGTGTGAAGTGAGAGAGGTGCGTTTCTAGTTTGACTTTAAGTTGTAGTGGATAGAGGGCTCATCGGGAATTAATTAAAGTTCGGGCAAAAAATACTTGACATCTGGTAAATTAAATAAATGATAATATCTATTGATAATTTGATTTGAGTGTGGACAAACAGCCCTGTTTTCGAGAAATAATAATGAACGTGAAGGTATGTATATCTTCCGGGTCGATTTAATATCTTGTTTTTTAAAATTTAGTATATGATTAAAAGAACTGTGGTTAAAAGTAAAGTGTGGATAAGTCTTTCCACGTTACTGGTCGTGCTTATATGCTTCACCGGTTGCGAGTAAGAAGCGTC
>Ga0265293_10011218_pt1 | contig 12252 bp, 12 predicted proteins | sample Munlanlewell138R_FD_192505 | JGI IMG/M metagenome (GOLD analysis project Ga0265293, IMG submission 192505) | Leachate microbial communities from a municipal landfill in Southern Ontario, Canada - Leachate well 138R | ecosystem: Engineered > Solid waste > Landfill > Unclassified | place: Canada... | reverse complement strand
CACCAAGCAGTAAATCGCCCTTCACGCTCAGAGAGGAAGATTTTAGTATTATAAGCATCACTTAAAAGCGACTCCTGTAACACTTCCCTCTTAGGACCATCCGCAATAATTCGTCCCTCTTTCATAAGCACAACTCGCTCAATTTCAGGAATAATCTCTGATAAATCATGGGTAACTAAAATTATCGTCCTATTTTCATGGGCAAAGCGCTCCAACGCCTGACGATAATCCCTTTTAGCTGGTAAATCCAAATTAGAAACAGCCTCATCAAGTAACATAACCTCTGGATCGTGCACGGTAGCTCTAGCTAACAACACCCGGCGAGCTTCACCCGAGGAGAGGGTTCGCATTGGTTTATCAGCAAGATGGAGCACCCCTTGCTCTTCTAAGCGCCTATTGGCTTGCTCAACCATCTCAGGGAGTACTTGGTGGTGGAAGTCTAAGCCAATGCTACTGAAGAAACCAGAAAGGACGATATGGCGAACAGCATAACTAGTTGTGCACATAAATTGTAACGACTGGGAGACGATCCCCATCCGCTTTCTTAGTTCCAACACCTTCCAACGCGACTGTCCAAAGAGGATCCTTTGGCTGTTTTCGGCCCACAGCGGATGGACCTCTTGACTGATTACCTGAACCAAAGTTGACTTACCCGCCCCATTGGCTCCAATGATGGCCGTGTGCTCGCCCCTATTAATAGTAAGGGAAACATCATCTAGGATGAAAGTTCCTGAACGCCTCACACTAATGTTCTGTAGCATAATAATAGGTGCAGTTGACATAAAAAAACCTCCGCTAACCCAGCATATGGATAGTGAAGGTTTCTTGCAATAGCTTAATTATGTGTTAGGCAAACGCTGCGTTTTCGCTGGCAACCATGTGCTCTTCAATTCTTTTCTTAAGAGACGTCAAGTTTACTAATACCAGCGCCACAGCTAAATCTGTTTGCCCATTTTGGAGCGCTTCGGCAATATATTGATATTCTCGTACCTTTTTTTCAAATTCTTCGAATGTAACCGCTGCATAAGAAAGGCTTTCATCCAATAGCGGTGAAAGGTTCTCATAAATTGCATCTAATATAATATTGTCATTAGAACGAACTAAGATCTTATGATAAGCACTCTCATGCTTTCTAAACTCTTCAATTGCACGTTGCTCATGGCGCAAAATACCCTGCAAAGATTGCTCCATCAACGTTGCTGTATTACGTAATTCTCGCACAACTTCTTTGCGGCGTGGATTACGAGAGAAATCACGGGCAGCAGAAACTTCAACACTGGTGCGCACCTGCACTAGATCCAATAATAACTTAGCATCAGTTGAACCACTACGTAAAATTGAATCTGTCAGAGACTCTACAAACTGATCTAAATTATTACACTTCACACAAGCGCGACGCCCCTGACTTACTGTAAGCAGCCCCTTAGCCTCTAGTTGCTTAAACGCTTCCCTAATCGAGCGGGAACTCGCACCAAACCTATCAGCTAACTCTTGCTGAGAAGGCAACAATTGCCCCGCAATTAACTGTTTAGTGAGAATAAGCTCTTCTAAATAGTTGGCTATTCTCTCTGACTTCGTTCTCCCTGGGAGATTTTGCTGTGGAATCCTTTCTATAATATTCAATTTGTTTAATCCCTTCTTTAACTTACTTATGACAGACATTATCTATGTGTTGACATAAGTAAACGTAGTTTTTCATAAGAAGTGTACTATAAGAGAAGGATTTTGGCAAGTACTACTGATTAAACTTTGTCTAATGACATGAGTTAGGTTAGGAGTGTGTCACTTGTATAGGCTAAGCAACACACTCTTTTCCCTTTATATTATAATTTAGTTGTTTCTAGTTTCCCCTTAATAGCAGTCAAATGGACCAATGCTAACGCAACCGCTAAGTCGGTCTGACCCTGTTCCAGCGCCTCAACCAAGTAGCGGTGTTCTCGGGTACTCTTCTCTAACTCGCTATACGTATTGGTAATTCGGTCCATACTTGTATAGAGTAACGGAGAAAGATTTTCATAAATTGCCGTAAGAATTACATTATCGTTGGAATCAATCAGGGTTTTGTGGAAATTAAAATCGTGTCCATTCCACTGAGATAACGCATCTCCGTCATTAGCCTCTAAGCGTGGTAAAAGCTCTTCCATTTTAGTAGTCAGATTATCTAAGGAACGAACTAGCATACTACGTTGATCGCTTCGTGAAAGCTCCCTCGTTGCTGAAACCTCAACCGTGGTCCTGACCTGCATAAGATCTAATAACAACTTTCTATCGGTCGTATGATTGCTAATCAGCGTTGAAGATAGTGAAGCTACAAACTGTTCTAAATTATTTGATTTAACTACAGCCCTTTTTCCTTGGCTAATCTCAAGTAGCCCCTTGGCTTCCAATTGCTTAAATGCTTCTCTTATAGAACGAGAGCTTGCATTAAAATTCTTAGCCAACTCCTGCTGGGAGGGTAACGGCTGCCCCGCTTCATATACTTTACCGAGAATCATCTCTTCTATCTGTCGTGCAATCTGTGAAGATTTAGTTTCTGAACTAAATGATGTAATCATAACACTACCTACCTTTATTACTCTCCTTATAGTGTCATATTTTTGCGCAAAAGGATATATACAAAGAAATTCTGAGCCTTTATCTATAAGGGAGTCATATCTTTTGACATAAGAACTCGTTTTAAGAAGGGTTTAAAAATATAATACCCTTTTTCCTCTACCATTATAGTACTACAATAAAAGATTAAAGGCTAGCGAAAATAGAGTAATTCTATTAACACATAAGTTTAATTTCAATAAGAAATTGAAAACTACCTACTATGAAAAATTTTTCTCTATGACTAACTATTGACATAAGTAACTCTACTTGCTATATTTTTCACATGAATAAGATAGAAACACACCGCCAACAATTTCCTCATCGTAGAAAAAAAACCTTCCTTTGTCTCCTTGTTTTTCTATTTGGCGCCCTTTTTGAAGTATTCTCCCTCGCAGGACCCGTAGAACTGATCCTTAATACCGTGATTCCTTCAACCAGTGAATTTATGATTTTAGAACCATCTCCGGTAGAACTGACTCTCGGAACCCCCAAAACAGTGGGGTATACCTACAATGGAAATAGTCTAATCTACCTCACGATCACAAGCTCAAACCCTTCAAGTTCAAACCAGATGCGGATGAAACATACCGAACTTGCTTATTACATCCCCTATACCATGACCCTTGATTATGATGGCATGGGCTCCGAAGGACAGACCCCGGTTTACAATAACTTCAAAAGGTTATTGGGTGGCTTTAATGATGGTTACGATCTTACAGGAACTTTTGTTATCACAACCGCTGGTAGTGAAAATTATCTCGAAGGAGATTACGCTGACACTATCACCTTCACCCTTACCACTAATTAAGAGCGGGAAAAACGCTCTTTTAACCAATCAAACCACCGCTTTAGGCGACCTTGTCTAAAGCGATGCTTAAAATCCCTAGTTGCTTTCTCTATGGAAACTTCCTTTTCTCTACCATGTTTGAGATTATCCCAATGACGCACTAACCAGAGATAGAGGTCGCCATAGGTCTTACCAGGAAAAGAACGTAATACATGATCTTCCCTCATCTGTATTATGAGGGGTATAAAAACATTCTTGTACCAAGATTTGGCCGCTTCTTCAAAAGGGATCTCTTTTTCTATGTTCTCATTAATATAATATTTATGGACTAGAATATGATTAACAATTTCGGGATACATCCCAGGTGAAGAGAATTTTACTAGTTCCATATCCATAAAACTATCGAAGCCATATTCTTCTATAAAACGCTCTCGCTCATAGGAAACCACCCGCTTAATTAATTGTTGACGAGTCATCCCTGGTTCTAATGTAATTTGAGAATCCAGCTCGACAACTTCAGCATCGATGAATTCGATTCCTTGAGTTTTAGCCACTGAAACACGGTGATTGCCATCCCGCACAAAATAATAATCGCCCAGCTTGTACACGCTTATGGGAGGCAGTGTTACGTTTTGGAGATGGGCCTCATCGACGCTCTGCCAGCGAGAACGAAGCATATCTTTACGTGGATAAAAAGCTAGCGTAAAATCATGATAACGCCCTTCACTTCCAATAATATTTTCAACCGGGATCGGCATAATACCACGATACGTTTCCACCCGTGGCTTGAGCAGTTTCGTTACCTCATAGAAAGATAAAAGCTCGTTGTTTTTCCACTGGAGTGTTGAAAGCAACTCTTGCATGCGTCCTTTGGCACGAGCTTTAGAAAAATTTTCCCGACTAGTAAAACTAGACCTTCTCATACATATTAATCCTTCTCCAGCACATAACTGCCGTATACATTAATAACATCTGTCTCATGATAGCGAATTATGCGAGGTACGTTTAAATCAATCAGATGGACATGTCCATGGAGTAAATACCCAGGTTTAAACTTACGCATAAACCACAGAAAAGCTTTAAAACCAGTATGACAGCGATCCTCACCATCTCCAATACCGCGCGGGGGCGCATGGGTAACTAGAATATCGAGAAATCGCCCGTAGCGAATCTTATTATATAATAATTTCGGGATCATTTTTAAAATGCGTCCGTACATCTCAAATTCAGTGAATTGGTGGTCGCCATGATTGTAACGCATCGAACCACCTAAACCAGCTAATAATAAACCAGTAGTACCATCGCGCATAACTTTCCCTTCTAAACACTCCCCCCCTATACCCCAACTCAAGCGGTGAGCTTCATTTTTAAACTCGAGCGAAGCCTCAGACCAAGAACACTTTTTAAACTTAGCCATATCTTCAGTATGATGGTTTCCAAAAATGAAATAGAAAGGTTTATTGAGCGAAGAGACTATAAATTCATAATATCTAAGGGGCAGATCACCAGCAGATAACACCAAATCTACAGATCCATAACGTTCAGCGACATTCACTGAGTAAACTAAAGGATCTTTTGCATCAGCAATACAGAGAATTTTCATAGTCACATCATACCATATCCGCCATCGGCTGTAACTATCTCACCTGTCATTGCTTTTGATCCTGCAGAGCATAAGAAACATACAATAGTTGCAATCTCTTCTGGCTTAATTAGTTGGTGCAAAGCCGCCCGCTGTTCATACGCTTCAACTAAATCAGGAGCGTGTTCTCGCAACTTTATGGCATCGATTAACCCCGGAGCAACGGCATTAACCCGCACGCCAAGCGGCGCATACTCTTTAGCTAAAGAACGCGTATAAGAGGCCACAGCACCTTTTGAAGCATCATAGTGGGCCGTTCCACCAAAGCCAGGCCTAAAGGCATTAATGCTACTAATATTGACAACACACCCCTTAGTTTCTGCTAAAAGCGGTAATGTTAAGCGACATACCCGCCAAATCCCTTTAACGTTTATATCCATTACCGCATCCCAAGCATCTTCTGTAAGATCAGCTTGTGTTGAATTGGTAAAGATTCCTGCGTTATTAATAACGAAGTCGAGAGAACCAAATTGAGCTTTACAAGCCTCAATTGAAGCCTCTAGTACCTGTTCATCGCGAACATCACCTAACAGGGCAATCGCCTCAACACCATCTAAACATGCTAGACGTTCGGCTAATTGTTCAGTTCTACTTTGAGACGTAAGAGAGCCATATAACAGCGCAACCGAAACCCCTTGCAGTGCTAAGGCCGTAGCTATGGCACCACCAAGGTTACCTGAAGCACCGGTTACTAAAGCTTTCTTTCCCCGTAATGCAAAATCCATACCTTCTCCTAAGGAGCTAGAAAATCCTCCAATTGGGGATATTTTTCAATGAATGATGCCTCAGCAAGGGTAAAATCGCCCTCATCATAAGCTGGACTCATAATTACAGAGCACAAGGCAAAATCCCCTTCTCGTAACTTGGTCCCTTGCCAGCATCCGGGTAAAATTATTGAGATTGGTTCTAGGTTCTTGCCAAAACCTACTAACCGCTTTTCCCATGTTCCCGACGGATGGACAATAACTTGCTCTAACGACCCCCCCGCAACCCATGTCCAAACTTCAGAGCCCACCAGCTTGTGTAAAGCTGAAAAGGAATCAGGGGTAATCAGATAATAAATAACAGAGAATAACGGCAGGTGTTCCTTTGCAAAAGGCCCCAATGTTGTTGTAGGAACCTTATGAGGATCAAGGTAGATTTGTTTAAAAAAGCCCCCTTCGTTTGGCAATGGCTTTAAATCAAATTTCTCAATGACCTCTTGAGCTGTCATACAGGCCAAACCTCAACTATGGCTTGTACTAAAGCTGAAAAAGAGGATTTAACCCGTAACCCAGTCTCTAACACCTCAGCATGGTTCAAAGGTTGGTCAAGAATCCCGGCTGCCATATTAGTCAAACATGAGATGCCCAACACGTTCATACCAGCATGACGGGCAGCAATAACCTCTGGCACTGTCGACATTCCCACTGCATCAGCTCCGCACAAACGGGCAAACCGTACTTCAGCAGGAGTTTCGAAAGAGGGTCCGGTAAAGAGTTGATACACCCCTTCTCTAAGGGTGAGGCCAAGTTTTTTCGCTTGTGCACGAGCCAATACTCTTAGAGATTTAGTATAGGCATCGCTCATATCAAAGAAACGCTCCCCAAGCGCATCAAGATTTGGGCCACGAAGAGGGTTATCGCCAATTAATTTAAGGTGATCGCTAATGAGCATCAGGTCACCAGCCTGCCATTGGGCATTTACACAGCCAGCCGCATTAGTGACTAACAAGTTTTCAATTCCTAACATGTGCATCATTTGGACCGGGAAGACAACCGTAGCCATCCCATACCCTTCATAGTAGTGAAAGCGCCCCTGCATCACTAAGACCCGCTTGCCCCCCAACTGCCCAGCTACTAAACGCCCGGCATGCCCTTTTACCGTAGAGGTGGGAAAATGGGGAATATCGGCATAGGGAACTGCTACAGCATCCTCTAATTCATCAGCCAGAGCTCCTAACCCAGAACCTAAAATCATACCAATAGCAACCGGTTCTGGACCAATTTGCCCCTTTACATATTCACTAGCTTCTTGCAAGCGTTCCATCACAGTACTGATACCCACACAATCCTCCTTTCCTAAAGCTAAAAAGGTTCACCAATAGCCTTTGGTGCAGCCGATCTTTTTGAGAAAGCTACTAAAGCTAACAAAGTTACGACGTAGGGAAATACTTTAAATATTACCGGGGGAATAATCCCCAGTTGCGGAATAACTTGAGACACGTTGGCAATGGTAGTTGCTGTTCCAAAGAAAAAGGTTGCCCCCAAAATTCCAAGGGGTTTCCATTGCCCAAAAATCAAAGCAGCAATCGACAAGAACCCCAATCCAGCTACTGTTCCATTAAATTCACCTGAGTAGGTAATTAAGATTATTCCACCACCTAACCCGGCTAAAGCTCCCGACATACCAACTCCAAAATAGCGCATTTTGTAAACATTAACTCCCGCCGAGGCTACAGCCGAGGGATGCTCTCCACAAGCCCGTAAACGAAGCCCAAAAGAGGTCTTATACAAGAGAAACCACGAAGCACCCCAGACGATCAATGCTACCCAAGTACTCCAATAGGTTTGGGTGAAAAATAAAGTTCCAATACCCGGAATTTTGGACAACACCGGAATATCTTTGCGAATTATTCCTAGCATGATGCGTACATTACCACTTCCGGCAATCGTACGAGCTAAATAGACGGTAATAGCACTAGCTAACATATTAATAGCAGTACCGCTAATAACCTGATCGGCCTTAAGATTAATTGAAGCAAAAGCGTGTAACATAGAAAAGATAGCTCCTGCAATAACCCCAACCAACAAACCCAATGGCAAAGCTAAAGCATAAGAAGACTGCTCAGTAAAACGGATGGTTAAAGCCGAGGCAAAATAACCAACTAACATTAATCCCTCTAAACCGAGGTTAGTAACACCACTGCGCTCGCTATACAAGCCTCCTAAAGCTGTCACCAATAACGGAATGGTATAGGCAATCGCATAGGGGAGGATCAAACGGGCTAGATGATTCATGGAAAGTAAAGCCAATAACACTAAGGCTAAAAGAATATAGATGCCAATCCAAAGAGGACTAGTAAAAATATATTTTTTTCTTTTATCATTCATGACTCACCCCCTCACCATCGGCCTGCTCCTGATTTTGTAAGGCTTTGGCCTTAGAGCGTCGACCAACAGCATCCCAAAAGCGCTTAAAGAGTACACTCGTGGCAGTAAAATAGATGATCGTAGCTATGATGGTATCAGCTATCTCAGGAGGGATTTCAGTCATAGCGTTCATAAACCCTTTTCCCGATTGCAATATCCCAAAGAAGAAGGCTGAAAATAGTACTCCGATAGGATTACTAGCTCCCAGAAGGGCTACCGCAATACCGTCAAATCCCATTTGGGGTAAAACTCCTATCTGGATATTACGCGAGTATCCGGTGTAGTAGGTCATACCGGCTAGGCCAGCCAGACCACCTGCGATCATCATGGAAATGATGACATTTCGATTAACCTTGATTCCAGCGTATTCAGCACAGAAACGATTGGATCCAACAGCTTTTAATTCAAATCCTAATGTCGTTTTATCGAGAATGAATTTAAGGATAAAAACTGCAGCAATAGCCACAAAAATACCTACATTTATGTAGCCTCCTCCAAAAATCTTGGATAACCAAGGCGATCTCAGAGTTTGTGAAATTGCAATTGAACGCGATTCGGTCTCCAAAGAAGGTGCTTTTAAGTAGATTGGAACAAAATAATAGACCGACCAATAGGCAATCCAGTTCATCATAATCGTAGCAACAACTTCATGCACGTTGAACTTAGCCTTCAAAAAACCAGGGATAATTCCCCACGCAGCTCCTCCTAAAAAGGCAGCAGTAATAATTACCACTAAATACAGTGGACGGGGAAGAAATACATAATGGGCTACCAGAGTTGCACACAACCCTCCCACCAACATTTGCCCAGAAGCTCCAATGTTAAACAGTCCGGTTTTGAAGGCAAAAGCCACTGAGAGTCCGACCAACATGAGGGTAATGGCGGTCGCTATGGTGTTACCAATGCGCTCCATACTCATCAAGCCGCCCCGGAATAAATAATAAAATCCCGTAAAAGGGTTACTGCCAATGGCTAGCATTAACAGTCCACCAGCTATCAAACCAAGAATTACAGCAGAGACTGCGATGAGAAAAGCATTGCTCTTTATGCGCACTTTCATAAGGCAGCCTCCTTGATCTTCACTCCGGCCATCATAAGACCGACCTCTTCTTCATTCGTCGCGCTTGTTTGAACGATATCGATCAACTCACCACTGTTCATGACCGCAATCCGATCTGAAAGATTAAAAACCTCATCCAGTTCAAAAGAGACCAGTAAAACAGCTTTGCCTTTATCGCGATGTTCAACTAACCGTTTATGAATATACTCTATCGCCCCTACATCCAAGCCTCGCGTTGGTTGAACTGCAATTATGATGTCTGGACCTAGAGCCATTTCACGACCTACGATGGCTTTTTGCTGGTTTCCTCCTGAAAGTTTACCAGCATGCGAGAAAATCCCCTCTCCCGAGCGAACATCAAATGCATCACAGATATCTTGGGCATGTTCATCAATCACACTCTGATTCAATACTCCACGATGACTAAAAGGTTCCCTATAATATTCTTTAATAACCATATTGGTACTGAGTGACGAATTCATAACTAATCCACGTTTTTGCCGATCCTCAGGAATATGGCCTAAACCAGCTTCATTGCGTTCTCTGATTGAAGAGTTGGTAATCTCTTTCCCATTAATCCAAACAGAACCAGAGACTATCGCCCGTAACCCGGTAATAGCTTCAACTAACTCGGACTGCCCGTTTCCGTCAACTCCTGCAATTCCCACGATCTCTCCAGAGTGGACTTGTAAGGAAAAATCCTTGACTGCTGGCAATTTTTTCACATTTTGCACATTGAGGTTTTTAACTTCTAATATAGGAGCGCCAGTGTGCATTTCTTCCTTGGCAACTGTAAAGTTTACCGGTCGTCCAACCATCATTGCGGCCATCTTGGCTTGAGAGGTGGAAGCCACATCTACTACAGCGACCAGCTTCCCTTTTCTAATAATGGTACATCGGTCGGCAACAGATTTTATCTCATTTAATTTGTGGGTAATAAGAATAATTGACTTTCCCTCTTTAATCATGTTCCTCATAATCTGCATGAGTTCATCTATTTCTTGAGGGGTGAGGACCGAAGTGGGTTCATCAAAGATAAGGATTTCTGCATCACGGTAGAGCATTTTGAGGATCTCTACCCGTTGTTGCATCCCAACTGTGATATCTTCAATAAGTGCACTAGGATTAATACTCAATCCGTACTGCTCTGATAAAGCTTTAATTTTCTTACCAGCTTCTTTGCGGTTAAGGACGAAACCGCCCTCTTTACCTAGGATAATATTTTCTGTAACGGAAAAATTTTGGACCAACTGAAAGTGTTGATGGACCATACCTATGCCTAAATCAGAGGCATCGTTAGGCGAGGCGATACGCACCTCTTTGCCCCGTACTTTGATAATTCCTCGATCGGGGTGGTAGAGCCCAAATAAGATACTCATCAAAGTCGATTTGCCAGCTCCATTTTCCCCAAGGATGGCATGAATTTCACCTTTTTCAACCTGTAACGTAATATCATCGTTTGCAACGATACCAGGAAATTCTTTACGAATATTCAACATTTCTATAACATGACTCATTGGGCATCCGCCTCCTTGAGGGCACGGAATGTTCCGTACATTAATACTACCTAGTTTTATGAAGAGCCGCCCTCAGGCGGCCCTTGTGTAGTCGTTATAAAAGATACGCCCTACTTACTTGAACAAACCACCATCTGGAGAATCAGCAACAACTATTTCTCCACTCTTGAGCTTACTATACATTTCCTTCACTTTTGCCTCAACATCGGCAGAAAGATTCGGGTTCTCTAAAGGAATACCAATGCCATCATTAGTAGCATCAAGATGGAGGATCTCTCCACCTGGGAAAGTTCCCGCTAATTCATGCACAATCATGTCGTAAGAAGCACGATCAAGATACTTCATAGCACTGGTTAAGATAATAGATTTCCCACTTGGAAGAACCCCTTCAGGATATTGGTCAACATCGACACCAACAATCCAGACATCCTTACCTGCTGTAACTCGGTTTTTGGCTTCGTTAATAGCTCCAACGCCAACACCTCCAGCCGCAGCAAAAATTACATTTACACCCCGGTCATACATCGTTGCAGCAAGTTGTTGACCAGCAGCGATGTTATCGAAAGTACCTTGGTAGAGGAAGTTTTGTGAATTCATCGTAATGTTTGTTCCCAAGTTTGCATTGGCATACTTGAGCCCTTGCTGCCAACCCCAGTTAAACTTCTGAACTGCCGGAACTTCCATACCACCGATAAATCCAAAACTACCTTTCTTCATTTGCAATGCGGCTGCTATTCCAGCGAGGAAACCTGATTCATGCTCAGCCCAATAGACACCAACAACGTTGGGTTCAATGCGGAATTCAGAATAATCAGCTGAGTGAGGCTCACCATCGAGAATGACGAACTTAGCATCAGGATACTTATCCTGCGCTTCAAAAATTGTAGTTTCAAACTTAAATCCAGGGGTAATAATAAACTTGTAGCCAGCATCGTAGAGGTTGCCAATTTCTTTCAAATAATCAGCCTCTGTGGTCCCTGACGGTTTAAGATACTTAGCTTCAACCAACCCTTCAGCTTGAGCCTTCAAGATACCTTCCCAAGTACCTTGGTTAAAGGACTTGTCATCAATGGTTCCAGCATCGGTAACCATTCCAACTTTTAATAACTTTTTTCCCTTGTCTGCTTGGCCTTGTGCAAAAACCACACTACCGAGCAACAACAGTACGCAAAGAACAACAATACCCTTCTTCATGCGAACGCTCCTTATCATTTAATATGATAACCATATTCTAGCCCCCCTCAGGGGCTATGTCAAATTAAACCGCAAGTCAAGCAAAAAAAATTCTTTATACAAAACTTTTATATATAACAAAAAACATTTTAGTTATTGTGGTAACAAAATTTTCAGTCAATAACGGAAAGTAGAGGTTGATCAAAAGAAACCGGTCGCAAGTTATCTGACAAGACCTTTGTCATGTAATTTCTATCTAAATCGAACTCATACACCAAACGGACTAAGAGATCTTCAGGAATCATATTTTGTTCAAAGAAGAGGTACATAAGAGCCTTCTCAGCTAT
>Ga0265293_10011217_pt1 | contig 12253 bp, 10 predicted proteins | sample Munlanlewell138R_FD_192505 | JGI IMG/M metagenome (GOLD analysis project Ga0265293, IMG submission 192505) | Leachate microbial communities from a municipal landfill in Southern Ontario, Canada - Leachate well 138R | ecosystem: Engineered > Solid waste > Landfill > Unclassified | place: Canada... | reverse complement strand
TGCTTTTAAAGAACAAATTGAGGATCCTGAAAACAATCCTTTTCCCACTCCTTCCGGCAAGATAGAGATTTTTTCGAAAGATCTTTACGATATGGGGAATCCTGAGGAAATACCCGCGGTACCAAAGTACATTGACAGCTGGGAGGGGCCAAATGATCCATTAAAAGAGAAATACCCCTTGCAATGTATAGGTTGGCATGTGAAAAGGCGAATTCATTCCACTCACGATACCACGCCTTGGCTAGAGGAAGTTGAGCCTCAGTCTATTTGGATTAATTCCCAAGATGCTAAGGCGAGGGGGATTAATAATGGGGATAAGGTGAAGGTCTATAACGACCGAGGTGTAATGGAAATACCCGCAACAGTCACTGTGCGCATTATGCCCGGGGTAGTTGCCATACCTCAGGGTGCTTGGTGGACTCCGGATAGCAGAGGTGTTGATATCAGAGGAAATATTAACACGATCACAAAATATCATCCTACACCCTTGGCTAAGGGCAATCCTCAGCATACTAATCTTGTACAAGTGGAAAGAGTTTAGGAGGGGGGTACAAAAATGGCCAAACAACTAGGGTTTTATTTAGAACAGAATTATTGTATTGGCTGTAAGACTTGTCAAACAGCCTGTAAGGATAAAAATAATTTAGATGTGGGTTTACTTCTAAGAAAAGTATGGCAGTTTGAGGGCGGAGGATACAAGAAACAAGGCAATGGTATGGTCAATACGGTTTACTCCTATTGGCTGTCAATGGCATGTAATCATTGCGAAAATCCAAAGTGCGCAGAAAACTGCCCCACCGGAGCCATGTATAAAAGAGCTGAAGACGGTATTGTCATGGTTGATCCCGATAAGTGTATAGGTTGTCGGTATTGCACCTGGTCATGTCCTTACGAGGCTCCCCAGTATGACCCGGTTTCCAAAAGGGTTGTTAAATGTGATTGCTGCGTGGATCTCCTGGCTAAAGGCGAAGAGCCTGTTTGTGTAGCTGCTTGCGTAATGAGGGTGCTGCATTTTGGTGATATGGAAGAGTTAAAGAAGAAATATGGGGATATAAAAGAGGTTAGGGGCATGCCTAGCGCAAGCTACACAAATCCATCCCTCATAATTAATCCTCATAAAGGAGCAGTAAAATAAAGAGAGGAGGCTTTAATGATGCAAGATTGGGCATTAGTGATTTTTACTCTGTGCATTTCAGCGGCAGCCGGAGGGAGTATTTTTTACGCTTTAAAAAGGCAGCAGGATGCGGAGTTAAGTTTGGAACGTGGTTTTCTTTATTTAATAGGTTTAGTGGGTGTCGGCATGTTGGGATCTCTTTTGCATTTAGGCAGACCTCTTGCAGCTCCTTATGCTATTTTTAATCTAGGAAGCTCTTGGTTAAGTAGGGAGATTTTATTTGCTGTTGCTTTTGCTCTTTTGCTAGTGATCTGTTGGTTTTTGGAAAGGCAAAATAAGCTTAACACCAGCCTAATCTGGTTAAGTAGCATAGTGGGTTTGATTTCGGTTTTTAGTATGACTCAGATTTATATGTCAACTTTAATACCTGCCTGGCAAAGTTGGTATACAATTGTAGAATTCTTTGTTGCCACTGCTATTTTAGGTGTTGTTTTCGCCATGTTGACCCTTCCGGGGGGTTATGGCGGGCAGCAGTATAAATGGGTTCTTCTGGGGGCAGTATTACTGCAAATAGCTCTAATGCCTAGCTTTTTTGGTTTCTTGGGTGTGAGCACGCTAGCCGGACAAGCAAGTATATCTCTTTTGGCGGGAAGTTTTGGTATCCTCAACATCGTAAGATGGCTTTTAGTTGTTTCAGGTGTTGCTTGGTTCGTAATTTCTCCCCCCAAAAACTCCCACTCGTTGCCAGTGGCCCTTTTACTAACAGTAGGGGTGGTACTGGGAAGGTATATATTCTATGTTACAGGTGTTGTAATAACAGTCGGTATGCTGGGAATGTAGCGGTCCACAGGTTGTTGTAATGATAAAAAAATGATTTTATTGATTACTTGGGTAAAAGTGTAACAGGTTTCTTTTGGCAAGGTCCAATTAAACTTGTATACGCTAAAAGTTATGTTTATACTTAGGGCGGACTTGATTAAGGTTCGCTCTAAGTTATTCTAGAAAACAATGGTTAATAAAGGCTACTGTATAGTGCTATGAGTTGGTTTGATAAAGTTTTTCGAATTTAAGGGGTGAACGACTGATGGGGTGAATACCTTTAGGCATATCTGTCCGAGAAATTGTTTTAATAGCTGTGGAATTATATCTAAAGTGAAGGGCGGACGCTTGTTAAGCATTAAAGGGGATATTACTCACCCTTTTACAAAGGGACAATTATGTGCCGCGGGTAATGCTTATTTAGATGTACTTTACTCTCCTGACAGGATTCTTTATCCCATGAGACAACTGGGGAGAGGTACGGGTAATTGGGAAAAAATTAGTTGGGATCAGGCACTTACTTTAATTTGTAATGGAATTCTGGAATTAAAAAGGCAGTATCAAACTACCTTACCCCTTTGGGTTGAAAACCACTCGGGCAATCTTGGGATTCTCCACCACGCATTAAGGGGTTTTTTTAATAGTATTGGCTATGTGAGCTACACAGGAGGACAATTATGTAGTAGCGCAGGTATCGATGCCTTTTTGTATACCTTTGGGGAATTACCTTACTCTAATCCACAAGGGATAGTACATTCAAATCGGGTTTTTATTTGGGGCGGTAACCCGGCTTGGACCTCCAGCCACCAGATGAGAAATTTGCTTAAAATGAAATTAACGGGAAAAAAAATTATTGTAATTGATCCCCTTTATACCGCCACTGCAGCGTTAGCAGATTGCTATTATCAAATCAAACCGGGTGCAGACGGTGCCTTAGCCTTGGCGATGGCTAAAATACTGATTAGAGATAAACTTATTGATCAGGAATTTATTGATAAAAACACAAAGGGATTCAGCAGTTTTAAAAATTATCTAGAAACCATTGATTTGGCTTGGGTTGAAAATGAAACCGGTCTTTCCGGGGGGGATATTGACGACTTAGCAATGCAGTATGGAAAGGCAAAGAATCCTTGCATTCTAACGGGTCTTGGCTTGCAAAGGTATTCAAATGGAGGTCAAACCATCAGGGCGATTACGATGCTACCCGTGTTAACCGGCAATATAGGTAAGGAGGGTAGGGGCATTTACTATGCTCATTTTAAAGCAGATGTTTTTCCAAAAAGATTTCTGTTTCACAAACCCCCTCTCCAACCTGAGGGTGATGCCGGCAACAATCATCATCGCTATTTACCCATACATCGTTTAGGCAAAGAAATTATGGCAGCTACGGATCCACCAATAAAAATGGCCTTTATCTCTAATAGCAATCCCCTTAGCCAACATCCTAATAGCGAAGAGTTAAGAGAAGCATTTAAAAGATTAGATTTAGTGATAACTGTTGATAGGTTTGTAACTGCCACAGCAAAAAAGGCGGATATATTTTTGCCTACCACAACTTTTTTTGAGCATGAGGATCTAAGTTGTAGTTATTGGCATCCCTGGATTGGTTATAACCAAAGGGCAATTGAGCCTTTGGGTGAAGCAAAAAGCGATATAGAGATTGCATGCCTGTTATCAAAAAAAATGAATGAAATAGAACCCGGAAGCAGTGGTTTTCCCACTGGTAAAACCGAGGGGGAATTCATTGAAGAGGAATTAAAAGTTTTCAAAGAAAAAGGTATCCCATCAAAAATTGACCAATTGAAAACGAAAGGCTATTGTTTGGGGTTTAACCAAGATATTGCCTGGAAGGATTTAAAATTTTCAACTCCATCAAGCAAAATTGAGATTTTTAGCCAGGAGGCCAAGCAAAATGGCTTGCCTGCTTTGCCAAAGTATTTGGAAAATAAAAAAAGCGTGGCCGCATATCCCTTTCGCTTATTAAGTCCCCATCCACAAATGGGCATCAACTCTCAATCAATCAAAACACCATTTTATTGCCAAAATGATACTAGGTATGCTTATATAGGGCCGGAAACCGCGGTGATTTGTTCACTGAAGACAGGGGATTTTGTAAGAGTTTATAATGCTAATGGGGAAATAAAGATAAGAATACAAATACTGCCAACAATACCTCCAGAAGTCATAGTTTGTTACCAGGGCAAAACTTTAAGCGGTATCAAGACAATTAATGTTTTGACCTCTTCACTGCCATCGGATATGGGAGAAAAAAGTTCAGGTCATAAAGGAGTTGCCTACCACGATACATTTGTGGGCATACAAAGGGTGGGATAATAATGGAGCAACGGCTAGGTTTTGTTGTTGATTTGGCCAAGTGTTTGGGCTGCCGCAGTTGCGAGTGGGCTTGTTACAATAACCATTCCTGGGAAACACCTTTTCGTTATTTGCGAGAATTTTATCAACAGGATAAAGGGAAGCTTATTTACCTGAAATACTCCTATGGGTGTAATCACTGCGAAGAGCCGGAGTGCATTAAAGCCTGCCCGGAAAAGTCGTATTATAAAAAACAAAATGGCATTGTTTTGCATGATATAACTAAATGCAGCGGCTGTGGAGATTGTATTAGAGCCTGTCCTTTTGGCGCACCTCAATATAATTCCAGTTTAGGTATTGTTGATAAGTGTGATCTATGTGTCAGTAGGCTGGAACAGGATTTGGACCCCTATTGTGTAGAGATTTGCCCTGTAAATGCAATCAAAGTGGTAGATTTTAAGAAAATTAGGGAAGAAAATTTTTCAAAAGAGTGTGTGGGTTTTACTTCCATAGAGTTGACCAGACCCGCTATTAGATTTAAAAAGATGGATTCACAGCGGCAAATTCTGATCATAAAAGATAAGGAGGCCCGATGATGAGTAATCTCAACTTGCTGGAGCTTTATCAAAAAAGCATGGAAGGGATGCTTGACGGAAAAGGTTTGCCTTATATTTGTTTATTGTTAAGTAAAAAAATGAACTGTCCTGTCATAATTGTGGATGATATTTTACGTGTTATCGTTTATCAGGATGTGACAGGTGAAGGACCTGCGTTGGGCGAATTCTTTGATCCCCTAAACCAGGAGGTAAAGTTGTTTCGTAAACCCATAGGTAGTGGGGCGGGTAATGGGGCTTTGGGTGAATTAATTTTGTTAACGGAACAGGAAATTTTAGAATTGGAGCAAACTACTCTGGAGGCTATTTCCCAAGTAATAGCTATTCAAATGGCATTTGAAAAGGAACTTTTATCTATTGAAAGGCAATATCGTGATGAATTTGTTTATGATGTTCTTCATAATAATATTTCTACTCGGCAAACTATGATAAGGCGAGGTAAATTTTGGGGGTGGGATTTGCACGCACCATACTCTGTTATCATTATTAAACCTTCTGTGGAAAAAAAGATACACATTGGTGTTACCCTAGAAAAGATATATTCCTTGATTTCCTCCTTTGTTGCTAAGGTTGAAGGAGTTGATTTATCTCTAAGTGAAAATGAAATTGTGCTGCTTTTTCGTCAAATGGCAGAAGATAGGGAGCATAAGCAATTTGTTTTGGACAAATTGAAAGATATTAACACTCTAATTAAAGAAAAGCTTGCTGTTAGTTTAAATATTGGGGTAGGTAGTATTCAAAATTCTATGGAACTATATAGGAGTTATCATGAAGCAAAACAGGCGATTTTGGTCCGGGAGTGTTTGGGCGATACGGAGTGCATTTCATTTTATGAGGATTCGGGAATTATGCGTTTATTATTATCAGTAGGGGAATATCAATTAAAAACTTTTGCCTACGAGCACCTTGGGCCTTTGTTAAACTTAGATAAGGCAAATTCAGAAGAGTTAATCACCACTTTAAATGTTTACTTCGATAATGACGAGGAACTAGGTCAGGCATCAAAGGCGCTTTTTATCCACCTAAATACACTGAAATACCGATTGAATAAAATACAGGAGCTTTTGGGTATAAATTTAAAAAACTTGGAAAATAAATTAAATCTATTTTTCGCTTTGAAATGCTACAAAATACAAATGCAAAAAAATACTACAGAGTAGCTGTTTTTTTTGATTTGAAGGGTTGCAAATCAAATACTTGCTTTTATTAGGCTTTGTGAAAGGGGATAAATATGACTAAGGAAATAATTTTACAGTGGTTGGAAGGCAGAGAGGTGGTTTATGCTATTTTGGGAATGGTTTTTTACCGGGGCCCCGAAGAAAATGTTCTATCTTCTTTGTTGGAAAACGATTTTCTGCGGCAATTGGGAGAAAGCATGGATGATCAACTGATTGACGAAGGATGTACGCAAATGCATAATGAGCTGAAAGCAAAATTTCAGGATGATCAGTATAAAAAGGCTTTGTGGGAGGAATATAACAGGTTTTTCGTGGGCCCGGGCCCCCTAGAGGCACCTCCCTGGGAGTCCGTTTACCGTTCTAAAGAACGCCTAATTTTCGGCAGTGAAACTTTATCTGTTAGGAAGTTTTACCAAGATTTTGGACTGGCCATCAAAGATGGGAATCGGGAACCGGATGATCATATCGGGCTGGAATTGGAATTTATGGCTTTTCTTAGTAAGCAGGCATGGGAATTAAAAAAGGCGGACGGTGACATAAGCCATTTTATGGAGGCCTCCAAAAGGTTTATGAAAGAGCATCTACAGGAATGGGTAGCGGATTTGTGTCGTGATCTGGAAACAAAAGCTAGTAAAGATTTTTTCAAAGGGTTAGCAAAGTTAACTAAAGGTTGGGTTGAGTTGGATGGGGCTTCCCTTGTCCGGTGGGAGACAGAATCCCAGTGAAGTTTTTAATTTATTTATGGCTTGAGGACTAAATAGCCCGGTAAAAAATGCGGTTAACTACCGCTTTTTTTATTGTTTGCAGTTTCCAGTTCATAAGCCAAAATTTTTTTCATATAGTTAAAAGGGGGGAGGGGGCTGGCTGATGGTGAAAAGAAGACTATATCTTTTTTTGGGTTTTTTGTTTTTAGGCTTCATCTTGATTGCCAGCTATCCCGGTACATTTGCCGACATGTTCTTTAAAGAGCAAGGTGCTACCTCCTTTCCGGAAGAGAGCTTAAAAAAAATTTTAAAGGATAAGGGATTTAGCAAAAAGCTGCAAAAACCTCTACTTTATATTTCTAAATCTAAATGCAGGTTGACTCTTTATGAAGGTGGAATTGTTCTTAAATCCTATTCGATTGCCATGGGGCAAAACTTTTTAGAAGGAGCAAAGGAGCGGGAAGGGGATCGCCGTACCCCGGAGGGACGTTATTTTATAACCGAAAAGAGGGTGGTTTTTCCACCCAAAAAACTTTTGGGCTCCAGGTGGTTGGGAATCAGTTACCCAGCCAAAGGGGATGTGGAAAGGGGCTACTCAGAGGGTATTCTCAGTGAAGAAGAATATTTAGCTTTGATGAGATTGGTAGAAGAGGGTGAACCTTTGCCTCAAAAAACCCCCCTAGGTGGAGAGATAGGGGTACATGGTGGGCATGCCTTTGGCAAGGAATTTACATGGACCTTAGGTTGCGTGGCTTTAACCAACCATGATATTGAGGAAATTTACCCCTTTTTACCCATCGGAACCCCGGTCATTATCATTCCCTAGGATCAATAATTTTTTATCTAGCTGTAAAGCTTTAAAAAAAGTTGGTGATATAATGAATTTTATTAAAGAGAAAAAAGCAATTTGGATGCCTTTTTTGCTGTTGCTTTTTATCGCTTTAATTTATGTTCGTGCCTATGGAGGAAACGGGCCCGGGCCCGGACATCGGATTGAAGGGGGAGGTGATGATTCTTCCGTCATTGAGTTTTCCGATGATCTTCCATGGGATGGGGATGCTTCCTTTGAGGCGGCAAAAACTGATTACGAGACTCCTTTACTACTGGCCAAATTTGAGTTCACATTAATTGACCCTCTACCTGGTGAATTACATAATGTGAAACTAGCGGTTTCAGAGTTGAAGGGTGCGGTTTTGCAACCCGGGGAAATATTTTCCCAGAACACCTTGCTGGGCCCTTATACCAAAGAAAAGGGCTATCAAAAAGGCCTGATGTTTTTCGGGACTCAAATTAGGGAAGCAACCGGAGGCGGCGTTTGTAAGGTTGCCACCTTACTTTACAACATTGCTTGTTTGGTTAATCTACAGATTATTGAAAGGCATAATCACTCCATGCCAGTTCTGTATGTGCCCTTCGGCCAGGATGCAACTGTGGCCTATGGTCATAAGGATCTCAGGTTTAAAAATAATACAGATGAAACCTTGCTAATTTGGGCGGACGTAGTTGGAGAAACCCCTCTAATCGCTATTTACGGAAAAACCGCACCTCCCAAGGTTAGCTGGGAGCATTATCTATCTCAAGAAAGCTTGTTCCAAAAAATCTATTTAGAGGATTCCAACTTGCCCAGGGGAACGGAAAAACTTTTTAATCAGGGGATTAATGGCTGTGTAGTCGAATCTAAATTAGTCATTGAACATCATGATGGAAGCAGCACAGAAAAGCCTATGGGTAAAAGTCGCTATAACCCCATGCCGGAAATAATCTTACGCGGCACAGGGGAGTAGCAAAAAGCAACTGAGTTGAAAGGGCTTCACCTCAATGTTTTTGCCTTAGAAGGCTTTAAAGAACTACCACCGGGTTAGAAATTTTGTTAAAATGGGTTATTCTTTGTGGACTCTTCAAAAGTTCGGACAGTTGAAAAAAAATGTTTGTATGTTATACTTATCACTAGAGAATGGTTTGGCGTATATTAATAAAGTGAACTAAATTACTCGACAAATTATAGGACAAGTTTCTTATTCAGAATTTTTTAAACCAAACCGATGCCTTTGAAAAATCAAATACTAATTATATTAACAACCTATCATTTTCATCGCTACCAAGGCAAGATTTTTACTGATGCGGCAAGCATTGGATTACAAAATGTATTTGCAGCCTTTTGTTGGGGAGTTGGTTTTCTACGCTAATTTAGTTTTTGAAAAAACGAGGTGTTTTTTAAAGATAGTTCAAATATTAAATAATTATTGTGGATAGTTTGTTTTGTGTGTTTGTGAGAGATACCCGTGGAAAAGGTAAGATATTTAAATGTTTTTACATGTTGGACTGTTCTGATGAAATTGTATTATTGGGTTTTGGTTTAAATTAGTTTCTTTTTGGGCTCTTTTGCTATAATACAGTTAATTCTTGCCATGGGGAAAGGGTAGGGGTTCAAAAAAGATTTTTTGTTAGGGAGCCAAGCTATTTTAGGCTAGAGGCTGATATATTGTTATAAAGTCAGGCTAATAAATATTTCCTAGAATTCTAATGTGGTAGTATTGTATACTATTCAAGAATTTTTATATGTGCCTAGTTTCACTTTGAATAATAGGTGGTACTGTAATTACTACTCAGCTTACTTGGTTGTAAATATAATACAACTTTGGGGCTATAATTTGTACCGGAATCAAGCAATTTGCTAATAACTTAGCATATATAATATAGGATTTTATTTATAACAAGGTAAATGTAGAGTCATCCATAACTTAGTGCGGGGTATCACAATCTAATCGTTTTTTTAATTATTAATGTGAATATTAATATTGAAGAAGGGGATTTTTATGGTTGGTTTAGATTTTAATGATAATTCTTTACGCTTTAAAATGGGCAGTAATGAGTATTGGTTAAAAAGGAACAAACTAGCGAGGGAATTACATTCACATTTTGTGAAGAAGGGAAATTTTCTTGAAGATGTTCAACAAAGTTCGCAGTATTGGAATTATATTGACCCTTTGATTATTAAAGAATGGGATGATTTGTTGAAATCAGACATTAGTCCCTATGAGTATGAGGCCTTAAGTCGCGATGTAAAGTTAACTCAAAGTGAATGGGAAAGAAAGCAGGAAAAAAATCGTGTACTAATTGAAAGTACTGAACATATTTTGTCTGTTAGCGGAGCCTATAATAATAGCTTTTTTGGACGTTTGGTCTTATATGATAAGGAAAATATTATTTTGAAATGCTTTAAAAATGAATATGTCCATAAAAAAAGGTATACAGATGGTAAATATGATGAAGATGGATGTATCCAAAATGAATTGACTATGGGTAATAGCGCCCATTCTATGTGTGTTAAATATCGTAGACCTTTTCAGTTGATTGGAACAGAACACTTTGCAGTATCCTTAGCAAATTTACCATTGCTGTCTACTTCTGTCCCCATATATGATTCTGATAACGAGTTAGTTGGTTGCCTTGCTACCTTGTATATGATTGATAATATTCACTCGGCCAGGGCATATGATCTTTTTGCTTCAGTAGATTTGTATTTTTTGCTCAGCCTTGCTTCTGCTATTCAAAGCTATATGCAGATTTCCCACAGTATCGGAACGGCTTTTTTTAAAAATTTTGATATTAGTAATGAGCCGCTTTTATGTATTGATGATGCAGGTGTGATAAAAAACGTAAATAGCGCTTCCCGTCAAATTTTAAATTCTTTCTTTCCTAATTTTTTAAATCGTAGTATTGTAGAACTTTTTTCTGGAAACCCTAATCTGGCAGATTATGTGGGTAGCAAGTGTAGGGAAAAGGGTAGTGCAATCTTCAGCACAAAAGTTAACAATTTAAATATATCCATATATCCGCTTTTGGACTATAGAGGGGAAAAAACATCCTATTCCCTTGTAAGATTAGATAAAAAAGTGGCGAAAAGGAAAGATGATATAAATATACCAACACATTTTTGCGCTGAAAATACTTTTGAAGATATTGTTGCCGAGAGTAAACCAATGCAGGAGATGATGTTTAGATTAAAACAATTGGCGTTGACTAAAGAAAATATACTGCTGATTGGGGAAACCGGTGTAGGGAAGGATATTCTCGCCCAAGCTATACATAATCTATATGCCCCTCAGGGACCATTTGTCGTTATAAATTGCGCTGCCATTCCCGAAAATTTAATTGAGAGTGAGTTATTTGGGTACGCAAAAGGTAGTTTCACAGGCGCTGATCCCAGCGGGCGGCTGGGAAAAATTGAATTAGCTAACGGAGGCACATTGTTTCTCGATGAAATCGGGGATATGCCCTATAACTTGCAAACCGTTTTTTTAAGGGTTTTGGAGGAAAAAACCATTATGCGGGTGGGGGGAACATCACGCAAAAGGGTGGACTTCCGCTTGATCACGGCGACTAATGCCGATTTGGAAAAGAAAATCAAATTTAAGGAGTTTCGAGAGGATCTTTTTTATCGTATATCTACATTTTCTATAACGGTACCGCCTCTTCGGGAGCGGGGTAAAGATATTGAACTTTTGTTTCGCTTTTTTTTAGATAAGTGCTGTTGCAGTAATGGCTGGAACGTTCCTGAAATTAGCGACCAAGCAATGAGTTGCCTTGCGGAATATTCCTGGCCGGGTAATGTTCGTCAGTTGTCTAATACCGTGCTTCTTTTGGCATTTTTAAGTTTGGAAAGGGGTATTATTTTACCCGAGCATGTTCCCGAAAATATACGTGTTAACCGAAACAAGGCTTCATCAACACAGGATTTTTTCTGTCATGGTAAAAAAACCCCAGTGCTTAACCTATCGGAAGTAGAACGTATTACCATAAAACAAGCACTTGCTCAGGCAAATGAAAACCGCACACAAGCTGCGAGATTACTGGGAATTTCACAAGCAACTCTTTATCGTAAAATCAAGGCTTATGATTTGTAGTATTTCCTGTCATATAAGCACATCTTATTTCATCCAAAAAACATCTAAAACAACCTTCCTTATAAAACCTGTTGCTTAGCTAAATTAACAAAACATTAAATAATAGGAGTGTCTAGTTTAAGTTGACCTAAAAAAATTACATTGGCCAATATGCTAGGCACTTTTTAGATTCGACAATTTAAAAATTTGCTGGCACAGTTTTTGCATATATATTATTGTAATTAGCAATTATTGTAGCCCTGCTTTGCAAGGCCAAATTTTAAAACTACTAAAGAAAGAGGGTAATTCTATGTGTTTTCGTCCACCTACTGCTGGCAAAGCAGTATCCTGTCCAAATTGCGGGGCAAAAAACCCTGCGGTTGCAAAAAAGTGTATAAAATGTAAAGCCGAACTACCAAAAGAAAAAATAAAATGTCCAAAGTGCGGCGCAGAAAACCCAATTGATGCTAAGGTTTGTAAAAACTGTGGCTATACAGCGTCATAAAATGTATCCATTTGTTTGTAAAAGCTACTTAACAACAAGTACTGTATTTGTGAAATTATTAAATTTTGGACCCGTATTTACATTAGGGGGTTCTTCATAAATTGACAGGTCTCTCAAAAT
>Ga0265293_10011216_pt1 | contig 12254 bp, 14 predicted proteins | sample Munlanlewell138R_FD_192505 | JGI IMG/M metagenome (GOLD analysis project Ga0265293, IMG submission 192505) | Leachate microbial communities from a municipal landfill in Southern Ontario, Canada - Leachate well 138R | ecosystem: Engineered > Solid waste > Landfill > Unclassified | place: Canada... | reverse complement strand
TAAGCCGCGCGTTGGTGATTATGCGGACGCGGCCGATCTTGCCAGCTATGGCGTGATCGTTGCGGACCTTACTCAGGCCCGCTCCGGCGACAGGCTCAATCACGCCAAATTCGCCGACAATCCGTTCCTCGTGCAGCTTCTGGGTGAAGGCCTGCGGTCCAACGCAGGGCTGGCCGCAGCCGAAAGCGGGGATTTAGGCAATCCGATGAGCACCATCGGTAAGGACATTGGTCAGGCCGTGGGGTCGGTGGCCGATATCGTCATCACCACGCCGTTCAAGGTGCTGTCGATCGCGACTGGCGGGTAGACGGCGGTTCGCCAATTGCCTGTTTCGGTCTTTGCCAACACCTGCCATGACGATTCATGACAGGTGTTGGAAAACATCAGTTGACGAACGCCGTCCGAGCCGTGAGAAACAAGCCGCGCGGACGTGGCGGAACTGGTAGACGCAAGGGACTTAAAATCCCTCGGAGCGATCCGTACGGGTTCGATTCCCGTCGTCCGCACCACTTGCAGGCTTTCCACGGAAACTCCTCTTCGATTGTGTATATCCGGTACTGGTCACGGCCAGCCGGCCTGCCTACATTGGCGCCGATATTCTCCCGGAGCATCTCATGACCTCAGCGCTTTTCCAGCCTATCACGCTTGGCAATCTTGCCGTTCCGAACCGTCTGGCCGTTGCGCCGATGTGCCAGTACTCGGCTGACGACGGCTCGGCGAACGACTGGCACCTTCAGCACTGGATGAACCTTGGAATGTCCGGTGCTGGAATGGTCACCGTGGAGATGACGAATGTGGAGCGTCGGGGCCGCATCAGCCATGGGTGTCTCGGACTTTACAGGGATGCGAACGAAGCGGCGGCAAGGCGAGCCCTTGATGCGGCCAGACGCGTTTCTCCTGCGGGAACCGTGTTCGGCACCCAGCTCGCGCATGCCGGCCGCAAGGCCTCGTGCCGGCGGCCGTGGGAAGGCGGCGGCCCTCTGGAACGGAATGAGGATCCATGGCCGATCGTTTCCGCCTCGGCAATTCCCTATGACGAGGGCTGGCAGACGCCTCACGCGCTCACCGAGGATGAAATCCGGAAGGTCATCGGGCAGTTTGCAAAAGCTGCAGAAAGAGCGGAGCGCGCAGGATTCGATTTCATCGAACTTCATGCAGCGCACGGCTATCTGATCTTTCAGTTCCTATCGCCGCTCTCCAATCAGCGAGACGACCGCTGGGGCGGATCGCTGGACAATCGCATGCGATTTGCCGTGGAAGTGGCACGCGCCGTGCGCAAGGCTGCTCCGGGGCTGATGGTGGGCGCGCGCCTTTCGGTAAAGGAGTGGGTGGACGGTGGCTTCGATGTCGATGATGCGATCGCCGTGGCCAAAGCGCTCAAGGCTGAAGGCCTCGCCTATATTTGCTGCTCAAGCGGAGGGAATTCTCCCCTGCAGCAACTTCCCGGCGGCCCCGGCTATCAGGTGCATCTGGCGGAAGCCGTACGCAAAGGCGCCGATATTCCGGTTCGGGCCGTTGGTCTCATCACGGAACCGCGACAGGCTGAAGAAGTGCTTGTACAGGAACGCGCCGACATGGTTGCGCTCGGCCGGCCATTTCTGGCTGATCCCCGCTGGGGATGGCGCGCTGCTGCCACGCTGGGCGCAGAAGTTCCAGCCGCTCCGCAATACCAGCGCTCGATAACCACCATGCGTCATTGGGTCGTTCCCACCTGAAGAAACGAGGCAACCAATGAATGCCGGCCGCGTTTTCCATCCATCCCTTTCATAGGGTGATATGCGGAGAGCGATAATGACCAAAGTCGTCTACAAGATTCTGGAGCATGACGGAGGCTGGGCCTATCAGGTCGGCTCGACCTATTCGGAGACCTTTCCCACTCATGATGACGCGGTGAGAGCTGCCGAACGCGCCGCAGGAGAACAGCAGATAGCCGGCAAATCAGACGGCATCGAATATGAGGACAGTTCCGGCAAATGGCATGAGGAACTGTCTGACGGGCGTGACAGGCCGCAAACCGAGGTTTCGGAATAGTTGTCCCGTCACCTATTACTGGATTCCTGCAAAAAGAGCGGCCTGAGGCCGCTCTTTTCAGTTCCTGAGGGATGACGGCTCAGCCGTGAAGCCGTGCGGTGATTTCCGCAACCCGCTTGCCCTGGAAGCGCGCACCCTCGAGCTCCTGCGCCGAAGGCTGGCGCGAGCCATCGCCGTCGGAGGTGGTGGTCATGCCATAGGGTGCACCGCCGCGAACCACGTCATTACCCATCTGGCCCTGATAGGCATAGGATAGCGGGACGATGATCATGCCGTGATGCTGCAGTGAAGCCTGCGTGCTGAGCAGAGCAATTTCCGCGCCGCCATGCTGCGTCGCCGTCGACACCATCACTGACCCGACCTTGTCGAGAAGCGCACCCTTGGCCCACAGCGGGCCGGTCTGGTCGAGAAAATTCTTCATCTGTGAGGCCATGGCGCCATAGCGCGTCGCGACGCCGAGAATGATGGCGTCATAATTGGCCAGTTCCAGCGGTTCGGCGATAGGCGCTTCCTGATCGAGCTTGTAGTGCGAGGCCTTCGCCACCTCCAGCGGCACCAGTTCGGGCACGCGCTTTATCGTCACGTCAGCACCGGCTTCGCGCGCGCCTTCGGCAGCAGCCTTCGCCATCTGCTCCATGTGACCAAAGCTGGAATAATAAAGGACAAGCACCTTCGCCATTTTCATCTCCACGATTGCGGCAGGCGGACGTGAGTGTCCGCTCGAATTGCAAAAACAATCTAGGGCAGCGAACGTTCACGGAAAAGTATCAGGATGCCGACACAGTGTTCACAAAACCTGTGCCTTTGCGCCTGTGGCTTTGACGCGGTATTGGACGTCCTGCGCTTATGCAATAAGGAGTCGCCATGACCGGGATCGTTACTGCCGCCATGCTCGTGATCGGCGACGAAATCCTCTCCGGGCGCACCAAGGACAAGAACATCGGGCATCTGGCCGATATCCTTACCGCTATCGGAATAGACCTGAAGGAAGTGCGCATCGTTCCCGACGAAGAGGATGAGATCGTCTCGGCTCTTAACGCGGTACGCGCCCGACATACCTACGTGTTCACGTCCGGCGGAATAGGTCCGACCCATGACGACATAACGGCGGATTCGGTCGCCAAAGCCTTTGGGGTGCCCTGCGAATATGATGACGCAGCCTATGCCCTGCTGGCCGCACACTATGCGCGCCGGGAGCTTGAGTTCACAGAGGCACGCAAACGCATGGCCAGAATGCCGCTCGGGGCTTCCCATATCGAAAACCCGGTTTCGGTAGCGCCCGGCTTTCGCATCGGCAATGTTCATGTGATGGCTGGCGTTCCTTCCGTGTTCCAGGCAATGCTGGACAAGGTCGTGCCCACGCTGAAAACCGGCGTGAAGATGCTTTCGACCACCGTGCCCTGCGCGCTTGGCGAAGGTGTCATCGGTGGCCCGTTGGCCGAAATCCAGAAGGCACACCCTGAAACCATCATCGGCTCCTATCCGAAATTCGGGGAAGGCAAATTCTGGACAGAACTGGTCGTGCGCGCACGATCGCCGGAGATTCTGGAAGCCGCCCGCCGCGATGTGGAAGCCATGGTCTCGGCGTTAAGCGCAGACGCCTGATAAAATTTCGGAACCGGAACCCGTCAAACGCATTTATACTGGCCATATTCCGACGCGGAAGGGTCAGATCATGACGTACAGGACCATCGCCGTCATCCTGCAAGGTGAGCAGGAATCGTCACGCGTACTGGATTGCGCTGTCTCGCTTGCAACTCGCACCGGAGCACATCTTGTCGGCGTCCATGCTGAAGTCCTGCCGGTTCCATACACGTCGGCGGTTGGTTTTCCTGACACGGATTTCATTCAGGTGTCCACGGAACTCAACAAGGAAACGACGCTGAAATTGCGAGGGATTTTCCACGAACGGGCCGAAGATTCCGGCGTGTCGTTCGAATGGCGCACCCTCGAAAGCTTTTCCGGTGACGGGTCTATATCCGGACTGTCCAGCATCCGCTCGGCCGACCTTGTTATCGCGGCACAGCGAGACGTGGAAAGCGAGGATGGGACGGATGTGGAAAGCCTCGTTTACGATTCCGGCAGGCCAATCCTGATGGTGCCTCAATCCGGCGCGGTGCTTTCCTCCTATCGCCGGGTTCTGCTTGCATGGAACGGCAGCAAGGAAGCGGCGCGTGCCACTTTCGATGCCCTGCCCTTCCTGATTGACGCTGAACAGACCGACATACTTATCATAGATCCATCTCATACGGCAGAAGAAGGGCCTGAGGCGGCGGGCTCCCGCATCGCCGACACCTTGTCGCGTCACGGCGTCAATGTCAGCGTGTCGATACAGGAATCGGGCAGCCAGTCAGTGGAGGCGCTCATTCAGGAGCGGCTGGCTGCCACCGGTGCAGATCTTCTAGTGCTTGGCGCTTACAGCCACTCATGGCTGAGAGAGTTGCTTTTTGGCGGGGTCACGCGTTCGATTCTGCGTTCGTCTCCGGTCACGGTCCTGATCTCACGCTGAACAGGTTCAGCCTGTGATTTCGGCCCTCTTGCCAAGCATGTGGATTTCCGGCTAATTCCGCTCGCATTCCTTGTGACCTGCGCGCCGGAGCGCGCCTGCGGAGTGCGTTCTGATGTCCCTGCCCGACAAAGCTTTCCCGATTTCCTGGGATCAGTTTCACCGCGACGCCCGCGCACTGGCCTGGCGGCTTGCCGGCGCCAACCAGCAATGGAAGGCCATCGTCTGCATCACGCGGGGCGGGCTGGTGCCTGCTGCCGTGATTTCGCGCGAACTTGGCATCCGCATCATCGAAACCGTCTGCGTGGCTTCCTATCACGATTACAGCTCTCAGGGGCAGTTGCAGGTCCTGAAGGAGGTTACTCCGAGCCTTCTTGAGAATGACGGGGAGTCGATCCTCATCATCGATGACCTGACCGACACCGGGAAGACCGCAGGCATCGTGCGGGCCATGCTGCCGAAAGCCCATTTCGCTACCATGTATGCCAAGCCAAAGGGCCGTCCGCTGGTGGATACGTTCGTGACCGAAGTCAGTCAGGACACCTGGATCTACTTCCCGTGGGATATGGGCTTCACCTATCAGAAGCCGATCGCCGACGATCAGGCGAAGTAAGCCGGGTAACGATCCGTCTCCGAAGACTGTCAGGCAGCCTGTCTCGCGGACAGGTCCACGGCTGCAAATGCTTCGAAAAGAATTTCTGCGCCGGCGCCGGGCTTCATGGCGTCGGTCGACAGGATCTGGCGCCAGCGCCGGGCGCCAGGAAGACCGTGGAAAAGCCCGACCATGTGGCGTGTGACCTGCCCAAGGCGCCCGCCCCCGGCGAGATGGCGCGCGGCATAATCCGCCATGGTTTCGACCAGCGCGGCATAATCGAAATCCGGGGCTTCCTTTCCTTCCAGCAGCGAATCGACGCCGCTCAGGATCTCAGGCGTGTGATATGCGGCCCGGCCGAGCATCACGCCGTCGACCTCGCGCAGATGCCGCGCTGCCTCTTCAAGAGTTGCGATTCCGCCATTGATGCCGATAAAGCGCTCGCCATTTGCCTTTTTCAGGCGGTAGACCCTGTCATAGTCGAGCGGCGGGATATCCCGGTTTTCCTTTGGGCTGAGCCCCTTCAGCCACGCTTTACGTGCATGAACCCACAGCGCATCCACGCCTGCGTCGAACACTTTCTCAGACAGATCACCAAGCGCGATTTCCGGATCCTGCTCATCGACACCGATCCGGCACTTTACGGTCACGGGAATGCGCACAGCTTTCTTCATGGCCGCCACGCAATCGGCAACCAGTTGCGGCGACAGCATCAGACAAGCGCCGAATGTGCCGCTCTGCACGCGATCCGAAGGACATCCTACGTTGAGATTGATCTCGTCATAGCCAAAATCGGCACCGATGCGGGCCGCCTCAGCCAGCTTGACCGGATCGGACCCACCAAGCTGCAACGCCACGGGATGCTCGCTATCATCGAATCCAAGCAGCCTTGCCCTGTTCCCAAAAATTGCGGCATCGGCGACGACCATCTCGGTATAAAGCAACGCCTTGCCGGAGAGCTGCCGATGAAAGAACCGGCAATGCCTGTCCGTCCAGTCGAGCATGGGGGCAATGGAGAATTTTTCTTTATACGCAGACATTCACGAGTTCTTCTGGCAACAAGGCGAGCCGCACACCACGGCCTGACCCGACATGTGGCGCATCCGGCCCGGTTTTTCAAAGCGTAAATATCACCACGCCGCATCGGGACCGGCCCTGAACACTGCCTCGAACGGGTTTCATACCGGCCACGAGGGGCTTTTGCGGCGCCGGCAGCGGTGCTAACCGTGGGGCGCTTTCCAACAAGGATGGACTTTCATCGTGTCAAGCCAGCCTCTGCCACCCATCGAACCCGTGGACAGAAATCGCGAGGCGGCGATCCTTAAGCTGAACAATCTCCATGCGCAGGAGCTTTCATGGCTGGAACCGGAGCGTCTGTCCCACCTTCTGGACAACGCGGCCCACGCGCTGAGCATCGGGGATGCCGAGGCATTTCTGATAAGCTTCGATCAGAATGCCGACTATGACAGCCCGAACTTTCTCTGGTTTCGCGAAAACTACCCACGCTTCCTCTATGTTGATCGCGTTGTCGTCAGCGAGGCTGCGCGCGGGCGCGGCCATGCCAGACGGCTTTATGAACATCTGTTCGATCTGGCCCTGAAAGCCGGGCACGACACCATCGTGTGCGAGGTAAACTCCGATCCGCCCAATCCGGCATCGGATGCATTTCATGACCGGCTCGGCTTTCGGGAAGTTGGCGAAGCCACCATTCATGGCGGCTCGAAGACCGTACGGTATTTCGCGCGCAAGCTGGACAAGGACGGCGCAATTCCCTCGCTGACGCCCTCGAAGGACATTTCCCGGCTCATCGAGATCATGGCTGCGCTGCGGGCGCCGGTCTGTGGCTGTCCGTGGGACGTGGAGCAGACTTTTTCCACCATCGCGCCCTATACGATCGAGGAAGCCTATGAGGTGGCGGACGCCATTCAGCGCGGCGATTTCGACGATCTGCGCGAGGAGCTGGGCGATCTTCTGCTGCAGGTCGTCTACCACGCCCGCATGGCCGAGGAGCAGGGCGAATTCGCGTTTCCCGATGTGGTGGAGGCGATCACGACCAAGATGATCCGCCGTCATCCGCATGTGTTCGGTGACGACCATGCACGCAGCGCCGGCATGGCGAAAGGCATGTGGGAAAAGATCAAATCGCAAGAAAAGGCGGAGAAGCGCGCGGCCAGAATTGCCCGCGGACAGGACCCGGAAGACAATGGTAAGGGCTATCTGGACAGCGTTCCCCTGCCCTTGCCGGCTCTGACCCGCGCGCTCAAGCTTCAGGAAAAAGCCGCGCGCGTCGGATTCGACTGGGGGGCTGCCGCCCCGATCCTCGACAAGATCGAGGAGGAAATCGGCGAGTTGCGTCAGGCGCTGGCAGCGGGAAAATCGGATGCCATCAGGGATGAGTTTGGCGACACGCTGTTCGCGCTCGTCAATCTCGGCCGCCATCTCGGCGTGGATTCAGAGGCTTCGCTTGCCGGAACAAATGACAAATTCCGCAATCGCTTCCACTACATAGAGCGATCCCTTGATGAAAAGGGAAAATCGCTTGAAGATGCCACTCTGGAAGAGATGGAAGAGCTTTGGCAACAGGCGAAGGGTAAGGTCTAACCCTCGTCCGCGGCAGTTCCCTTCGCTGCGCCACGCACACGGTTGCGGATTTCCTCGCGCGCGCTTTGCGTTGCCCGCAGCACCAGCGTGAGGCTGCCGTCGTCATTGTCCGTACGCCGGATGACGTCGCCATTGCGATAGAGCCAGTCGAGCAGGCTGAACTGCTCCGGCACAAGGGTGACGGTCATTTTCGCCAGTTCACCCGAGACATAAATCTCGATTGTCGCCAGAAGACGCTCCAGCCCCTCTCCGGTAATGGCCGAGATGGCGATCGGCCCCTGCCGCTGGTCCTGATGGGCTTCACCAAGCAGCCGCTCGCGATTGGCATCGTCCAGAAGATCGATCTTGTTCCAGACCTCGATCACGCGGCGATCGTCATTCGCATCGACGCCGAGATCGCCCAATATGCGTTCCACGTCCTCCGCCTGTGCGGCGGTGTCGGGATCGGAAATATCGCGCACGTGAAGGATGAGATCGGCTTCCACCACTTCTTCCAGCGTAGCGCGAAATGCCGCCACCAGATGAGTCGGCAGGTCGGAGATGAACCCCACCGTGTCGGACAGGATCACCGGCGTGCCATGCGGCAGGCGCAGGCGGCGCAGAGTGGGGTCGAGCGTGGCGAAGAGCATGTCTTCGGCCAGCACCGCAGCTCCCGTCAGCCGGTTGAACAGAGTGGACTTTCCGGCATTGGTGTAGCCGACGATGGCAACCACCGGAAAAGGCACTTTCCTGCGCTTGGCGCGATGGAGATCGCGCGTACGGCGAACGGTTTCCAGCTCCCGCTTCAGCTTAACGATCTTGTCCTGAAGGATACGGCGGTCTGCCTCGATCTGCGTCTCACCGGGGCCGCCGAGGAAACCGGCACCGCCGCGCTGGCGCTCAAGGTGGGTCCAGCTCCGCACCAGACGGCCCTTCTGGTAGTTCAGATGGGCAAGCTCGACCTGAAGCGTGCCTTCCTTCGTACGGGCGCGCTCGCCGAAAATTTCCAGAATGAGCCCGGTCCGGTCGAGCACCTTGACGTTCATCTCTTTTTCGAGATTGCGCTGCTGCACCGGCGTCAGCGGATGATCGACAATGACCAGCTCCGCATCGCTTTCCTTTACCAGGGCAGCGATTTCATCCACCTTGCCCGATCCCAGAAGGGTCCCGGGGCGCGGGTCGTTGACCGTCACCACCAGACTGTGAACCGGGTCGAGATTGATGGCGCGCGTCAGCCCCACGGCCTCGTCATGGCGCGCCGAAGGCGAACGCGTCAGGCGCGGCCGGGATGATTCATCCATGGCCTGCTGCCGCGTCAGAACCGGAACGATAACGACGGCCCGTACGGGCGCGGTCTTGTCCCCGCCCTCGCCTTTGTCAGCTTGCGTTCCGGATTTGCCAGCGGCGTCGCGGTTGCGTGCCAAGCAGTATCAGCCTTCCTCGCCGTCGAACATCTGAACCGGCTGGCTCGGCATGATCGTGGAGATGGCATGCTTGTAGACGAGCTGGGAGTGCCCGTCGCGGCGCAGCAACACACAGAAATTGTCGAACGACGTCACGACACCAGTCAGTTTCACGCCGTTGATGAGGAATATCGTAAGAGGGTTTTTGCTTTTACGAACCGAGTTCAGGAAAAGGTCCTGAAGATTTTGCGAGCGTTCGGCCATTTTTCTTATCTTCCCGCCGGATCCCTTTTTGTCTGTCCGTCAATAGACCTGCAACGCAGGTATATTCCGTCGCAAACAAACCTGCCTGCAAAAAAGCAAGCAGGACGAGATTTACGATTGTTTACACCCAGCGGTTATCAGGCCGGACTTTTTTCCGCAATGTCAAAAAACGCCTGTCGCAGGGAAAGTGTCACCGAACCGGGGTGGCCATTTGCCACCGGATGGCCATCTATTGCGATGATCGGCGTTGCCAGCGTGGTCGCAGACGACAAAAACGCCTCGCGCGCCGCCAAGGCTTCCTCGACGGTAAACGGACGCTCCTCGATCCGCAGACCGAGGCTCTCGGCGACCTTGAATAAGGTGGTCCGGGTGATTCCCCGCAAAATGCCATGATCGGCCGGACGCGTGACCAGAGCGCCATCCTGCGTTACGATCCAGGCGTTGGTGGAAGCGCCTTCCTTCACCGTGCCGTCCGGATCGACGAACCACGCTTCCTGCGCTCCGGCTTCCCGGGCCTTCTGCTTGGCCAGCACATTCGGCAACAGGCCGACGCTCTTGATGTCGACCCGGTCCCAGCGGTTTTCCGGAACGGTGATGACCTGCACGCCCGCCTCGGCTTTCTGGTGTACTTTGGCGGCATCGAATTTCTTCGCCGTCACCACCAGAGAAGGCGTTACACCCGCAGGGAAAGGATGATCGCGCGGCGCGACCCCGCGTGTGATCTGCAAATAGACGATACCGTCGCGCACTTGGTTGCGGCGGATGACCTCGCGCATCACGACCATCAGCGCTGACCTGTGCATCGGCCAGTCGATGGAAAGCTCGGAGAGCGAGCGGTCCAGCCGGTCGAGGTGCCCCTTCATGTCGACGATGAAGCCGCGGGCGATCTCGCAGACCTCATAAACGCCATCGGCAAACTGATATCCGCGGTCTTCTATGTGAACTGTGGCGTGCCGATGGGCGATGTAACGCCCGTTGACGTAAGCGATGCGCGGCATGGTCTTTTCCCGAGAAACGCGCACACAATATGCGATTCCGACCGGGCGGCAACGGGAGAAACAAAAAAGCGGAGCAAGAGCTCCGCTTCCTCGTCTGTCGCGGTCGCCGCCGGTACATCCGCGGTCAGCAACCTTGTCGACACCTGCCTTTTAGGAGGCCAATGTAACGGCAATACGACAGTTGTTCACAATGTGCGCGCTTATGGTTAACAAAGGGTTAATGGCAACACATCTCACTCCATCAGGGCGTCGAGCCCGCGCACCAGTCCCTTTAGGGCTCCGACCCGGCGTATCGCCAGCAGCGTTCCCGCGACATAGGGAGCTGCCGAGGATCCGGCATCGTGCCGGATGGTGAGCCGCTCATCGGGCAGACCGAAGATCGCCTCGCAGGAAAGGATGTAGGAAGGCAGGCGCAGCGAGTGAACCTGCACGCCCTCGCCCTGCCCGACCGCGCCCCCGCGTGCGGCAGGCACGCCGGAGACCTGCGATTGCGGCAGGCTCGTTGCGGGTCTTCGTATCTGCGCAAGATGTTCTGCCAGCTCGCGCGCGGTGCCGGAGGGCGCATCAGGTTTCCTGGCGCTGGCATAGTCCATGATTTCGACGTCCGGAACGTATTTCGCGGCCATCAGGGCAAACCGCTTCAGAAGCGTGGCGGTAATCGAAAAATTGCCTGCCGCAATCACGCCGACGCCGGCGCTGCGGGCGGCGGCATCGATCTCCGCGTAGTCTTCCGCGCCAAGCCCGGAGGTGCCGATCACGACATGGCGTCCCTTCGAGATCGACAGAAGCGTGTTGGCCTTGACCGCATCCGGTTTGGTGTAATCCACCACCACATCGGATGGCGCCTGCAGAGCTTCCTCCAGCGAACCCGATACTTTGACCCCGGCTTCCGACGGCAAACCGGCCGCCAGCCCGGCGTCCTGCCCGGCCGATTGGCGCGCAACGGCGCCTGCCAGAGCAAGATCATCCGCAGTGATGATCACCGGCACCAGAGCCTTGCCTACCCAGCCGGTCGCCCCGGCCATAACAACTCTTATCGTCATTGCTCGCCCTCACAACTGAAAGGAGAGAAGACACGCCGAAAGCCCGGCGCGTCAAGCCGGGCTTTCTCAGGATATCGGTATCGTGAAGTGTCAGCGAAGGAAGCTGTCTATGCGGCGCAGGGTAACGCGGCGATTGCGCCAGTTTTCGTTCTGCGTGGGAACAAGCAGGAATTCCTTGCCATAGCCAACCGTTTCGAGGACGCGTGCCGGCACACCGAACTGGCGCACCAGAACCCGCTTGAGCGACTCGGCACGGCGTTCCGACAACACCTGATTGGACTGGAATGAGCCCACTGCATCGGTATGGCCCTCAATCAGAACGCGCGCACGCCGGTCGCGGCGAAGAATGCCGTTCAGGGCATCGGCGATGTTCTGAACCTTGCGATATTGCGACGGGGCGATTTCCGCCGAAGCGAACTCGAAGTTGATCGACTGGATGTCGATTGAAGGGGCCGCGCGGCGCAGATCCGGCCGGCGCTTGAACTCACCCACGGTGACGCGCTGGTTCTGGTTGAGCCGCATGCGGGGCGCGCTTTCAAGCTGGCGCTGGATGGTTGCGGCCGAAGGTGTCTGCGCCTGAGCGAAAGCGGCTCCGGGCAAGATGACGGCCGCGATAAGAGCGGTCGCAAAGCTGCGGCGGTTGAGCATGGTCTTCTCCTTGTGTCGCTGCCCCGCACGTGTTTCTTCGAGGCTCATTGCGAACTTACAGGAGTTGCCTGAAGCGGGCATGAACGAGGCGTTCAGGAACGCAAGCGCTTATCATCAGCGCATCACGCTGTCGCTCCGCTCCTCGAAGCTCATGGGCCGGATTGTTTCTCTGGACTGCCCCACGGGTGT
>Ga0265293_10011215_pt1 | contig 12255 bp, 17 predicted proteins | sample Munlanlewell138R_FD_192505 | JGI IMG/M metagenome (GOLD analysis project Ga0265293, IMG submission 192505) | Leachate microbial communities from a municipal landfill in Southern Ontario, Canada - Leachate well 138R | ecosystem: Engineered > Solid waste > Landfill > Unclassified | place: Canada... | reverse complement strand
GAGATACAGGTGAGGAGGCATATAATTTAATTGCTCAGGGCGCACAATGGGGACTTGATAAAAATGGAAATCTATTAGACAGTATTAATGAGTACTCAGTACATTTTGAGCAAATTGGGCTAGATTCTACTGATATGTTTAATATGTTTCAAAACGGTGCAATGGCTGGTGTCTTTGATATAGATAAATTAGGTGATGCAGTAAAAGAATTTGGAATCAGGGTAAAAGATGGAAGTTCTAATACGACAGAAGCTTTTAAAACGCTAGGGCTTGATGCCAAAAAATTAACATCTGATTTTACAGCAGGTGGTGAAAAAGGAAAACAAGCATTTGAACTTGTAACAGGAAAAATAAATAGCATGAAAGATCCTGTAAAACAGAATCAAGTCGGCGTGGCTTTATTTGGTACAATGTGGGAAGACATGGGAGATAAGGCAGTAAAAGCACTTACTAATACAGATGGTGAAATAACAAAAAATAAGAATGCTTTAGAAGAAATAAACAAAGTAAAATACAATGATATAGGTAGTGCAATATCTGGAATAGGAAGACAATTAGAAACTGGATTATTAATACCTCTTGGAGAAAAAGTTTTACCAAAATTGAATGAATTTGCAAATAATATAGCTAAAAATATGCCTGCAATTAAAAAAAATTTTGAGGGTGCATTTGAAACTGTTGGCACAATTTTAGGTGGAATAGTTGAGCATTTAGATATAATATTACCACTTTTAGGTGGTTTACTTGTAGCAACACTTGCATTTAAAGCAGTAAGTGCAATTATTGGCATTTATAATGCTTGGGTTGCGATAACAGAAACACAAACAATTGTTCAGTGGGCATTAAATAGTGCATTATTTGCTAATCCAATTGGAATAGTAATAGCTGCTGTAGCTGGATTAGTAGCAGCATTTATAATTTTGTGGAATACAAGTGATGGATTTAGAAATGGTGTAATTTCTATATGGAATACAATTAAAGATTTTTTTATAGGGATATTTAATTATCTAAAAAGCACTTTTTCAACTTGGGGGCCAGTAGCTTTAGCTGTATTAGCACCATTTATTGGTATACCATTAATAATATATAAGAATTGGGATGCAATAAAAGCAAATCTATTAAAAGTATGGAATTGGATAAAAAATACTGTTTACAATATATTTTTAAGCATTGGTAATTTCTTAATTAATATATGGAATAAAATTAAAAGTACAACAAGTACTGTGTGGAATGCAATAAAAATAGGTATAAATGTATATATTAATACAATAAAATCAATAATATTAAATGTATTTAATAGCATTTATAATCTAGTATCTAGTATATGGAATAAAATTAAAAGTACTACGAGTAATGTATGGAATTCTGTTAAGAATACTATAGGAAATATTGTAAATGGTATAAAAACAGCAATTTCTAATGCTTTTAATAATATAAAAACAACAGTAAGTAATATTGCAAAAAATGCTTTAACATGGGGGAAAAATATAATAAATAATCTTGTAGATGGTATAAAATCAGGAATTAATAAAGTAGGTGAAGCAGCTCGAAAAGTTGCAAATAAATTAAAAGATTTCTTAGGATTTTCATCTCCAACCAAAGAAGGACCAGGTTCAAATGCTGATAAGTGGACACCAAATTTAATGGCAATGATGGAATCTGGACTTATTAAAAATATGTATAAAATAAAAAATGCTTCAAATCGTGCAGCTAGTGTATTATCTGGAAATTTTGGAATTGATAATATAAATTCAAACTTAAATAATGTTGCATATTCTGGGGCTAATAATACTGGAAATGGTTTTATAGGTGAAAGAATTATCTTACAAATAAATAACCCCAAATTTTTTAATAAAGATGATGTCAACAAAATGATGGATCCAGCAATGCAAAAACTTCAATCATATATGAATTTTAAGAAAGGGTGAGATAATTGAGTCAAACTTTTTATTACAATGGCACAAATATAACTGGTTTTGAAGTAATTATTTCACCTGAATGGCGTGTAGAGGAAAGAATCAATAATGTATCATCTATGCGATGTAAAATAGTTGATGATAATGGACAAACTATTGAATGTGGCAAAGAGTGCTATTTTTATGATGATTTTTTAAATTTATTACATGCTGGAATACTAACAGATATTGATGATGATGAAGAAATACATGATATATTGTACTATGATTGTACGATAGAAGATTTTACAAAGATAGCAAATCAACCCAAGGCAAAAATAGTATATGAGAATAAATCTATTAATTATATTGTAAAAGATTTAAGAACCAGATATTTAAATAATAGCACAGATAGCAATTATGATTTTGGAGTAACAGAAGGAACAATTGAAACAGATCTACCTGTATTAAATTATATTGCATTTAACTATTTAACATTATCAGAGTGTTTTAATAAACTTTGCGATTTTGGCAATTATATATGGAATATAGATAAAAATAAGAAATTAAATTTTTATTCTATCGGATATGTAATAAATGCAACTGGATTTGATAGGAATACAACTGTATTTGATAATTTTAAAAGAAAAAGAAGTATGCAAAACTATAGAAATTATCAGATTGTCAAAGGTTCTCCATATGTAGCAGATTTAAGAGTAAATGAAATTCCAACACCTCCTGGTGATGGAAACATAAAAACTTATACAACTAAATATAAGATTGCCGAAGCTCCAAAAATAGAAGTATCGAGTAATAGTGGAGCAACATGGATAGAATCAAGTGTTGGAGTACTTGGGATTGACTCAGATAGTGACTTTGATTTTTTATGGACATATAATAGTCAACAATTTTCTCAGAATGATAGTGGTATTGCTTTAAATTATGCAGGCGGAGACAGGATAAGAATAAGCTATAAACCTTTAATTCCTCTCTTAATTATTTATAAAAATTCTGGTGAAATTGCAAATAGAGGAACATATGAGCATTACGTAGAGAATAAGCTGCTACAAAATAAATATGATGCACTTAAATATGCAAAAACTTTAATTGAAAAATACGCAGAGATAAGCGATAATATAACATTTGATTTATATGAACATACATATAATCCGATGGAGCAAATAATTGTAAATGATAGTCTTAGGAATATTGTAAATGAGACATTTTTAGTTGAATCTTGTACTTGGCAGCCAATAGATGATGAAACAATAATATATAGTTATAAAATTCTCGATGGCGCGGAATTAGGTGGATGGGAAGAATTTTTGAAAAACCTTATCAAACCTGAAAAAATTACATTAGATGATAATGAAATAGTAATAGATTTAAAAGAAGATAGTGATATACACAGCCATGCAGGAGAATACGACATAACTATTTATGATGATTTATTATATCCAGCCGATGACTTATATCCAGCAGATACACTTTACCCGAACAACAGTTCAAGCAGTGCAGATGGTGTAACAGATTAGGAGAAATTATGATTTATAAATTTAAAGAAAAAAAATTACACACTGGTATATTTAGAATCTTTGAGAAAAATATCTATAAAGATAATAAGTATAAGCAGATAGATGAAATACACAACCTTATAACAAATATCTGCCTAGAATCAGAAGCAAAAATTTTTATGAATGTGGCTCCAAACCTTGCTATTAAGTATTTAGCAATCGGGGATAATAATACAGCAGTAGCAGTAACAGATACAACGCTAACAAATGAAGTATTCAGGACTAATTTTGTGTCGCAAATATATACAGCCACAGGCATTGTAACAACTGAATTTTATATAACTGATTCTGACGCAAATGGTGAAGATATACAGGAATTAGGTATCTTTGCAGGTAATACAGCAACAGCAATAGTAGATACAGGGCGTTTAATAAGTCATGTTCTTTGGAGTTATGGCACAAAAAGTAGTGGTATAGAGCTTTTAATAAATCGAATAGATACGATTAGTTGAGGTGGAAAATGGATGAATTTAGGAAAGAATATAAGATTAAAAAAGATGATGTTGACTACGAAAAAAATATTTTAGCAAGCTTTGGACTGGAAATAATAAATTTGCTGAAGGAATGCCCTATAAAAATTTACTCTGTAGAGCATATAGAGACAGAAAAAGAAGATAAAGATACAAAAGAAAAATATAATGTAATGTCTGTAATGGCTAAAATTACAAGGTTAGAGCATAAAAATAAAAATGGTAAATGTATAAATTTAGGTAAGCCAGATAGAAGTAAAACTCCAGCTTTAAAAATAGAGAAGGTGAAACATGGCTAATTTCGGAGATTATACAAAAACTGTATATGCAAATACAATTGCACCAGCGATTAATCAAACTCATCTAAACAATAGTGAAGATAAACTATCTTTAGTAGATGAAGAATTAAGACGTAGTCAGACATTTAGGCTATCTGATTATTTAAATGTAATGTATCAATGTAATACTAAAGAGATTGAAGCTTTTCAAGACTCTACAGATTGGACGATGGACACTGGTGGAACAATTTCAAATGATACTACAAATTATCTTATGCATAATCAATCTGTTAAATTATTAGAACCAGACAATACAGCAGGATATTTATGTATGTATAAGGCTTGTAGTATTGACCTTACAGTTTTTCCAAATGAAAATGTAAGCGGTGCAGATGACCATGTATTATTGATTGTATATATAGATGATGTGGCTGCTTTAACTAATTTGTATTTTAAATTAGGCTCAGATAATACAAATTGTTATTATAAGATTACAGCAGCAGCAAGTCTGGTTACTGGCTGGAATTTTATATCTATTGCTAAAAGTGCTTTTACTAGTGGCGGAACTCCTCCAGGATGGGATAATATAACTTACATTAGATGTGAATGGTACTCTAATGCAAGTCAGCAAAATAAATATGTATCTTTCCAATATGCACAATTAATTAGAGAAGATTCTGTATATGCTGGATATTATAATCCTTTTCAATTATATAATGGCACTGCATTTGAAAATTTATTAAGTATAATTTACGATTATTATTGTCTTTATTATGACCAAAAATATAATAAATTATGTATACAAGCTTTAAATCCAGCAGGATATGTTAATATGTTGCATATACCTTTTTGTGATAGATCTAATTTTATTTTTAAGTGTAAAATAACATGTAATTATATAGGAGAAAGTCAAAATTTAGTATGGTATGTAGATTCAGACAATTATATTCAAATAGGTTTATATGGAAATGATTTATATATGTACTATAATGAAGCTGGTGTAGGTGGTTCTTCTTTTGTAAATTTGGATTCTAATTTTACACTTGGCGAAGAATTAGAACTAACTTTTGAAAAAAATGGAACAACAGTAAGAGCAATCGCAAAACTGCATGGTCTTACAAAAATAGTTGAATATATAACATCTATAACTGATGAAGGGTGTTTATATTTTGGTAGTATGGATGACGAAAGTTACAGTCTTGTGGAAGATTTTATTTTGTCTCATTCTCAAGGTTTTGATTTTCAGGAAAATAAAATTAGAATAATTAAAAAAACAGTCTCTGAAACAGTTAACAATTCGGCAGTATTGCAAAATGATGATGAATTAACTGCAAAATTGGGAGAAAACGGATTATATGAAGTTGAATTAAAACTTGCTGTAAATGGTGCTAGTAATGCAGATTTTAAGGCTGCATGGGCTATAACAGGAGGTATAACACAGGTAACTACTAGGGCTTGTTTTGGTGCTGCTACATCTTCTACGGATAATACAGATACAAATATGAGAGCAACAGGACATAATCTAACGACATCTGTTGCCTACGGCACTGATGTAACGACAGCAAATGCGATTTTAGAAAAGTTCTTGGTATCTACTTCTTCATCAGGAACAATTACTTTTCAGTGGGCACAAAATACGGCGCAAGCAAGCAATACAATAGTTTCTGAAAATTCTTACATGAAAATTACTAAAATTAATTAGTTACACTAGATAAGGAGAAATTATGGAAAATAAAATTAAAATAGTTTTTGCATTATTAGGAAGCTTTATTTGCTGGTTTTTAGGTGGTGTTGATGGATTTTTATATACATTAATAGCATTTATAATTGTTGATTATATATCTGGTGTAATGGTTGCTATTACATTTAGTAAAGCTAATAGTAAAATTGGATTCAAAGGTATATTTAAAAAAGTATTCATGTTGTTACTTGTTGGAATAGCAAGCTTAGTTGATGAATATTTTATAAATACTGGCGGTGCTGTAAGAGGATTAGTAATTTGTTTTTATATTGGAAATGAAGGTATATCAATAATTGAAAATGCTAATAAATTGGATTTACCTATTCCAGATAAATTAAAAGAAATTTTTAAAAATATTAATAAAAATAATGAGGTGAAATAATGAAAAGTATATATTTATCACCTTCTACACAAGAAAAAAATATAGGTGCAGGAAATTATGGAACAGAAGAGAAACGAGCAAATGAAATTTGTGATATTACAGAAAAAGAACTAAAAAGACATGGAATAATAGTTTATAGAAATAAGCCGACAATGACTTTAAGAGAAGTTGTAAAAGACAGTAATAGCAAGAAGCCAAATATACATTTTGCAATACATACAAATGCCTATAATAAAAAATCAAAAGGCTGTGAATGTTTTTGCTATAAGTTTAATGGTGAAGGGCATAAATTTGCAAAATTTGTTTATAATCAAATCGAATCATTAACCCCTTCATCAGATCGAGGAATCAAGCAAGGATATAATTTTTATGGACAAGGAAAGCATATATATGAAGTAGCATATGCAACTGCACCAGCAGCATTAATTGAAATTGATTTTCATGACAATGAAGAAAGTGCAAATTGGATCATAAATAATATAGATAAAATAGGTACAAGACTTGCAATAGGTGCATTAAATTATTTTGGTATTGCTTACACTATACCATCTACAATCATTAAAAATGAATCTTATTATAGAGTTATGGCAGGTTCTTTTTCTGAAAAAGAAAATGCAGAAAATAGAGTTAAGCAACTAAAAAAATTAGGTATTGAATCTACAATAATGGAGTATAAGCCATGAAAAATTTGAATCAATTATTAAAAATTCCAATATTACAATATGATACTTTGAATGATAAGAAACAATTTGAAAAGTATCAGTCAAGAAAATTAGTAATAGAACTAGAAGAATTTGAGATTGAAAAAGATATACTTAAAAAAGCATGTGAGGCTCTTGATGTTCTCCAGGTATCATTTTCATTATTAAATTTATTTGACCATGATACTATCGACCAAGCTTATAGACTACACTATGAAAAATTAAAAAATAGAAATCAATTTCCAATTTTAGGTAAATATGAAATTTTTATGATTATGAATAAAAAATAAAAGCCCTTTTGGGCTTTTTTATTCTCTTCTAATCTTTTCAAATTCTCTTTCTTTCTTATCAATTTTTTCTTTAAAATTTTTATATTCATCTGAATAGTATATTTTTTCTAGTTGTTCAAGTGTCATTTCATCAATTTCACTTTTTTCATATTCTCTATCTTCATAATACCATCTTATATCATCTCTAAGAAATTTTTCATATCCTTCACTATTTTCTTTTTTCCATATGTCAGGATGTTTTTTTAAAAATCCAATTGTATATATGCTTTTAATTTTTTCTCTTCCATATTGTTCTTCTAATTCTTTTTCTAGCTTTTTAACTATTTTCGGTTTCATTCTATCAGCTCCTAATTTTATTTTTTAATCTCCTATGGAGCTAATTACGGTCGTTTTATATAAAAATTGTTTCAATCTCCTACGGAGCTAATTTACGCCTAGGCAACGACCGCAATATTATTTTACATTATTTGTAGTATATATTCAATATTTTTTAATATTACGACATCTTACTGTCGCATTTTATTTTTTTATAAATCCTTTTATCTTGCTAAGAGGAATAAAATTATCCTCTTTTTTAGATAATAATCCAGCCATAATAATAGCAAAAAGAAATAATGTCCAGTGATTATAGAATATTATTTTTAATATTCTGAATGTATTCGATGTTACTATGTAATTAATTAATTCTTTCATTATTTTCCCTCCTGAAATCAAGATTATATTTATATGTATTACTATTGAGTTTTAGCAATACACCTTTTTCATATAGTTTTTTTAATAATTTAAGCCTTAGTTTCTCTGACTTTATATCAAGATGATCCATAATCTCTTTCGAACCAGGTATTTTTTCGCCACGTTTATTCTCCAGAATGAAATTTTCCAAATGTATTATCATATCTTCAAAATTTCTTACGCCCAAAAATTTATTTGTGTCATTTTCGATAAAATTTTGTCTATTTTGTGAATCATTTTTCAATGCTGAAACCATTGATATTACTTCATTTGATAAATTTTTAGGTCTATTTAAAATTTCAAGCGTAACTTTATCTGGGCGTAACTTTTCGGCGTAACTTTTGTTTTTATTCTTTGTTATTTTATTGTAATATAAATTAACTTTTGTTTTTAAATTCTTCAATATCAACAATATTTTTTTCAAGATTTACACCCCCATATCCATACATATTTTTCAATTCATTAAAAACATAATTATTTAATCTATTTTGAAAATATGCTTTAAATTCAAGTTCATTAATATTTGTTGATTTCATTTTAAATTCGCCTCTTTGAAGATGTTCTGTTCCTGTTACTCCTGTCATTTTTTGCACTTCTGGTCTTATTATTCTTCCAGATATATTTGTGATGAATTTATTTCTTATGTTAGTTTTAAGTTCTACACCATAAGGGTTTTGAGTACAGGCTATTAATATAATACCTGCTGCTCTTGCCATATTTAAAAGATTTGCAATTGTATCCTCTATATCTATTGTTTGTTCATCATTTTTATTTTTTTTATTATTTCCAGATAATTTAATATTAGATATTTCATCAATTACCAGGACAATATAATTCATTTTCTTTCCAATTTTGTGATATTCAAAAATATCCATTACTTCATTTTCCAAAAATGTTTCATACCTCTTCATCATTTCATTTTGCAGCCATTCCAATTTTTCTCTAAATTCAGTATCACTTTTTACAAAAATACAATTTTTAAAATTTCTGTATATTCCAAGACCAACAAGCTTGAAATCGACCATTATAAACATTACATTGTTGCAAAAATACTGCATAGACTGAATTATTGTATTTAATAGAGTGCTTTTACCTCCAGATGTCTCACCACTTATAAATGTGTGATACATATCCATCATATCGACTACAATGTTATTTCCATTCTTGTCAACTCCAAACATTGCAGGAAGATTATATTTTTTGTTTATCTCTATTGTCTTAATGTAATCAGATAGCATGTAAAAGTCGTTGAACTTAGCAGATTTTTTATATTTCTTACTTTCAGCAAATTTTGTTTTAATGTAAATAAGTCTAAAGTTTTTGGGATCTCTTTTTATACTTTCAATTTCTTTATTAATCCAATGCTCAATATGTGCAGATTTTTTTTCTATATCTGTTATTGGTACAAAGCTATTTAATTTAAATATTCCATTATTTTTATCAAAAGCTATGACCTTTACTTTATTGTCGAATATCTTTGATAAATCTTTGTATTTATTCGACATCTTTTCATGCTTCAATTTTATAAAGTACTCCCTAACCTCTTTTGTAAGAGCCTTAAAAATAAAGTATGTAAAAAAAGAGAGAAATAGTATATAATTAAATTTATAATTATAAACTAAAATAGTAAATGAAATGATGGTACATGCTAAATACATGTACCTTTCATTTTTATTTTCTCTATCCATAAGGTTTTTAGCGGTTTTAAATTCTGCTAAAAACCTTTTTACTAAATTTATTACTATCTCTCTTAGTTCAATTTTTGACCATATATATTTTAGTAATGTTAATAATAATTTTCTGGTGCTTTTAAAGAAACACATTGTTATTATTATTAACATTATGAATCCAATTATATTGCTTAATACAGTACTTATCATTTGCTATTCCTCCTCATCTTCTGGATTGCATTCTATGCATTCTTCACCATTAATGCAGTATTCACAAACTTGACTACTACACTTATGACATTCACGCCTTCTTTTATCATCATACTCATTTTCGCAAATTTCACAGGTAAACATTTTATGCCTCCATTATTGTATTTATTATCCTTCCACCTATTTCTTGCATTTTTTCTGGATTACTCATAAAATACAAACCTATGCAACCCGCAAAAAATACAAGTATAACAGTACCTATTTTCATTCCCTTATTAAAACATTTTATGCCTATACATCCTATTAGTAATTCACTAGCTATCAGTGTTGACCATCCTATTAGATTATTTATTAAATTAGTCATTGTTCATTCCTCCTATTCTTGACACCTGCAATCATTGCAGTATCTTTCATTAATTAATCCCTCCAATTAAGATTTTCTATATGTTTTATATCTGCATTTTTGAAATAAATCGTCTCAGTTGTAGTCGTAGTTGTTTTCCTTTCAACCTTGTCTACGCAAGGTGTTTCGATATTTTCTTCATAATCAACTTGATCATAATTTTTGTACTCAACCAGGTCATTTTTTTTATTGAAGTGTCCTACTACAAATAATGCTGCCGGCACTGGACAAAATACCAAAAATGTTTTTTTCCAACTTGCTTCTTTCAAAGCAAGTAAAGAAACTATAGTAATTAATAATGCTATACCGACTATTATTCTAGCTTTTTTTATAATAAATATATTTTTTATACCTTTACACATCATAATTAGTATTTTCAAATCTGCACCTCCTATTTACTAAACCTAAATTTACTTAATAATTCTTTTTCATATTTCGTTATATCTTTTGAAATATATAATTTTTCTATTAATTTAAGAAATATTGCAAACTCATCCCTTGTCATATCTATATTTAAATTAACTTTATTGTATTCAATGTCACAACATTCTTTACACATTCCATCATACCAAACATATTTATTTTTACATTTTATGCATTTCACTATTTATCCCTCCTAATACATAAGTCTTGTTTCCGTTTGTCTTAATAAAATTAATATGTTCCAGTTCCTTTTTACAGGCTTGTATAGTTCTTTTTTGCAATCCTGTAAACTCTTGCAATTTTTGAAGACTAGGTGCAATATCTCCGATTCTATAATTTAAAATCGCATTTTTCACAATCTCTATATCATTTGCGGATACAGAATAATAATTATTTTTTTGTGTATCAATCTGCTTAATTTCTTCTTTTTCATTTTCAAAAGTTTCTGAAACTTTTGCCATGCCAGGCTTTAGCAATTTCAATTTTGTTTTCATTTCTACAACTTTTATATTATTTTCATCCTGTCCAACTATTTTTTTATGCAGATTATCAATTAATCTTTCAGGAATAACTATCATTATTTCTTTCAGCTTATCAATATTAGATACTGCATAAGTTTTCCTGTTATAATCCTTTTCAAGAAACATTATTGGTGCTAGTATTGGTAAAAACACAATAAATGCTTCAACCAATATAGATAGTGACATTGTAGTCAAAAATTGCGAAATCTTTAGAGGTATAATATTAAAAATTGGCATATAATCATATAATAGTTTAGTTATTGCACTAGCTGGTGAAGTTTCTATTTTCCCACCACTCATAAAAAAGTTTAAACTGGCCATAACAGATAATAAAAAACAAATCTTAAGATAAAATGATACATTTTTTTCCCTTTTTGAGTCCCTATATTGCATAAATGGCAAAGCTGTTGCAAGCATAATCTTTATAAATTCAAGCATTCCAGCAAGTCCACCCATTGCCCACATATTTAATCCAGTTTGACTATTTGCATAAAATGTAATTGTAAAATATGCAGATAATATTGCTAATAGCAAAGTACAAACATAACATAAAACTGCAAATAATATTTTTGGAATATTTATAAAAAACTTTTTCATGTCCTCACCCCATGTAATTTAAGTATTCTAGAAATAGCTTGCTTTGATGTAATTTTATTTTGCAAGAAATTTCTAGTAATCAATTGACCTGCCAAGCTGGGTCTTATATTTTCTATGGCCATAGATCCAAGCACATTATTTTCTATTTTTCTAATATCTAATTCAGTCAAAATTTGTCCCTCCTAAAAATTTTTATTGTTTTTTCCTTCCACAGAGGGTAAAATGTAAATTACATACTCTTGTGGGAGGATGTTTGAGTAGCGGTGTTCTTGAGTGACTTCTGGCACTGCTATTTTCATGCAAAAAAATAAATTATGTGTATCTTATTGATACTCATAATTTACATATGTATTATCACATACTAATTA
>Ga0265293_10011214_pt1 | contig 12255 bp, 12 predicted proteins | sample Munlanlewell138R_FD_192505 | JGI IMG/M metagenome (GOLD analysis project Ga0265293, IMG submission 192505) | Leachate microbial communities from a municipal landfill in Southern Ontario, Canada - Leachate well 138R | ecosystem: Engineered > Solid waste > Landfill > Unclassified | place: Canada... | reverse complement strand
GGGGGAACGGTCCCGGGGGACGACCGAGAAATTTGTGGCTGCGGCAACGGCGCTGTGGGGGGAGCGGTGGGATTACTCCAGTGTAGAGTACACAGTGGCCCACGCTCACGTGGAAATCGGGTGCCCAGAGCACGGGCCCTACATGCAGACGCCCACCAACCACCTGTCGGGTAAGGAGGGGTGCACCAAATGCAACCACATGAAATCCGCCCCGGAGGACGCGCTTGCCGCCTATCTGGCCAAGTTCACGACAGTGGTACGGCGGGACCGAACGCTGATCGCGCCGCGCGAGGTGGACATCTATCTACCAGAGCATGATCTGGCGGTGGAGTTCTGTGGGATGTATTGGCACAGCCACCCGGACATGGAGGATGAGCGCAAGAACCGCCGGCGCCACGAGGAGAAGTACCGTGCCTGCGCGGAGAAGGGCGTGCGCCTGATCACGCTATATGAAACAGAGTGGACAGAGCGGCCGGAGACCGTGAAGCGGATGCTCCGCCATGCCGTTGGCGCAGGCCGTGGCCGGTTGATGGCCCGCAAATGTGATCTGCGCAAGGTGGATACAACTGAGGCAAAGCGGTTCTATGAGCGGTATCATCCGCAGGGGGGCGCCGGCGGCGGGGAGCATTACGGCCTCTACCACGGGGACAAGCTCGTGGCCTGTATGCGGTTCACCTACGGGGCGAACGACCGCGGGCACGGCGCCAAGTCACGGCAGTGGACCTTGGGGCGGTATGCTACACGGCTGCCGGTTGCGGGGGCAGCGGGCCGACTGTTCAAGGCGTTCGTGCGCGAACACAACCCCCAGAGCGTGAAGTCTTTTTCTGACAACCGTTGGTTTGGTGGCGGTATGTATGCACAGTTGGGGTTTGCGCTGGAGGCCGAGGTTGCCCCGGATTATCAGGTCTGGAGTGTGCGGGCGGGGCTGCGGCCAAAATCACATTATCAGCGGCGCCATATCCCCAACCGGATGCGGGATCACGGAATGGAGGGCGTGTTTGATCCAGCCACGGATCCTCGAACAGAGGCGGAGATGACTTATGCCATGGGGGCGCGTCGCATATTTGATTGCGGAAAAAAACGATGGGTGTGGACGGCCACCCCCTGAGTATGCTACGTTAGTGGGAGCAGGACATACAAGCCGTGCAGACAGGCCCTGCCCTGACGTTGCACAGACTACACGGCCAACCCTTGTGCAAGAGGTAACACCATGGCGAAAACCAGCTTCTCTGGTCCCGTCCACTCCGCAGCCGGCTTCGTCGGCGCGATCAATCTCCCCGCCTATACAGTTACTACCGCCCCTTCCGCCGCAGATGCCGGTGCTGGCGCGGTCATCTTTGTGAGCAACGGCAATGCCGGCGATCCTACCCTTGCAGTGAGCGATGGGACGGATTGGCTCTCGTCGGCGGGCAACGCCATCGCCACGTCGTAAGGATGACCTCTAAGGAGTAGACGCTATGGCTCGAAACCAAGAGGCCATCCACTGCCCTGCGGGGGAATGGACCGAACTCACCAACGCTGATGCGACCACGATCACCTTTCAGGTGCAGTCGGGGTCGGTAAAGGTCCGCGCCACGGAGGATGATACGCCCCCGGCTCTGGCCGCCCCGGGGTGGATCTACCACGCCCGCCCCTCGGATGAACAGTCGGAGTACGGGGAGCTCGCGATCAGGCTGGATCAGCTCGCTGCCGGCGCCAGCCGGCTGTTTGCCATGCCGACCAGCGGCCGCCGCGCTATCGTGCTGGTAGATCATGCGTAGCCCGTTTGGAGGTTGGCACTCTGGATCCGGGGACGGGTCCGCCCCCACCGGGGTGTGGCGTAACTTCTCGCTCACAGCAGCCCAGATCGCAGATGCGGTCGGGTATAGTGACGCGGGGGGCGCCATTAGTCGCGAGCCGAACCCGGCTCATGCACTGGAATTATTCGCCTACGCCAGTGGCACACTCACCGCGCAGTTTGCGGGGGATGTTAGCGCCGCCCTTGCGGGTCGGGTTCTGGTTGTGGGCGCGGATGCGGCCGTCCCGGATAGCGTGGGGCATAGCGACGGGATTACAACCGCCGAATACTCTGACATCCCCTTGGTTGCTGACGGCGTATACGCCGTTGCATGGGTGGACTACCCGGTGTCCCTTGAGGCACCGACGATCTCTGGTGACGGCGAGACGGGCAGCACATACACTGCCGACCTCGGCACATGGGCGGGGGCTGATGCCTATGAATACCGCTGGCGGCGGGACGGTGACCTGATTGCGGGTGCCGAGGGGGCCGAATATATTTCTGGCTCTGTGGATGATGGGGTGACTCTCTCCGCGGAGGTCCGGGCGCAGCACCTGTCGGGCAAGTGGTCCGCGTGGGCGCCAACCAGCAACTCCATCCCCGTCGAGCGGCCCAACACGCCGCCGGCGGCGATAAACCATACACTTACCTATCAGGTGATCGCAGGCGAAGCCCCGCCCGCCACGGTGCCGGCGGCCTTCACCACGGGCCAGTGGACGGTTGCAGACAAAGGGAGCGGCGGCACGGTGACGGTCACAGTGAGCACCATGCCCGATGACGGCGGCGCGGCGATCACGGCGCTTCAATATCGGGTCGGCAGCGGCGCATGGGCCGCGAGCGGGCGCACCACGGCGGGCAGCTTCGATATCACCGGCCTCACCGATGACGAGCAGGTCAGCATCACGTTGCGCGCGGTCAACAGCGTCGGTAACGGCCCGGCCAGCGATGCCAAGACGGCGACGCCGACGGCGGCATTTACGGTCCCCGACGTATATCAAAGCTACATGTGGGCGCTGATCGACACGGAAACCGGCGGGACGTTGCGTATTCTCCTTGCTAGCGTTCCCGGCAACGGCGGCTCGCCCATAACCGATGTTGAGTATCAACGCGACGGCGGGGCTTGGGTATCGGCCGGAATATCGACCATCGGGGAAGTGTTCATCGAGGGCCTACCCAACGACACCTCTGTGAGTGTTTCTATCCGCGCGGTCAACGCTGCTGGCCCCGGCCCGGCCAGCGACGCCAAGACGGCGACACCGACGGGGGGCGTGGAACCCAGCGACGCCCCGGTGCTGATAGGGTCCGATATGTTCTGGAGGCAAGGCGGCACGCTCGAAACCACCTTACCTACCCACCAGACCGGCGACTTGTTATTGCTTGTCGTGGGGGGCTACGCCAACGTGGCGAACGAAGTCCCCGCCCCGGACGGGTGGATCGAGGAATTTGAATACCGGGACGGCACCACGGCCAGCTACCGGCGAGTTAAAGTTTTCTCCCGCTGGGCAGTGGACGGGGCTACCCCAACCCCCGCCGTGGCGGGGGGCAATACACGGATGGTTGTTCCCCTTGTTATCCGGGGCGCGCGCACGAGCGACACCTTCGTGTTCGAGAGCGGCCACCTAGTGGACTTTGAATTCGACATCCCCGGCGGTGAGGCCACGAGCGAGAGCCGGTTGGTCATTTCAGCGGTTGTCACGCAACTTAATGCGTTAGATTGGTTCGAGGATTGGGTTGACGAGACCAGCACGCCGATGCCGATCATCGAACAGGCCGGATCGGGTTCTTCCGGTTCGATCAACATGAGCGTCGCCGTTCGGACCCGCCCCGGGCCAGCGGTCGCGGGCAGCAGCACGGCTACCTTCGGGGAAACGAACACTCATGGGCCAGCGGTGATCATATCCGTGCGCCCGGCGAGCGAGGAATAGAGCATGACCATCTATAACGAGAACTCCGCCACCCGCTTGACCACCGGCGCGACCGATGCGGACAGCGACGATATCACGGTGCGCCGGATCAACGGCACCCTGCCGAATGAATTCCCCGCGACGGTCATGGTGGCGGGGCGCACGTTGCGCGTCTACGAGGATGGCCGCGTTGACTATGACGACCAAGGCGATCCATCGGACCACCCTGCGGATGAACAGACGGAAACAATCGGGACGTTTACTTATACGCTCTGGGACGGGCGCGACGAGAGCAACACCGCGACTGCGACGGTGCGTTTCACCGGCGTCGAGATCGAGGTGGACCCCGGAACCGAGGTCAGTGGATATACCGCCAAATGGACCGCAACCGGCGTGACCGGCGCGACGCTCGTTGACGAAGTGTCTGGGGCAGTGCTGGCCGCCGAAGGTGCCCCAACAACAGGGCCTTCCCCGGCCGGTGCCGATTGGCTGGGCTTTGAGAGCGGTGCGGCCTATTACGCTGCGGCCGCGCCAGCGGCCCTGCCGACGGGCAACAGCGCGCGAACAGTGATCTTCTGTGCCCGGGCGGCTCCGCAAACCGGGGCGGCCGCTTTCGGGGGCTTTACCTACGGGGCTAACGTGACTGGCGGCAGCTTCGGGTTCTTGATCAACGGCGGCAGCCATACAGTTGACCTGAACTTGGTCGGCGAATTCTGGACCGGCCCCAGCGTAAACGACGGCGAACCCTTCATCGCCACCGCAACCTATGACGGGGCCGGAACCCTGCGGTTCTACGTCGGCAAGATTTTGATCGCCGAGGAAACCGAATATGGGTTGGACACTGCGGCAGGCAGCGTGCGGCTCATGCGCAACATGGGCGGGTCGCAGGCGCGCGAGGGTAACGTGGGCGCGGTCTATGTCTATGACCGGGCGCTTAACGTGTCCGAGGTTCACCAGATGGCGGACTATCTGAATGAGCGGTATATCGCGGACCTGATCCCGCCCCTGCTTACCCAGCCGAGCATAACTCCGACATCGCCCACGGTCGCGACGGCCACGGTCACGGCGTCCAAGACCGCCGAGGTGTGGATGGTGCTATCGGCTTCGGCAACACCCCCCAGCGCGGCCCAGATCAAGGCGGGGCAAGACCATACGGGGGCGGCGGTCCCGGCCGCGTCGGGGGATGCGGATTTCGGTGGCGGGACGGTGACGCGCACGTTCACAGACCTGACCCCGGCCGCTTCCTACTATCTGCACGCCTACGCCGAAGGTGCTGCGCCTGATGGATCGGCCGTCGTCACGTCATCGGCCTCGCAGCAGCCGGGCTGGACCGCTCCATCCGCGATCACGCCGACGGCGGTGTTCTTTTCCGAGGCCGACCCTATCGGGACAAGCCGGGCATTCACGGCGGATCAGCCCGATGTCACGTGGTCGTTTGTCGGCACCGCCCCCACGGGGTTTGCGTGGGACGGCAACCGGCTCACCACCACGGCGGTGCTTACTGCCGCAACCACATCATTCACTGTGCGCGCCACCAATCTGGGCGGCAGCACGGATCAGGTGGTGGGCCTGACCATCACCGAGGCAGGGGTGGCCCCGGAAGCTGACATCGAGACCACATGGTCGGGGCTGGTGACGCTCCTGAATTCGTGGGGCGGCACCGTGCCTGCGGGCGTGGACGTGATCGAGATCACCGCGCCCCATTCGGGCAACATCAACCTGTCGGATGTCGTGCTTAACCGCCCGGTGACGATCCGGGGGAAGGGGCCGTTCACCAGCGGCGTGAACGCGGACCAGACATATTGGTGGAGCAACAGCAGCAAGCTATCTGGCACGCTGAACGTGTCGCGGGCCAAGGGCCTGCGGTTCGTGAACCACCACATCTTCAACGGCTCATCCTGCGTGCGCGCCGTCGGGGAAACCGATGTCCATATCATTTCCACAGCGATGGAAGCGACGTTCATATCGCCGTCCACCCCCGCCGAGGTCAACGCCGGGTCGCAGCAGGTGTGTATTCTTGGCGCGAACACCACGGAAAACACCGGGGTGAGCGGCATAAAATTCATAAACTGCACCTTCCAGTTTGCCCAAACGGCCGTGGTCTACTGGCGCAGCCCCGGCCCGGGCTGCCTCATGGACGGCTGTGTCATCCTGTGGCCCCGCCATGACTTCATGAAGGTTGTCGGCGCAACCAACGGCACGCTGGAACTGAAAAACAATTGGTTCGGGCGCGACTGGAACCAATCGTATAACCCGACCACGGATGATTGGGCGCATTGCGATTATCACCAAGCCCAGACTGCGCATTTCTCGGACGCCTATTACCACGGCAACGTCATCTGGACCGGGCTGAACTCGTCCAACGGCCGGTTCAACTTGCAGGGGTTCTATTTCGGAAACGGCTCGACCATGGACGGGGTGCGGATCGAAAACAACATCATCTGCACTGCGCACATCAACGCGATCCGGGCCGCAGGCACCGAGATAATCGACCACAAGGTCATCGAGAACAGCATATTCCGGGTGAAAGTCACGGCGTCGGGGGAAAACCAGACCGGAACATCCCCACAAGGCATGAGTTACACGCAAGCAGCCGGGAATTTCGGCGCGGGGCCGAACCACACGAGCGGCTGGGTCGGGACGGGCGGATATTTCCTTGTCAACCAGACGCAGGGCGGGGGCGCGGCTGGGTCACCAAACGACTTCGACTTCGACCGGCTGATGTCGGACGCCGGGATGAAAGGTATCCCGGAAACCGAAGCCTACGACTTCGACGTATTCCGCCCCCTTAGCAGCGCATCCCGCCTGCATTGGGATAACGTGAACCCCGCCGGGGCCTACCGCCGGTTGAAAGGCATCTTCGAGGACCACGTGCACCCGCAAGACTGGCCGACCGTCGCCCCGTGGAAACACCAATTCGACCGCAGCAACCTGATCTGGCCCGAGGTCGTCGGCTATGGGCCGCAGGGGGAAGGGATCACCGCGTGAGGAACTCAGGCGACGGGGGCGTCGTAGGTATCCAGTGGAAAGCAGTAGGACAGCACCGAATGGAACGGGCCAGAATGCACAAGATCGAAGCACTTATAAACCACACCACGTCTGGCGTTGCCGTCGCAGGCGTCGCCTCCGCCTTCGTGCCACTGTTCTCTGACGTCCAGAGGTTAAGTGAGGTGGCTGGCCTGTGGATGCCGGTGCTCGGGGCTACGTGGCTCATCGTCCAGATCGTGCGGGCATTAGGCCCCGGGGTCATGGCCGCTGTGCGCCACCTGCGCAGCATCCGCTTCCGGCGGTGAGCTAGGGGTATCCCCCCTACACAGAACCGCGTATACTGCGCGGAAACAAAGTGAGGTTCCCGGCCATGGTGCCCGATATTGCAGAGCTGTTCGAGGAAGCCTACGAGCGCGCCGGGCTGGAGATGCGCTCCGGCTATGATATGCGCACGGCCCGACGCAGCCTTAATCTGCTCCTACTCGATTGGCAGAACCGCGGCCTGAACCTGTTCACGATTGAGCAGGGGACGATCCCGCTCGTTGCGGGGCAGGCCACTTATACCCTCCCCGACGGCACGATTGACCTGATCGAACACCAACTGCGGCGCGGGGACGGCGCCAACCAGACCGACACGATGTTGGAGCGGGTCAGTGTCTCCACATATGCAGTGCAGACCAATAAGAATATGCAGGGGCGACCGACGCAGGTGTATATCGCCCGCGGCGCCGAAGATGTGCAGGCTACATTGTGGCCAATCCCGGACGGGCGCGAGGAGCAGTGGCTGTTCTACTACCGCCTGCGCGGCATCCCCGGCCTGACTTCCGGCGCCGGGGGATCAGCAGCAATCCCGCCGCGGTTCGTGCCGGCGCTTGTGTCCGGGCTGGCATTCGAGATCGCATCCAAACGCCCCGAGGTCGCGGACCGGGCAATCCCACTCAAGGCGCTCTATGAGGAGACCTTCGCGCGGGCCGCTGACGAGGACCGTGAGCGGGCGACAACCTTTTTCTCGCCCTTCATGCCGGGAGGGTTCTGATGGGGCCATATGCAAAAGGTTCAAAAGCGTGGGGGATCTGCGACAAGACGGGGTTCCGTTACAAGCTCACAGATCTTGTCTATGAGTATAACAATGGCCAGCGGACGGGGCTGCGTGTCGGTCGTGATGTGGCTGACCCGGACCAACCCCAGAATTTTGTAGGGCGGCTGCGGATCTCCGATCCAATGGCTTTGCGCGACCCGCGCCCCGACGCGAACACAGCCGAGGCCCGTGGCCTGTTCGGCTGGCGCCCGGTGGGCCACCCCCTCACCCAGATCCAAGGTGCCGTCGGCACCGTCACCGTTGTCACAGGAGACTGACATGGCTGAACGCAAGACATCGCCCCGCCCGAAGGCCCGGCCCCCGACGAAGCGCCCCAAGGCCCGGCCCGACTATGTGGATCTGCCGTCCCCCGACGAGGGCGAACGTCCGCATGGGGTCGAGCGCAAGGCCAAGGGCGGCCTGTGCCGGGGCATGGGGGCCGCGAAGCGTGGCGGCAGCTATAAGGCAGGATGACCGTGGACTACGCTCAGCTCGTTGAACTCATCCAAGACTATACCGAGAGCCGGGAGCCCACTTTCGTGGACAATATCCCGCGCTTCGTGCGTCAGGCTGAGCAACGTATCTGTCGGACGGTGATGATCCCCGAATTGCGCAAAGGGGCGACCACTCTGGTGGGGCCGGGGGCGGTGTATGTCTCCCGGCCGCTAGACTTTCTCGCGACCTTCACTTTCGCGGTGATCGACAGCTCCGGGGTGTATCATTACCTGTACGACAAAGACCCCAGCTTCATTCGCGAGGCGTACCCCAACCCCGCTGAGCGGGGGCGGCCGCGCTACTATGCGCAGTTCGACGGCGACGGGCCGGGGTCCGAGGGGCATTTCATTCTGGCGCCGGCGCCGGATGATACCTACACGGTGGAGATGCAGTATTACTTCGATCCGCCGTCCATCGTGGATGTGGGGACCACGTGGCTGGGAGAGAATGCGGAGACTGCGCTTCTCTACGGGTCTCTGGTCGAGGCGTATACATACCTCAAGGGCGAGACTGAGCTGATGGAGCAATACCGTGCGCAATACCAAGACGCCATGTCGCTGTTGACAGGGATCGACGTGCGGGCGAAACGAGATGACTACAGAGATGGACAGATGAGGTTGGGCGGATGAATTCAGAAATGCTGATCGGGCCGGTGTCCGTGCAGACATCGGACTACGGGGGGCTTTCCCCGGAGCAGATTGCCAAACTGTGCGCAGACAGGATCATTGCGGTGGGCGACAAGGCCCCGCCGGAGATTGCGCAGCAGGCACAAGCGTTCAAACAACACATATTGGAGGTCATCCTCCATTATGTTACACTCGCGGCGCAAGAGGACCGGGCGACGGTCTGCGCAATGGTAGACCAGCAGGGGTATCCAGAGATATCCCGCCTGATAAGGAGCCTATAGATGGCATTCACCGGAAACTACATGGCCACGTCGTTCAAACTTGGCCTCCTGCAAGGGGTGCACGACTTCCGTGCGTCGGGCGGGGACACGTTCAAACTCGCGCTCTACACGAACTCCGCTTCGTTTAACGCGGCCACCACGGCGTATACATCGACTAACGAGGTTGCTAACTCCGGCACTTACTCCGCCGGCGGCGCGACGCTGAGTAATGTCAACCCGACGACTTCGGGAACTACGGCGTTCACCGACTTCGCGGATGTGTCGTTCACGAGCGCAACGATCACGGCGCGCGGCGCCCTGCTCTACAACAGCACCCCCGCGCATGGCCCAGCCAATGCGGCCGTGGCGGTTCTGGACTTCGGTTCGGACAAGACCTCGACGGCGGGCACCTTCACCGTGCAGTTTCCCACCTCAGGCGCGTCTACGGCCATCATCCGCATCGCCTGATCGCCATGGGAATCCTTGAGGACCTTTTCGCCGGGGGCAAGCAGGGCTACCTGAGCTATAGCGGCTTGGAGGCATACACCGATACTGCCGGGACCGTCCCCGCGCAGCCGGGCGACCCCGTGGCCTTGATGAAGGATCTATCTGGGAACGGCAACGACCGGGTGATGGCGGAGGCCCACCGGCGGCCGATCCTCACCCGCTGGCCGAAGTCAGGGCGGCGGAACCTACTTGATTCCACGAACCCCGAGAATTGGGACCGGATCCCGGCCGCCGCCCCGTTCTCGTTCTTCCACAACCAGCCTGACGGGCTGGGCGGCAACACGGCTACGTTGGTGTCCTTCGGGGCGGTGGATGGCGGCCCTAATGGGGAGGGCGTATTGGCGCTCACCCGCCCGACAGGGCCGGGGGAATTCACGATCCGGGTCAGGATTCGCGGGAACAACGGGACGACCATCTTGGTTACGATGCCCTCCCCGGGGGGGCCGAACACGAGCTACACCCACACTTTCACGGGGCAGTGGGAGGAATTGTCCGTGACGCGCACGGAGCCTGAGGCCGGGATCAGACCGGCGTTCTACTTCATCCGGTATCCCGGAACCACGGCGTCTTTGATATTTATCTCCCACGCGCAGGATAACGCCGGACCGACACCTATGGCGTTCCAACCTGTCAACTCCCGATACGACATCACCGAGGCAGGCCAACCCGACTGCTATGGCCTGTGGTATGACGGCACAGACGATTACATGGAGACCGAAGGCGCCGTGGATTTCGCGGAGGGTCGGAAGGTGACCATCATATCGGGGGTGTCCAAGCTCGCACCTGTAACGGGGATTACGGCCTTTTTTGGCAACCCCGGCGCGGGGCCGCCATGGCCGGGCAGGGTCGCACTGTCCGTCATAGGCCCCGGTCACGAGAGTGGGTGGGGGTATACCATGATGGCGGGTGCGAGCGGCACAGACGGGCTGAACCGGATAGCTATGGCCCCGCCCAACACCCGCCAGACGCCTTCGAACAACGTCGTGGCTGGGTTATCTGATATGGACGCCCCGTACGTCGTCGCCCGAGTCAATAGCGAGCCGGGGGTGGTTGACACGAACGCTTACGCAGCGGCGGGGCTGGGGGCGGCTACGCTGTATACGGGGCGGGGCTGGGATGTAAACGCTCTCCTGAACGGCATCGAATGGGGCCTCGCCGTCCTCGGGGATATTCCGACCGAGCAGGATCTGCTCGATGCGGAAGCTGCCATCCTCGCCAACACCCCCGGAGTTGTGGCGGACACGACCGCCGCCCTCACTGCCCCGTCCCCAGCGGCGGGAACCGTTGGAACTGCGTCGCAGGCCACCTCCATAGACGCCGCCGTGTCTGGAATATTCGCTACAGCGTCCGCGGGGGCGGCCGATGCTACCACCGTCACTACGGTGGAGTTGGGCAGTAGTCTCCTCACATATGCGATTGTCGCCGCCATTGGCGCGGCCGCCGGTGCGATTGTTGCAGCGAGCAGTGTCTCTGCCGCCGCCTCTGTTGGCTCAGTCACGCAGACCACCAATAACAGCGCGTCAGTAACCGGCGTGGGCTCCGTGGCGCATCTGGGCGAAGTCTCCGCGGCGGGCGGAGCTATCGCCAGTCTGGTTTCCGAGGGCGCGCAGGGGCAGGTTGGCTCGACTGACGCGGGCTCCGTGGTCCATGTGGATCTGGACGGCGTAGCCGCAGAGGGAGCAGCAGCAGAAGTTAGCGTCGCCATTGACGTGGCCGCGGCCGCCGCGGGCTTGCCCGCTACTGCATGGCTGGAGCCGCCGCTTGCCTACACGGATATCCTCATCACCGTGTCCGGGATGGGCGCTACGACCGCTACACATGATATCATTGTTCGCAACGACATCGACGTGTATCTGGTCGGCTTGGAGGCGACACTACATCTCGGGGTAGCCACAACATGGGGCAGGCTCGTGATCGACGCCGACGATGGGTGGACTGACATACACCCGCATGGTATAGATTAGGCGGACGCCCGCGACAGATAGGACAGCCCATGCCAAGTACGTTTACCACTAATACTGGCATTGAGAAGCCCGGCGACGGCGAACAGGCCGGCGTCTGGGGGCGCACGGCCAACACCAACTTTGATATTATCGACCGGGCGCTCACTGGGTCGGCGACGATTTCACTGGCGGGATTGGTCAGCTATACGCTTACCACCTCATCGGCGGTGCTGTCGGACGGGCACTATGCGGCGATCACTTTCACGGGCTCCCCGCTTGGGGAAGTCACGGTCGTTATCGCTCCTGCTAGTGCGCAGAAGATCTACATCATTCGCAACGCCACGGATCAGGCACTCACCTTCGCGCAGGGCAGTGGCGCCAACGCCACAATTCCTGCGGGGGAAGCCGGGATCATTATCAGCTCGGGCACAGGCGCCACGGCCTCGGTCTACGAGGTTATGCGCTCGGTGACGACCGGGGTGCCTACGAACACACCCAACGCAACAGTGCGACGTGATGGCAGCGGTAATTTCGCCGCCAACAGGGTGACGGCCAATCTCACGGGCAATGTTACCGGCAACGTCACGGGCGATCTCACCGGCAACGTCACGGGTGATCTGATCGGCGACGTCACGGGCAACGTCACGGGCAGTATCTCTGGCCCAATTACGAACGCG
>Ga0265293_10011212_pt1 | contig 12259 bp, 11 predicted proteins | sample Munlanlewell138R_FD_192505 | JGI IMG/M metagenome (GOLD analysis project Ga0265293, IMG submission 192505) | Leachate microbial communities from a municipal landfill in Southern Ontario, Canada - Leachate well 138R | ecosystem: Engineered > Solid waste > Landfill > Unclassified | place: Canada... | reverse complement strand
GGCAAGGTGTGGCTGGTCGGCGCGGGTCCGGGCGACCCGGACCTGCTGACGCTGCGCGCGGCGCGCCTTGTCATCGAGGCTGGCGTGATCGTGCATGACGGGCTTGTCGATCCCGCGGTTCTGGCCATGGCGCGGCACGACGCGCGGCTGATTTCCGTCGCCAAGAGCCGGGGGCGGCACACGCTCCCGCAGGAAGCGATCAATGCGCTGCTGGTGGACGAAGCCCGCAACGGTCACGATGTCGTGCGGCTGAAGGGCGGCGATCCCTTCGTGTTCGGGCGCGGCGGCGAAGAAGCCGAAGCCTGCCGCGCGGCGGGCGTTCCGGTGGAAGTCGTTCCGGGCATCAGCGCCGCCATGGGCGCGGCGGCGGCGGCACAGATTCCGCTCACGCACCGGGACAGCGCGTCGATCGTCAGCTTCGTCGCGGGCCAGTGCAAGGGCCTGACCGAGCAGAACTGGGCGGGGCTGGCGGGCAAGGGCCGCACGCTCGTCATCTACATGGGCGTGGCGACCGCCGAGGCCATTTCCGAAAAGCTCATGGCCGATGGCCTGACCCCGGACGCACCCGTCGCCGTGATCGAGAACGCGACGCGCCCCGATATGCGCGTGCTGCGCGGACCGCTGGCGGGCCTTGCGGAGATTATCGAGGCAAACAGAGTGAAAAGTCCGGCATTGATCGTTATCGGCGATGTCGCGGCCGAACCCGGCGAAGCGCCGTTCGCGGACCTGGGCCACCGCTTTGCACATGAGGGGACGTTGTGAAAATCCTGACCGGAAACGATCTGAAATCCGGCGCTGTCGTCTGGTGGGACGGCAGCGGCTGGTCGCTGCATGTCGAAGACGCGGTGGACGCGGGCGATCAGGCCGACACCATCCTGGCCGTCGAACAGGCCGCCCAGCGCGTCAACGCGGCCTATGCCATTGATGGCGAACGCACTGCCGATGGCGTGCGCCCCGCCCATATCAAGGAGCGTATCCGCGCCGTCGGCCCGACTGTCCGCATGGACCTTGCGCTGAAGCCGGCCGATGCCGACGCCGGAAACTGGGTGATCTGACATGTATAAATACGACCAATACGACCAGGCGATGGTCGATGCCCGCGTCGCGCAGTTCCGCGATCAGGTGCAGCGCCGGGTGGAAGGCCACATCACCGAGGACCAGTTCAAGCCGATCCGGCTGCAGAACGGGCTCTACCTGCAACTCCACGCCTACATGCTGCGCGTGGCCATTCCCTATGGCACGCTCAATTCGCGCCAGATGCGGATGCTGGGTGACATCGCGGACAAATACGATCGCGGATACGGCCACTTCACCACGCGCCAGAACATCCAGTATAACTGGATCAAGCTGGCCGAGGCGCCGGACATCCTGGCCGACCTCGCCACGGTGGAAATGCACGCCATCCAGACGAGCGGCAACTGCATCCGCAACATCAGCGCGGACCACTATGCGGGCGCCGCCGCGGACGAGATCGTCGATCCGCGCCCCTATGCCGAACTGCTGCGTCAGTGGTCGAGCTTCCACCCGGAATTCCTGGCCCTGCCGCGCAAGTTCAAGATCTGCGTGATCGCATCGCAAACGGATCGCGCGGCGATGAAGCTGCACGACATCGGCATCCGGCTGGTGAAGAACGACGCCGGAGAAATCGGCGCCGCGTTCTATGTGGGCGGCGGCATGGGCCGCACGCCGATGATCGCGCCCTGCATCCGCGAATTCGTGCCGATCGACCAGCTCGTGACGTATTCCGAGGCGTGCCTGCGCGTCTACAACCGCTATGGCCGGCGCGACAACAAGTTCAAGGCACGGATCAAGATCCTCGTCCATGAACTTGGCAAGGAAGAATATACCCGGCAGGTGGAAGAAGAGTTCGCGCACCTCCAGACGTTGAACATCGAGCCTCCGCTGGCCGAACTGGAACGCATCAAGGCCCACTTCACCGATCCGCCGTTCGACGCCGGCGCCAGCGACGAACTCGACCTGTCGGACCCCGATTTCGCGCTGTGGGTGGAACGCAACTGCCATGCTCACAAGCAGCCGGGCTATATCAGCGCGACTGTCAGCCTGAAGCCAGTGGGCGGCATCCCCGGCGACGCCTCGGCCGACCAGATCCGCCTGATGGCGGACCTTGCGCGCGACTACAGCTTCGACGAATGCCGCGTCACGCATGCGCAGAACATCGTCTATCCGCATGTGCGCAAGGCCGATCTTTACGCCTTGTGGCAAAAGCTGGACGAAGCGAACCTCGGCATCGCCAATCTCGACCGGATCGGCGACATCATCGCCTGCCCCGGCCTCGACTATTGCAGCCTGGCCAATGCACGCTCGATCCCGGTCGCACAGAAGATTTCCGAGAACTTCGCCACGCGCGAGGAGGAAATCGGCGAACTGAAGCTGAAGATTTCAGGCTGCATCAACGCCTGCGGCCACCACCACGCGGGCCACATCGGCATCCTCGGCGTGGACCGCAAGGGCGTGGAGAACTACCAACTCCTGCTCGGCGGCTGCGAGGGCGACGATACGTCGCTGGGCCAGATCACCGGCCCCGGTTTCGACGAGGACGGCATCGTCGGCGCCGTGGAAAAAGCCACGGACGTCTATCTCGCCAACCGGCAGGGCGGGGAACGCTTCCTCGATACCTACCGCCGGATCGGCATGGCTCCGTTCAAGGAAGCGCTCTATGCGCCAAAGAACGAAATCAAGGGGGAACCCGCCAATGGTTGAGCCGCAGTTCCGTTTCCGTGACGACGAGCCCGCCGCCGATCCAGCGGTGACGGTCGACAACTTCGGGGAGCAGACCAACGCCGCCGCCGTCCGGCTGGAACCGGGCGACGACGCGCGCGACCTGCTGCCCTATCTGGACCGCATCCGGCTGGTGGAAGTGAACTTCCCCGCTTTCACGGACGGGCGCGGCTATTCCGCCGCCCGCATCCTGCGCGAAGCGGGCTATACCGGAGAACTACGCGCGGTGGGCGACGTGCTGATCGACCAGCTTTTCGCCATGCGGCGCTGCGGGTTCGACAGCTTCGCGCCCGATGCCGCGCTCGATCCGACGCACGCGGAAGCGGCGTTCAAGGTCTTTCCCGAAGTCTATCAGCCCGCGGCCGACGGCCGCAATCCGATCTGGAAACTGCGCCATGGCGGTGGAAACTGAAAGAGAACGGCAAGTGAGCACGGCGGCGCGCCAGCCTGACCGGATCGACACCGGACCGAGGTTTTCGGAATCCGATGCCATCCGCCTGAATCGGCTCTATCGCGGCGCCGATACCGTCGAGATGCTGTCCGGCGTGCTGCGCGACCGGATCGCGGGCGACGTGGCCGTGGTTTCCAGCTTCGGCGCGGAAAGCTCCGTCCTGCTGCATCTGGTGGCCGGGATCGACCCGGCGACGCCCGTGCTGTTCCTGGAAACCGGCAAGCATTTCCCGGAAACGCTGGCCTATCGCGACACGCTGGTCGCGCAACTGGGGCTGACCAACCTCATCAACCTCACGCCCGATCCCGGTCTGCTGGTCAAAAAGGACGAGAACGGCCTGCGCTGGTCCTACGATCCCGATGGCTGCTGCGAAATCCGCAAGGTGCTGCCGCTGGCGGACGCGCTCGCCGATTTCGACGCCTCGCTTACCGGGCGCAAGGCGTTTCAGGCCAGCACGCGCGCCGCGCTGCCGCGTTTCGAGATCGACACCTCGGACGCGCAGGGACGGCTCAAGATCAACCCGCTGATCGACTGGACGCCGGACGACCTTGCCCGCTACATCGCGGAAAACGACTTGCCGCCGCACCCGCTGGTCGAACAGGGCTATCCTTCCATCGGCTGCTCTCCCTGCACGTCGAAAGTCGCGCCGGGGGAGGATTCGCGCTCGGGCCGCTGGCGCGGCTGGGACAAGACCGAATGCGGCATCCACGTTCCCGGCCAGCCGGAAGGCGATGAGGGCGAACTGCCGCCCGGCTACGACCCGGTGTTCTGAATAAACGCAAGGGTCAGAGCCACCCCTGCTGGCGATACCACTGCGCCGTTTCCTTCAGCCCGGCGCGGGTTTCGATGCGCGGCCGCCACACACGCGGCGGCACTTGCGATCCTTCGCTCACCGCCCAGTCGGGATGGCACATGTAGCCCACCCGGTCCGGCGTCAGCTTCGCCCCCGCGCCGCGCAGGAAATGATCGGCCCTGGCCGCCCGCTCCATCCACTTGCGCGAGAGATTGAGCACGCGCGGCCTGCGCCCCACGGCCCAGCCGATCGCCAGCGCCATTTCGTGATGATCCCAGCCGCCGGGCTTGCCGTCGTCTGGCTCGAACGTCCGGTGCGACACGTCCTCACCGCCCGGCGCCAACGCGATGAGCAGGCGGGCAAGGTCATCGACATGGATCAGCGATGCCCGCCCCCCTTGCGGCACGGGCACCACGGCCCAGCGGGCGGCGCGGAACAGCTCGAACATCTCGCGATCGCGCGGGCCGTAGATCGCGGGCGGACGCACGATGGTCCAGTCCATGCCGCTGGCCCGCACGATCTTTTCCGCCCTCGCCTTGGACGCGCCGTAGGCCGAAAGGCCCGGTTCCCGCGCCGAGAGCGAAGAGACGAACACCACCCGCGGCACGCCCGCCGCCAGCGCCGTTTCCACCACGGCCATGGTGCCCGCGACATTGCCCTGCCGGAACCCGGCGGCGTCACGCGCGTTGACCACGCCCGCGATGTGAATCACCGTCTCGGCATCCTTGACCAGCCGAACCAGTGCCTTGCGATTGGAGAGGTCGCCGGGAATCCATTCCACTCCCTTGCGTGGCGGCTGCGCCTTGCGCGCCAGCGCGCGCAGTTCCAGCCCGGCATCGAGGGCGCGGTCGACGAACGCCTGCCCGACGAAGCCGGTGGCTCCGGTGACGGCCAGTATCATAGCAGGACAAGCTGGTCGCGATGCACGATGGCCGAACGCGGCGCATAGCCCAGGATCTCGGCCTGCTCGCGGGAATGGGTGCCGACCAGCCGCGCGCATTCGGCGGCATCGTATTCGGAAAGGCCATGCGCCACGACGCACCCTTCCTCCGTGCGAACGGCAATGGCATCGCCCCGCGCGAAATGCCCCGACACCGCCGTGACGCCCTTGGCCAGCAAGCTGCCGCCCCGCGCCAGCGCCAGCGCCGCGCCCGCGTCTATGGTCAGTTCGCCTTTCAGGCGCAGCCGTCCGCCCAGCCACGCCTTGCGGGCAGCGGCCTTGCGCCGGGGCAGGAACAGCGTGCCGATGCCGTCTCGCGTCGCCCGCGCGATGGGCCGCGCGTGCGTGCCGTTGGCGATGGCCAGCGTGATGCCCGCCCGCTCGGCGATCTCGGCGGCCTGCAACTTGGACGTCATCCCGCCCGATCCCATGCCGGACGTAGACCGGCCCGTGGCCATGGCATGGATTTCGGCCGTCACGCCGTTGACTTCTGAAAGCAATCGGGCCTCCGCATCCTTCGGATCGCGGTCATAAAGGCCATCCACGTCAGAAAGCAGCAGCACCGCGCTGGCCCGTGCCGCCTGCGCGACGCGCGCGGCCAGCCGGTCGTTGTCGCCGAAACGGATTTCCTGCGTCGCCACGCTGTCGTTCTCGTTGACGACCGGCACCGCGCCCGCGTCAAGCAGCCGGGTGAGCGTGGCGGTGGCGTTGAGATAGCGGCGACGGTCCTCAAGATCCTCCAGCGTCAGCAGCAGTTGCGCCGCCGTCAATCCGTGCCGGCCCAGCAGGTCCGCCCAAAGGCCAGACAGCGCAATCTGGCCGACAGCGGCGGCGGCCTGCGCATCGGCCAGGCTGCCGCGCCCGCCCTTGTCCAGCCCCAGAGTCGCCGCGCCCAGTGCGATGGAGCCGGACGACACCACGATCACATCCTGCCCGCGCCCGCGCGCCTCGGCAATTTCCGAAACCAATCCCTCCAGCCATTCGCGGCGCACGCCGCCCGCACCCACCAGCAGGGCGGAACCGACCTTGACCACAAGACGCGGACAAGTGGCCTTGCTGGCCAGATCGGAAAGGCGGGTAAGAGGGGCCATGGCGGCTGGATTAGGCGAAAGCGTGCGCGATGCAACCACGATTGGCGGCGGCCGGGCGCGAAGGCGAAAGTCCCGTCAGATCGGAGACCAGGGCTTTGCGTCCGCTTCTTCCTGCTCGCCTTCGGGCCGCTCCGTCACGGTGGCGGCGGGAAGGTAGGAGATCACGGCGTCGAGCAAGGCATCCAGCCCCTCGCCCGTCGCGCCCGATATGGGAAAGACCTGCTCCGCCCCGGCAGCTTTCAGTTCCGCCGTGAAACCCCGGACCAGTTCGGGGTCGGCAAGGTCGATCTTGTTAAGCGCGATCAGGCGCGGCTTTCCGTCCAGTCCCGCGCCATAGGCGGCCAGTTCCTCCTCGATCACCTGCATGGCCTGCGCCGGGTCCGCGCCCGCGATGTCGATCAGGTGGATCAGCACGCGGCAACGCTCGATATGGCCGAGGAAGCGGTCGCCGATGCCCGCCCCTTCCGCCGCGCCCGCGATCAGGCCGGGAATGTCGGCCAGCACGAACTCGCGGTTGCGATGGTGCACGACGCCAAGCTGCGGCGTCAGGGTCGTGAACGGATAGTCGCCCACCTTGGCCCGCGTGTTGGCCAACTTGTTGATGAACGTGGACTTGCCTGCGTTGGGCAACCCGACCAGCCCCGCGTCCGCCAGCAGCTTGAGCCGTAGCCAGACCCACATTTCCTCGCCCGGAATACCGGGCTGGTGCTGGCGCGGGGCGCGGTTGGTCGATGTCTTGTAGCTGGCGTTGCCGCGCCCCCCCATGCCCCCTTCCAGCAGAGTGACGCGCTGGCCCGCTTCGGTGAGGTCCGCCAGCACCGTTTCCCGGTCGTCGTCAAGGATTTGCGTGCCGACCGGCACCTGGATGACCAGATCCTTGGCCGAAGCCCCCGTGCGGTTCTTGCCCATGCCATGCCCGCCACGCGCGGCCTTGAAATGCTGGGTATAGCGAAAGTCGATCAGGGTGTTCAGCCCGGTGACGGCCTCGAACACGATATCGCCGCCGCGCCCGCCGTCACCGCCGTCAGGTCCGCCGTATTCGACGTATTTTTCCCGTCGGAAGCTCACCGCGCCCGGTCCGCCGCCGCCCGAACGGATGTAAATCTTGGCCTGATCGAGAAAGTGCATGAAATGAAGCTAGCCGATTGTTGGGCGATTGTCGCGCGGCGGCGCCCGCACCGTCAGACCATGAGCAGCGTAAAGCGGAAAAGGCTGCCGTCCGCGGGCCGGAACGGGGTGTTGTCAACACACTGGTGGAGCCGAGGGGGATCGAACCCCTGACCTCGTCATTGCGAACGACGCGCTCTCCCAGCTGAGCTACGGCCCCGTTCCAGTGCGAATGCGCGAACCGCCGCAATCGGCTGCTCGCGGGAGCGGCCCCCTTAGCGGAGAGGAACCGCGCTTGGAAGTCCTAAAATCGCAATCGCCAACGTCGCTTGCGCGCGTCCTATTGCGGCAAGGTGATCGTCGGCGACGGCACCGGACTGGGACCGGTATAGGCGCCAAGCGTCGTTGCGGACGCCGGAACCTCCGTCGCGGACGCCGGCACCACGACAGGTGGATAATAGCGCTGCCGCCAGGCCGCAAGGTCAGCCCGATACTGATCGTAACTGTTGAAGAAATCGAGGAAAACCTTATCCAGCACGGGCAGTTTCTGATGCGCGAAGACATCGAGATCGGCCGACTTGACGGTGTTTACCTCAGTGCTCATGGCCAAAGTCGCGTCGCAAAAGGCCGAAAGCGTCGGCGGCAGGGCATAGAAGTTGAAGACCTGCGTTTCATAGACGTCGCGCGTCCGCGCAAAGCCGGTGCCGAACCGGCCCTTGAACTCGCTGTCGATCGCCTTGTAGGTGCTGGTCAGCTTCTTGGCGTGGGATTTCAGGAAAACCTTGTAGTTTTCCAGAATCGCTGTGTGTTCCGGTTTCATGCAGTTGAGCGCGGCAACATTGAAGGCCGACCGCAGGTTCCACAGGATTTGCGATTCGGTGATCCCGACATTGACCGTCTGCCGCACGCCGAAGGCATTGAGGGGCGGCACGGCAAGATTGGGAGACGCGCCCATCGGTGGCGTGGGCTGCGGCGGGATCACCACCACGGGCGGCGGCGGCGGAACGGGCGCCGGCTTCGGCGCGCACGCGGCGACGATTGACAACGCGGCCACTGCCACGGTGAAATACAGCCGCCGGCTGACGACGCTGATCCTCCTCACGAACCCACTCTCCACGCAATCCGAACTGAACCGAACCGACCTTCTAACCCCAAGCGGGGGCAAAGAAAATGCCCGGCGGGTAAAAACCGCACCGGGCAATCGTGGAGTTTGGTGGCTGTCGGCAGGCTTAACCGGGCCTGCCGGCCTTCGCTTCTCAGTTCCGTGTCCTCAGTCTCTTTGGCCCATGAAACTGAGAAGGAACTGGAACATGTTGATGAAATCCAGATAGAGGCTCAACGCGCCGAGCACGACCGCCTTGCCCGCGAACTCGGTTCCGGCCAACTGGTAATACTGCTGCTTCAGGCGCTGGGTGTCCCACGCCGTCAACCCCGCGAAGATCAGCACGCCGAGGAAGGAGATCACAAGCTGCAACCCGCTCGACTGCATGAACATGTTGACGAGCATCGCGATCAGCAGCCCGATCACGCCCATCGTCAAGAACGTGCCCATGCCCGACAGATCCTTCTTCGTCGTATAGCCGACAAGGCTGAGGCCAGCGAAAGCGCCGGCCGTCGCGAAGAAAGTCGCCGCGATGGACGACGCGGTAAAAACGAGAAAGATCGTCGAGAGCGAAAGCCCCATGACGGTGCAGAAACCCCAGAACAGGGCCTGCAACGTCGCCGTGCTCATCTTGTGGGCGCCGAAGCTCATCGCGAAAACGAAAGCCAGCGGCGACAGCGCGATGATCCACATCAGCGGCCCGCCCGTCATCACTTGCGCGGCCATGCCCGAACGGGCGAACAGCAGCGCGACGATGCCCGAGAGCAGGACGCCCGACGCCATGTAATTGTAGATGGACAGCATGTAGCGCCGCAGGCCCATGTCATAGCCCGCGCGGCCGACAGCCGCGCCGTCCATGCCTTGCCCGTTAAGCCGGGGAGACGCTCCGAAGCCCTGTCCGGGCTGGGGGTCGTTCCAATTGGCCATTTTCAACTCCTCGTTCAGCCGCACGAAATGCCCGGCTGCTCCTACGGAATATCGCGATCCTGACGCGACGATTCAAGAAGAATCGGACCAGACCCTTTTGTTGCAAAATGTTGCGGCGAAAGTGAAGGACAGCCGCCTTCGATCAGCCTTGCCGGGCGGCGGCGGCCATTTCCTCGCTCCGGTCGCGCGCCGCACGCAATGTGGCCTCGACCAGCCGCGCCAGCGCACCGTCTCTGTCCAGCACGTCCAGCCCCGCCTGCGTCGTACCTCCCGGACTGGCGACGCGGCGGGCCAGTTCGCCCGGATCGTGTTCCGAGCGCGCCGCGAGAAGCGCCGCGCCTTCCGCCATCGCCAGCGCCAGCCGCCCCGACTGGTCGCGCGGCAACCCCAGCGCCACGCCCGCCGCCGCCAGCGCATCGATGAAGCGATAGACGAACGCCGGGCCGGACCCGGCCAATGCCGTCACGGTATCGAACTGGGCTTCGCGCTCCAGCCACTCGGGCGTGCCGAGTGGCTCCATCAGCCGCGTCACGTCTTCCCGGCGGGCATCGGACAGGCCCTTCGCGGCAAGGGCGATGGGCGACTTGCCGATCGCGGCGGCAAGATTGGGCATGATTCGGACAATCCCACCCGCTTGCGGGAAATGGCGGGCAAGGCTTTCCAGTTCGACGCCCGCGAGAATCGACAGGACGACCGTTTCCGCGCAAACCAGTCCCGCCACGCGGGGGGCCACATCGGGCAGCATCTGCGGCTTCACGCCGAGCAGGATCGCGTCAAACACGCGTCCGCCCGCCGGAAGATCACGCAGCAGCGTAACGCCTTCGGGCGCGGCGGGCAGCATGGGATCGACAATGGTGAATCGGTCCGGCCCCACACCGCCCGCCAGCCAGCCTTCCAGCATGGCGCCGCCCATGTTGCCACAGCCGACCATCAGCACGGTCCGGGGCCAGATCTCGCCGGTCATGGCTCAGGCCTCTCCCGCCGCGTCGACCAGCGCGGCCGAGAGCGCTTCCGCCGGAGTCTTGTCTCCCCAGAGGATGAACTGGAATGCGGGGAAGAAGCGATCGCATTCCTCGATCGCGGTTTCGACCGCGAGTTGCGCCTGCGCCGGGCTGAGCAGCCCGTCGTCCCCGAGCATCAGACCGTGGCGGTAGAGCACGACGCCACCGTTGGACCAGACGTCGAAATGACCCAGCCAGAGCTGCTCGTTGATAAGCGCCAGCACCTCGAACATCGCGGCGCGCTTGTCTTCCGGCACGCGGATGTCGGGCAGGCACAGCAGTTGAAGCACGTGATCTTCCACACGCCAGATGCCGCGCAACTGGAACGTGGCCCAGCTTCCCTGGATTTCCACGCTGATCTCATCGTCGCCGACGAACTCATAGGACCAGCCGCGTGCCTCGAACAGCGACGCGAGCATATCGACCGGAGCCGCGTCCTCGTCACGATCAATGCTGCCTTGACCCGTTCTCATCGCAAATATTCCGGTAACCACATGGCCCACTGGATGGTGCGGCAAGCCGGTCCTGCACAATCCGCGACCGCAAGAGGCCGGGGCAAAACTCGATAACCCTGTTTACAAGGTGTGGACAAGCAGCGATCCTTCAATGCCGTCCGGCTGTCATTTTGCGTCCAGTTGATCCACGACCTGTCCCGCCGGGCTGGTCCATACGAACGGGCCGTCCACTCCCGCGCGGCGCAACTGTGCGATAAAGGCGTTGGCGGCGCGCTCGCTCTCGAATGGCCCGGTCAGCAGCCGGTTGGTCTGTCCCCATGCGCTGATGAACGAATTTCTGGCTTTCGCCGCATCCCCGGCCTGTCGCGCGATGCGGCGCCAGTCGAACGCAAGCGCGGACTTGTCCCTTCCCGTCGCTACCTGGACCCAGATGCGGCTGGGATGCGTCGGCGGCGGGGGTTTGGCGGGCGCGGCGGCTTTAGCGGGTTCGGCGACGCGCCTCCTCGCGGGAGTGATGCTGCGTATGTCAACCGCGCCCGCAGCGGGCGTGGCGTCCATCGCGGGCCGCGTGAAATCGCTGAACGCATCCGCCAGCGATTGCCGCCGCGGTTGCGGCGGGGAAGGCGGAGAGGAAGGCGATTCCGTCACGGCGGGTGTCGGGGTGCCGCTCTCCTGCTTCGCCGCGATGCTCGCGAGGTCAAAGCCGGGCAGCGGCGCCGCCGATGGCGCGACCGGCCCGGACATGGAAGGCGCCGCCGATGACGCCACGGACGCGGCCGGTCGCGCGGTCTCGACGGTACCTGCCGTGGAGGAGCCTGCCGTGGAGGCGGAAGCGGAACCGGGGGCGGCCGTCGCCGCCGGAACCGGAACCGCCGCAACCGCCGGTTGCGCGGGCCGGGCACTGGCTGGCGGATCGGTTCGCGCCGCGACTTTGGGAGCCGTTGTCGCAGAGGCAGTCGAAGCCGCCGCCGGAGGCGCAGCTTGCGCGGCTCGCGCCGTTCCCGGCGATGGGGCTGGAGCCGCCTTCGCGGCCGAGGCATCGTTTGCCACAATTGCCGGGCGCACTTCAGGCGGCGCGACACGCGCGGCCTGCTGCTGGCTCTGCCGCGCCGCCGCGGCGCGACGCTCGGCCGCCTGCCGTTCCTGGCGCAACTGGCGCTCGCTTTTCGCCTTGCTGGTCCGGCCGAGCGGCTGACCTTGCGGAATCAGGCCGGAATCGGCCGATGCCACTTGCGTCCGCCGCCCGCCCGCCGGCGCATATTGCGCGATACGCGGATCGTCGCGGCCGATTTCCGAAGCGCGGGGGAATGTGCCGAAGTTGGCCGCCGACGCCTGCTGCGCGGGAGTCAGCTTCGGCATATAGCGCAGGTAGGGCGCGATCCCCGCCGCCAGATCGGCGGGCAGGATGGTTTTCGATATGCGAACCGCTTCTTCGGGATCGCCGAGAATCGCCAGAGCAAAAGCCCGCGTCCGCCATGCGGCCTTGTCCTGAAGGCGAAGCAGCGGCAGAAGCGTGGCTTCCGAGGCGTTCTTGTCTCCCGCGATGGCCTGTGACAGCGCAAGGCGGCGGACGACTTCCTCATCCTGACCATTGGCCAGCGCCAGACGATAGAACCGCTGCGCCGACTGGCTGTCACCCACCAGATCGTAGGC
>Ga0265293_10011211_pt1 | contig 12260 bp, 13 predicted proteins | sample Munlanlewell138R_FD_192505 | JGI IMG/M metagenome (GOLD analysis project Ga0265293, IMG submission 192505) | Leachate microbial communities from a municipal landfill in Southern Ontario, Canada - Leachate well 138R | ecosystem: Engineered > Solid waste > Landfill > Unclassified | place: Canada... | reverse complement strand
AAGGTCAGCTTTTGCTGACCTTTTATTTATTTTGTTCTTTATAATAATCATATATAAACTTGATTATTGTATCACTCATAATTTTTGACTTCATTATTTCTAATAATTCATTTTCATCTCTACTATCTACTATACCATCTCCATTAGTGTCAATTGTTCCATCATCAATACTTAATATTAACTCTTCAGTAAATTTAATATCTTCAATACTTTTTATATCTTTAAATATTATTTTTATAGCATAAATTAAATTCCTTAACTCACCACTACTTCTTTCTTGTTTATACCAAGCAGGATCATCAACTTCAAAATTTACAATAATAGGAATATCTTCATATTTACCTAAATCAACCAAAAAATGAATTAAAGCTTCTTCTATTATTTTAGAAGTTAAAATAAGATCTATTTCATCTTTAGTTAAATTTAAAATTTCCAGTGGGTTTTTTTGTATAAGTTTCTTTTGTACTAGCAATCTTAAAATATTTATAAGACTTTTTACTTCCTTATTACCAGCTTCTGACTTAAAATCAATATCTATTATATGTATATCATATTCAGTAGTATTATATTTTTCTATACTCCATCTTAAAAAGCTATTTATATTTTCTCTTATCACAATTGAGTTTTCTAATATAAAGCAAATTTCATCCAAATGCTCACTTAAGTTTTCTTGAGTTAAACCATAATTAAATATCTGAAATAATCTTAATAAATCTCGCAATTCTTTTTTCCCCTCTTCACTCTTAAATTCTATCGACTTTGGAATCTCTATTTTAAAATCAAAAACCAATCCAGTATCGATTAAAAATAATTTAAAAATAACATTTAAATTATTTAAGAGAAGATTAGAGTCTACAATTGCATCTATTAAAACATTAATTGTAGCTTCATCATATAATTTAGAAATCCTAAAGTAAGGTTCTAAGAACCCATTATCAATATATGCTTTCGCTATTGTTATTAGGCTTCTAATATCTTGTTCATTAATCTTTACTTTATTTATTTCATTTTTATAATCATCTAAATAGTTTTTTATAATCCATTGAGCAAATAATTCGTTATTATCCATAAGTAAATCTGAACTTGCTATTAATCTACTTAACTTTACTATTTCCTCATCATAAATTTTAGTTTCTAACGAAGCAATAGAAGCTGTTATTTCTCTTGCTATACCGATTTCTTTTTTATAATTTATTCTATCTAAATTAATCCCCTCTAATTCTTCTAAAATTAAGATTTTATTCACCTCTTCATTATTAAGTAGATATTTACTTATATCTTCACTTAAAACATCTAAAAGTTCTACTTGTTCTAATTTAGATAAAAATTCAAATAAGAGTGATTGATCCACATTAATTAAATTATCAAATTCAAATTTCTCATATTTAGTTAAATATAAAATTATCAAGTCACCTAGTACTTTTGATTCGTTATAATAATTCACATCATATAAACCATCTGAAAGATTGATATTATGTTGTTTGATTAGGAAATAATCAATTAGTAAAGGTATAGAGATATTCAAGCTTTTAGCTTCATCCAACTTAAAAATAAGCTCACTTATAGCCTTCTCATTTAATTTGCTTTGTAGATTTTGGGCTTCTAGTTTAATATTTTTATCCTCTATAAGTTCAAATATATCAACATATACTCTAACTTCTTCACTTATTAATATAGTATTATCGTCTACTTCTACACTAAACACTTCATCAAACATAAAGACATCTAATGGTTTGTTTTTAATATTTAAAAAATTAAATACTTTACCTGTAATTGTATTTCTATAGTCTTTAATAAACAAAACATCTTTGCTTAATTCTTTATTTTCTTCTAATCTTAAAATATCATTTGTAAGAGAAGAGATACCTGAAAGAGGAATCGAAATTAGAAATATTATTATAAACCCCTGAATAAAGCCAAAGATTAAGCCGTTTTTTTTAGAAATACTTTCTACATTTTTTTGTTGCTTTTTTTTAATTTTCTTTATTATTAACATTACTATTTTATAAATACAAGTAATTATTAGATAACTTAAAATCAAAATAATTGTTCGAATAAGCATTACAGATATATTCTCTATTAGTTTTAAAGCTTTTAATCGTTCATTTATTATATAAGAAAACTCGGGAATATTTTTAATAATTATAACTTTAAATAAATCTACAATATTATCTATTACTTCTCCATTTATTATAAACTCATAATTAGCACTTGATATATTTATGTTTAAGAATAGTCTTGCAAGACTATTTGCAAGTATCCAAGAAATTAATATCCTAAGAAGAAAAGATGAAAGTTTAATTATGTTTTGTTTTATACTTAAATAATAAGAGTTAAGCAAATAAATTATAATTATAAATATTATTATCAGGTTAAACTTTAGGATCATTATCTTTCCTTTCTATTTATATTTGTCCTAGTATAGTATATTCAGAAACTAAATTCTTATTATTAATATTACCTAATTATTCCAATTCATACTAACATATAAAAAATCCTAAAGATAACTTTAGGATTTTTAAAAGGAATATATTTTATAAGAATACTATCATAGACAAAATAAACATAAATATAACTCCAACAATCATAGGAACAGATGTCCTTTTCACAATCTCCAAAGGATTTTGTTTTGTGGAGCCGGCAACAATTACAATAACTGCAGAAACAGGTGAAACTGCTCTTAATAAGTTTCCAGCTAGTCCCATAGGAACTGTAACGGCTAAGGCACTTATTCCTGCCGCTGTTGCAAGACCATACATAAGCGGAACCATTGCATAGAATAAAGCTGTTCCACTTCCACTTAAAATAACAATTAAAGCAGTCAATAACACTAATATTAATGGTAAGATAAATCCGGTTGATGACATGTTTTGCATTGCACTTTGTAAGGCCGCAATAATACCAATTGCTTTTAATCCATCAACAAACACTGTTGCTGCAACTAGTAGTGCAACTATTCCAAATGCTTTACCCATTCCATTAAAGAAACCTTCTGTTTCTCTCATTACTTTTCTAGCATTACCATTTCTAATTAACTCACAAATTAAAGCTAGAATAAATGAAATAATAACTGACATCTCTACAGATAAATTTACTTGTGGTCCACCAAGTGAGCCTAAGAAATAAAAGAATAGAAGTAATATAATTGGAAAGACTGGAAGAAGGGCATAAACAAATTTATATAAACCTCCTCCTTCTACTTCTACTGCTTTAGAAGTGTCAACTTCAACTTCTGCTGCTTTCTTACCTTTTGCTTGGTCTCTTTTATCAGAGAATTTTTGCCAAAAATAATGAACGATAGCCATCAAGATTAAGGTTGGAATTGATATAATAGCATGATATCTAAATACATACTCAGCTGTAGTAAGTCCTAAAAACTCAGGATGTCTAGCAAGTTCTTCTGCTATAGCAACATTATCTCCTCCAAGCGGAGTCGGCATAACTGTTGCTGTCGTTGCAATAACTGCTGCAGCTGTAAGGGTCGACATACCTGATCTTTTTAAAACAGGATAGAGAGTTGCAAGCAATATTATTGCAAGGTTTGAAGCACTTGGAACAACCAATGAAAGTAAGTTTCCAAGTAAGAATACAATAGGAACTAAAAAATAAGCTGATTTAATTCCCTTTAGTGGTTTTGTAATTGCATACACAGTTACATCATTAGCTCCAATAGAACTCATGTAAGATGTGTAGCCACCTAAAATTAAAATGATAAATCCGGCTCTTGGTAATATCGATTTAAAATCATCAATTACTACTTGGAAGGGAGTTAAGATATTTGGATTTTCAAAACCCCGACCCATAAGAATCGCGATAAATAGTAAAAGTATACCCGTTCCAAATAATGTAATTTTTATGTCTGCTTTTCTTATTAACATAAAGATTACTAAACCAATGGCCAGTATCGCAACAATATACATTAAAATGTCCATATTTCCTCCATAAAATATTATTTATATATTACACTTTTGTAAAGATTCTAATAACCAGTCTTTAAACATATCTTGAATAATATCAGTACATATAAATGCATTAGCAGGTTTTCCTAAATAGTTTTTTAAATCAACTACAGTCATACCAGAAGCATAAACAGATGCTATTTCAACATCAATAAATGTATGTTCAATTGTAAACATTTCTGGTTTTAAGAGATATGCCACTGCACAACTATCATACATTTTTAAGCCATTTTTTAAACCGAAACTTCGGTAATGTTGAAAGAGGGAGTAAATCATTTCACCACATTCATTAAAACCTTTTATTTTAATACTATCTTCTGGATAGACCAAAGCTTTCAATCCAACATCTAATGGAGCAACTGCTATTTTAATTCCACTATTAAAGACAATCTTAGCAGCTTCAGGATCAACATGAATATTAAACTCACTCATTACACCTTTGTTTCCTCTAGTAATAGACCCACCCATTAATGCAATTTCCGAAATTCTTTCTTTCACTTCAGGGTAAACCTTTATTAATAAAGCAATATTTGTAAGAGGTCCAATTGCAAGAATTGTAACTTTCTCTTTTGACTTCATTAATGTATTATAGATGGCATTAACTGCATTTTCTTTTAATAATAAAGAATCATCAATTTCTCCAAAATTATATCCATCCATACCACTCTCACCATGAACATTTTTGGCTTCAGAGGTTTCTCTAATTAGTGGTAGAGCTGCACCTTGGGCAACGGGGATCTTCTTTTTAAAAAACTTTAATAGTTTTAATACATTATTTGTAGTTTTTGTTATATCAACATTCCCAAGTACACTAGTAATTAATTTCACATCCAACTCTTCACTAAATAATGCTATCGCTATTGCAACTGCATCATCAATTCCTGGATCAGTATCTATTATTATTGGTCTTTTATTTTTCATTTTCTTTTCTCCTTATGAAACAATTTACTTCATCAAATGTCGGAAGGGAATCTTGTGCTCCCTTCTTCATAACACTTAATGCTGATACATTAGAAGCAAATCTGCAAGCTTCAATTAAATCCATATCCTTACTTAAACAGTAACTCAAGGCTCCAACATAAGCATCACCTGCACCAGTTGAGTCAACAGTATCCACTTGAATGCTATCAATTTTTACAGTTCTATCTTCCGTTAATACAACCGAACCTAATATACCTAAAGTAATAATAAGTTTCTTTAAGCCTTTATTTTTTAATATTTTATAAACATTCAAACAATCATCATCTGTTAGGGGGTAGATATTTGTAAGAATCTTTGACTCTGTTTGGTTAACTACTAAACAATCCACAAATTCATATACATCATCAGGGATAATACTTGCAGGAGCTGGATTAAATATTGTCATCATTTTTGATCTGCTAGCTTGTTTTATTGCTTTAAATACTTCTTCTGGTTTGTTTTCTAATTGGGTTACAAAAACAGAACTCTTCGAAATATGTTTAAGCATGTATGTTCTTAAATCTTCACAATTTAAATGTTCATTTGCTCCACTATTTAGAATAATTCTATTATCTCCTTGAACCCTAATAATTATTGCAATACCTGTAGGTACATCATCAATTACTCTTACATAAGTTGTTCCTATTTTTTCATTCTTTAATGATATAAGGGCATCTCTACCAAAGCTGTCATTGCCAATACATCCAATCATTTGCACATCAGCACCAAGTCTACTAGCAGCTACCGCTTGATTTGCACCCTTACCTCCATGAGTAATTGTAAAATCATCACCTTTTAAAGTTTCTCCTGTAGTTGGAATATATGGACTTGAAATTGTTAAATCGGTGTTGATACTACCGAACACTACTATTTTCTTCATATATTTTTCCTCCCTTATAATACATTACCATTCCTGCTCCATGTAGTTCATTAGGTCTTCTAATAAAACCAAACTTTTCATAAAACCCTTCAGTATTTGGTGTTGCCATTAAAGCAATATAAGCATTAATGCAAGCATGGCTTTCTATAAATTTAAATAACTCTTTCATTATAAGAACACCTATCTTTTTTCCTTTATATAAAGGATTTACAGCTACATCCTTTATAAAAAAAACTATTTTTCCATCACCAACTATTCTTGCTATTCCAACTAATATATCTTCATCATATAGTGCAACAGTAAATAAACTTGTTTTTAAAGCCGCTTCCACATCTTCTTTTCTATATTCTATAAATGGACCAAATTTTCTTAAGTATATAAATTCATCAGCTGTTAATTTATTTTTTTCTATTCGCAAATTATTAATACTAAAATTCTTTACTGCATCTTTTTGTTCAATCTGTTCAATCATTTTAAAATTTTCCTATATTAGTAAGTATATTTTCCCCAAAAAAAGAGAACCAATACAATTGATTCTCAAGTTTTTTATTATCTGTTTTCAAAATAATATTTAAAAATATTCATTCCTGCTTGTGTTTTTCTAATGAAAGCATCAATTAATAAATGTTGTTCTTCTTCAAATCTAAAAACAACATCCATTGTCCATAAAATTTTTCCATCTTTTTCTTCAAATTTATCAATGCATAAATTCCAAACTTTAGGCATTGTATAAATAGTTTTTGCATATTGTGGTGGATCGAATTCAACCATTTCCACTCCCATAGCCATTCTTCTATTATCAAATTCATAAATCATATTATAATTATTATCACTTACTTCTTCTATCTCAGCTAAACCTTCATGCCAATATTTAAATTGATCTTTATCTAAATATGTTCTTAAAGCTTCTTCAATATTACCAAAAAGTTCAATACTACATGTATATTTATATTCTTTCTCAAATTGATTCATTTCACACCTCTAAAACTCTGTTTTCTTATGAAACTCTTTGCTAAGTTTCTCTAAAACCTTATCTTCTTTAACTGCTTTAATAAAATCTGCAAGTTGTTTTGTTTCAAACTCAAATAATTTCTTCCCTTTTTCAAAACTAGCATAATTAGCATTGCCTACATAATGTTCTGGATAATTGCTATACCAACTAAGACCAGTAAATAAATTAGGAATATGAGCAAGATTTCTTTTAGGTTTGTATTCTTCCTTATCTATAGTTTCCATCTTTACTAATTCTTGATGGTTATATAATGATATACTTGTTTCGCATTCACATGCATGCCCATGTAATTTAGTATCACATACTTCACAATAGAACTTTCTTCTTTCTTCGCCTTCTGGAGTGTATAAATATAATTGATAATCATTTTCTTGTTCCAATTCACATTGACACAAGAATTTAAGCATTGCACTATTTCCACCATGTGCGTTATAAAGGATAATCTTTTTTATCCCATTTCTAGATATTTCTTTAAAAACATTTTGAATCAAATCTACCATAATTCTTTGATTAATAGCTAAAGTTCCAGGAAAAGTCCTTGCTTCAAATATTTGACCAAAATAAAAATGAGGAAATACTATTGCAGGTTCAATACTTGCTGCACTAACACACAGTTTATGTCCATTTAAATAATCAGTTCCAAGTGGTAAATGATTACCATGTCTTTCTAAAACACCAAATGCTATAATACAAACACCTAAATCCTTAACTGCTTTTTCAAATTCAACAGCTGTTAATTCTTCCCATCTCATAAATATATTCTCCTTTATTATTTATAATATAAGTTTATCATAAAAGAAATATTATTAATAGTAAAATAATATTCTTTAAAAAAGAAAAAGCAGCAAAAGGCTGCTTACATCTTATCTAAATATTCTTTTTTCTTAGCTTCAAATTCTTCTTCGGTTATAGCTCCAGATTTTCTAAGTTCATTAAACTTTTCTAAACTTTCAAAACCAGCTTTTTGTTTCTTGTTAAGATAAAAATTTTCTTTTTTATCTTCAGTTTTATTCTTTAAAACTAGTTCTTCAAAATGGTTTTCTACAACATTAGAAAATCCTAAAATTAAAGCTTCTATAAAAATACCAATAAACATTAACATTGCAAATGAAAGAATTCCAAGAATTAGATATGCAATAAATACACCAAATTCAAAGTTTGTTCCTGTAATTATACAATAGATTGCAGTACCAATACTTAAGACAATATATATAACTCTAAATACTTTTGCACAAAACCTTAAAATGTGATGACTTTCATTTTTCGTTAAAAAAGAAAATAGTTTATTCATGATTTTCTCCTCCTATATATAAATTATATCAATTTTTTTTAATTATGCAAGTTTTTATATTTATTTGGTAAATAATTATCTAAAAAACTATTATTCAAATTAATTGACTAATATATATTATATTATGTATAATAGAAATCAACAGGAGGGCTGTTATGAAAAATGAGTTTTTTGTTTTAAACAACAATCTAAAAATACCTAAAATAGGTTTCGGTACTTGGCAAATTCCTGATGGAGATATATGCTATAATGCAGTTCAGTTTGCACTTAAACATTCATATACACATATTGACACTGCAGCAATGTATAAGAATGAAGCTAGTGTAGGAAAAGCAGTAAAAGATTTTAATATTAAAAGAGAAAATGTCTTTATTACTACTAAGGTTCCAGCAGCAGTAAAATCTTACCAAGAAACAATTGATGTTATCAATAAATCTTTAGAACTTCTAAACTTAGAATATATTGATTTACTATTAATTCATCATCCTAAACCATGGGATAAGAGAGATAGCGAAAAAACTTACAATGAAGAAAATCTAGAAGTTTGGAAAGCGATGGAAGAGTTTTATAATAAGGGATTAGTTAAAGCTATTGGTGTATCTAATTTTAATATCTTCCAACTTAAAAACATTATGAATAATGCAACTATTATGCCAATGGTTAATCAAATTAGATATTTCATTGGTAGTACACAACAAAAATTAGTTGATTTTTGTAAAGAAAATAATATCTTAGTTCAGGCTTATTCTCCACTTGCAACAGGTAGATTACTTGGCAATGAAAAAGTTGAGGCTATAGCAGCTAAATATAATAAATCTCTACCTCAAATTGCAATTCGTTTTTGTTTAGAAAACGACGTCCTACCATTACCAAAATCAGTTCATGAAGAATATATTAAAGATAATTTTGATGTTAACTTTAAAATATCTAAAGAGGATATGGACTATTTAAATTCATTAGAAGATATAATTTAAAACAAGCCAGCTGGCTTGTTTTTATTTTTCAGTATTGTTTAAGAATTTTTGATAAAGATCAAGATTAGTTTTCTTGAGATTAACTACTTTAAAGTTTTTATCAACAAAACAATGAGTTGTTACACCTGTATTACATAATTTATTTTTTTCATTACTATGTATTTCATATTCTATAGTCATTCTAACTCCATTGAATGCAGTTATCTTTACATAGATAGATATTTCTTCTTTATATTTTACCGATTCAATAAAATTAGTACTCACACTTAAAACAGGAATCATTATCCCTTCTTCTTCAATTTTATCATAAGGTATATCAACTTCATCTAAAAAATGAAGTCTTGCTTCTTCAAACCATCTAATATAGTTGGAATGATGGATTATCCCCATTTGATCTGTTTCATAATAATGTGGCTTTCTAACATATGGTTTAACTTTACTCATACTTCTTTCTCCTTATAACTTAACGTAGTTGATTTTCCCTAGTAACTACATCAATTTCTTTTCTATTCAAATTAGGATTAAATCTAATATCCTTGTTTTCATCACCTTTTGAATCCTTATGGGTTTTATCACTTAATGCATTTATTTCCTTATCATCATTTAATAATAACCCTAATTCCTCTTGTTGATTTTGTTTAAACTTACTATTTTTTTTCATAAATATGCCTCCATATAATATATTTTTAACTATTTACACATATTTATGATAATTAAATTTTATAATTAATTATAACGATAATTATAATAAAAGTCAAAAGAAATAAGCATACTAATAAAGGAAATAGTATTTATTTTTGAGGTAGCATATCATTTGATATATTCCTCAAAAAACCTTATAATACATATAGTGGCTAAAATCTAGCCACTTCAATTATATAAATTTTAGGAGGTTTTTTTTATGTCTTTAATTGGAAAAGTTGTGAAACCATTTAACTTAAATGCTTTCAAACAAGGTAAATTTATTACAGTAAGTGATGAAGATTTCAAAGGTAAGTGGAGTGTAGTATGTTTCTATCCAGCTGACTTTACATTCGTTTGTCCTACAGAATTAGAAGATCTACAAAACGAATATGCAACTTTACAAAAATTAGGAGTTGAAGTTTATTCTGTATCTACAGATACTCATTTTACTCACAAAGCATGGCATGATCATTCACCTGCAATCAGCAAGATTGAATATGCAATGATCGGTGATCCAAATCATGTTATTACTAGAAATTTTGATGTACTAGATGAAGAATCTGGTCTTGCTCAACGCGGGACTTTTATTATTGACCCAGATGGTGTCATTCAAGCATGCGAAATTAACGCTGATAGTATTGGAAGAGACGCAAGCCTATTAGTTTCTAAAATCAAAGCAGCTCAATATATTAGAAAAAATCCTGGTGAAGTTTGTCCAGCTAAATGGCAAGAAGGAGCAGCAACTCTATCACCAAGCTTAGACTTAGTAGGTAAGATTTAAGATAATATGCTAGACAACAAAATCAAGAATGATTTGCAACAATACTTAGCATTACTTGAAAATGATCTTGTAATAAACTTAAGTGTTGATGATAGTCAAAAGTCTCTAGAAATGAAGGAATTCATAAATGATATTGTTTCTCTTACAACAAGAATAAGTGTTGAAGAAGAAAAATTAACTAGAACTCCAAGTTTCAAAATTAATCAAATAGATAAAGAATTCGGTGTTGAATTTGCAGGGATCCCAACAGGTCATGAATTTAGTTCCTTAGTTCTTGCCTTACTTCAAGTAAGTGGAAGAAAACCGAAGCTAGATGATGATCTTGTTGAAAAGATTAAGTCTATTAAGCAAAAACTTCATTTCACAACATTCATCAGTTTAACATGCCAAAACTGCCCAGATGTAGTTCAAGCATTAAACATGATGAGTGTTATCAATCCAAATATTAGCCATACTATGGTTGATGGTGCTCTATTCCAAGAGGAAGCAGAGGAAAAAGATGTTTTAGCTGTTCCTGCAGTATTCTTAAATGATGAATTCTTTAGTAGTGGTAGAATTAGTATTGAAGAAATATTAGAAAAATTAGGTGCTACACCAACAAACGAATCAATAAATGAGATCTTTGACGTACTAATTATTGGTGGTGGTCCAGCTGGAGCAAGTGCTGCAGTATATGCTGCTCGAAAAGGTGTAAAAACTGGAGTAGTTGCGGAAAAAGTAGGCGGCCAAATTTTAGATACACAAAGTATTGAAAACTTTATTAGCGTACTTCATACTGAAGGAACAAAGTTAGCAGCTAATTTAGAAGCTCATATGAAAGAATATAATGTTAATATATTCAAAGGAAATAAAGTTGAAAAGATAACTAAGAATGAATTATTTGAAGTTACACTTACGAATAATACTATTGTAAAAACAAAAACATTAATCCTAGCAACAGGTGCGAGTTGGAGAAATATCAATGTACCTGGAGAACAGGAATATAAAAATAGGGGAGTAGCATATTGCCCACACTGTGATGGACCATTATTTAAAGGTAAACCAGTTGCGGTAGTAGGTGGAGGTAATTCAGGAATTGAAGCAGCTATTGACTTAGCAGCAACGTCTTCTCATGTAACAGTATTAGAATTCTTGCCTGAATTAAAAGCAGATAAAGTTCTTCAAGAAACAGTTTCAAAATTAGAAAATGTTACGGTATTAAAAAATGTCCAAGTAACTGAAATTACTGGGGCTGACAAAGTTAATGGAATAGTCTATAAAGATAGAGAAACTGATCAACAAGAAAAAGTTGATGTCAATGGAGTATTTATCCAAATAGGCTTAGTACCAGCAACAGATTTTCTGGGTGATTTTGTACAAAGAAACAAGTTTGGAGAAATTATAATTGATGAACGAGGTAAAACTAGTGTTCCTGGTGTATTTGCAGCAGGTGATGCTACAACAGTACCATATAAACAAATCATTGTTTCAATGGGTTCTGGAGCTATAGCTGCTTTAAGTGCATTTGATTATCTAACTAAAAATTAGAAATAACCATTTGGGGTTTGGTTAATCCCAAATGGTTTTTTGTTTTCAGATTATATTGCTTATTAGTATATTTTTTAGTATAATTAAAAAGTAAAGGAATCAAGTATTATGAAGAAATTTGTAAAGGGGTTACTTATTTTTATCCTCTTAACCTTAAACTTAATAATTACAAGTTGCGGGCTACCAGAAAAA
>Ga0265293_10011210_pt1 | contig 12262 bp, 10 predicted proteins | sample Munlanlewell138R_FD_192505 | JGI IMG/M metagenome (GOLD analysis project Ga0265293, IMG submission 192505) | Leachate microbial communities from a municipal landfill in Southern Ontario, Canada - Leachate well 138R | ecosystem: Engineered > Solid waste > Landfill > Unclassified | place: Canada... | reverse complement strand
GGTGGCGCAATACGAGCGTAATTGGAGTATTTTTGCCGATAAAAGATTAGAGGGACGCATGAGTATGCTCGACGACATGCGCGAGGTACTCGGTGATGCATTAGTGCATCTTGGGTATTCAGTAAACTCTACCAACGCTCAAGAGCTGGCCCAGGCCAAAAAACTGATCAACGAGCAATGGAAACCTAATTTGGTAAAATTTGATGCAGAGGCCTTTGCTAAGAGTTTTGCTAGTGGAGAATTTTGGGTAGTACAGGGCTATGCCGAATCGGTCTTCGAAGAACTCGACAGTAGCCGCTGGAAAGATGTCGACTTCTTCTTACCGCCCGAAGGGGGGCCAATGTACCTTGATTCGATGGTGATTCCTAAAGGAGCTAAAAACATTGATTTAGCTCACCAATTTATCGATTTCATTCACCGTCCTGAAATCTATGCTGAATTCCTCGATCGTTTCCATTTCCCCGCCTCTGTCCATACTGAAGCGGCTAAATACACCACTACCAAGCCTTTTTACAACGTAGAAGATCTAAACAATTATGAGTTAAAAAATGATCTTGGTGCGGATCTTGAGAAATATAACGATATTTGGCAAAGTATTCGGTACGTCAACTAGATATTGTTTTTAACAGGGGATCTCTTTCTGACATCCCCTGTTTTTATCTATCGCTTTTCTTATAAGAATGAACACATTTTCACTCTTTGGCCAATAGTGCTGCTTTTGTCAAATGGTTTAATTGGGTTATGACTTTTTCAGAAGTTTCTGCTTCAATAAAACTAATGCCTTCAGCATCCAATCCAGCAGCCCAGTTGATTGAGTAGACAACTCCAGCAAAATCTATGGCAGCTTCATTCGCTAAAATTGTTTCTGTAGCAGCCGTCATGCCAACATAATCAGCTCCCCAGCGCCTAAAAACTCCTATTTCAGCAGGTGTTTCCAAACGAGGTCCATTGGTACAGATATAGGTCCCTTTTAAGGCCAGCGGTATCTCCAATTGAGCTGCTTGACGGGCTATTGCTTTGCGTAAGCGACTACTATAGGGGGTTACCATGGGAACATGGCGCACTCCCCCAGCTCCTCCATCGAAGAAAGTCGATTGACGGGCGCCACCAGTAAAATCAATAAATTGATCGATAATTCCAATAGTACCCGGTAAGACCATGCTGGTAATAGATCCTACCGCATAGATGCCAATTGTTTGGGTCACACCCAGTTGTTGCAATGCTGCAATATTCGCACGATAATTGATTAGATGAGGGGGAACAGTGTGTCCTTCTCCATGGCGGAGAAGCAGGTATACATCATCTTTCTCAAAGAGTGCGACCGTTCCATAGGGAGTGTCTACCGTGTGGCGCACCCACTCTGAATTCACCATGCGCTGGCAGCCAGTGCCCCCAATAATTGCCGATTTCATTTCTATGCTCCTTCTCTCTATTTTTCTCGTTGCCCATACAATGAATCTATCTCGTGTGGAAATGCAAGTCCTTTCGGGGTTATAATATGAGAAATCAAAGCAGGATCAATACAATCAAAAGCGGGATACCTGCCGGTAATGGACTCTAATGTGGTTAATTTCCCATTAACATAGAGCACCTCTTTTCCATTACGTTCCTCCATTACAATGTCAGAGGCGGTATGGATACTAGGATCGGGCGACATGGCAAAAACTGTATAGGGAATCTGGTAATATTGAGCACAAATAGCATTGGCAAGGGTACCTGTTTTATTAACAACGGTCCCATCCATGGCTACCACGTCTGCAGCGGTCATATAATGGGTAATTGCTCCCTGACCCATAAAGTGAGCTCCCATACCATCGGTAATGAGCTGTACTTGTAAACCAAGTTCAACTAAGGCAGGAGCAGTTAAACGGGCACCCTGTAAATAAGGTCTCGTCTCAGGGACATAAACGGTAAAACTTTTTCCCTGTTCTCGCGCTTTAATCAGCGAGAGGATAAATGTATGCTCAGCAAAGCAGGTTGTTAGGATCCCTGCGTTGTTTGTGATAAGTAGAGAACCATGATCACTCATTTGTTGGTAATCTGCATCGAAGCCAGCTTCAATGGCATCAATAATGCTTCCAACAAAGGTGATTAGGGATTTTTGTGAAGAATCGTTGGCGTACCAAGGCTGGAGATGCTTCAAGAACCTCTTCAATGTACGACGCATAGTGGTATTGGTCGGACGTGCTGCTGCTAGTAGTTCAACTGCGCTTGCAAACGAAGTAAGCGCATTGCTCTCGTGCCCAGCTTCAATTTTCTTAGCAAGGAAGCGCATCGTAGTGAGTCCAACTTGGAGTGGTCCGCCCCCTTGCGTGACCATTTCAGCAATTGCTTGGGCGATTTGGGCCACGGAAGAACAAGCTACATAGGAGTGCTCCCACGGATAACGGCGGCGATCTCCAATTAGTAAGTGATCTCCTTCAATATGGGCTATATGCTTTTTTTGTAATAACCACGGGAGTTTATTATCTATGTTCATCTCGTTTGTTTAACCCCAGTAACCAATATGATCTTGAGCTATACGTTGCCCAAGAGTTGCATCAGTAATCGGTCCTACTACTTCAATTTCTGTTTGGCCAGTGTTGAGAACTTCACGACAAGGAAACCCAAAAGAGGGTACTCTGGCGTTGTCCTTGATTAATTTTTTCAACATTTCTCCAGTTAATCCGTACACCAAGCGCCCTACATTAGTCATAAAGAGAGCTGAGCTACACATGACGCAAGGTTCCATACTCGCATAGAGGGAACAGGTGGCTAAGAATTCGCGTTCATACATGTGCGAAGCTCGCATCAGCAACATAATCTCCGCGTGAGCACAGTCGTTGTGTTCAGTTACCACTACATTGCCTTGTTCTAGGAGGATAGTACCCTGTGCATCGGTTAGCAAGGCTCCAAAGGGTCGGTTACCGACAGCTCTGGTTTGCGTGGCAATTTGTGCAGTTCGATAGAGTAATTCGATATCTTTCGTGGTTGGTTTACCGTCAATTGCTCCCATCACGCTCCTCCACTATTTGCTATTCTCAAAGAAACAATACCATACCAATTTTATTTGTGTAAGCATTCTTTGACCAACTCAGCCTATGTTTCCCGACTTGGGCTAGTGGAACACGCGAGTACTTCTTGATATACTACTTATTAAGATCCTTTATTATACAGGAAGAATACAATTATGCATTTTAACAAAAAAATTAATTTATTAATGAAAATGGCGAATACAACAAATACACGCCTCGCTGATGCATTGAGTGTAGATCCTTCATTAATAAGTCGATGGAGAACTGGGGAACGCGAACCTGCGGACGATTCTCGTTACATTCCTCTCATTGGCGAGTTCTTTGCCCATCAAGCCCGTCAAGATTTTCAGCGGGTCGCCCTTCTTGAGCTTACAGGTTACCACCTAGAAGATAAGAATGTAGATGAAGCTACTATTGCTTCCTATATTATCCGTTGGCTCGCGAATGAATCCAAGATTAGTATCGAATCCATTGAGCTATTGTTGGATAGTATTGGTAATATTGGAGAGACGGCAACTAGGTACAAAGAGATGCCGCTACCAAAAGAAGAGACTGGGCAGTTAGTGCAAGCCCAGATATTCAATGGCAAAGATGGATTAAGAGCCGCTACTCGCAAAATCCTCTTACAGGCAGTTGCTTCTGACCAAGCTCATAAACGACTCCTATTATATAGTGATGAAAGACTTGATTGGATTTTAGAAAACCAAGATTTTCTGAAAGAATGGGTTTCTTTAATGCACTTGTGCATCCAAAAGGGAACCAAGATAAAAATTATTCATACGTTATCGCGAGATAGTAATGAAATGGCGATGGCCGTTCAGCAATGGCTCCCCTTTTACATGACCGGTGCTATCACTAGTTATTACTATCCAAGAAAACGCGATGATATGTTTAATCACACCTCATTTGTTTTAGAGGGTATAGCGAAAATATCTTCAACACATGTCCGTGGGGAATCAGAAGAAACCATCAATTATGTCTATATCACCGAGCCCAATCTCGTCGAAGAGGCAGCTCAATCATTTGCAGTTCAATTAAATCTCTGCAAACCATTGGTACGGACTTTTACTGGAAAAAAAACTCGTCAATATATCTATCAGCAAAATTCTTTTTTCACCATGGCCACTGGCAATGGGGTGGGTATGCAAAGTTTGTTATTAATTGGAATGCCTCTAAATTTACTTAATACCATGTTAGAGCGAAATAAGATTCCCGAGCATGATCGGGCAGCAATTCTTTTACAACAGGAGCAACGCTTACAGCTGACCTTGTCTCATTTGGAGCATAAAAAGTTCCGATTAATTATGAGTCTCCCGCGGATTACGGATGTCCTGAAAGGTTATGTACCAGCTCTCATACCTGAATTACTGACCCAACAGCCTTTTACATACCTCCCGATGGAATTTCATGCGCATTTACAAAGTCTTATTCAGTTGCTTAAGGCTCATGACAATTTGGAAATTTACATTCTCCCCCAAAAATACATAATTCAATCAGTCCAGCTCTTTGCTATGGAAGATTCTGGAGTGATGGTATTTAAACACCATAATCCAAAATTTGTCTTTATTTCTGAACAAAAAGATATCATCAACGCAGTTAGAAGCTATATCTATCAAGAATCGGCACGAATTCCTAAGCGTGAACGCCAGAAATCTTATGTGTTAGAGAAGTTATATGAATTTTCCAATAGAATCGAAAAGCGAGCAAAAGTAAGAATGTTGCCCTAAATACTTAATAATAATACAAATAGATAGTTACTAGTAAAAACTACATTTTGACATGTTTATTTCATTTGCATGAATATTTTTTTCATAGTATACTCCCCTCTATGCATGAGACTGAGCAACAACTACTAGATTCAGGTTGTATTTACACGATTAAAACTATGTATGAACGTTTTAGTGCTAAAGAGAAGATAATTGCCGACCATATTCTCTCAAATCCAGCTAATGCGGTGCATCCTAGTATTGATGAATTAGCCGAAGAGATTGGTATTTCTGAATCTACTTTAGTCCGCTTTGTGCGTAAATTGGGATACAGTGGGTATCAGCGTTTTCGCATTGCGTTGGCTACCGAGGCCATCGGTCCTGCTTTGCGCGTATACGAATCACGTATCGATAGCGACGCCGATGACATTGAACTTGTGTTTGGCAATGCTATGAGTTCTTTAGCTTTAACAAAAGAAATTATTGATCGAAATATTATTACACAGGCAGCTCAGATGATGAGTACAGCTCAACGAGTATATATCTTTGGACTCGGGGGGTCCAATATTGTTGCCCAAGATGCTTTTCATAAATTTATTCGCATGGGATTAAATTGTGTAATGGCCGAAGATTATCACCTACAACTCATGTTAGCGAGCCAAAGTTCAAAGGAGTGCGTGGCCCTCCTCTTCTCCCACACGGGAACTAATATGGATACTATCGCTATCGCCCATGAATTACGAGCACGGCAATGCCCCATTATTGTTATTACTACGAGTGAACGTTCTAGCTTAGCGCGTATGGCAACGCTGATGTTACCAGTAGCAGTGGCTTCCAGTGGGTTTGTCTCTGAGGCATTTTCAGCTCGGATCACCCAACAGGTGATAATCGATGTTCTATATGTCGCCTTGTTAAGAAATTTAGGACCCGATGCCATCAAACATCTCGATGCCATGCGAGATGTCATTGCAAATAGAAAAACATAAGACAACGAAAAGATTGTCGTTATTAATTATAGTTTGGTACAATGCTACCAGATACTAGGAGGATACACATGGGAAAGTTAGTCATTCCAGCATCGAAAGAGGTTGAGCGAACAGTTCGTGAAAAACCATATGACCTTGTTGCGTTAGGGGCTTTGGTAACCCGACTCGATCCAGGAATCGTCCCATTTGAATATGCTAGTCAGTACGACATGCATATTTCAGGGGGAGAATTTAATGTTGCAGCGAATCTAGCTCGTGCATTTGGACAGAAAACTGCAGTGGTGTCAGCAATGGTTGATTATCCTGTAGGGAAAAAAGTAGAAGCCGAGGTGCGTCGAATGGGTGTCGACTCATTCTATTCTCGCTTTGAGCACAACGGTGTACATGGTCCTAATATTGCTCAAGTCTGGAGTGATCAAGGTGGTGGGGTGCGTGCTCCTGTCGTTTTTTATAATCGTTGTAATGAAGCTGCAGCTCTCCTTAAACCTGGTTCTATTAACTGGGATGAGATTTTCGGACATGGCGTGCGCTGGTTCCACAGCGGTGGTATTTTCAGTGCTCTTTCAGCTACGACTCCCGAGTTAGTCATCGAGGGGATGAAAGCAGCTCGTGCAGCTGGGGCCATAGTCTCATTCGATTTGAACTATCGTGAGAAACTTTGGACCGTAAATGCCCCTCAGGGTGTTAATCCTGTCCAACAAGCTCAGAAGGTTCTGGGTAGCATTGTTGAATATGTTGATGTATTAGTTGGCAATGAAGAGGACCTACAAATGGGATTAGGTTTGCAAGGACCTAAAGTTGAAAAACACGGAAAGCTCGATCCGACAGTGTTCTTTGGTATGCAGGAAACAGTCTCTAAGCGTTTCCCCAATATTAAGGCTGTTGCAACTACAATGCGCGAAGTACATTCGACAAACCGTCACGATTGGTCAGCGTTATTGTGGATCGATGGGAAGGGGTATCAAGCACCGACCTGCTCTCTCGATGTACATGATCGAGTTGGCGGTGGTGATGGATTTGCCTCTGGGCTCATTTATGGGTTACTTTCAGGTAAAGCGCCTGAAGATGCCTTGCGAATTGGTTGGGCTCATGGTGCCATGTTAACAACTTTCCCTGGTGATACCACGATGGCAAGTTTAGAACAGGTCGAAGCTTTTGCTAAGGGTGGATCAGCAAGGATTCAACGTTAGTACTAAAGAATAAAGAGGGTTTGGTGCTAGTTAATAATGGAGGGTATTATGGATACCATACGGTTTGGTCTCATAGGATATGGGAAAATTGCGCAGTTGCATGCCCAAGCTTTCCGCGAAGCAACTGGGGCTACTCTAGTCTCTGTTTGTGGACGGACTCCTTCACGTCGTGATGAATTTGCTACTAAATGGGGTATTTCCAGTCGGGCTACCGTGGCCGATATGGTTGAACTCGACCACATTGATGCAGTTCTGATTACTACGCCACACCCGCAACACCACGCGGATGCACTTGCTGCATTCGCTGTGGGTTGTCATGTTTTAGTCGAAAAACCAATGGCGCTGACTGAAGCACAATGCACTGAAATGATCTTGGCTGCTGAAAAAGCCAAAAAGGTTCTTTCTGTGATAAGCCAACGTCGTTGGAACCCAGCTTGTGCGCGTATCCGTGAAGCAATTGATAGCGGAAAATTGGGAACGCCGGCTTTAGCGCAGGTAACCATTTTAGGGTGGCGCGATCAAGCCTATTATGAGAGTGATGCATGGCGCGGTAAATGGGATAGTGAAGGTGGAGGAGTGGTCATTAATCAAGCGGCCCACCTGTTAGATCTTATGCACTGGTTCATGGGGCCGGTGGCCCGCGTTCAAGCTGAATGGGATAATGTTAATCACCCCTATATTGAAGTAGAAGATAGTGCGGTAGCTACAGTCCGTTTTACAAACGGGGGGATGGGCTCTATTTTAGTGAGCAATTCGCAAAATCCTGCTGTGTATGCTAATCTGCATGTCCATGGTACCAGTGGAGCCTCGGTCGGTGTGCAAACTGATGGAGGACCTATGTTTATGGCTGGTAAAGGTGGCTTAGCTGAAACTCCGATTAATGATATGTGGACTATTGCAGGAGAACAAGCACTGTTAGAAACCTTCAAACAACAAGATGAAGCGTTCTTTAAGACAATTGATGCTTCTTCCTATTTCTTTGCCCGTCAGATTGAAGATGTGGTTCGGGCTATACAGGGTAAGACTAAACCGCTAATTACAGGTGAAGATGGGAGAGAGACCGTAAAAATGATAGAAGGTATTTATCGTAGTGGTCGTGAGCATAATGCAGTTTCTTTTTCTTGACCTTAGCGCTACTTATCAGTAGAGTCTGAATAGCATGAAGCAAGCAAAACAATCTGTGCGTTTATTATTATCTTTAACACTTGGCCTCTCTTTTATACTCCTCTCTAGTTGTATGCACGATAGGGTTGTTATTAATGGTGAAACGGCCCAACATTTGGCTGAAGTAGTCAATGCAGAACTCCTTGACCCCGATCGTACCTTACGGGGCAACACTGCGACAAATATATATAATGGTGGATATGTAATCTCTGATCAAGAAAATATCTGGTTTATAAATCCGATGCGTTTCGAAGATGGTTCTGAGATCCACTATCTCCAACACATGTTAACCAATCAGATTGGTAGCGTTACTACCCGCAATAACTTTCTTGTCGAATTAGAGGGACTCCTCATTGGTAAGTATGAAGATCAACTCTTTGCAATCGATTATGCTGATGGTAATAAGTTAGTTGCTTTTGATCTTGATTCTTATGCACGAGAAATTATTTTTGAATCGCCGGTGAGCAGTGTTCGTTTGGTTGGGGATACGTTGTATTGGAGTACTACAGAAGGTGGTGATCTCTGGCAACTACACCTCTATGGGAAGGGAACACAAGCAAAGCTTATACTAAAGCAGGCTGGGACGTTAATTGGGATTCAATCACAGAGGGCTTACACACTCCGCGATAGTGGAGATGAGAAGGTGCTTGTTACCATCGATATTGCTCAAGAGAGAGAGTTAGGCCTGTTACGTGGTGGTACGTATGAACATGCAACAATCGCAGGGTCCTGGGTCTTTTTCACTGATGAGGGATGCCTGAAACGCCAACGTCTTAGCGGAGGCGAGCCAATTGTCGCGTTTATGTGTAATGTGGCTGAATACGCCGTAGAAGGGCATTGGCTGGCTGTTATAAGGGCTTCTGGCGGGATAGTTGTTAGTCAACTTGACGGTACTGGGGTTGCAAAAGTATCAGACGATTTGGCTGAGGGGTTACAATTAGTTGACAACAGAATTTATTACCGGAATGGTTATGATAATAATGCGACATATACAATTGATTTGATTGAGGGTAAACGGAGTTCTTTATTAGGTGCGTCGGTAACTGATGGGGGAATCCAATTTGAGTCGATTCCTAAAGAACACATTAGTCCTTGGGTTGAGAAATTTGGAGGTTTTGCTGAACAAGTACTCGAGATTCAGGCTTTTACCGACCAAATGAAAAGTTCTCTACAAGGAGAAATCTTATTTGTGGAGTTAGATCCAGAAAGTAATGATTTAGTCTTTCATCGTTTGAAAGAAGCCCCCTACTCTCCCGCTGAGGTGGGTGTGTTGGTTGTCATTTCCCATTTTCCAACGTTATTAGGGCAGTATACAGATGGCGATCTCGCGTACCGACAAGATTCTGCTTTAACGGTTTTCACTCCTGGCAATCCGAAGCCTTATTTGACGTGGTATGTGGAAGGGCGTCCCCCTTCCGAAATAAAGGTGGGAAGTGGTGATCGCTATGGGCTACCGTTATCGTGGCATCAAAAAGGTCTCGATTTAATAGAGTTGATCCACTCTTTGCGTTAGTTTAAGCTAGTGCTTTTGCTTTTAGTTTAAAATGGTTACGTTCGCTTTCCAAAAATCCTTCTAATATCATGTTCGATATTTCTCGTGAGAGTGCGCTTCTATTAACACAGAGGTAGTCTGCTAGCTCATCACGGTTAAATGGAATTTTGAATTCTGAGTTTTGGGCATCTTGGCTTTGCCAAGCTAAATAGGTTAAGAGTTTGTCTCGAATAGATCGTTTAGAGAGGATGGAGAGTTTACGGTTCATCATCAAATTTCGTTCAGCTAAGACGTTCATCATATTTTCAATCACGCGTGAATGAAAAGAACAGGCTCGTGTGCAGGGGGCCACTAATTTATAGAATTTAAGTAAAAGAACTTCGGTATCTGTTTCAGCCATTACTGAGACTGGACTTACCGCTGATAATTTACTAGCAGCGATGTGGCCAAAGAGTTCGCCAGGGCCTAACTTTACCGTAATTGAGCGGTTCCCTAGGATGTCTTCACTAATAATTTGAATAGTTCCTTGCAAGACAACTCCCAAATCTTCGATGGTATCACTTTCATGAATGATGAATTGTTTGGCTCCATAGTGTTTACGTCTGGCCAGTAGACAGGAGAGCATATGGGGTAACTCTTTAGCATCAAGTGTTGCAAAGAGTGGTGATTGCAAAAGCATTGGATAATAACTTTCCATTGGGTTTCCTTAGTATAATATTGTTGCAATAGCAACACAACATGATACTACTTACTTTTAGTTTCTATTTCAAGTCATATAGACAAAGTTGTATTTTTGCCTTAGGATAAATCAGTTAATTTAAGGGCGCGTAACTCAGCGGGAGAGTGCTACCTTCACACGGTAGAAGTCGTTGGTTCAAACCCAATCGCGCCCAGTAGGCAACTAGCTTTACCATAATGAGTAGTTGCCTTTCTTTTTAGCAATTACCTCAAATGTTTAAATTTAAGGTACTCTTTGGCTTGTGAAGCGCTTGATATTTCCTGTCCAGTTTATTTTGAAGGAAAAACCACCTGTCCGAGTAATCAAACTGAAGCACTGTGGTTTAACCCCTGATATTTGTCACCGAATTTTGATTTTCCCATATCTTTACCTCTGACTTATCGTCATTATAGGCTACGGCCGCAACCAATTGCTGCTTAAATACAATTGAATACACGCAAAGTCCCTAGAACATCGACAGTCCCTAAATCTTAAAATTATAGGATGAAATATTTTGAGGGATTGAATCTTACCATTAGAGGGAGTAACACTTCCCAATTATTCCCCTTAGAAAAAACTAGTCCCTCAAAGCAGTAATGGGAACAACATATACTCCATCCGGGCGAAGATACACTGCATTGGAAAGACCGCTCAAGATGCACAGTACTTTTGGAGGTTTGCCCTTCGGATCTTTTTCAATACCTTCTTTTATTTCCAGGAGGTTCTTTGCAGCAGCATCGATTTGGTTGGCTCCAAGCTTGATTTCAAAAGCGCCCCACGAGCCATCACGCATTTCGACTACTGCATCTATTTCTTTGTTGTTGTAATCCTGATAGTGGAAAACTTTTGCATCATTTGCTTCTGCATATATCTTAAGGTCCCGTACACAAAGGGCTTCAAATAGAAATCCAAGGGTCTTAAGATCAGCAAGAAGAGTTTCCGGAGTAGCTCCCAAAAGGGCACATGCAAGCGAAGGATCACAAAAATGTCTCTTCTCTGATTGTTTTACACGTACAGAAGATCGTATGTTGGAACTGAATGGTTTCTGATTGTCCAACAAAAATAATCTCTCAAAAAGATTGAGATATTCTGCTACAGTAACTACATCAATGTCTTCTTCATCTATGTCCTTGATGTCATTTCTTAAGGTCCTGTTTGTTGCAGATGTACTTTCGTTTCTCGCCAAAGATCTAAGAAGAAGCCGTATCTTGTTTAGGTCTCTATTACGCCCGTCTATTCTATTGATATCCTCGTTTATTATAGTATTAACGTATTGTTGAGGCACTAGTTGTGCAAGTTTAAACTCTGTTTCAATATTTCCTGGCCATCCGCCACGAATGATGTGCTCGATAAGAAGACGTAGATTGACTTCCCCAGTGAGACTTGTTTTTATTGATTTGTTTAGCAAATCCTTTAATGAGACTATTCCAGATGATGCACCGGATTCATATAGAGACATGGGTCGCATCCTAAGCATTGCTATTCGACCTGCTCCACTGTGAAGAATTCCTTTACGATTAGGGGTAGACGATCCAGTAAGGATAAATTGCCCTTTTTTTCCTCTCTGGTCAACGGCATAACGTACAGCATCCCAAATTGCAGGAACCTCTTGCCATTCGTCGATTAAGCGAGGGGTATCTCCTTCTAAAATAATAGAGGGATCTATTTGCGCCAATGCTCTATTACTAAAATTGTTCTCAGGTGAACCAACAAAGAAACTACTATTGCAGTGATGTTGTGAAGTCATTGTTTTTCCAGACCATTTTGGTCCTTCAATACAAACAGAGCCAAATGCAGAAAGATATTGTGTTACTTTCATATCAATCAATCGTGGCAAGTATTGTTTATTATTCATTAGTATCTCCATTTCTTCTTTAAGAATACACCAACTACATGGATTTGACAATACCAACTACATGGATTTGACAATACCAACTACATGGATTTGACAATACCAACTACATGGATTTGACAATACCAACTACACGGATT
>Ga0265293_10011208_pt1 | contig 12263 bp, 10 predicted proteins | sample Munlanlewell138R_FD_192505 | JGI IMG/M metagenome (GOLD analysis project Ga0265293, IMG submission 192505) | Leachate microbial communities from a municipal landfill in Southern Ontario, Canada - Leachate well 138R | ecosystem: Engineered > Solid waste > Landfill > Unclassified | place: Canada... | reverse complement strand
CGGACTCCTCCTTTCATTTTGGTTTGCGAACGATGCCTCCTCGGCTCGCCGCAATCTGGCACATCGCGATGCCGTCCGTGGGAGGAGGAGTCCATCCCATCAGGTAGGGCGCAGCCGCACCCGGGGTCGGGATCGTGGGAAAAGCCGCATCCGGATCGGGATCAAAAGCCAACCCGGGTGCGGCTTCGGCTTACCCGAGCCACGGGGGCGGGAGATTTGATCAGATCGCCTCTTGAGCAAAAACGAAGGCCGCAGTCTGCGGCCTTCGTTGTTTTTCACCCTGTGCGGAACCGGATCAGCCGTGGCTGCCCAGCCCCAGGCGCTGGTCCAGCGTGGCGCGGTCCACGGCTTCGCTGTCGCTGGCACGGCGGTGGCGGTATTCGAAGGTACCGGCCGCCAGGCCGCGTTCGGATACCACCACGCGGTGCGGGATGCCGATCAGTTCGATGTCGGCGAACATCGCGCCGGGGCGCAGGCCGCGATCATCCAGCACCACGTCCAGACCGGCGGCGGTCAGCTCGGCCAGCAGGGTTTCGGCGGCGGCGGTGACGGCCTCGTCGCGCTTGGGGTTGATCATGCAGATCGCGACCTGCCACGGCGCCATCGGGTCCGGCCAGATGATGCCGGCGTCGTCGTGGTTCTGTTCGATCGCTGCCGCCACGATGCGCGAAACACCGATGCCGTAGCAGCCCATGTGCATCACCTGCGGCTTGCCGGCCTCGTCGGTGACGGTGGCTTCCAGCGCCCTGGCGTATGTCTGGCCGAGCTGGAATACATGCCCGACCTCGATGCCGCGCGCGATGCCGATGCGACCCTGGCCATCGGGCGAGGGGTCGCCGGCAACCACGTTGCGGATGTCCACCACGTGCTCGGGTTCGGGCAGGTCGCGGCCGAAGTTGACGCCGGCCAGGTGGTAGCCGCGGCGGTTCGCGCCGACAACAAAATCACCCATCGCCGCGACCGTGCGGTCCACGATCAGATGGATCGGCTTTTTCGTGTTCAGCGGGCCGAGGAAGCCGGGTTCGCTGCCCAGGTGTTCGAGAATTTCCGCCTCGGTCGCCATGCGGTAATCGGCCAGGCCCGGTACCTTGGCCAGCTTGATCTCGTTGGCGTCGTGGTCGCCGCGCAGCAGCGCCAGGGTGAAACCGTTTTCACCGAACAGCGCCAGTGATTTGACCGTGCGCGACAGCGCGATGCCCATCAGTTCGGCGACCGCTTCGCAGGTGGTCTGGGTTGGGGTCTCGATCTCGCGCAATTCTTCGGACGGAGCCGGGCGCGGCTCGGCCGGCGCCAGCGCTTCGGCCGCTTCCAGGTTGGCGGCGTAGTCGGAGGCGTCGGAAAACGCGATCGCGTCTTCGCCCGAATCGGCCAGCACATGGAATTCCTGCGAGGCATCGCCGCCGATCGCGCCCGAATCGGCCCGCACCGCGCGGAACTTCAGCCCCAGACGGGTGAAGATACGGGTGTAGGCAGCGTGCATATTGTCGTATTCGCGCGCCAGACATTCGGGCGAAAGATGGAAGGAATAGGCGTCCTTCATCAGGAATTCGCGCGCCCGCATGACGCCGAAACGTGGCCGGATTTCATCCCGGAACTTCATCTGGATCTGGTAGAAATTGATCGGCAGCTGCTTGTAGGAATGCAGCTCGTTGCGCGCGTAATCGGTGACGACTTCCTCGTGCGTGGGGCCGTAGCAGTAATCGGCGTCCTTGCGGTCGCGGATTTTCAGCAGCTGGCCGCCGAACTTCTCCCAGCGTCCGGTTTCCTCCCACAGCTCGCGCGGCTGGATCGAAGGCATCAGCATTTCGATGGCGCCGGCGCGGTTCATCTCTTCGCGCACGATGGCTTCCACCCGGCGCAGCACGCGCAGACCCAGCGGGCTCCAGGTATAGATGCCGGCGGCGAGCTTGCGGATCATGCCGGTGCGCAGCATCAGCTGGTGGCTGACGATTTCCGCATCGGCCGGGGTTTCGCGGGTGGTGGCAAGGTGGAAGTGCGACAGACGCATGGCAGATTCGCGTGACGGGGAAAGCCGGCGATTGTAGCCGGTTGGCCGGGGCGTGTCGGGCGCAGGTCGCAGCAGGCAGGTGGTGTACTGGCTGATCGGGGCCGACGGCCGGATGCATTCCGGTCCGGCATTACATCCGGGGGCAGGATCGCTTCCGGCGGCTGCGTGCCGGGCGACCGGGATTATTGCCGTGTCTCCGAACCCAGCGGCAGCGTGGTGGGCACGATGTTCTGGTTCGGGTCGATGCGCAGCACTTCGTACGGGCGTCCGTCCGGCGGGCGGTCGGTGATCTGCAATTCGCCCCGGGCGTTGTGCCAGCGGTACAGCACCGGTGCGTAATCGCGCGAGTGCGGATTCTGCCGGCGCCACTCCTCCGGCAGGCGTTCGGGCTGGTAGCGCCAGACCCAGGCTGCGGCGGCGGCCAGCAGCAACAGCACTGCCAGCGCGCCGAGCAGAGCGGACTTCATGGTGGGCTCAGGGGGTGTCGCAGTAGCGATCAACCAGACGCTGATTCCGGTCGATCTGGTCCTGACGTTCTTCCGCCGTCAGCAGGCGGCTTTCGCCCTCGAATTCGCCGGTGACATCCAGCGATGAGTTCAGTGCGATCAGATTGCGTCGGGCCGTATCGCAGTGGCGGGCACGGGTTGCTGCATCTTCAGCGGAAACCTGGGCGATGGAAGCGGTGGTTTCGGCGGTAACTTCGGGTTCGGGTTCCGGGTCGCTCCGTGTTGCACCCGTGCGTACATTCACCCGCTCGAACTTGCTGCTGTCCGGCGGTGTGTCCGAGTAGTGAACCACGCCGCGCTCGTCGGTCCAGCGGTAAACCTCGCTGGCCAGCGCTACGGAGCCGGAAGCCAGCAACATCAGGGCCAGGGGAAGGATGGGAAGGTATCGCATGCGTTGTTCTCCAGCGCGGGTGTAGGGATTCCCCGGCGCAAGTGTGCATCAAAAACGCGATCGAGCGAACGCATGGCCGGCGCGGATGCGGTAATTGCGTTGCCGGCGGCGGGCTGGCGTTCATCCGCATCGCGCGCGATGCATCCGGGCTAAACTGGCCGCAGAACCCGTCAGGATTGCCCATGGACAACCCGGAAATCCCATCCACGCCGCGCCGGCGCGGTATCTACCTGCTCCCCAACCTGTTCACCTCCGGCGGCCTGTTTGCCGGTTTCTACGCGATCATCGCGGCCTCGCAGGGACGTTTCTCCGAAGCCAGCATCGCGGTGTTCGTGGCCGCCGTGCTGGACGGACTGGACGGGCGCATTGCACGTCTGACCGGCACCCAGAGCGAATTCGGCGTGCAGTACGACTCGCTCGCGGATCTGGTCAGTTTCGGCATGGCGCCGGCGCTGGTGATGTACCACTGGTCGCTGTCCAGCCTGCAATTCGCCGGCCCGGTGGCGGGCAAGATCGGCTGGGCGGCGGCCTTTCTCTACGCCGCCTGCGCCGCGTTGCGGCTGGCGCGCTTCAATACCCAGGTGGGCGTGGTCGACAAGCGCTGGTTCATCGGCCTGGCCAGCCCGGCAGCGGCGGCGGTGATGATGTCCTTCATCTGGACCCTGGACAGCCGCCTGAACATGAGCGGCACGCAGGTGCCGTGGCTGGCGCTGGGCGTGACCGTGGTGGCCGGTCTGCTGATGGTCAGCCGGGTGCGCTACACCAGCTTCAAGAGCCTGCCGTTCGGTGGTCGGGTGCCGTTCGTCACGGTGTTGCTGGCACTGGGCCTGCTGTTGCTGCTGGCGATCGACACCGCGCGCGTGCTGCTGGCCGGTTCCACGCTGTACCTGTTGTCCGGTCCGGTGGGCTGGGTCTGGGGCCGGATCAAGCGCGGGCGCGCCACGCCGCCTGCAAGCGGTGGATGAACGCGCAGGCCGGCAGCGCGGTGCAGGATCCAGCTGCGGCGCCGCTGCCGCCGGCCGAACTGCTGGCCTTTTTGGCCGAAGTCAGCCAGCAGCTGGCGGTCTCGGTCGATCTTGAGCGCACCCTGCGCGAATCCAGCGCCTATGTCGCGCGCTATCTGGATGCCGAAGCGGTCAGCGTGTTCCTGGTCGATGCCGAACACGGCATGCTCGAATGCCGCGCCTGTCAGGGGCCGGTCGATATCCTCGGCCTGCGCGTGCCGATGGGGCAGGGCATCGTCGGGCGCACCGTGGCAGACAACGCTTGCCAGATGGTGCGTGATGCCTATGCCGATCCGGATTTCGCCGGCAAGGTCGATGCCCAGACCGGCTTCGTCACGCGCAGTGTGCTGTGCGCGCCGCTGAATACCGCACAGGGCGTGATCGGCGCGATCGAGGTCATCAACAAGCGCGGCGGCCAGCTGTTCGGTGATGAAGACCGCACCGCGCTGTTGCTGCTGGCCGCGCCGATGGCGCTGGCGCTGAACATCGCGCGCATGGCCGGCGAACTGGTCGAACAGAACCGCATCAAGCGCGAGCTGGGCATGGCGCGCCGGCTGCAACGCTCGCTGCTGCCACGTCGCCGCCGTGGCAACTATCCACTGCGCGCGCTGAATCTGGCAGCGCAGGAAATCTCCGGCGACTTCTACGATTTCTTCGATCTGCCCGATGGCCGTATCGCCTTCACCGTCGGCGATGTCGCCGGCAAGGGGCTGGACGCCGCGTTCCTGATGGTGCGCTGCGCCAGTCTGCTGCGCTGGGCCGGCAAGGAAGGGCTGCGGCCGTCGGATTGGCTGGCCAGCGTCAACGACGAACTGGGTGAGGCCATCGCGCCGGGCATGTTCGTCTGCGCCGTGGCCGGGCATTACGACCCGGCCACGCGCCGCGTGGTCTGGGCCAGCGCCGGATTCCCGCCGCTGCTGCGGGTCGATGCCGAAGGCGGGATCGAACAGTTCCCGGCTGAAGGCCCGCCGCTGGGCATCCTGCGCCGCATGGTGTTTCCCGAACAGGAAACCTGCCTGCACCACGCCAGCCTGCTGTTGTTTTCCGACGGCGTCACCGATGTGCGCGATGCCGGCGGCCAGCCGCTGGGCGTGGACGGGGTTGAACAGCTGATCGGCGAACTGGGCGACGGCGTGCCCGAAGCGCGGCTGCGCGCGATGGTGCGGCGCCTGCGCGCGATGGGTGTCACCGACGACATCACCCTGATGCTGATTTCCGGCGATCTGCCGCAGGATGCCGATGGCGAACACCTGCTGCACCGCATCTTCCCGGCGCAACCGGGCGAACTGGCCGCGATGCGCCGCGCGCTGGTGTCGGCGCTGGCACGCGCGGGCGTTGATGCCGAACTGCGATCAGCGCTGGTGCTGGCGGTGGACGAGGCCTGCACCAACATCATCCGCCACGGCTACGATGGCGATCAGGACGGGCGCATCGAACTGTTTCTGCGGCGCGACGGCGACACACTGGAGTTCGAACTGCTGGACCAGGCCCCACCCTGTGACCCGGCCGGCATCGGCCCGCGTGATCTGGCCGATTGCCGCCCCGGCGGGCTGGGCATGAATTTCATCGACAGCCTGATGGATGATTGGCAGCTGCGCCCGCGCGAGGACAGCGCCGGCAACCGCTTCCTCATGCGCAAGCGGCTGGCGCATGATCCGGCCGGCGACGATGCACAGACACACGGGGATTCGTGATGAGCCAATGCAGTACACGCATCGAAGGGGACACCGCTGTGGTGGCGCTGGGCGGTGAGGTCGATCTGTCGTGGTCGTCGCAGGTGCGACGCGAAGTGCTCGATGCGCTGACCCGTGCACCGCGCGTGGCGGTGGATCTTTCCGCCGTCAGCTATATCGATTCCTCCGGCATCGCGGCACTGGTCGAAGGCTTCCAGAACGCGCGCGGCAAAGGCCAGCCGTTCGAACTGGTGTCGGTCAGCGCGCCGGTGCTGGCGGTGCTGAAGCTGGCCCGGCTGGATCGGGTATTCCAGATCCGCGATGTGCGGGCGGCAGGTTGAGATCATGGATCTGCTGCTGGCGCCGCTGGAACGCATAGGACGACGCGTCAGCGCCGCCGTCGCGGGCCTCGGGCACGGCACCATGCTGCTGCTGGAATCGCTCGGGTTCTTTTTCTGGGGCTGGCGTCGCGGCCAGCCGGTACGGCTGAAGATGATCTTCGAGCAGATGCGCCAGGTCGGCGTGGATGCCATTCCCATCGTCTGCCTGCTGGCGCTGACCATCGGCGTGATGCTCGGCATCCAGTTCATCGCCGCGCTGTCGGAATTCGGCGCGCAAAGCCAGGTCATCGTGGCTTCGGCCAAATCGATCACGCGCGAATTCGGCGCGCTGATCACCGGCATCGTCGTGGCCGGGCGCAGTGGCTCGGCCCTGGCAGCGCGGCTGGGCTCAATGGTGGTATCGCAGGAAGTGGATGCCTTGTCGGCGATCGGCATCGAGCCGGTGCGCTACCTCGTCGCGCCGGCGCTGGTGGCGATGGTCGTGATGCTGCCGGTGCTCACCGTGATGGCGGACGTGGTCGCGATCCTGGGCGCCGGGCTGTATTCGATGGGCCCGCTCGACATCAGCCTGCACGGCTACCTGGTACAGACCCTGGACCTGCTGGAACCGCGCGACATCTGGGAAGGCGTGTCCAAGAGCGTGGTGTTCGGCATGCTGATCACGCTGATCGGCTGCAGCGTCGGATTCTCCGTCAGCGGCGGCGCCGAAGGCGTCGGCCGCGCCACCACACGTGCCGTGGTGCTGTCGATCAGCGCGCTGGTCGTGGCGGACATGCTGTTCTCGTTTTTCCTGAATAGGTAGGGCCGGGAATGGGGAGTGGGGAATGGGGAATCGTTGAGGCGGCGGCGATGGCTGATACGGTTTGTGTCGGATGGTTTGCACCGCACCTGTACGACGGAGTGGAAGCCTGAAAATGCCTGATAACGTCCCTCCGACTCCCGATTCCCCACTCCCCATTCCCGCCCCCGCGAACGCGGAGGCCCTGATCGAAGTCACCGGGCTGGAGGCCTGGTATGGCCGGCGCCGCATCCTGCACGGCATCGATTTCCGCCTGGAGCCTGGCGAGATCCGCGTCATCATGGGCGGCTCCGGTTCCGGCAAGAGCACGTTGCTGCGGCACCTGATCGGCCTGCAGAGGCCACGGGCCGGCACGGTCAAGCTGCTCGGTGTGGATCTGGCTCGCGCCAGCGCGCAGCAATTGCTGGCGCTGCGCCGCAAGATCGGCGTCAGCTTCCAGGGCGGCGCGCTGTTCACCTCGATGAGCGTGGGCGACAACGTCGCGCTGCCGCTGCGCGAACACACCAATCTGGACGAAAACACCATCCGCATCATGAGCCGTCTCAAGCTCGAAGTGGTCAACCTCGGCGGCTTCCAGGACCTGATGCCGAGCCAGCTTTCCGGCGGCATGGTCAAACGCGCGGCGCTGGCACGCGCCATCGTCATGGACCCGAAGCTGATGTTCTTCGACGAACCTTCCGCCGGGCTGGATCCGGTGGTCTCGGCTGAGCTGGACGAACTGATCCTGCAACTGCGCGACGCCATGCGCATGAGCATCGTCGTGGTCACGCACGAACTGGAATCGGCCTTCAAGATCGCCGACACCATCACCGTGCTCGATCAGGGCCAGGTGTTGATGACCGGCACCGCCGCCGCCGTGCGCGCATCCGACAACGAACGTATCCAGGACCTCCTCAACCGCCGCCCGCGCGAAGTCGAAATCAACGTCGACGACTACCTGCGTCGCTTGACCGAAGAGGAAGCCTGAGCCTGAGCACTCAGTTTGATGATCCACGTGGCATGGAGCGGGTGATGTTGCCCTGCGTATTGCGTGATGCGGCCACTGTGACAGAATCGATCGATTGCCCATCGTTCAGGAAGCTCCATGTCCGTCTTGTCCCGTCCGCTGCAACGTAGCGTTCTTGCGTTCTGCATTCTCACCCTGCTGGCAACGCCGGCGCTGGCATTCACCGAGCGGGACGACACCAAGCACGCGCGCCATTTCGATGCGCGTCCGATGTCTTCCGACGCAGTTCCCCGGGCTGCGGCTGGTGTGCAGGCGGCTGCCATAAGCGAATTGCGCCTCTCGGTGCCGGAGCTGGCGGTGGAGATCGATCCGGTGACCGGTGCCACGCGCTCGCTGTCCAGCCGCGTAGGCTATTTGACTGGTCCGGCGCCGGGCGGTGATGTGAAGGACACCGCGTTGGCCTTCGTGCGGGACAACATCGACGCACTCGGTCTGGGCCTTGCCGACATGACCGAATTCGAGATCACCGACGATGTTCCGAGCGCGGCCAGCGGCATCCGCCATCTGTATCTGCGGCAGATGCATCAGGGCCTGCCGGTCTACAACGGCCAACTGCATATCAACATCGATCGCGACGGCAGCATCCTGTCACTCAACAATCAGTTCGTGCCCGGCCTCGCATTGGCAGTGAACCACACCCGGCCGGCGCTGGATGCGCAGCAGGCCGTGGTGTCCGCAGCCCTGCAACTGCAACGCGTGGTCGGCCCGATCAGCCACACCAGCCGCACCGCCTCGGTCCGACAGATCACCACACTGCACGCGCCGCAGCTGTCGGAAAAGCCGATCGAAGCCGGTTTGATGCTGCTGCCGGTAGCACCCGGCGAGGTCCGCCTGGTATGGAATTTCCCGCTGTGGCTGGCCGATGGCAGTGATGTGGCCGACTTCAACGTCGATGCGCATACCGGCCAGGTCTGGACCCGCATCAGCTGGGTCGCCGATGCCGATTACGACGTGTTCGGCGTGCCGGTTGAAAGCCCGGCGCATGCCAACCCGCCGGCGCCGGCCGATGGCCGCGTGCGGCTCAGCGATCCGCATCTGACCCTGGCTTCGCCCTTCGGTTGGCATGACACCAACGGAGCCGCCGGTGCCGAATATACGATCACACGCGGCAACAACGTCCACGCCTATACCGATACCAGCGCCAGCAACCAGCCCGACCCCAACGGTTCTCCGGACTGTGGCGTGGCACTGAATTGCACGTTTGCGCTGGATCTGACGGCACAGCCCGGCAGCTACAAAGCGGCGGCAGTGGCCAACCTGTTCTACATGAACAACGTCATCCACGATGTCACCTATGTCTTCGGTTTCGATGAAGTCAGCGGCAACTTCCAGGTCAACAACTATGGTCGCGGTGGCCTGGGTGGCGATGCGGTGAATGCCGAAGCGCAGGACGGGGAGCGCATGAACAACGCCAACTTCTGGACGCCACCGGATGGGCAGCAGCCGCGCATGCAGATGTTCCTGTGGGACCAGACCAGTCCGCAGCGCGATGGTGATTTCGAGAACGGCATCATTACGCATGAATACGGTCACGGCATTTCCAATCGCCTGGTAGGTGGGCCGTCCAACACCAGTTGCCTGGGCAATGATCAGCAGCCCGGTGAAGGTCTTTCGGACTGGTGGGCGCTGTATTTCACCCATCCGCATGACACCAGCGCTGCGGCGCGCGTGCGTGGCATCGGCACCTATGTGCTGGGCCAGCCGCCCAGTGGTCCGGGCATCCGCGTTGAACGCTACGACGGCAATCCTGAGCCCAATTTCAACAGCTGGACCTACGCCTCGATCGGCAGTGCCGCGGTTCCGCACGGGGTCGGGTCACACTGGGCCCAAGCCTACTGGTATGCCACCTGGGCGCTGGTCGATGCGCACGGCTACGATCCGGATCTGGCCAGTTTCACCGGCAGTGTGGCGGATGCCGGCAACATCCGGGCGATGTACTACTCGATCGAAGGGCTGAAGAACACCGCATGCAGCCCCAGCTTCATCAACGTGCGAGACGGCATCCTGCAGGCGGCGGCCGCCGCCGAACCTTACAACGGCGAGGATGTGTGCCGCCTGTGGCAGGCGTTCGCGGATTTCGGGTTGGGTGTGGATGCATCGACTTCCGGCCCGCACAGTCGGACCGCCACCAACGGCTTCGCGATTCCGACCTCGTGCAGCTTCCTCGGCACACCGGCGCCGTCGCAGGCGATCTGTGCCGGCGATGTTGCGCAGTACCAGATCAGCCTGGGTGCCGCGTTCGAGGCACCGGTGTCGCTGACGGTCAGTGATGCGCCACCGGGCACCAGCGCCAGCTTCGATCCGAATCCGGTCACCGTGGTGCCCGGAGGCAGCACGCTCAGCATCGGCGATACCGCCGGTCTTGCAGCGGGAAGCTACGGGTTCGCTGTCAATGCCGCCGGCGCCGAAGCACTGCCATTGACGTTGCAGGTCAGCACGGCGTTGCCCGGGGTGCCGGTGCTGCTGGCGCCGGCTGTCGGTGAACAGGATGTGTCGCTGATGCCCAGCCTGAGTTGGATGGACGCCGCCCAGGCCGAGTCTTACAACGTGGAGATCGCCACCGATGAAGTGTTTTCCAACATCGTCTACAGCCGGGTTGTGGAAGGCAACAGCCATACCGTGTCCACGTCATTGGCCAGCAGCACCCGGTATTACTGGCGGGTGCGGCCGCTCAATGCCTGTGGTGCGGGTGATTACGCGGAGGTGGCGCGGTTCACCACGCAGGAGCTGATCTGTCTGTCACCCAACGTGGCCATTCCGGACAACAGCGCCGTCGGCGTCGCTTCCTCGGTCACGCTCGCTGGCGGCCATGTGCTCAGCGATCTGGATGTGGCGTTCCGTTCCAACCACACCTGGACCGGCGATCTTGTCGTGACGTTGACGCATGAGGAGTCGGATACCGCCGTCACCCTGCTGAGCCGGCCCGGTCGTGGTTCCAGCGGTTACGGATGCAGCGGTGACAATCCGGACCTGGTGTTCGATGACGGCGAGCCAGTGCGCAGTGCCCAGAACGATTGTGCGACCGGCAATTCAGCCTATATCCCCGGTGCCAGCTATCAGCCTTTCGAGGCATTGGCCGGCTTCGAGGGTCTGGGTCTGGCCGGCACCTGGACATTGAAGGTTTCGGACAATGCCAGCGGCGATACCGGTCGCCTGTTGGAGTGGTGCCTGCGGCCGACGCGGGTGCCGTTGGAACCGGAAATCTTCAAGAACGGGTTTGAAAGCGCCGACAGCCGTGACTGAACGCGGCGCGGCGGCGGAGAGGATGTCTGGAAGCGGCTCCACATCACGGCGGTTGCGGGCACGGTGGGTGCTTCCGGCGTGACCCGGCATGACAGAACCAACCCGGGCGCGCCACACTACGCGCCCAGGCTCATTGCCGTCGTGGAGCGTCCATGAAGCGCGACAACGTCAACTATGTGCTCGTCGGTCTGGCCGTGGTGGTGGGGTTCGGGTTGCTGTTCCTGACCCTGCTGACGATCACCGGCCGCAGCGGCGGCACGGTGCGCTACCACAGCTATTTCGACAACGTCACCGGCGTGCGGCTCGGCGCGCCGGTGTTGTATCAGGGTTTCCGCATCGGGCAGGTGGCCGATGTCGTGCCCGAGCGTGAGGGCGAAACCCGCTATCGGGTGGAACTGGCGGTGCGCCACGACTGGCCGATTCCGGCCGACAGCGTGGCGCAGTTGCAGGCCAGCGGCTTGCTGGCCGACGTGCGGGTGGCGATCAGTGGCGGCACCAGCACGGTGATGCTGCCCGAAGGCGCGGAACTGCCGGCCGAGCCGGGCGGTGACGTATTCGCCGCGATGAACGATCTGGCCGACGAACTCACCGTGCTGACCCGCGACCGCATCCGGCCGCTGGTCGAAACCCTGGCCACGCGGCTGGATTCGATCACCGGTTCAATCGACTCCGGCTTGCCGAGTCTGGTCAGCGAAAGCAACGCGCTGCTGGCGCGCCTGAACCAGGCCGCCGACAACGTCAACCAGTTGCTCGGAGAGGACAACCGCCGCGCCGTGGGCGGGACCCTGGCCGATCTGCGCGAGGTCAGCGCCGAACTCAAGCAGACCCAGGCGCAGACCCGCAGCCTGATCCTGGCCATGCACGAAACCCTGGGCGAAAACCGCCCGGAAATCCGCCAGATCGTGGTCGATCTGGAACACGCGGTCAGCACCATCGCGCAGCGCATGGATGCGGTTGCGCACCATCTGGATTCCTCCAGCCGCAATCTGGACGAGTTCAGCCGCGAGATCCGCCGCAATCCCAACCGCCTGCTGTTCAGCCCCAAGGCCGACGACGTGGAGGAACGATGAGCCGCCTGCCTGCACGTTTTCCGAACCTGGCGCCCTGGCTTGCCGCCTTCGCGCTGCTCCTGCTGCTGGGCGCCTGCGCCAGCGCGCCCGGTTTACCGGAAACCACCTATTACCGCCTGCCCGACGCCGCGCCGGTGCAGCGCCTGCCCGCGCCGCTGATCGAACTGCCGATCACGGTGGAACCGTTCAGCGCCGACGGCCTGTATTCGGACCGCGCGTTGA
>Ga0265293_10011207_pt1 | contig 12264 bp, 11 predicted proteins | sample Munlanlewell138R_FD_192505 | JGI IMG/M metagenome (GOLD analysis project Ga0265293, IMG submission 192505) | Leachate microbial communities from a municipal landfill in Southern Ontario, Canada - Leachate well 138R | ecosystem: Engineered > Solid waste > Landfill > Unclassified | place: Canada... | reverse complement strand
AAGCTGAAGGACGCATCGCCGTTCAGGGTCTTGCGTATGGCCATGGGGTCGGTGCCCTGGGCGGTGAGCCGTGCGGCCAGCTGGGCACGGCCGGTGATGTAGTCCTTGCCCATGAAGTCCTTGAGCAGCGGGCCCACCTGTACGCCGGTGAGCTTCTCGTCCATCGAAAGTGCCGGCACGTCGCGGCGCACGTCGAGCCCCACGTTGCCCGCATAGCTGCCGCCATAGAGCTTCGCGCCCATGGGATTGAGGCGCAGCTGGCCGCCGTTGGCGCGCAGGGTGGCGCGCACCTCGCTGGTGCGCATGTTGGCGGCCTTGAGCTGGCCCACGCGCAGTGTGCCATCCACGTCCAGGCTGCGCAGCAGGTCCAGGGGAAGTTGCAGCGGCGCGGTGGCGGCCGCGCTGGCAGGCGGCGCGGGTTGTGCCGGCTCCTCGGAGGGCGGCGGCAGGTAGCGGTCGGCGTCCACCTGGTCCACGGTGAGGTCGTAACGGATCACCGGTTTGGTGAAGTTGCGCAGGGAGAAACGACCCGTGGCGGTGGTGTCGTCGAAGCGCAGGTTCAGGTCACTGAGGGCGACATGCGCCGGCGAGGCCTCAAAGCCCGTCGCGAGCGCGGCCTTGGTGAGGGTGTTGGGATCGGCCATCTCGGGCAGTTCCACCCCCAGCTTGGCGAGCAGGCTGCGGGGCACGAACTCGCCCAGGGTGAGTTTGCCCGCGGCCTGGGGCTGCTCGCCCAGGAGGCCGGTGGCGGTGACCTCGCTGCGCAGGTCGAGGCCGAGCCCAGCCAGTTGCAGGTCGGGCAGGCGCGCGGTCTGTTTGGCCTGGTCGAACTGGAGACTGGAGGTGAGCCGCGTGCCGGTGAGGCCGGCGGCGTTCAGATCGGGCGGCAGGAAACCGCGCAGGGCGGTGCCGTCTTTCACCTCGGCGGTGAGTTTGCCCGTGGCCACCGTGGCTGCGGGCAGCCCGCTGGCATCCAGGTTCAGGTTCACGGTGCTGCCGAGGGCGGCCAGGTCGAAGCGCGCCAGGCGTGCCGTGCCCTTGGGCAGGGACGCCTCCGCCTGCAGGGCCAGGCGACCGTCTTTCACGGCGCCCGCGTCCAGTTCCACGCCGGCGAGGGTCTTGAGGGCGGCGGCGAACTGCTGGCCGTCGCGCACCGTGCCGTTCAGTTCGGCCTTGCCTTCCGGGGCCTCCAGGATGCCGCTGGCCTCGGCGCGTCCGGTGAGGCGCAGGCCGAAGGCATCCAGGTTCAGGCCCGAGAGTTCGGCGGTCTGGTTCCTCAGGTCGGCGTGCGCGTCGGCGGCGAGCTGGGCGACCAGCGTGCCACCGGGGACCACGGGACCGGCGAGGCGCAGGTCCAGGGCCAGGCCGTTGAGTGCGTAACGCTCGCCGACGAGATCCGCGAGCACCTCGCTATCCAGTGCGATGTGACCGCTTACTGCGGGGGCATTGCTCGCTACGTCGGCCTCGAAATGGAGGGGGAAGGGCGAGGCCAGGTCCAGTTCGCCGGTTTCCAGGGCCAGGTTTTTCACCTCCACGCGCTGCCCGGCCATGCGGTCGTCCCATACCACCTGGGCGTCACTGATGCGCACGCCGCCCACGGCGAGGGCGCCCAGGCCGCGTGCCTGCGGTTCGCCGGGCGTCGGTGCCGGTTGCTCCGCTTCGGTCTCGGCGTGCTTTACGAGATCGTCCCAGTTGCTCACGCCTTGGGCATTGCGCGCCAGATTCAGGCGCAGGCCGTCCAGGCTGAGGGTGTCCACCTGCACCTCCTGGCGCAGCAACGGCAACAGTTTCACCCGTACCTGCGCCTGCTGTACCCGCGCGAACGGTTCCGGGCCGAACCCCGGCGCGTTGCCCAGGCGTGTCTCGCCCAGCTCCACGCCCAGCCAGGGGAATACCGACAGGCCGATGTCGCCCTCGATGGCCAGCTCGCGGCCGGTCTGCTTCTTCGCCAGCGCGGCGATTTCGTCGCGGTAGTCGTTGGGATCGACCAGCAGCGGCACGGCGATGACGGCGGCAATGACCAGCAGGACCAGGGCGAGCAGCACCCAGGCGAGGATCTTGAGGAGACGTTTCATGGCATGTCCTTACAAACGGCGTCGGGGCGAGGCGACACCGAATGATACAAGAGGATCGCCTGCGTTTTAGGCATGGGTGGGGAAGCGGGCGGCGACGCGCAGGCCGCCGAGGGTGTCCGAACGGCCCAGTTCCAGGCTGCCGCCGTAGTCCGAGACGATGGTGCGCACGATGCTGAGGCCCAGTCCGGTGCCGGGCGTTTCTTCGTCCAGACGCACGCCGCGGCGGGTGATGGCGTCCAGTTTTTCGGGCGGGCAGCCCGGCCCGTCGTCTTCCACCACCAGGTGCAGGGCGGGGTCGTCGTCCACCGTCACGTGGACGCGGCTGCGGGCCCACTTGGCGGCGTTGTCGAGCAGGTTGCCCAGCATCTCCAGCATGTCTTCCCGGTCCACTGCGAAGCTGCGCGCGGGTACCGACCAGGTGATCGACAGGCCGCGTTCCGGGTAGAGGCTACGGACCACGTTGGCGAGGGCCGGCACGTCCTCGTCGGGCCGGAAGTGCTGTCCGGGGCTCGCGGCGCCGGCCACCCGGGCGCGCGCCAGCTCCCGGTTCACCAGCTCGCGGATGCGCTCGGATTCCCCGAGCAGACGCGCACGCGCCGCCTCGTCCATATGGTCCTCCGCCGTGTGCATGATGAGTGCGAGCGGCGTCTTCAGGGCGTGCGCCAGGTCGCCGAGGGCGTTGCGCGAGCGGGCGAGGCGCTGGGCGGTGAGGCGCAGCAGGCGGTTGAGGGCGTCCACCAGCGGCGCCACCTCGGCAGGGGCTTCGGCGGGGAGCTGGGTGGTCTCGCCGCGCTCGATGCGTTCAACGTCACGCCTCAAATCGTCGAGTGGTGCCAGGCCGCGCCGTATGCCCAGGCGGGTACCGACGAGCACCAGCACGAGGGCAGCGACAAAAATGAAGCCGAGGGCGTTCTGGAATTCGTCGATGGTGGTCTCCATGGGCCCGAGGTCCTCCGCCACGGCGATGAGCACCCGCTGCCCGTCGCGCTCGTAGCGGCGTACGTAGACGAGCAGCGGCTGGCCCTGGGGGCCGGCCAGCCGTACGGTGTAGGAGCCGTCCCTGTCCGCGACCTGCAGGGTATCGTCCCACAGGGAGCGGGAGTGCAACGTGGTGTCGCCCACCGTGACCGTGTAGTAGTGACCGGAATGCGGCCGGCGGTAGACGGTGCTGACGGACTCGGCATTTATCGAGGGCTTGGGCTTGACCCGCAACCCGGCGAGGAGGTTCTCGGCATCGTGCTCCAGCCGCGAGGCTACGTATTCTTCACTCATGTGCAGCGTCGACCAGCCCACGGCCACCCACACGGCGAGCAGCACCAGCGCGAGGCCCGCACCGATGCCGAGGCCGAGGCGTCGCTGCAGCGAGATCACGGGCCCGGCTTTCGGAAGATGTAACCCTGGCCGCGGCGGGTTTCGATCCACTCGCGGCCGAGCTTCTGGCGCAGGCGGTTCACGTACACCTCGATGACGTTGCTGTCGCGGTCGTCATCGTACTCGTACACGTGGTCCGTGAGCCGCGACTTGGACAGCAGCTTGCCCGCGTTGAGCATGAAGTAGCGCAACAGGCGGAATTCCGTGCCGGTGAGCGCGTGGGTGGTGCCGTCGGCCGTGGTCACGGTCTGGCGTTCCTCGTCCAGCGCGATGTCGCCCACTGCCACTTCCTGGCCGGGACGCCCGCTGGCGCGGCGCAGCAGTGCCGACAGGCGCACCAGCAGTTCCTCCATGTGGAAGGGCTTGGCCAGGTAGTCATCGCAGCCGGCCTGGAAGCCGGCCACCTTTTCGTTCCAGGCATCGCGCGCAGTGAGGATGATCACGGGCACGGGGTTGCCCTGTGCACGCCAGGACCTCAGCACGTCGAGCCCGCTGCGGCGCGGCAGTCCCAGATCGAGGACGATCGCGTCGTAGGGTTCCACATGCCCGAGGGCCTCGGCATCCACGCCGTTGTCGGCCACGTCCACCACATAGCCGGCAGCCTTGAGTGCCTGCTTGAGGTTTGCGCGCAGCCCGCTCTCATCCTCGACCACCAGCACACGCATCAGTCGTCCAACTCCTCCCTGAGAAAGCTTCCATCGTGCGCATCGAAGCGCAGTTCCCAGACTTTGCCTGCCTGGTCGAGGATTTCCACTTCGTAAACATACTGCCCGTGTTCGTGTTCCAGCTCCACTTCCAGCAGTTCTCCGGTACGTCGGGCGTGTGCCTTTGCCACCACGGTCTCCAGTGAGAGTATGGAGCCCTCGCGGCGCAGACGGCGGGCGTGGTCGTGCTCGGCTTCGGCCTCTTCCTTCAGCAGCGCGCCCGTGTAGGCATCGAACTCCATCTTCCATACCACGTCGTCGGTCGCATCGAGGATCTCCACCCGATAGAATTCGCGACCCTTCTTGCGCTCCAGTTCCACCCTGAGCGGTTCGCCGGGATGCATGTCGAGCGCCGAGGCATGGATGGTCTCCAGCGGCACAATGGTGCGCACCTGTGCCTGGAGGGAAATCGGCAGCACGGCCGCCGCCAGCCCGAGGGCGAGAAGGCAGGCCGCGGCCGCGCGCCGAAACCGGTCAGAAGCGTGCGTCTTCAAAACCGGGGATCCGTACGTCGTCGTCATCGAAAATTCCCCTCTCGGCGGAGCGGTGGCAGGCCGCGCAGTTGGCGAAGCTCTTCACCTCGGGGTTACCGGCAACCATGTGCTCGGGGATCTCGTCGTGCTTTTTCACGAAGTAACGGGTCTCCGTAACACGCAGCGGGGTGCCGGTCGCGGGAATGCTGCGCAGGAACTTCGCTGCGCGACGCGAGCCGTCGTGTTCCGCAGCGTGCCCCACAAGATAACGGGTGATGGCCTCATGTGTCACGGGATCCAGTTGGGCGTTGTCGCCAAAATGGTCTTCCAGGCCGCCCATGATCCTTTCCCACGAACGTGCCGGCAGCAGACCGGGCGGATAGGCCATATGGCAGGTGCCACATTCATTTTGATAGTCGGCATTCATGACCGGCATGAAGTCATGCCCGCGCTTGCCATGATTATCGTCGCCCTTGGCGGCTGCATCACCGTAGACCATCGCACCCGCGCCCAGCAGGGTGCCGGCGATGGCCAGTACCATCAACAGTTTGCTCATGACATGTTTCCTCACTGATTACGCATATAGGCCAGGAAATGGCCCTTCTCCTCGGCTGTACAGACACGGCCGTAGGTCCACTTGCAGTTACGACCAAACCATTTCTCGATCTCCGATCTCTGGGTGAGGCGGGTGGGGTTCACAGACGGCGCGAGCGCGCCTATGGGCTTGCCGGTGGAGGCGTGTTTGCCGGGCTTGCGCAAGTCGCTGGTATGACAGCTGGTGCAGCTGCGTGCCTCGCCGTTGTGGTCGGTCGTGGCGTTCCAGAGCTCCCGCCCGCGCTCGGCGCTGAACGCGACGGCGCTGCCGGCCCGGAACTCGTTCATGAGTTCATCCACTGCCGTGCTTGCCACAGCCACAGGGCCGCCGAGAAACACGGCGGTGATCAACAGGATGCGTTTCATGGATACCTCCTCAATGGACGCGTTTGCGGCCAGTGAACATGGCACGGACCAGGTTCTCGCGGTGCAGCATGCTGCCGACGATGACGCCGGCCACGTGCACGCCCACCAGCAACAGGGTCAGATTGGCGAAGAATTCATGGACGTCCTCCACGGCGTGTCTGGCGCTTGTGTCCAGCTGCGACGCCCATCCTGCGAGCGGTCCCTCGCCTTCGCCACCGTAGGTGACGAGGCCGGTGAGGGTGGTCAGCAGCAGGCCGACGAGCAGGGCGATGATCATGGCGCCACCCGCCGGGTTGTGGCCCACGTAGTGCGGTGGATTGCCGCGCAGCATGGCGGCCAGGTAATTGCGCAGCGTCGTGAAGCTGGGGACGAAATCCGCGAAACGCGCATGCCGCGTGCCCACGAATCCCCAGATGATGCGGCTCAGCACCAGGGCAAGCACGGTGTAACCCGCATAGACGTGGACGAGTTCCAGATCGTCCCCGGAGAGGTAAGCCGTGGCGAAGGCCGCGACCAGCGTCCAGTGGAAGGCGCGTACGAACAGGTCCCAGACTTTTTCATCGTCGGTCATCGGGTTGCTCCGGTTGGGGTTGGTGTGAGACTAGCGGGAGGCGCTTAAGTGAAGCTGAAGGGCGCTGGGTGCTTGCACTGCGGTGGCATGAAACGGGTGTACATGGTCGCACGGTACGGTTGCACCAGCGTCCCGGTGCCGCCCGCGTCATGGATTCAGCCCGTACCTCCGATGCCCATGGGGAAGAACTCTTTCGGTTGTAACGTGATCGAGGGTAAATCGCCGGGCTTAAGCGGACCTGAACGACGGCGCGGCCGGGCACACAGGCGGCGGCAAAACCGTTACCCTTTGGCAAAAGAATGAGAAGGAGAGGCCCATGGGACGCCACGCACGCATCCTGCGCATGCAGCGTGCCGAGCACACCGAACACCACATCTACCGGCGCCTTGCCGCACTCAGCAGCGACCCGCGCAACCGTGAGATCCTGGAGACGGTGGCGCGCGACGAATACCGGCACTACGAGGTATGGCGTTCCATCACCGGCCGCGACGTGGCGCCACAGGGCTGGAAGATCCGGTTATACGTGGCGCTGGCACGTATCTTCGGTTTGTCGTTTGCGCTCAAACTCATGGAAGGCGGCGAGGACCGCGCCCAGGCCTTCTATCGGGAGGTGGTCACGCAATATCCCCAGGTCACCGCCATCGGGGAGGATGAGAAACGGCATGAGAAGGCGCTGGTGACCCTACTCAAGGATGAGCGCCTCAGCTACGCGGGCGCCATCGTATTGGGGCTCAACGACGCCTTGGTGGAACTGACGGGTACACTGGCCGGCCTTACCCTCGCGTTCGCCAACAGTTCGCTTATCGCGGTGACCGGACTCATCATGGGCATTGCCGCTTCCCTTTCCATGGCCAGCTCCGGTTACCTCTCGGCGCAGGAGGAGGACGGGGGCGAAACCGAGCCACTCAAGTCTGCCGTCTATACGGGTGCGGCCTACTTGGTGACAGTGCTGGTGCTGGTGTCGCCCTATTTCATCGCTGACAGCGTTTTTGTGGCTTTGGGGGTGATGCTGGCGCTGTCGGTGCTCATCATCGCCGCCTACACGTTCTACATCGCCGTCGCCAAGGAGGTGGCCTTTGCTCCCCGCTTCGGCAAGATGGCCGCGATTTCCGTGGGTGTGGCCGTGATTTCCTTCGGCATCGGCTGGTTGTTGAAGACCGTGATCGGCGTGGATGTTTGACGTGATTGTGCTCAACCACGGAGGCCATGAAGAAGATGAAGGTGTTTCCGGTGCGTCTCACCTCACGGTCTGGTGCCGCTTCTGCCGGCAATGACACGTCATGGGTCACGTTGGTGCGCAGCGTCTACGTGACGAGCAGGGCACGAAGATGTCACGTAGCTTCGCAACGTGACCTACGGATTCTGAACCCCACCCCGAAGGGCGAAGGCCCGAGTCGACCCACGTTTGCGCTTTCAGAGGGAGATGAAGCTGGATGGAGCGGGTGATGGGAATCGTCCGTTTCGCATTGGCGAAACGGGACGCCGCAGGCGCCCGAAGGGCGAGGGCCGTCAGGCCCGAGTCAACCCACGTTTGCGCTTTCAGAGGGAGATGAAGCTGGATGGAGCGGGTGATGGGAATCGAACCCACGTTAGAAGCTTGGGAAGCTCCTGTTCTACCATTGAACTACACCCGCATGAGACGGGGATGATAGCACCGGACCCAAAGCCCCTCAACGGGCGCAGTTGACGCCTGCGGGCGCGGGTCGTAGGCTTGCCCGCCATGCGAATCTACGTGAATGGTGAGGCACGCGAGGTGCCGGAGGACTGTACCGCGGAGCAGTTGGTGACCGCCCTGGGCCTGATGGGTCGGCGGCTTGCCATGGAAGTGAATCTTGAAATCGTGCCGCGCAGCGCCTATCCCGCCCATCGCTTCAAGCCTGATGATCGGGTGGAAATCGTCCACGCCATCGGTGGCGGCTCGGGTCTATAATTCCGGCCTCGCCATAACACGAATCCACGACGGGCCCGGACAGCACCAAGCGGTGCTCGCCAGCCTCCGCGGCGCCGTCCCGTCGTTGAGCGCCTTTCCCAAGCATTCCGGAGCAACCACATGGCACAGCATTCCGATCCCCTGGTGATCGCCGGCAAGACCTACACGTCCCGTCTGCTGGTCGGTACCGGCAAGTACAAGGACTTTGACGAGACCCGCCGTGCCATCGAGGCGAGCGGTGCCGAGATCGTCACGGTGGCCATCCGTCGTACCAACATCGGCCAAAACCCGGGCGAGCCCAACCTGCTGGATGTGCTGCCGCCGTCCCAGTACACCTGCCTGCCGAACACCGCCGGCTGCTACACCGCCGAGGACGCCATCCGTACCTGCCGCCTGGCGCGCGAACTGCTTGACGGGCACGACCTGGTGAAGCTGGAGGTGCTCGGCGATCAGAAGACCCTCTATCCGGACGTGACCGCTACCCTCAAGGCCGCCGAGACCCTGGTGCAGGACGGTTTCAAGGTGATGGTGTACACCAGTGACGATCCCATCATCGCCAAGCGCCTGGAGGAGATGGGATGCGTGGCGGTGATGCCGCTGGCTGCACCCATCGGGTCGGGCCTTGGTATCCAGAACCGCTACAATATCCTCGAGATCGTGCAGAACGCCAAGGTACCCATCCTGGTGGATGCCGGCGTGGGCACGGCCTCCGACGCGGCCATTGCCATGGAGTTGGGTTGCGACGGTGTACTCATGAATACCGCCATCGCCGAGGCCAAAGACCCGGTGCTCATGGCCGGGGCCATGAAGAAGGCCATCGAGGCCGGGCGCGAGGCCTTCCGCGCCGGGCGCATGCCGCGCAAGCGCTATGCCAGCGCCTCCTCGCCTATCGACGGCACCTTCTTCTGATCCACGCACAGGCATGGATGCCCTGCAGTTCACCGCCGGCGCGCTGCCCCTCTCCGTGGAGGCGGCGCGTGCGGTGGTGCCCGCCGACGGCTTTCTCTGGCTCGACTTCCATCACACCGACGTGGACTGGCCCGTGCTGGCCGAACGCGTCACCGGCGTGCGCTTCCACGAGCGCCATGTACGGGACAGCCTCAATCTTGCCCACCCCTCGTTCTACGACAGCACCGGTGACTACGACATGGTCGTGTTCCGCAGTCACGTACCGGAATCCGGCGAGGTATTCTTCACTCATCCATCCACCTTCTTCCTGCTCGATCGCGTCCTCGTCACCGTGCACCCCGCCGGGAGCCACCCCGAGGCATCGGTGCGCCAGCGCCTGCTCGCACAGCCCACGCGCATACCCCCCGACCCGCCGGCGTTGATGCACCTGATCCTCAACGCCATGGTCGATCGCTTCCTCGCCCTGCGCGAACCGCTCACGATGCGCATGGAGGCGTGGGCCGCCGAGATGCTGGATCCACGCAGCGCCGAAGACCTGCGCAGCATCATGGAGCATCGCAGTGTGCTGCGGCGGCTGGAGTCACTTTCCGAGGAACAGGAAGACGCCGTGATTGGCTGGCGCGACAGTACGTTGCTCCCCATGGATGAGCAACTCGCGGTACGCTACACCGACCTCGTGGAACATATCCGCCGCATCACACGCTTTGCTTCGCAGCAACAGCAGGAAGTGGAGAACCTTATCCAGTTGCACTTCTCTGCGGTATCCACGCGCACCAACGAGATCATGCGCACCCTCACGGTGGTCTCGGCCATCTTCCTGCCGCTCAACCTGCTGGCGGGGATCTTTGGCATGAATTTCGAGTACCTGCCGGCACTGCATATGCAGGCCGCTTTTTTTCTCACGTCTGGCGGGATGCTGGTGCTGGCCACCATCCTGTTGCTGGTGTTTCGGATGAAGCACTGGTTCTGAGCCGGTGCCCCCCGAGCCCCGACAAGGTTGTGGCACCGGGGGGCGTCACCTCTGGTGGACGCTTCGGTACGCGATGCTCGAGGCGACTCCCACAAGCGACTCAACGCCGCGGCAGTTTCAGACCGACCTTCGCCACCCGCGACCCGTCCACCTCGCGCACCACGAACTCCACGCCGCCTACACGTACGCGATCGCCTACCACCTGGCGACGATTGAAGCGGGCCGCCAGGAAGTCCGAGAGCGTCTGCCCATCTCCCGTGGGGAGTTCCAGGGCGTACACGGTGGTGACATCGGCCACACGCGCCTCACCATCGAGCACGAATTCGCCGAAGAACTGGCGCTCGGCCTGCTCCAGCGTGCCGCTCGCCTGGCCGAACAGGCGATCGAGCGCCTCCAGGCGGTCGCGCGGTGCGAACACATAGACGTAGTCGCCCACCTCGAGCACCCCGGCCTCGGCGGCGGTGAGCGCCTCGCGCCGCCTTATCACCGACGCCAGCCGGCACCCCTCCGGCAGCGGCAGTTCCGCGGCCGCATGGAAGGCACCGGGGCTCTCCGCGCCCAACTCGTAACCTATCAATTCCAGGTCGACCTGCCCGGGCACATCCAGCTCCACGCGCTGAAACGCCGCACTGCGGTAGGGCACCTCCAGCCCCAGCCAGCGTGCCGCGGGCGCCACGGTCCAGCCCTGCACCACCAGCGAGACCAGGACCACCACGAAGGCCGCGTTGAAGAACGTGGGCGCCTCGGGCAAGCCGGCGAGCAGGGGGAACATGGCCAAGACGATGGGTACGGCACCGCGCAGCCCCACCCAGGAGATGTAGGCCTGCTCGCGCCAAGGGAGGCGAAACGGCGCAAGGCACAGCAGTACGGCCGCCGGGCGTGCCACCAGCATGAGCAACACGGCCACCGCCAGCGCGGCCGGCGCCTCTTCCAGCAGTGCCGACGGTGTGACCAGCAGACCCAGCATCAGGAACAACACGATCTGCGACAACCACGCCATGCCGTCATGGAAGCGATGGATGTTGTAGGACGCCTGCAACGGACGGTTGCCCAGCAACAAACCGGCCAGATAAACCGCAAGGAAGCCGCTGCCGCCCAGCAGGGAAGTGATGCCGAACACGGCGAGGCCGCCGGCGAAGGCGGCCAGCGGATAAAGTCCGGCGCCCAGGCGCGTATTGTTGATGAGGCGGGCGAGCACACGGCCGCCGGCGATGCCCACCATGGCCCCGAGGCCCATCTGCAGCACGAAGGCCCAGCCCAGGGAGAACACGGTCGGTGTACTGCCTGTGGCAAGTGCCTCCACCAGCAGCACCGTGAGGAATATGGCCACCGGATCGTTGCTTCCGGATTCGATCTCCAGCGTTGCCCCTACGCGACGCTTCAGTTCCAGTCCGTGGGAATGCAGCAGGGCGAATACCGCCGCCGCATCGGTGGAACCCACGATGGCACCCACCAGCAGGCCTTCCAACCAACCCAGATCCAGTAACCAGGCGGCAAACAGGCCCGTGATCGCGGCGGTGATGACCACGCCGATGGTCGCCAGTCCGAGGGCGGGCCGCAGTCCTACCCGGAAGGTCTTGGCATCGGTGCGCAGTCCGCCGTCGAAGAGGATAATGGCGAGCGCCAGGCTGCCCACCAGATGGGCCACCTGGACGTCGTTGAACTGGATACCGCCAGGACCACCTTCGCCCAGGAGCATGCCGAGCAGCAGGAACACCAGCAGCAACGGCATGCCCACGCGTGAGGAGATGACGCTCGCGAACACGCTGACGAGCAGCAGTATCCCGGCGGCGGCGATGATCTGGTTGGTCAAATCCATGCATTGAGATCCAAGGTAGGATCCCGAGTATATCAATGCACCATGGCCGACCCGGGTCGGCCGTCGCCTGCGATGCCTGGTAATGGCATCGTGCCGGCGTCGGGCCTATCCCCTTGCGGATGTATGCAAAAATCGGACCACGTCTAACATTACCGTCCTCTCGACTAAGGAGTTTCCGTGACCACTCACGTCCCGCACCTGCGCACCGTGCGCAGTTTCGTCCGCCGTCAGGGCCGCATTACCGTCGCGCAGGAACGCGCACTGGAGGAGATGTGGCCGCGGTTCGGCGTCGAGGCGGGGGATGAGCTGCTCGATCTGGACGCACTCTTCGGCCGCCAGGCGGCGCGGGTGCTCGAGATCGGTTTCGGTGACGGCGGCAATCTGGTCGCCATGGCCGAAGCGCACCCGGACACCGATTACCTCGGCATCGAGGTGCATCGCCCGGGTGTGGGGCGCCTGCTCATGGAGGTCGGCGAGAAGGG
>Ga0265293_10011206_pt1 | contig 12265 bp, 9 predicted proteins | sample Munlanlewell138R_FD_192505 | JGI IMG/M metagenome (GOLD analysis project Ga0265293, IMG submission 192505) | Leachate microbial communities from a municipal landfill in Southern Ontario, Canada - Leachate well 138R | ecosystem: Engineered > Solid waste > Landfill > Unclassified | place: Canada... | reverse complement strand
TGCTTTGTACAAAGTACGCAAATGATTTTAACCTAACGGGAACGGCAGGTAGGTACGGTTCAGGTTATACATTCCCTCTCTATATCTACCCAGAAACTAACGGCCAACAAACAATAGAACAATCCGAGGCAAGAAGACCAAATCTAAAAGCTGAAATTGTAAATCAAATTTCGGAAAAATTAGGTTTAACTTTTATCAACGAAAAGGAAACTACAGAAAACACCTTTGCCCCAATTGACATTTTAGATTACATCTATGCGGTTTTGCATTCGCCAACCTACCGAGAGAAATACAAAGAGTTTTTAAAAATAGATTTCCCGAGAGTACCTTACCCAAAAGACAAAAACACTTTTTGGCAATTGGTGAAATTGGGTGGAGAAATACGCAAAATCCATTTATTGGAAAGCCCAAAAGTGGAGCAATACATTACGCAATACCCAATTGACGGAGATAATTTTGTTAACAGAAAAATCACCAAATCAAGTCCAGGTTATGTAGCAGATAACGAAACATACGGCAAAGTTTACATTAACGAAACCCAATATTTTGACAATGTACCGCAAGTGGCTTGGGAGTTTTACATTGGTGGCTATCAACCAGCCCAAAAATGGCTCAAAGACCGTAAAGACCGCAAATTGGAGTTTGACGACATTTTGCATTACCAAAAAACCATTGTCGCCCTTTCAGAAACGGATAGATTGATGAAAGAGATTGATAAAATTGAGATTTGATGAGATATAAAGAATTCACAAAAGAACAGTTGCTTACTGAAATAGACAACAAATCAAAAGCAATCATTAATATGGGAAAACAGTTAACTGCTATTACGCCCAAAATTGAAACATTTGATTTTCTCTTGATAGCAGCGTTAAATAGAACAGTGAATATTTCAAAAGCATATACTACATTAATCAGAGATAATAATTTTATTGCTGCTGCACCTTTAGTGCGTATCAATATTGATACATTGCTTCGCTTATATGCTTCTATAATTTCAGAATATGATAGGAATACTTTTGCTTCAAAAGTTATGGGAGGTGAATTAATAAAGAAGATGAAATTGAATGGAACAAAATTTAAATTAGATGACAGAACTCTCTATTTAGAAATATCAAAAGTAGAAGGAATGGAATGGGTTAAAGATATTTACCAAGCAGGAAATTCATTTGTTCATCTTGAAAAATCGCATATTTTTTCATCCTTAAAAATAGCAGATGAAACAGAAAGAACTATAAATATGTCTATTGGTTTTCACGATGGCTTTATTCCTGAAAGTGAAAAAAATGGTTCAGCTGTATGGATGAATAAAATCGTAGATTCAATAATTCAACAAGCGCAGATTTGGATGTATGAGAAAGCTAACAAAATAGGATTTGATATTGAACAATTAAATCATTTGAAATAATGCCAACGCTAAAAGCCATACACATTGGCAAGTCGCACCAGCCGATACACAAGCCAAAACTTGCCAAAGAGTATGTCTTTGCCAACGCTGACCGACAGACGAAAAAAAAAGTACGATTGCCCAATATCGTATTGTCAAAATGGTGGTGTAATAATTCTTGCAAAAAAAGTTGACAACCTTACTTAAAAATGATTTATATTTGTACGAAAGGCATAAAATTCGGTTTCTAACGAATATCTGATATAAGTAAACCCACACCAATAAAGGGAACTCGGGACTTGGTTCGAGCCCAAGAGGGAAAGCAAAATCCTAATCAGAAATGGTTGGGATTTTTATTTTATTAAATATCCTGACTATGCATTTTGTATATATCATCTACTCGCAGTCTGCAGACAAATATTATATAGGTGAAACGAATGAATTACTGGTTCGTGTTAATTTGCATAACTCTAAGCAATTCCATAATTCTTATACAACTTTTGCCGATGATTGGGAACTCTTTTGGAGTTTACAATGTAATAATCTTTCTCAAGCACGGAAAATAGAAAAGCATATCAAATCTATGAAAAGTAGAAGATATATAGAAAATTTAAAGATATATCCTGAAATGTCGGATAGGTTGCTTGAAAAATACGATTAATAATACTACAAGTTCTGCTGAAGATGAAAAAATAATACAGAAAGCCTTACAGAAATGTGAGGCTTTGTTGTAATAAAAAAATTGACATCCTTACTTTAAAACAATCCCATATTTATATGGAACGCGTAAGATTAGGATGCCTTTATCTAACGATACTTTGTGAAGTCAATAACAACTAATTGTATAAAAGTCTTTTCTGGTCTGCTTTTTGATGCTTCTTTTTAAAAAACAACAGAGATGAAAGGGATTTTTTTATTTATTACAGCTTTTTTTACGGTATGGGTGGCATCGGCTCAGACGCAACAAGGCGATTTGGCGGTGACTTTTGGTGTGACAACTGTTCCTAATTATAGCAATCAGCGCATTGGCTTTGATATGTCGGCAAGGTATTATTTTACGGATCTTTTTTCTGCTGGAGGAAGTTTTTATTTTGCTAAAACCAAATTCAATTATGGGTTTGGCTACGATACCGATCGCACGTTAATTAATAAATACAGCATAACCATCCCTTTTCAGTACGACGTGATTCAGACTAAAAACTTTGCGTTGGGACTTGGCTTTTCAATGGGTGTTTTGGTCAATGAATTGCGCGATAGGAACCAAACAACGGAGGAAGAGTATTGGGACAGTAGTACAGGAATCGGAGCAACTTGGCGGGTTCCTGCTTTTCTAAAAAATGACACTTTTTTTACAGGCACCCCTTTTGCAGAGGCTTCTTGTAAACTTTTGACTATCGATAGCAAGGATCCCACTTTTCTTTATGTGACTGCTAAAATAGGTTATCAAAATGTATTTGGAAATGGTTCTTTTTCTAAAGCCTCTGATTTTTCAGATACTATTTTTTCTTTTGGATTAACTATCAAAGGTCCTACGGATTAATTGAAACTCCATTTTCATCACATAATCTTATTAACTTTCTTTCGATCGAGCACAACTTTTTTGAACTTTTATACTTTCCTTTTCAGAGAGGATTCTAAAAAGTATTTCTTTAATAAAGTCAATTCGAAAACAAATACAAATGGAATGATAAGTTGCTGTTTTAGTAGTACTTCAAGATGTTAAATAAGACATAAACCTTGGTGTTTCCTGATAAATATCATAGATTAAATTGGAAAATAGCTTAAAATTCGCCGTTAATTAATTGTAATTTTATTCCTATGTCCATAAAGAATCAACCACACACTTTTCATATCCCAGTAATGGGCTTGTCTTATACGATCGATAGTCCGATAAGAGTAGCTCATCTCGGTATTTCTTCTGTAGTTTCTATTACAGATGATGAACTTACAGAACGTATGCGTGGTTTTTATTGTAAAAAATTCTTACTTCCTTATAGAGAGATCACAAAAAAATGTTCAGATTACCGCGCCGAGCGTATCAAGGAATATTTAAACATGTTGAACGAAGTAGTTTCCAAAAAATTTCATGATTTTAAAGAAGAGTTAGCAGAAAATAAAACGTCTTTAGAAGACTATATGTCCATTTTGCCTGATTCCTCTCAATTAAAAAACGGTTTGCAAAAATTTATTGACGATGGTTTGCAAATGAAAGATCAAATTAAAAAATACTTGAGCGAACATCTAGCGCCTGGATCCATAGATGTAAACATCATGACTAAGGTAGATAAGGAAAACTACGATAATGCGAAACAATTACCAGTGGAATTCAACGATGCTCATGCTTCGCTTCGTGGCTTTGCTGAAAGTGATTTAAATTCGTCTGTAGTGCTTTCTGCTGGGATGAATCCAAGATTGTACAGTTACTTTGAACAGTTCCCTGTATTTTATCCTACTATCGATGGAGAGCTTCAGAAAAAAATTATTCTAAAAGTAAGCGATTTTCGTTCTGCGATGATTCAAGGTAGTTTTTTAGCAAAGAAAGGACTTTGGGTATCTGAATATCGAATTGAATCTGGTTTGAATTGTGGCGGACACGCCTTTGCGACCGACGGACTTTTGTTTGGACCGATTTTGGAAGAATTTAAAGCCAAGAAAGAGCAATTGATACAATCGGCTCATGAATTAATGGTAAAAGCGTTAGAAGCGAAAAATCTTCCTGTACCTAAAGAACCTCTACCATTAAAAATAACAGCTCAAGGTGGTGTGGGTACTGCAAACGAGCATGATTTTTTATTGAAACAATACCAAATGGATTCCATCGGTTGGGGATCTCCGTTTTTACTGGTACCCGAAGCAACTTCTGTCGATGAGGAAACTCGAAATTTATTGGCTAAAGCTAAAGAAGAGGATTTTTACCTCAGTAATATTTCGCCTTTGGGTGTGCCTTTTAATACCGTTAAAGGAATGAGCAACGATTTTTGGAGACAAAAAAGAATCGATGAGAATAAAGCGGGAAGTTCTTGTCCTAAAAAATATCTTGCCCTCAACAAAGAATACGATTCCGAAGGGATTTGTACTGCGTCTAAGAAGTATCAAGATATTAAATTAGCAGAATTAGAAGCTCAAAAAGACGCGTTTTCAGAAGCGGAAATAGAAAGTAAAAAGACAGAGATATTTGAAAAAGCTTGTCTTTGTGTAGGTTTAGTAAACGCTTCGTATCTTGAAAACGGAATGGAAATTAAAGGTCAGCAACAAGGCGTAGTTATTTGTCCCGGACCAAATCTCGCTTATTTCGATAAGGTTGTTTCGTTGTCTGATATGGTGCAACATATATATGGAAAATCAACAATTTCTATAGACAGTAACCGACCAAATTTTTTCATCAAGGAATTGAAAATGTACATGGATCACCTGAAGAAAGGTCTTGCCAATGGTACGGAATCGATGAATACAATTCAGCTAAAAAAATGGAAAACATTTCAAAATAATATACAATCAGGAATTGATTATTATAAAGAGTTGTTCTCTAATAATGAATTCTTTAGCAAGGAAAAGGAACTCATTCAACAGCAATTAGAAATGTACCGATTACAGATAAATGAAGTAAAGTTGTAATTTTGTAAGCCTTTATTTCTGAAAAGTAAAAATAATATTGGTGTTGAATGTGTATTGGTTTTTTTGTGAAATCTACTTTTCTATGAATTTATGTGATTAAGTATTTTGAAATAGAATTCAAATCTACAAGACTTTTGGGTTGATAATTTATTTGTATCTTTATCCCCAAACAAACTTAATTAGAAATGAAAAACACAAAAGCTATAACAACGATCGTTATTTCAATCGGGATTTTAATTGTAATATTAATGTTTGGTTTACCACTTTATAACGTTTGGCAACAGGAAATGGCTGGTAAAGCAGAAATGGCAAAAGCCGAACAAAATAGAAAGATTTTAATTGAGGAGGCCAAAGCACGATTGGAAGCTGAAAAGTTAAATGCGCAGGCAGAAGTGGAACGAGCCAAAGGAATGGCAGAAGCTATGAAATTGGAAAATGGGACACTAAATAGTACTTATAACCAATATTTATTTATTCGTACTTTAGAAAAATTGGCAGATAAAGGTGATTTACCACAAATTATTTACATGCCATCTGAAGGTTTGGTGCCTGTTCTAGACCTAAATAAAGGCGTGCCTCAAAATATTGATCGCTAGTGATAAATTTTTTATAGGCACCAATCAATTGATTTCGTAAATCACATTAAGCACAAAACATTCTACTTTGAAATGAAGTGCAAAAAATAATGATTACAAAAATGAGTCCGATAAGTTTCGGACTCATTTTATTTTATCACGATTTTTTTTAGAAATTCAGTGATAAACACCAACTTTACATCTTAGTTTTGATTGTTTAAGAAGAACCGTATTGCATCTTCCTAAAAGATTTTTATACCAGCATTAACTAAACAACTCATTTACCTAGAAGTACTTTTTATTTACGAATCTATTAGATGAACTATCTGATTTGTTTAAAAAAAAACACCCCAAAAGCATAAGCTTTTGGGGTGTTTTAGAAACTATTTTACTTTTTTATTTAGCGTCGTATTCATCAACGTAACTTTCGTTTTCTTTATAGTCGGCTACCATCAGTGCTTCGTAATCTGTGGCTTTACCTTTAGAAAATCTTTTTTCTATACTATCGAAAATTGAATAAACTACAGGCACAATAACCAAGGTTAAGAACAAAGAGGATATTAATCCACCCATAATAACCAATGCCAATCCACGGTTCATATCTGCACCATCTCCCTGAGCAAATGCGATCGGTACCATTGCAACTGCCATTGCAATTGTGGTCATCATAATTGGTCGGAAACGAGCATGGTTCGCAGCAAGAAGTGCGTCGTAGGTACTATAACCTTGTTCGATTCTATGATTCGCAAAGTCGACCAGCATGATGGCGTTTTTAGCAACTAGACCAATCAACATAATAATACCTAAAATAGTGAAGATATTCAAGGTCTCGTTTGTCAATGCCAGTAGAAGCATAGCTCCAATAAACGACAATGGGATCGAGAATAAAATAATGAATGGTTTAGAAAAACTGTTGTACAAAATAACCATTACGGCATAAACCAAAACAATTGAAGCAAGTAAAGCAATACCCAAAGTACCGAAACCTTCGTCTTGGTTTTCTTTATTTCCTCCCCATTTAAAGGCAACACCTGGCTTTAATTCTAATTGAGAAAACGCTGCTTCCCATTCTTCAGCCAAAGTTCCTGCCGCTTTTCCTACTACTTGTGCTTGAACAGAAACCGAAGGAGATTTATCGCGACGTTCCAATAATGTTGGTCCAGAACCATAAGTAATATCAGCAAATTGATCCAAAGTTACTGAGTGACCTTGAGGAGTAATAAATTTCAAGTTTTTCACATCGTCTATAGTTCCTCTTCCAGCTTCGTCAAAACGAATATTGATGTCATACTCAGTATCACCGGCACGGAATTTTGAATCCGTATTACCTGCAAATGCTGTTTGCATCGTCATACCAACTGTGGCAACGTTTAGACCTAGACTATTCATTTTGTCTCTATCTAACTGTACAGAAACCTCTGGATTTCCGTCTTCAGAAGTTAATCTAATTTCGTTTGAACCTGGGATTTCTGCCAATAAATCAGCTGCTTTTTGCGCATATTCCAATGCGTCTTCTTGTGAAGAAGCCAAAACTGTAAGCATCAATGGCGCTTGTTCTGCACCCATAACACCCATTTGAACTGTTTTAATTTTAGCATCAACCAAAACGGATTCCATTTCACGTTTTAATTTAGCTGCATAAACTTTTGTAGGCTCAACTTTTTTGTGACCGTCTTCTAAGAATATCTGAATTTCAGATTTGTATTTAGTACCACTTGTTGATAACATACCATCAGAAGCTTGTCCAACTGTAGTAATCATCTTTTCTATTTCGGGCTTTTGAGCTAAATAATTCTCAGCCTTTTGAGTCAGCAAGTTGGTTTGTTCAATAGAGGCATCTTTGTTTAATTCTAATTGAAGATAAAACTCTTCCTTGTCGCTTCCTGGGAAGAAATCTCCACCAATATAACCACCGCCTATCAAACCAACAGTTGATGCTAGGAAAATAATAAGAGTCACAAATAAAGTGATCAACTTGTTCGTTTTGTTTTTTAACGACCAAACTAGAATTCCTGAAATGGAGTTGGTTAATTTAGATAAACCTGATTCAAATCCATGTAAAATCTTTCCAACAAAAGAGTGTTTACTAATGTGAGATAATTTTCCAAAACGAGAATACAACCAAGGTACTAAAGTAAATGAGACTAAAAGCGATAATAAAGTTGCCATTACTACGGTTACACAGAATTGACGTAAGATGTCTGAAACCAATCCTGTAGACATTGCAATAGGTAAGAAAACTACAACAATTACTAAAGTAATAGCCGTTACAGTAAATCCGATTTCTTTTGCACCATCATATGCTGCACGAACTCTATTTTTACCCATTTCCATGTGCCTGTGAATGTTTTCAATAACCACAATTGCATCATCCACCACAATTCCAACTACCAATGAGAGGCCAAGTAACGACATTAGGTTAAGAGTATAACCAAAAAGATTCATTGCAATAAATGTTCCAATCAAAGAAAGTGGAATTGCCAAACTCGCAATTCCTGCATCGCGCAAACTGTGCAAGAAAAACAACATAATCAAAACCACAAGAACAACAGCAAGTCCCAAGTCAAACATCACGTTATTGGCTGCTGTGATCGTATAATCGGTTGAGTTAGAAGCAACGTTTACTTTTACATTCTGTGCTTCATAATCTGATTCAACAGTTTTAATGGTTTCTAAAACCAAATCAGATACAGCAACCGCATTTGCATCAGACTGTTTGAATACCTGCATTAAGATAGTGTTTGTTCTATCGATACGTGCAATCTTTTCAATTTCCTTGATTCCGTCTTGAACATCGGCAATATCACTCAAACGGATTTGTGTACCGGTTGAGGTGGTTAAAGGCAAATTACGCATTTGCTCCAAAGACACAATGTTACCAGATAAACGAATCGTGGTTTGATTGTTTTGTGTTTTGATGTTTCCAGTTGGGAAATCCATATTGGAAGTTGCGATAATTTGCTGAACTTGTCCGATGGTTAATCCATAAGCTGCTAATTTATCTGGAAAGACACTCACTTGAATCTCGCGCTCTTCACCACCAACTAAATCCACCTTTGCAACTCCATTGATACGAGCAAAAATAGGTTGAATTTTTTGATCTAATAAATCATATAATTCTTTCTCTGTTAAACTGGAAGTTACCGAAAGGTTCATGATTGCAACATCATCCAAAGAGAATTTGTTCAACGAAGGCGTCTCGGCATCGTCGGGCAAGTCGTTGATAACTGCGTTGATTTTCCGTTGAGCATCGGTCAGCAAGAAGTTGACATCTGCCCCAGTATTCAGTGTAATAATAACCACAGAGACACTTTCCATGGACTTGGATTCGATTTTCTTTACGTTTTCAAGTGAGGAAACTGCATCTTCGATAACTTTTGTAACTGAAGTTTCCACTTCTTCAGGCGCTGCACCTGGATATACCGTTTGGACGCTAATAACGTTCACGTCAAATTTAGGTACCAGCTCATAACCCAAACTGAAATAGGATGCAATACCACCCAGTAGTAATAGCGAGAAAAGCACGATAATTACGCTGGGTCTTTTAATGGATATTTCTGATATTTTCATTGATAAGATTTTCTAAAATTTATTTTATAACTTCCACAGCAGCTCCGTCGGCTAGATTAATTTGTCCAGATGTAATTACTTCTGTCCCTTTTTCAATACCTGAAATTACTTCGATGTGTTCTCCAAAAGTTCTGCCTGAAACTACGTTAGTCAAAACTGCTTTTCCGTCTTTGTGTACAAAAACACGATTAGAACTCACACTTCCAACAAAGGCAGTACGTGGAATTGTTAATACGTTATTAAGTTGACTTTCACCAAAATAAGCGTTTCCAAACATACCCGCTTTTAAATCGTTTGAAGCTGTGTTTTCAATTTCTAATTCCACCGGGAAGTTTAAACTTGCGTCGGCTTTCGGAGCAATAAAAGTTATTTTTCCATTAAATTCTTGACTTGAAAGAGTAGGAGCATCTACTTTTATAACTTGTCCAATTTTTAAGCTACCAACATTTTTCTCATCAACATTCACTTTTAGTTTTAAGGTAGAAACGTTTACTACTTCAAACAATTCCATCCCAGGATTTACAAACGAACCTGGTTCTACGCTTTTCTTGTTAATAATCCCTGCAAATGAAGCTTTCACATTCACATCTCCTGCAGTGATCTGAGCACTTCTTAGGTTGTTCTTAGCGTTTTCTAATTGTAAATTTACTTGATCTAGTTGTTGTTTAGTAACACCACCTGTTTCGTATGCACTTTTGAATCGAGCAACTTCAGTTTGAGCATTGTTGTACATAGCTTGTGCATTGGCCAAATTTACGTTTTGTTGATCTGCTTTAATTACAGCCAAAGTTTGTCCGGCTTTTACTGAAGCACCTTCTTGAACCAAAACTCGGGTAACAACTCCAGGTGTTTCTGCAGAGATTTTAACTTCTTGGTTGGGTGCAAAAGTTCCATTAGCAATATATTGTCCGTTTACCTCTCTAAAATCGGCAACCGCAGTACGTACATTAATTTGTGCGTTTTGTTGACCCACTATTTCTGTGTGCTCTTGATTTTTTTCTTTATGACCGTTTAAGACATACATAATTCCAGCTAGGGCTACAATTATGACCACTCCTGTTATAACTACTTTTTTCATCTTTTATTTAAATAGGGCGTTTTAGTTTTCTGTTAATGTTTGTAATTCTCCTTTAGCTTTAATTAATTGTACTTCTGCTAATTTATAATCTAATAAAGCACTTGTGTGATTGTTTTGCGCATCGGCAAATGAAGTTTCTGCGTCCAACAAATCGGTTAGGGTTGCTAAACCAAATTTGTAGTTGTTTTCTACATTACTCAAAACTTCTTTTGCTAAATTCACATTCTCTTTTTGCGTATTAAGCATAATGAGTGAATTGTTTAACTGTGTGATTGCATTTTGAAGCGATAAATCCAATGCTAATCTAGTATCACGCTTGGTAACTTCTAATTTTTCGATGGCTATCTGTGCTTGATTGACTTTTGATTTTACAACTCCACCGTTAAATAATGGAATTCTTAAGTTTAATCCTACCGATGCAAAATCAGACCAATATGCTCCGGGATAAGATTGAAACCAAGGAAACTTATCTCCAATTCCTAAATAACCATAATTGGCATTCAAACTTAAATTGGGATAGTTTTGTGCTTCGGTGGCCTTTTTGTTCAGTGCCAAAAGTTCACTTTGTTTCTCCAATAGTTTAATTTCTGTTCTGTTTTCTACAGATATTGTTCCGTCTATCAAAATATGTTTGCTTACTTCAAAAGTGTCATTAGGAAGCGAAATGTCTTGGCTAATGTCCATTCCGATAAGATATTTCAGCGCGTTTTCTTGTAAGCTTAACGCATTGATGAGTTGCTGACGTACACTTTTTAAGTTATTCAGCGCAACGGTTGTTCGGTCTAGATCAATTTTTTTTGCTAAACCATTGTCAAACAAACTTTGAATCACATCGCGTACTTTGGTTGTGTTTCCAATAGTTTGTTCCATAGTTACTAACTGAGATTTAGTTTTATAAACCTCGAAATAACTGTTGGCAACTTTTTCAATCACTTGCTCTTCTGTTAGTTCAGCATTAATTTTATAAAACTCTCTTGTAGTTCTTGCTGCTTTTAATCCTGTGAATACAGCTTGATTAAATAATTGCTGATTTAATGAGACTACAGCTGTCGACTGCCAAGGTCTTCCCATAGCAATAACCATACTCTCTCCCATAAATTCCATTGCAGTTTCTTGCAAAATGGCGTTATAGGTCAAACCGCCGTCAATATTAATTTGAGGAAGTGCACTGGCGCGAACTTCATCAATTAAATATTCGCTGTTTTCAACATCCAAGCGAGCATTTACTGCTTCGGCTTTGTTTTGCAGTGCGTAATTTACTGCATCGCTGAGTGTTAGCGTGTTTTGAGCTTGACTGCTGATTCCCAGCAATGCAAATGCCAAAACGAAAGTGAACTTTTTCATAGATCTATTTGTGGGTTTTTAAGAGTTCTTCTAAAATTTCTAAACCTTTTGGAGTTACAATTCCCCTTAAATGATATTCCAAAAACTTGTAATTTAATTCGTCTAGCGACTGACTGTTTTGTATGTTGACGAATGTTTCATCATTAAAAAATGCTGTTGAGCTAGCAAAAAACATTTTTCCAACAAAATCAATGTCAATATCATCTCGATAATATCCTTTCTCAACACCTTCGTTTAGGTTTCGTAGAATAGTAAAATCATAGTTATCGTGTCTCTTTTTCTGAACACGTTCGGCAAGTCTAGGATAGTATTTATTAAATTGATAGACAGTGTTTGCTCGAATATTTAATCCAAATAAGGCGGCAACGCTGTTTTTTAAGGCAAAATGTTCTTGAATAGGATTGTCGCAATTTCCAATTATGTTTTTCATTCTATCGATGGCCGAATCAAATACAAAATCAACCGTTTCTTTCACCAGTTCGTTTTTTGACGAGAAGTGCAGATAAATGGTTTTTTTGGAAATACCTAATTCGTGGGCAATGTCGTCCATAGTCACCGATTTAAATCCGTTTATCATAAGTGTCTTGTTAAAACAATTTGATTTTCAGTTGATTATAATTTAGTTCATTGGCATTATTGTAATTAGATTTATTAAATAGTTGATTTACAGGAGTTTTATCCAGTAGCGAGATTCCTAAA
>Ga0265293_10011203_pt1 | contig 12267 bp, 10 predicted proteins | sample Munlanlewell138R_FD_192505 | JGI IMG/M metagenome (GOLD analysis project Ga0265293, IMG submission 192505) | Leachate microbial communities from a municipal landfill in Southern Ontario, Canada - Leachate well 138R | ecosystem: Engineered > Solid waste > Landfill > Unclassified | place: Canada... | reverse complement strand
AGGGTACGGTAATCCTGCGCATGCGCAGTGCCGAGCAGCGCGCCGGCGTGGCCGCCGCCGAGGCCCACGCCCGCGAGGCCCAGGCGGAGTTCGACCGGGTCAGTGACTTGGTGCAGAGGCAGCTCGTGGCCAAGGCCACCTACGACAAGGCCGAGGCCGCCCTCAAGGCCGCCAAGGCGGCGCTTGCCCAAGCCCGCGAAGGGCTCGGCTACACGGTGGTACGCGCCCCCTACAGCGGCTTCGTGGTCGAGCGTCACATCGAGGTCGGCGAAACCGCCAATCCGGGCCAGCCGCTCATGACCGGGATCTCACTGAATGCCCTGCGCGCCACCGCGAGCGTGCCCCAGGCACATATCGCCACGGTGCGCGCCCTGTCCCGCGCCCGGGTGACCTTGCCCAATGGTGAGCGCATCGAGGGCAAGTCCCTCACCATCAGCCCGTTCGCCGATCCGCAGACCCACACCTTCAAGGTCCGCGTGGACCTGCCCGAGGGCGAACAGAAGGGTGTGTATCCGGGGATGTTCGCCAAGGTGGCCTTCGCCACGGGCGAGGCCCAGGCCCTGCTGGTACCGGTACAGGCGGTGGTGCACCGCTCCGAGGTGACCGGTGTGTACGTGGTGGATGCACAGGACAAGGTGATCTTCCGCCAGATCCGCGCGGGCGCGCGACACGGCGATCGCCTGGAAGTCCTCGCCGGACTGTCCGCTGGCGAGCGTGTGGCGCTCGACCCCATCCGCGCCGGCGTCCATCTCAAGGAACAGCGTGCAGGTAAGGGCTCATGATCGGCAAGCTCGGCATCTCCGGTTCCATTGCCCGGCGCTTCCTCGTCACCGAAATCACGCCGCTGCTGGCCCTGGTGGGCCTGCTGCTGGGCGTGTTCGCCGTGCTCATCACCCCGCGTGAGGAAGAGCCGCAGATCAACGTCACCTTTGCCAACATCTTCATCCCCTATCCGGGGGCATCGGCGAGCGAGGTGGAACACCTGGTGAGCACGCCGGCGGAGCAGATCCTCTCGGAAATCGAAGGCGTGGAGCACGTGTTTTCGGTGTCACAGCCGGGTATGTCCGTGCTCACCGTGCAATACGAGGTGGGTGAGGACCGCACCGCGGCCATCGTGCGCCTGTACAACGCCATCTTTTCCAAGGGCGACTGGCTGCCCCCCAACATGGGCGTGGGTCAGCCCATCATCAAGCCCAAGGGCATCGATGACGTGCCCATCGTCACCCTCACCCTGTGGAGTGAGGACGAGGCTGTGGGCGGCTATGAGCTGCAGCAGGTGGCGCATGCCATCGAGTCCGAGCTCAAACGTGTGAAGGGTACGCGCGACATCTACACCCTGGGCGGTCCCGATCAGGTGGTGCATGTGCTGCTCGATCCGGTGAAGCTGGCCGGCTACAACATCGCCATTGACGACCTCCGAAACGCCTTGCAGCTGTCCAATGCCACGCGACCGTCAGGTGCGCTGGTGAACAACAATCGTGAGGTGCTGGTGCAGGCCGGCACATTCCTGTCATCGGTGGATGAGATCAGCGCACTGGTGGTGGGTGTACACGAAAACCGCCCGGTGTACCTGCACGACGTGGCGACAGTGCGGCGTGGTGCCGATCATCCAGAGCAGTACGTGTGGTTCGGCACGGGTCCGGCTGCGGATGCGAAAGACATTGCCGTCCAGGGTGAATACCCGGCGGTGACCATCGCCATCGCCAAACAGCCGGGTACCAACGCGGTGCAGATCGCCAACCAGGTGATTGAGCGCTTCGAGCAGCTCAAGGGTACCTTCGTACCCGACGGCGTGCAGGCGACTGTGACGCGCGACTACGGTGCCACGGCCAACGAAAAGGCCAACAAGCTGGTAGGCAAGCTGATCTTTGCCACCTTGTCCGTGGTCGGTCTGGTGCTGCTCACGCTGGGTTGGCGTGAGTCCTTGATCGTGGGGATGGCGGTGGTGATCACCTTGGCGGCCACGTTGTTCGCATCGTGGGCCTGGGGTTTCACACTCAATCGCGTATCGTTGTTCGCGCTCATCTTCTCCATCGGCATCCTGGTGGATGACGCCATCGTGGTGGTGGAAAACATCCACCGCCACATGCAGATGGGCGAGAAAAAACTGCTCGAGGCCATTCCCGTGGCCGTGGACGAAGTGGGCGGTCCTACCATTCTGGCCACGCTCACGGTCATCGCTGCGCTGCTGCCCATGGCCTTCGTCACCGGTCTCATGGGCCCGTACATGAGCCCGATTCCCATCAACGCCAGTATCGGCATGCTGATTTCGCTGGCGGTCGCTTTCGTGTTCACGCCCTGGTTGTCGAACCTGATGCTGCGCAACACCGTCATGGCGCACCACCAAGGCCCGGCCATCGACACCGGTTGGCTCTACCGGCTGTTCGACCAACGCGTGCGTCCATTCCTGCGCGGCCGTGACGGTTCGCCGCGTCGGCGCAAGCTTGGCCTGGTCGTGCTCGGACTCATCGTATTCTCCGTGGGTCTGGCCGGTGTGAAGCTGGTGGTGCTCAAGATGCTGCCTTTCGACAACAAGTCGGAGTTCCAGGTGGTGGTGGACCTGCCCGAGGGCGCCAGTGTGGAGCACACTGCACGTGTGCTGGCCGAGCTTGGTACGTATTTGTCCACGGTGCCGGAAGTCACGGATTACCAGGCCTATGCGGGTACGGCATCGCCCATCAACTTCAACGGCCTGGTGCGCCAGTACTATCTGCGCGAAGGCGCCAACGTGGGTGACCTCCAGGTGAACCTGGTCGACAAACACCTGCGCGACCGCAAGAGTCACGAGATCGCCTTGGCGGTGCGTGGGCCCCTGCAGGAAATCGGCCGCAGGCTTGGCGCCAACGTGAAGGTGGTGGAAGTACCGCCGGGTCCGCCGGTGCAGGCGCCGCTGGTGGCCGAGGTGTACGGCATCGACTACGCTGGCCAGATCCGCGTGGCGGAGGAGATCCGCGCAGTGTTCGAGGCGACGCCCGACATCGTGGACGTGGACGACTCGGTCGAGACTCCCGCGCCCAAGCTGATCGTGCAGGTGGACCAGCAGAAGGCGGCACTGCTCGGCGTTGCCCAGCAGCGCGTGGTAGGTGCGCTTTCCGCGGCACTGTCCGGTGAGGATGCCTCCTATCTGCACGGCCAGACAGCCAAGTACCCACAACCGGTACGTCTGGAGTTGCCGGTGGAGGACAAGTCCAGCATGGACAAGGTGCTGCGTATCCGCGTACGTGCGCAGGATGGCAAGCTCATTCCGCTGTCCGAGATCGCGCGCGTGGAGGAGACCGAGCGCGAGCACGCCATCCACCACAAGGACCTGATGCAGGTGGTATTCGTCACGGGTGACATGGCCGGCGAGCTGGACAGCCCGCTCTACGGTATGTTCGACATCCTGTTCCAGCTGAAGGACAAGGTGTTGGGCCACGGCGACAGCGTGAACCAGACGCTGATCTCCGCGCCGGAGAACCCGTACGAGTACACCGTGAAGTGGGATGGTGAATGGCAGGTCACCTACGAGACCTTCCGTGACATGGGTATTGCGTATGGCGTGGGCCTCATCCTCATCTACCTGCTGGTGGTGGCCCAGTTCCGCTCCTACCTCGTGCCCATCATCATCATGGCACCCATCCCGCTCACCATCATCGGTGTGATGCCGGGCCACGCCTTGTTGACGCTGTTCGGCATGGATGCCAAGTTCACGGCCACGTCCATGATCGGCATGATCGCGCTGGCGGGGATCATCGTACGCAACTCCATCCTGCTGGTGGACTTCATCAATCAGCAGGTGCGCGAGGGTATCGAATTCGAGGAAGCGGTGATCCGCTCGGGCGTGGTGCGTGCCAAGCCCATCGTGCTCACCGGCCTTGCCGCCATGATCGGCGCGTTCTTCATCCTGGATGATCCCATCTTCAGCGGCCTGTCCGTGTCACTGATCTTCGGTATCCTGGTGTCGACGCTGCTCACCCTGGTGGTGATCCCGGTGATGTATTACGCCTTCATGTACAAGAAGGTCGACTGGATCCGTTCGCAGACGGCGTAGGGGAGAAAACAGCTTTAACCACGGGGGACACGGGGGACACGGGGAACACGGGGGGGAATTCTTGCGTGTGACCTGTAGGTGGGAGTCTCGGGCCGCGATGGTCGTTGAGTTGCGCCATCGCGGCCTGAGGTCGCTCCTGCAAAAAAAATGCTTTCCCCGTGTCCCCCGTGGTTAATTGCTTTTTCTTCGTTGCCCGTTCCAGAGTACGACCGCTTCAGGGACGGGGTCTTCGCCCCAGATGGCGCGGATGGCCGGCAAGGCCGGTTTCACCGGGCCGGTGGTGAGGATGCGTACGCGGCCGGGTGGAGGCGTGGCTCGCAGCCGACCGGCCTCGGCGAGGCGCCGCCGCACCTGACGGGCGACGGCACCGCCGGTGTCGATGACGGCCACGCCAGGACCGGCCGCGGCTTCGATGAGCGGGCGCAGGGGCGGGAAATGAGTGCAGCCGAGGATCAGGGTATCTACGCCGCGTTCCAGCAGGGGGGCCACACAGGCACGGACCACGGCGCGTGCATGTTCCGAATCGAGGTCGCCGTGCTCGACCAGCCCCACCAATTCCGGACTGGGACGACTGATCACTTCAACGTTTTCCGCAAAGCGCGCCAGCAGCGCCGCAAAGCGGGTGCTCTTGAGGGTGCCCGCGGTGGCAAGTACGCCCACGGTACCGTTGCGGGTGGCTGCCGCCGCCGGCTTCACTGCCGGCTCCATGCCGATCACGGGCAGTGTGAATTCCTCACGCAGGCCGGCCACCGCCGCCGCGGTGGCGGTATTGCATGCCACGACCACCGCCTTGGCGCCCTGTGCCAGCAGCCAGCGCGTGATCACGCGTGAGCGCTCGCGGATCTGCTCGGGTGGTCGCGGGCCGTAGGGTACCCACGCGGTGTCTGCTACGTAGAGCAGGTCCTCGGCCGGAAGCAGCAGACGGATCTGGCGCAGCACCGACAGGCCGCCCACGCCCGAATCGAACACGCCAACAGGTTGTGAAAGAGTGCCGGTCATCACAAATGGCAGGAGAACGAAGGGCCATAGCATACGGCATGGTGCCGCCATGTGCGTGACGGCGTTGAGTCTTTGCGCGCCATGGGGCATAGTGCCCGGTCATGGCCGATCGTCGACTCAAAGTCTTTTATACCGTCGCCCGCTACATGAGCTTCACCAAGGCAGCGGACGCCCTCCACATGACCCAGCCCGCGGTCACCTTTCAGGTGCGGCAGCTGGAGGAGTTCTTCAATACGCGGCTGTTCGACCGCACCCATAACCGCATCAGCCTCACCGATGCCGGGCGGCGGGTGTACGAATACGCCGATCGCATCCTCGCCCTCTATTCAGAGATGGAAAACGCCATTCGCGACATCACCGGCGAGGTGCGCGGGGTGCTGCAACTGGGTGCGAGCACCACCATTGCCGAGTACATGCTGCCGGCCCTGCTGGGGGCGTTCAAGGCACGCTATCCCGAGGTCACCATACGGCTCACGGTGGGCAATACCGACAGCATCGTGAGCATGGTGGAAAACAATTCCATCGACTTGGGCGTGGTCGAGGCCCCGGTGCACAACAAGAACCTGTCGGTGGAACTGTGCCGCATGGACCAGATGGTGCTTATCGTACCGCACGGTCATCGGCTGGCCGGCGAAACCATGGTGCCCCTGTCCCGGTTGCTCGAGTTCCCCTTCATCAGTCGCGAGGAAGGCTCGGGTACCCGCGAGGTGATCCTCGAGCACCTGGCCGCCAGCGGCTTCGATCCGGCCGAATTGGACATCGTCCTGGAGTTGGGCAGCCCCGAGGCGATCAAGGGCGCGGTGGAGGCCGGGCTTGGTATCTCGGTGATGTCACGCGCCACCGTGGTCAAGGAACTCAAGCTGGATTCGCTGGTGGCCGTGAACATCGAACCTGCCTTGGAGCGCCCATTTTCCTTCGTCCACCAGCGTCAGAAATTCCGCCTGCGCGCCATCGAGATCTTCCTGGAGTTCGCCCGTGAACACTGCCATCGCCCGCCCGCGCTGGAGAGCGGTGAAAGGCCAGTTAAGATCAAGTCATGACCCAACACGAACGTCGCCTGCTGGCCCTCTACCAGGGGTTGCCTGATGCCGTGCGCGCCCAGTTGCTCGACTTTGCCGAGTTCCTGATGGCGCGCCACGGCGCCGGTGCCGTGGAGGCGCCCAAGGATATTCCCCGTCCTGCGAATGAGACCGTCATCGCGGCCGTGAAACGGCTTTCGGCCACTTACTCCATGGTGGACCGCGATCGGATCCTGCATGAGACCTCGGCGCTGGTGAGCGCTCACCTGCTCCAGGGCAAGCCAGCCGCAGACGTCATCGACGAGCTGGAACGTGTGTTCCGGCGCCAGTACGAAAGGCTTGGCAGTGGCCAGCCGTAGGAAGCCCCACCTGTTCCTGGTGGCGGCCGAGTGGTTCCGACGTTATTTCTCCGACCCCGAGGCCATCGTACTGGCCGTGCTCCTGGCCGTGGGCTTCGGCGTCGTGCTCACCTTCGGGCACATGCTGGCGCCGGTGATAGCGGCCCTGGTGATCGCCTACTTGTTGGACGGTGCGGTGCGCGCCCTGGAACAGCGCCACATACCGCGCTTCCAGGGCATGTTGCTGGTATACGCGGTGTTCATGGCCTTCGTGCTCGTGCTGGTGTTCGGGCTCTCACCACTGATATGGGCGCAGATGCTGGAACTGGCGCGTGAAGCGCCCACTTACCTGCTGCATGCCCAGGACGTGCTGCTCAGTCTGCCCGAGCGCTATCCCTACATCTCGCCCTCGGAAATCGAGCAAGTCCTGCAGTTGGCACGCGGTGAACTGGGCGAGTGGGGCCAGCGCCTGGTCGGTTTCACCCTGGCCAGCCTGCCCGGGGTGATCACGGTGCTGGTTTACGTGATCCTGGTGCCGCTGCTGGTGTTTTTCTTTCTCAAGGACAAGGACCGCCTTATCCTCTGGTTCACCGGCATCATCCCGCGCGAGCACGCCCTGGCGGGGCGGGTGTGGAGCGAGGTGGATCAGCAGATCGGCAATTACGTGCGCGGCAAGTTCTGGGAGATCCTCATCGTCGGCGTGGTGAGCATCGTCACCTTCGCCCTGCTCGGCCTGAAGTACGCCATGCTGCTGGGCTTCCTGGTCGGACTCTCGGTGATCGTGCCTTACATCGGCGCCGCCGTAGTGACCGTACCGGTGGCGCTGGTGGCGTACTTCCAGTGGGGCTGGAGCAGCGACTTTCTTTGGCTGATGGGCGCCTACACCGTCATCCAGGCGCTGGACGGCAATGTGCTCGTGCCGCTGCTGTTCTCCGAAGTGGTCAACCTCCACCCCGTGGCCATCATTGTCGCCGTACTGGTATTCGGCGGCCTGTGGGGCTTCTGGGGCATCTTCTTCGCCATCCCCCTCGCCACCCTGGTCAACGCCATTATCTCCGCCTGGCCTCATCCGGCGCCCGAGGAGGCGGTGGAGGGCTGAGGCAGAGAAAGCCAAACACAGGGAACACGGCGGGACACGGGGAAAAAACCAATGGAGTATCGGTTCCCTGTAAGAGCGGGCTAGCCCGCGATTTCGCGGCTACGTCCCATTGAAAGCGAAAGCCAAACATCGGGAACGAGGGGGAACACGGGTCATGGGTTTTCCCCGTGTTCCCCGTGTCCCCCGTGGTTAATGCTTTTCTCTACAACACTTCCGACGCGTAATCCGCCAAACGCGAGCGTTCGCCGCGCTTGAGGGTGACGTGGCCGCTGTGGGCCCAGTTCTTGAAACGGTCCACCACGTAGGTGAGGCCCGAGTTGGTTTCCGTGAGGTAGGGCGTGTCGATCTGGGCCACGTTGCCCAGGCACACCATCTTGGTGCCGGGGCCGGCACGGGTGATGAGCGTCTTCATCTGCTTCGAGGTGAGGTTCTGGGCCTCGTCGATGATGATGTACTTGCTCAGGAAGGTGCGCCCGCGCATGAAGTTGAGCGAGCGGATCTTGATGCGCTTGTTGAGCAGTTCCTGGGTGGCGGCGCGTTCCCAATCGCTGCCGTGTTCCTTCTGTGTGAGTACTTCCAGGTTATCCATGAGTGCACCCATCCAGGGCGTCATCTTCTCCTCTTCCGTACCGGGCAGGAAACCGATGTCCTCACCGACCGGGATGGTCACGCGGGTCATGATGATTTCCTTGTAGAGGTTTTGGTCCAGGGTCTGCGCGAGGCCCGCAGCCAGCGCGAGCAGGGTCTTGCCGGTGCCGGCCTGGCCCACCAGGCTGACGAAATCCACTTCCGGGTCCATGAGCAGGTTGAGTGCGTAGTTCTGCTCGCGGTTGCGCGCCATGATGCCCCATACATTGTGGGTCTTGTGGCGGTAGTCACGCACCGTTTCGATGACGGCCGTTTCGCCTTCCAGCTTGCGCACCACGGATTCGAAGCCGTTTTTCTGATCGAGGAACAGGAACTGGTTGGGTGCCCAGGTGGCTGCCTCGGGACCCGTGATGCGATAGAAGGCGCGGCCTTGTTCCTGCCAGGACTCCATGTTCTTGCTGTGGCGCTCCCAGAAATCAGCCCCCAGTTCAGCCATGCCGCTGTACAGCAGATCGACGTCTTCGAGCACCTGATCGTTGCGGTAATCCTCGGCATGGATGCCGAGCACCGCCGCCTTGATGCGCATGTTGGTGTCTTTCGATACCAGGGTGACCAGTACGCCCTGGTGTTCATCGCGCAGTGCCAGCACGGTGCCGAGAATGCTGTTGTCGCTCTTGCTGCCTGGTAGCGTGGTGGGCAGGTCCACCGGGTAGGGGCGGGTCTGGAAGAACAGGCAACCGGTGGGGCCCACACTGATGCCGCTTTGGGTCGCTGACTTGAGCGGAATGCCGCCCGCGATGTCTTCCGTGGCGATACCCGTCATGAGGTCGTCCATGAAGCGGCTCGCCTGGCGCGCATTGCGGGCCACTTCCGAATGACCACGCTTGTTGTTGTCCAACTCCTCAAGCACCACCATGGGCAGGTAGATATCGTGCTCATGGAAGCGGAACAGGGCGGTCGGGTCGTGCATGAGCACGTTGGTATCGAGGACGAAGAGGCGCTTCTGGTCGGGGTTGATCATCTCGGCTTTCTTTCAGTCGTTGAGTGCTTGCACGGCATCGAGGACCTGGGCCGCATGGCCGGCCACCTTCACCTTGCGCCATTCCTGGCACAGGATGCCCTCGCGATCGAAGAGGAAGGTACTGCGCTCGATACCGAGGCTGATGCGCCCGTACATGTTTTTTTCCCTGATCACGTCGAACGCCCTGCACGCCGTTTCGTCCGTGTCGGCAAGCAGTTCGAAGGGGAAGCCGTGCTTGGCCTTGAAGTTTTCGTGGGACTTGAGGCTATCACGGGAGATGCCGAAGACCTCGGCGCCTGCCTGGCGGAACCGCGCATGGAGGTCACGGAAGTCCTGGCCCTCGGTGGTGCAGCCGGGCGTATTGTCCTTGGGATAGAAGTACAGCACCACGTGCCGGCCCTTCAGGTCGCGCAGGCGGATGCTGTTCCCACCGGTGGCGGGCAGGGTCAAATCGGGGATGGCTTGTCCGGGGGAAAGCATAATCTTGGCTCCAGGCTCAACTTTTTACAGGCTCAAGCACCGCATCGAGGTTGAGCGCGTCGCAGAACTCGAAGAACTCATCCCGCAAGCGGCCGATGTGCGTCGAACCCGGTACGGCAACCGTGATATTGGCCGAGAACATCCGGGTACCGGTGTGGGCGGCATGATAGCTGTCGGTGTAAAGGTCCTGAATGTTGATATGGCGCGAAGAAAAGAAATGCGCGAGTTGGTAAATGATACCTGGGTGGTCGATGGAGACAACGTCCACTGAGTAGGCCATGGCCGGCTGCCCGGGCTTTCGCTCCTCGGTGCGCCGGGAGATGATGGTTAGGTCGAGTTTCTTCTCCAGCCCGGGGAGCATATGCTCCAGCTTGGCTACGGCGTTCCAGTTGCCCTGGACCAGCATCAGGACGGCGAACTCCCCCCCGAGCACGGTCATGTGGCTGTCCACGATGTTGCCGCCGCATTCCAGCACCTGTTCGGTCAGGTCATTGATGATACCGGCCCGGTCACGGCCGAGGGCGGAGAGGACGAGATACTGGGGCGGGCTCTGTTTGGACATGGCGGGGGCGTGTAGGGGGTCTCTGTCAATTTAGGCTGGATTGTAACCATCCGGGAGCGACCTGACGATGCGGGCCGGTTCTCTTGAGTTCCCGGGGTGGCATCAGTACCATGCGTGATTCTTTTTTGGGAGATGGGTCCATGTTTCACGGGAGTATGGTCGCGCTGGTGACGCCCATGCGCGCCGATGGTTCGGTGGACGAGGAGAGCCTCCGCGGTCTGGTCGAATTCCACGTAGCGAACGGCACCGATGCCATTGTCGCGGTGGGTACCACGGGCGAGGCCTCGACCCTCGACAATGACGAGCACATCGGGGTGGTACGACGGGTGGTGGAGACGGCCGCGGGCCGGGTGCCGGTCATCGCGGGCACAGGATCCAACTCCACGCGCGAGGCCATCGAGCTGACACGTGCGGCCATGGAGGTGGGCGCCGACGCCTGCCTGCTGGTCACTCCCTATTACGTGAAGCCCACCCAGGAGGGCCTGTACCGCCACTTCAAGGCCGTGGCCGAGGCGGTGCCGGTCCCGCAGATCCTCTATAACGTACCGGGCCGCACCGCAGTGGACATGCAGAATGCCACCGCGGAACGTCTGTCCCACATCCCCAACATCGTGGGTATCAAGGACGCCACCGGTAATCTGGAACGCGGCCGTGAACTCATCCAGCTGTGTGGTGAGCGCATGGACGTCTACAGCGGCGATGACGCCACCGCCATGGAGCTCATCCTGATGGGTGCCAAGGGCGATATCTCGGTCACCGCCAACGTGGCGCCCCGAGACATGCACGAGATGTGTGACGCGGCCCGTGCTGGCGACCGCGCCGGGGCCGAGGCCATCAACCAGCGCCTCATGGCGCTGCACAAGAACCTGTTCGTGGAAGCCAATCCCATCCCTGTGAAGTGGGCCGTGCAACAACTGGGCCTGATCCCGGCGGGAATTCGCCTGCCGCTCACCCCGTTGTCCGACCAGCATCACGAGACCGTGCGCCAGGCCATGCGCCAGGCGGGGGTACTCTAAGCCAATGAAACTGCGTTCCGTCCTCCCTCTGGCCGTGTGTGTCGCGCTGACGGCCTGTGCGGGCAGCCCCGGGAAGAGTTCCAGCCGGTTCGACTACGACAAGGAATCAACCATCCTGCCGCCTTTGGACCTGCCGCCGTCCCTCAATCTGCCTGTCGAGGGGGCCGATGCCATGGGACTGCCCGCGGCACAGGAGACAGAACCCACCACACTTCTGCCCGTGGTGCGCGGCGTGCGCGTGGAGCGCGCGGGCGACATGCGCTGGCTGGTGGTGGAGGGTCGCGCCGAGGAGCTCTGGGCGCCGGTACGCGAGTTCCTGGACCAGCAGGGCTTCGAGATTGCCCGTGAAGACGCGCGCATCGGTCTGCTGGAGACCCACTGGGCGGAAAACCGCGCCGACATACCCGAAGGTTTCATCCGCGGCCTCATCAGCCGTGTCGCGCCCAAGCTGTACTCCGCCCACACCCGTGACCGTTACCGCGTGCGCCTGGAGCGGGGCCAGCAGCCGGATACCACGGAGATCTTCCTGACCCACTATGGCGTGGAGCAGGTGGAGCTGGGTGAGGCGCTCATTTGGCAGCCACGCCCCTCCGACCTGGAGCTCAGCACCGAACTCATGTCCCGGCTCATGCTCGCTCTCGGTGCCACCGAGGAGCAGGTGCAGCTTGTACAGCAGACGCCTCCCCCCGTGGTGAGGGCTCGCCTCGAGGGCGATGCGGTGGTGGTGAACGAAGGTTTCGCGCGTGCCTGGCGCCGCGTGGGCATCGCACTGGATCGTATCGGCCTGGTGGTGGAAGACCTGGACCGCTCGCAGGGGTTCTATTGGGTACAGGTGAGCGAGCAGACCGAAAAGAAAGGCTGGCTGGCCAGCCTGTTCTCCAGCGCGGCGGCCGACACCGAGCGCCGCTTCCGCGTCAAGATCACAGGCGACGACGCACATTCCCGTGTCAGCCTCGAGACCGACGCCGGCAAGGCGCTCTCCGAGGTGACGCGCCGCGGCGTACTCGGCCAACTGGAGGAGCAGCTGCGGTAGGCACATGACGCAGGCGCACGGGCACCGGCCGGGACGCGCGAGATGATGCGCTTCGCAGCTGCTCCTCCAGTTGGCCGAGTAC
>Ga0265293_10011201_pt1 | contig 12267 bp, 8 predicted proteins | sample Munlanlewell138R_FD_192505 | JGI IMG/M metagenome (GOLD analysis project Ga0265293, IMG submission 192505) | Leachate microbial communities from a municipal landfill in Southern Ontario, Canada - Leachate well 138R | ecosystem: Engineered > Solid waste > Landfill > Unclassified | place: Canada... | reverse complement strand
AGTGTGAATTTTCAAAATTATATAAATCATCCAATGGTGAGTACCCACAATTATATGTGTTAAAATTTGTTGGTGAACATATCTTTATACGTGGGTCAATACACATTGGCTTTGATGGTTGTGGTGATTCATGAACATTAATTTCATTTTTATCATATTTATTAAATTCTTCATATTCAGATACATCATCACTACCCCAAATAAAGGTCTTTAAAAATGTAGACATAATGTAACGAAATGATAAGAAAATTACAATTATTACAATTGTCATTAATTGCCAGCTTATACCACCATCATAAAAATTTTTCATAAACATTTCTTGGGCAATAATGGTAAAGAATATTGCTAATATTGTTGATGTTGTTTTTATAAGTTTCATAAAAAAAAATGTTTATACAAAAATAAACATTTTTTTTAAAAATACAAACGTTTTTAATTATTTTATAATGGAATTGCTGTTAATGTAATAACTGTTCCACCTTCAAATGATGTTGTTCCAGTAAACGGTAATACTGTGCCATTTCCATTTGTTAAAATAGTTAAATTATATTGAGTTTGATTTGTTTTACTAAAATATGCAGTAATTCTTACATCTCTTTCAAGTGTTATTGTTATTTCGGGAGAATAAAAAGCACCTAAATATGGGTCATTCCATTTTTCAAATACATATCCTTCATTGGGAATTGCGTTTAATGTTATAACATCACCCTTTTTAAACATATATTCCCCAACAGTTGGATTAGTCGTACCACCAGTAATTGCTAAAATTGTTACTAATGCCGAATCTTCAGTTCTTTCAAAAAAAGAACCTACTGTTGAACCAGTAGTTACAGTAAATGTAACCTCTGGTTCAGTATGTACTCCAAATAAATTAGATTCCCATTTAATAAATTTCCAACCCACATCTGGTACTGCTAAATATGTAAATGTGCTACCTCTTTGAACAACTCTTGTTAAACCAGCAGGAACAGAATATCCTTTACCAATCCTTACCATTGAAAGCCATACAGGGTCTGTAATTGGTGGGGGTTTTACATCAAAATTAGCAGTTAAAGTAAAATCTTTATTAGGTAATAAATATATTGGTGACCCATCTAATCTTCCATATTCTGGTGAATCCCAATAAGTGAAAACATATCCTGAATTGGGTCTTGCAAGTCCTTTAAAGGTTTTACCTACTTGAAAAATATTTTCGCCCATATCTGGTATTGTATATCCTTCACCATTTGCAATTAAATTAATTTTTATCTCATTTAATGGAACGCTTGTAAATTTAGCAATAAGTTTAACAGTATTTGTTGCTACGATTCTAATATTATCTTGTTCAGTCAATATTGGTTCGCTTAATTTATCATTAACCCACCTTTCCCATTCCACAAAAGTTGAATTAGTGTTAGGTTTACATGATATATCAAGATAATCTCCATTAAATATTTCAGTATTTGGAATAGGTGTTAATATTTCACCATCACCAACTATTTGAGTTATAATTTTTACTTTATGCTCAAATTTTGCTTCTACTTTTGTGTCATTATTTAAAATTATTCTAATTGATGGTTCTTTAGTTAGAATACCATTAATATACCATCCATAAAATTGGTCAACTTCCCCATCAATACTTTCTGCAAATAAATTAATTTCAGTTCCAATATCATAATAATATATTCCGGGGTCTAATGTTATTAATCCTTTACCAATACGTGAAACTGTAAGTTTTTTTCTATCAAAATTTGCTTTAACAATAGTATTGTCGTTTATTGGTAATAAGAATTTAGATTGACTTGATATTTGGGTGATATTATTTATACTAATTTCCCAATTTAAAAATCTTTGTCCATCATAAATTGCTTTAAGTGGAAATAATATATTTTCACGAATATTAAACAAACCATTATAGTTAGTTTCACCACTAACACCATTTATTATTTCTAAAGTTTTTCCAACAACATTAAATAAACCAAAATTTAATATTTCCCACGTACCAGCATTAGGGTCATCTTCAAAAAACCACATAAATCTCATTTCATTTGTAAGATTATTTATCGTAGTAGAAACATGATTCCATTTATTAACTATTGTTGGAGCAATTAATATATTCCACGTAATTCCACCATCTCTGGAAATTTTAAAGTTTTTTAACCATGCTGGTCCTGTTGCATAATTACGATAAACAAGTTGTATTGATTCATAATTTGATAAATCAATTATTGGTGATACGATGCTTTGTCCTTCTTTTGTCCACCCGTCTTCTTGGTCATTTGGATTTAATTTAAGATATGGTAAATCCGATTTTTGTGGTGAAACAAATTTAATTTTTGTACCATTAAGTCCATTTTCATTGATGTACCAAAGTTTGTAGTAGTATCTTAATCCACCAATTGGATTTATATGTACAAATTCATTAAACTCACCTCTTTTTAATATATATCCACCCCCTTTTATATAATCACCAGCATTTGAATTTAAATCTGGTAATCCAAAAAACGATTCAGTATTTACCGCTAAAATACAATCTCCAATAATGTCCCAATTAATTTTTATGTTTTTATCAATAATTTCTAATGTTAATAAATCTTCTTCGGGGATTCCGCTATATTCTTTTGCTAATTTTAATGCATTACCAGCATTTAAACGACCAGCACCTAATTTACCAATAAATTCTGAATTAATATCATCAATATTATCTGATGATAATAATAATATTTCTCTAACATGTTCAGCAGTGAATTTATATGGAAATGCAGAAACAATTAATGCTGCAACACCTGTAACATGAGGACATGCCATAGATGTTCCTTGTAACCATACATAATTGTCATTTTCATCTAAACTTAAAACGCCAAGTGTTGGAATCATATTCATTTCACCACCCGGTGCAGAAATATCAACATCTTCTCCATAATTTGAATAAAATGCTTTGCGGTCATTAATGTTAGTTGCAGCAACTGATATACATTTTTCATATGCTGAGGGATAATGTGGTAAATCATGATTATCATTTCCTGCGGAACATATAACTAAACCACCTTGCAACACATCACCACCGCCATATTCACAAAAATAATCTATTGCATCAATTACTGCTTGTTCATATACTCCTGCTGTTATATAACCCCAACTATTAGATGTCATTGCCATACCATTATCTGCTGCCCAAATAAATGCATTTGCAAAACCACCTGATGTTGTATCATAAAAAACTTGTAAAGAAAATATTTTTACACCACTATCTGACTCACCATTACCCCCAGCAATTCCTGAAATACCTTTTTGGTTATTTGTTACTGCACCAATAGTTCCTGATGTATGACTACCATGCTTACCTGCTTTAAATGATTTTGCTGGAACAAAATTTTCATAACCACCAATGTTTCCTTGAATATCAGGATGGTCATATTTTGCGCCCGTATCAATTACCCCAACTTTAACAATTGGATTTCCTGTTGATATTTGCCAAGCCTCACGAATATTTATTTTATCTAAATGCCACATCATGTTTAATAATGTATCATTTGGAGTTTCATTAATTACTGAATTTTCATATAATTCTATTTTGTAGACAGGTTCAATAATATCAATTTGATTTAATTTTATAAGTTCATCAATTAAATTATCAATATTTACATTTTCATCTAATTCAACATCATACCATAAATCAAAACCCCATTTTTTATGTCGTTCCGATATTATATCTGAATTTGTATTTGAAAGTCCTTTATCTGTGAAATTATTGAAATTAAATAATTTTGATATTTTTTTAATTCCATTAATATTTAATGGAGTATTATTTTTATCACCAAAATTATTTATCTTATTTCTGGTTTCAGGTTTAAATTTAATTCTTATTTTATTTTTTTCACAACCAGAAATCTTAAAGTTATCTTTATTTACGTGCATAATGATTTTTTTTATATAGGGTTTTATTTATTATAAATACAAAACAAATCATAACAAAAAAAAAAGATAGAAAATATTTTCTATCTTTTTAAAAATCAGAGAATGGAGGTCTTTATTCAACATTTAATACCGTTTTCGTAATCTTTGTGATTCATTGTTCTTTCTTTATAAACACTAATCAATCTCTAATGAAGATATACCATTATTATCAATAGTAACATTAATTAAATAATCAGGATTTACTTCAGCATTATGCTCAATGATAAGTACTCTTCTCATATTATTTTTAATTAATTGAAGTATTTCAATAAATTCTTCAACACTATCTTCACTTAATTTACCCATTACTTCATCAAGCAAAAAGAATTGTGGTTTTGATTTTACGTTAATTTGATTTAACGCAAATTTAAGAACAATTGCTGCAAAGGTTCTTTCCTTACCACTAGCACTAATACAATCAATGATTGCATCAGGACGGCTAGTATATGCTAACTTAGGTCTAAAATCATCTTCATCAAGCCATACTTTAAATTGTGTTGTTGTTAATATGTTTTGTAAAGTAACATTTATTTTTGGTAAAATATAATTACTTAACATTTGTTTGGGTATTCCATCCCTGTGAACACATTTTTTATAAAGATTCAATATCATATCTTGATATTCTTGTTCTTGAAATTCTTTAATTAATGTATCATTGGCTTTAATTTTATTTTGTTTTTCAGCAATCAAACCCTTATTAATTAAAATATTTTCAAGTTCATTTTTTTCTTCATCTTCTAATACTTCCAATCTATTCTTTCCTGCTTCAATTTTTTTATCAGTAATTTGATTTTCGCTTATTTGAAGTTTACTATTTTCATGATTAATAATATTTTGATTAATTATTGAAATTTTCAAATCGAGATTTTCAATCTTATTAGGAATATTATCTAATTCAACTTGAAGTGTTTTTCTTTTTTCTACGTCATTTTTTTCATTTGTTAATGTTCCAATTTCTACTAAAATATCTTCCATTTCATTTGTAAGTGTTAATATTTTAGATTTATTATTAACAATTTCATTTTCATAATCATTGATTTTTTGTTGTGGTAATTGTTTTTCTTTTTCTTTACTTTCAATCATGTCAACAACATCAAAAATTTCCTTTTTTCTTTTTTCAATTAATTTACTAATATGCTCAATATGTTCTTTAGTCATTTTTTGACCACAAGTCGGGCATATTTTACTTTCTTTTAATTCGTTAACCTCATCTTTTAATTTTTTTCCATTTTCTTTTAATCTGAATATTTCACCATTTATTATTTCAATTTTGTGTTGTTCATCACTTATATTTCTTTCAATATTTTTTATTTCAAATTTAAGATTATTTTCTGTTGTTCTATGTGTTTCTTTTTTTTCTAATAACTCATTTAGCCGTTCTTCATCATATGTTTCTTTAAGTAATTTAATTTCCTTATCTAAAATTGATTTTCGAGCCATTAGAGAGGTCTTTTCCTTTTCGTGGATGTCGATATCATATTTTGCTGTAGACACGTCCAGATTGTAGATTTCGGGGTCTATTTTATATAATTTCCTTGTTTGCTCTTCAACAAATTCTTTTCCTTTCTTTATTCTTGCTTTAATATCAGGTAGTTTAATTTTTTCAATTTCTGAATTTTCTGATTCAACACTTTTTATTTCTTCACGTAATTTGGTATTCTCACTATTTGTTGCTTCAACATTACAAGTAATTCTCGATTTATTATTAATATCTTTGATATATTTTTTAATTCCCTCAAGTTTTTTATCAAAAATGTCTAATCCACTATCATATAATAAAGAATCTATAAATTCTGCCATATCATTCTTTAATATATTATTTAATGTATCAGATGTTGTTAAAACAATTCTTTTAAAATTTTCATAACTACCAATAATTTCATTAATTTTTTGTTGTGTTTTAATTCTACGGTCTTCATCAAATTTTTCTAATGAATTATCATCATTCATTTCATCATCTGGTGTTGATAACAAATAATAACTTAATGTGGTTGGTACACTAGTTATTTCACCACTTTTATTTTTTATTATTTCTGTTTTCTTTTTAATTCCATAATATTCACCATTGGCTTCAATAACCAAAAATCCTTCAGTAAATGATGCACCATTACGATTATTAACAAATCGTTTATCACCATATTTAATTCTTGTTTCAGTTTCTAATGCTTTACCAAATAACAAATATGAAATTAATTTGAGTATGGTTGTTTTACCTGCGGTATTAATACCAGTAATTTGAAACAAGCCTTCAAGATTACGCCAATCAATTTCTAATTGTTCATATGACATAAAATTATTTGCCCCAAATTTAACAACATCCCATTCAACACCACTATCATTAGGAATGTCAATTAATTTAAGAACCTCATCATCCAATTTAATAATATCATTAATTACTTCTTTATCAGTACCAATTTTTTCAAGATATTCCTTAAATATTTCTTGTTGTACGTGTTGGTCATTAATATTATTTAAAGTAATTGTTTCATTCACATTTATTTTATTATCTTCAATAAAATCATTTTTATGTGATATTGTAACATTATCATATTTATTTTTTATATATTCAATAAGTTTTCTTTCATTTTCTTTATTTGTTCTTGTTTGTGGCAAGGTTTTCCAAAGAAATCTAACTTTCATATATTTAGTTGGATTTTCAATCTCAAAATCCAAATCATCAAAATCTGTGTATTGATTAATCATCACATTTTTAAACGAATAATCATTATCAATCGGAATTTCTTTACAACTACCATCAGTAATATTCCATAACAAATATCCATGAAATGAATTATCACCCTCACCAAAATCTTGGGCAATTAATGAACTTGGGTATGCAATGGTTTTTTCTTTATTTAAATATTGCATTTTATGAATATCGCCAAAAAACCCATAATCTCCCTTAAAATCATTAAGTTTATAATATGATTTGCTTTTCATTTCAAACCCATTCGCTGAAATACACCCATTGATAGGGTCGTGAAATAAATCAATAGCCACATAATCTCCATTAATCCTTAATTTTTCAAATATTTTTCCTTCTTTAATTTTCCAAGGATTATTTTTTGATTCACCATGACCCCATACAAACCAAGCAATATTTTCATCATAATAAACACCAGTTTTTTCATAGTATATAACCTCTGAATTATTGAGTGTTTTTACTATTGCTTTAACACTATTTATTCTTTTAATATTTTTTTTACGCATGTCGTGATTACCATGCGTTACTCTAACTGGTGCAATTTTACTTAAATCATTAAGTAATTCATTTGCCAAAATTAATTGTTCACCCTGTAAATCAAGGTAATCATGAACCAAATCACCAACAATAATAATTCTATCAGGTTTTTCTTTTTTTAAGGAATTTATTAAATTCTTAAATGCTTTTTCATATTCACCATTTCTTGTTGGTGTTTTGCGTATGTGGATGTCTGCTATATGAGCAATTCGTGATATTTTATTCATACTTTTAAAAATTTTTTACAAATATAATCATTTATTTTAAATAACACAAGAATAATTGATTATGACATAATGTCAAAACAATAAATTTAGATATGACGTTTTGACGCATATTAACATTTGGTATATTATTTGACAACTTGTGGAAAAAATAATAATTATTTAAAATTTAATAAAACTATGCTAATTAAAAGATTTCAAACAGAACCAATATCAATTTTTGATAAATTATTTGATGATTTATTTGAATATAATTCAATTAATTCAGAATATCGTATTCCTCTTTATGATGTAATTGAAAATAAAGATGAATTTATTATTGATATGATTCTAGCGGGAATAAAAAAAGAAGATATTAATATTGATATTGAAAATAAATCGCTTACAGTAATTGCTGAACGTAAAGGGGTTGATGATATTAAATTCAATAAAAAAGGAACATATTATGGTAAATTTAAAAGAGTGTTCAATTTACCTGATGATGTTGATTCAGATAATATTGATGCATCTTTATCAGATGGTATTTTAAAGATAAAAATTCCCAAAATTAAAGAAAGAAAACAACTTAAAGGAAAGGTTGAAATTAAATAAAAATGGGGTGTTAAAATTAACACCCCATTTTTTAATCAATAACTTCCGCTTCATATATTTTTAATTTATTTTTTATGTAATTAACACGATTACTTACTGTTGTACTTGAAATATTAAATTCATTACCTATTTCACAATAATCATATCCATATATGTATTTCATTTCTAAAAAAGCACAATCACATGAAGATAATTGAGAAGTAATAAATGATGTTGTGTTTGATATTTCATATTCACATGAAGCACTATAACTACTTGTTGTAAATGTATTTGTTCCTGAACTATTAATAACAAAATTATTATCCATATTGCTTGTATTATCACTATATGTTAATGATGATGTGATATAATTTCCAGAAGTATTGGTAGTTAACATATATGAAATATCATTTGCTCTCCATTTATCAATCATATGGTTTTTAGCGATTGTACAAACCCAAGAAGTAAAACTTGATTTTTTTATGTCAAAACTTTTAATTCCAGTAAAAATCTTAATCATTATTTCAGAAACATCATCATCTAAATCATAGTATGCTGTATAATTTTTACGTAAAAAATTTTTTACATACTTAGTATATTTATCATATAATTTATTTTGTGATTCAGTATTGTTGGCTATTACTCCCAGTATTAGAATAATGTCTTCTTGGTCGGTATTCATAAGGTTTTTGTAACTTATTTAGAAAATAATCATCAGTAATTAAATCTCTTGCTGTTCTTAGTGATTTAATTACACCATCATTTCCTTTATTTTTTCTTAATTCATCCAAATCTTTTATTGGTTTACCATTTTCATCATAAAGACCTTTGGGAAGAATTACGATTTTTATTTTTTCTTCACAATCATAATAAATTGTTTTTAGTAAGTGAATTAAATTTATTGAATCTTTTTCTGCATCTAAATCTAAAATTACAATTACGTTTGGTTTTAATTCCTTTAGTTTATTTATTAATGTTATTGATATTGTTTTACCCAACAATGGAATTGCATTACTTGGGAGTGATAACATCTCAAAAACACCTTCAACAATATAAATAGTTGAATCCCAATTAATCATACCTTCATTAAAAATTATTGCATCTTTATTTGATTTTGGGTTATCATATGGTTTCTTCTTTTTTAATATTTTATCATAACTTCGAGCAACAAAATAATTAATATCACCATTACTATCATAAGATGGAATTATTATTCTTCTTCCATATTTTCCTGTTAAGCAGAAACCAAGTCGATATTTTAATATTGTTTCTTTATTTATTTTTCGTTCATTTACTAAATAATTATATGCTTCAAAATGGTCTGAATCATTTTCATCCATTTGTGAAAATAATATCATTTCATCAGGTAATTTTACTGATTCATACTCTTGTTCAATATCATCATAATTATTATAATCATGAAATACACCAGCAAAAGATTTATATAATTCATAATCAACATTTGTGCCATATAATCTAATTAACTTACCTAAGCTACCACTAAATTTAGGTTCTTCGCATTTCCAACACCGATAGAGCCTTTTTTTTGTGTTTATTTCAAGATTAAATTTACCATCTGGATGCGATAATCCATCTCTTTCTTGACAACGTGGACAATTAACCTGAAGTTGTTCAGATTCATAAATTCCATTAACATCAATAAAGATGTTTTGAATTATGCTATGAAATTCTTGTCCTCTTATCATACAACAAAAATAATAAAAAAAAATGTCTCAACCAAATTTTGAGACATTTTAAAATTATATTAAATTTAATTAAAATTTTTTCCATTTTTCCAAAAACGGGAAAAACAAAACCATTCTATTTAAAAACGCAGGAAAATATACAATAAAATTATTTCCAAATCTCAAATATCCATTTTGTAATTCATCAAACAATTCAAGAACTTTTGTATCTGTTTGTGGATTGCTTTGTGAAACGTTTTGTGATGATTCAAGTAATTTTTTATAGTTTTCTTTTGCTTCTTTTGCCTCTTTTTCAAGAATAGCATTTTTTTCGGTCAATATTTCAATTTGTTCTTCAAGCCAATTAACACCATTTTTTACTTCTTTTGTTTCTTCAATTTTTTTATCATCAGGTGTTAACTTAATATCTTGAAGTAATTCTTCAACCTTTTGTTTTGCTTTCAAATCTCTTTCACTTTCAATTGCTTTTTTTACTTCTTCCTTTTTTACTGGAGTTGTTTTTGCTTTTGCTTTACCTTTAGCTAAAGCTGTTAAATTTTTCTTAGTTGTCATAATATTTTTTTTTATAATTTATAATTCTGAATTTATTGAAATATTGGCATTTAAATGTGCAATCATGCCAGATTCATCATTCCAAATAAAACCATCTGCTGCTTTTATTTGACCAATATATCCTTTTTTATGATGCCATTCTTCAGTACCAGTCAAACTTGATAAATATCTAACAACAACACCCAAATCTTCATTAACCGTTATTGATTTATTATCATAAACCTTATAATTAACAAATTTTTTGCGATGTTGATGACCTAAATGCCATTCATGATATTTGGTTTCACTCCAATGTGGTTTTGACATAATATCGGTTGCCATTAACATTGGTAATGAACTTTCTTTTTCTTCGCTTCCATGTGTTAATCCAATTAATACGTCACCAAATCTATAATATTTACGTGGTGATGCATGATTATCAATTGTTACTTGGTTGTCATTATTAAACCACGCTTCAAGGTATGCACCCATATAATAACTACGTTCAAAATCATGATTACCGGGAATAACAACAACATCAACAGGTACTCCTGTTTGTTTTAACATATTAATTGCATCAACCAATAATGTTACGCCAACCATAAACGTTTTTTGCCAACGCAAATCTTCATCTTGTGGTGTTCCTTTGGTTGTTGTATTTAAAATTGTATCGCTATTAAAAAAATCATTACCAACAGGAAATAAAACTCTTGAAAAATTAAAGGGTGCTGCCCTTTTAAGCAATATTTCAATTGCTTCTAAAAATCTTGCTCTTGCAATTTTTGTATCGTAATTTTCACCAGTTTCACCACCCCACGCAAGTTTGCCCATATGTAGGTCAAAAATGGAAATCTCCAATAAATTATTTTCATCAGCATCTACTGGAATTTCTGAAAATAAATTAGGTTTTGTAATATTAAGAATAGGTGGAGTATAATTTTTTATCATATCGGCAAATATTTCTGCCACATTAATAGTATCTACCAATTCCTGAATTCGTTCAAGTCTTGCTTTTACTTGAAAATTTTGTCTCCTTTCTGGTTGACCAGATTTCCATGAAGTAACATCCCATTTATTAACAGTATAATCTTTAACTTTCCAAGTATTTAAATCAACATCACAAGCAGTAAGTAATTCATCTAATGTTTTTATGTGCTTTTCTTCTCCAACCCACTCAATTTCTGCTTCATTTTCATTTTTCATATTAAACGTTGTTTTGTTTTCAGGTGCAGAAGGAAGGTCTTGTGGTTTGCTTGATTCAGTCTTTTTGGGAAATAATGAGCCATCTAAATATTCATTATATGCATTATCAAATAACGAAAAAAGTTCATCATCTAAGATTCCATTTTCATATTTTTCATAAACAATTGCTTTTATGTTTTTTATGTATGTATCTGCATAACCATGCTTAACCGATGCTTCTTTAACAGAAATTTGATTTTTAATTGCATAATTAATTATTTTTACTGCTTGTTCGATTCTTTCTCTACTCATTTTTTTTATTTTAATATAATGTTATTTAAATAAATTTGTCAAAAATACAACAAATTCCCTTATTTTGCAAGGTTTTATATAAATACATTATCATTTTTTTTAAGCACATTAATTGAATCTTCAATTTTTTTACATTCTTCAATGAATGTTGATTCAATTTCTATTGACAAATTAAACCATTCTCCCTCTTTTTTATTATGGCTATATCTTCTATGTAATGCCTTTTCAATTAAATTAGAAACTTCAGACAAATAAGTTTCAACAATTTTAATTTCTGAAGAATTACCTGTCTGAAGTGTACGCAACCTTTTTTGAGGGTTTTTTGAAATCCCAATTTTATAATATCCGTTTTCTAATGATTGAATTAAATATACATATCTCATTTAATAATTCCCAATTTTTTTAATCCCGCATACCCAACAGCATAACTATCAGACATATCGAAACACAAATCTTTGGGTTTACCATCTTTTTTATAAAACCACTCAATTTGCGGCTCTAATTTACTAACTTTTTCCCAAATATACAACTTTTTATCTTTTTTATATTCAGGTGGAAATGAAAG